>Ga0209611_10001928_pt1 | contig 36147 bp, 19 predicted proteins | sample S1TSphgellanicum_3_FD_187693 | JGI IMG/M metagenome (GOLD analysis project Ga0209611, IMG submission 187693) | Host-associated microbial communities from peat moss isolated from Minnesota, USA - S1T2_Fc - Sphagnum magellanicum MG (SPAdes) (version 2) | ecosystem: Host-associated > Plants > Peat...
TGAGTAATTGTGTAATTATATCAAGTTACAAATCCACCACATCACCCCAGGAGAAAAATTCAAAAAAAAAAATCTGCAAACCTATTACCCAACCAATAATTAATTGCCTCTCTTGGATGTCTACAGGTACAAGATTACAACAACCCACCTAAGTTCACTTCTCCATGGAAGCAAACCAATTTGTGGATAGTTATGCAGTGAGGAAATCCAAATTCTTCATCGAGGACCACAGCAAGATGCCGATTGTGCGTACTATCCCCCCTACCCCTGCAATTCAATTTTACTCCATAATGTTTTCCCAAAAAATTATTTTGCACTTTTTTATAGGACATGCCAAGTTGGTCATGGACATGCTCAACATCCCTTACATTGATGTCAAGCACAAAATGACCATGTACATGGTCACTAGCCTCATATATCGAACTGTGCCTGGCACCTTCATGCCCTATCCAATGGTTTGTTTCCTGGTCAAATTCAAAATCACCAACATCAGCATCTGGTCCAACCTATCTTTCGAGTAAGTAACACAATTCTTGGAAAATTTACAAAACAATGAAGGAATGCTTGTGTCAACCAAAAAACTAACTTGCTAACTTCCCAACTGTGTCAACAATCATGAAAGTGTCCACATCCACATTTGAATCAACAAGAACGAGACCAAAAAAGTGAACATGCAACAGCATGTGTACCAAATCACATGCATACCCACCAATTGCATATCTCGAACAGAGTGTCAACCCATTTTGTTGATTCTAACAACATTATGCAAATCCCCCAAATCGAATTTGAGCCGATCTGAGAAATTTTCAGCCATTTGAAACTCACTTCAAGCTCGATGTGATTTTCAGCAATTTTCAGAAATATCTAACTGGGATCAGTTTGAACTACGGCGCATAGCACTACTAAGGCTCACTTTAGACAAGGGTCCAGGGTCCAATTTCCTAGGAACCAATTTGGATTCATTTGAAACAAATTGAATCCTTGAATTGGATTGTACCTTGGTCCTTAGCGTTATTCTTGGTTTTCCAAATCAGGATCTCTCCTTTTAGCAGTGTTTTTGGTCCGAACCAATTTATTTATCCTCCAAAACAGGTACCATGTAGGTTTAGCCCTCAATTTGCCACTTTTTGGTCTTGGACCCTCGTCTGAAGGCCTTGGGACCAATTTAATGCTTTTGACCAATCAGATTGCTTGAATTCATTAGTCCCTAGACCTTGGACCCTCATCTAAAGTCGCCCTAAAAACCATCAACCCCCTGGCTATAACACTCTTCAAAATGCACTGTTGTCCAATGGCAAGTGCTGGTGGCTCCATCATCAAAACACTTTGTAACAGCTTTTAACAATGTATAAAAATAACCCGTCCACTTTACTAGACTGAGTTTTTTTTTCAAAAGGCTCCTTTGAACAAAACAAGTCCATTACAAATTTCAAATCCACTTTAATGGACTGCTTCTTTCTATTTTTTTAAACTCCTATGTAGAAAACAACCAACCCATTAAGACAGATTGATGTTTTCTAAAAAGGTTCCTCTCTACAAAACAACAAGTCTATTAAGAATTAACAGTCCACTTTAATGGACTGTTTTCGAAAAAAAAAACTCATTTTAAAAAACACAACCAATCCATTGAAATTTAATAGTCCATTTTAGTGGACTGAGTTTTTTTTAAAAGGTTCCTTTACATAAAATTTATTGTTTCTAAGTTTGTCTTAAATATGTTATTCCTGGGCTGCCTCCACCCACCAGCCAGTCCCCGGGGGGGGGGGGGCCCCAAGAATTCGTTGCTGTCCACCATTCCACGTTTTCTCTCGCATAAAAAAGAGAGTATGTGCACATGGGAACATGTTCTAAGGACAACATTAAAAGCTTTTGTGAACATTGGGCGGTATTTTAACAATTTGAAATGAAGGGGTCAATCTAACCTCATTATTCCACCCTAACTTGATCCCAAATTAAGAAAAAATTGACCGTATTTATTCCTGGGGTTAAAATATCGCAACATATTTATCCCCCCAGTTATCCCCAATGCCATGTCATTTGCCAAGTCAATTTTTAGCCCTTTGGTGTGAATTGGATAGCGTTAAGGTTAATTTATTCTACCACCTCAGTGTGAGTCCAACAATAAGGTTGATTGAGAATCACAAGTGGAACTCACAGAACCAAAAGTGTATCCAAAAGATGATTAGTTGTTCCACCCAACCTTCTTTTACAAGGTTGCATTGAAAATTGGAAAATGGAATTATTTTTGAAGTGAAAAGCAGGGAAAAAAATCAACAATTTTTTAATTTTGGTTTTCAGTAATCAGCCAAAAATATAAATGGATGAATAAAAATTTGTACTTCATATTTGGTTTCTAGTCAGATTTGCCTAAATTTTCTTAATAGTGATCGTCCCTTTTGTGATATCTTTTTGTCAATAATTGTCAATTTTGCTGCATCACAAAATTTTTTAACAAACCACTCATCCAATCTAGGACAAACTTTAAGAAAGTACCTACACAAGACACCAAAAACAATTTAAGCAGTTAATAATTAAGGCGACCATTTGAAAAATTGAATAATTGATGAACTATTGTGCTTTACAAGGGCCGTCCACAACACTTGAAAAATAATGACAAGGCTTTTACATGTAGGGCAACACTCAATGCTTGCAATTATCATTGTCATCACACATACAACACAGAATATGAAAATATTCTAAATGAGATACATCATGTTCAAATGAAAATGGTTATCCACATACAATAATGCAAGATTCCAAGTCCAACACTTTCACACAATAAAATGAGAAAAATTAACATCAAGCATCAAAAACCATGGAAACTTCCATCAAATAGTAAAATGTGCTAAAATTTCAAATCACCAAAAATGATTTGAAATCACACAAACTAAAACTATACTCTATCCATAAAATATTTCAAACTTTATTCACACTTGAACTAATTCAAAACAAAAACTCAAACAATTAAATTATTTTATTTTATCTTTAACTAATTAAGACCTAATCAAACAACTAAACTAACACACCTAATATTCATTGCAAGGTTGAATGTCATAGAAAAATAAATAAATAAATGTGAGACATTCATTTTGAATGATGAAATGTGGGGTATTGTCTGAAATGCCCCACATTCTCTGAAATGCCCCCAAGCTCTCACACTTGATAAGTGTTCCTCCAAAAGCACTACAAATCTTGTCAAAGGTTTTGAAGGCTTTTTGGGTGTGATTTTGGGAACTCCACCAAAAGCCGACTTTCTAATCCACTTAACCTTGGAAACAAATTTTAGCTTTTCCAAATTTTACATGGCATTGTTGCAAATGAGGTTTAATTTTCAAGTGGTAAATAAATGAGAACTTGGGAATTATACCATGTGTTTATTATTATGTATGTCCCACAAGCAAAGCATTGCTTTTATGCATTAACAGGTATTAGTTACATGAAGTTATATACCTATTGCCTAATGACTTAGGTGTTTGTTTGAAATATCATATATTTCAACTGTAAGATAAATACGTCTTAAAATATTCCAAATTGATTAATATAATTCACAAGACTTGGACATTGGAATCCATTCATGTATCAAAGCATGCATAAATAATGTTTAATCAGATTCATATTCCTAATTGACTATCATAGTAGTTTGGCGGCTTCAACACATTAATGCCAAATAATATAATTGAAAAATTTTGATTCAACATTTGAGTTTTTGATTTTGAAAATTTTGACATACAAGGAATAAAATCAATAAAATTCTCACAAACTTCATGTGATACTTTTGGTTAGATTGAAACTTTTGTGGACAATGGGTGGGTTCAAGTCTAGCTACCTTGATTGAATTTTCAAATCTTTTGATTTAAAGTTTTTTCTTTTGAAAATTTTGGCAAAACGAAATAATAATAATTCACCAGACTTGAAAATTGAAATCCATTCACGTATCAAAACATATATCAAACAATGTTCATTCCAATTGGGATTACCACGATTAACATCAAAAGCTATTATTAGCCATAATAATGAAAGAAATCAAATTCTTTTTAAAAGGTGATCGAAATGAGCTTTGGAGAGCACAAAATGAGAGGGAAAAATGAGGTGCACTTCCAATTCTTCTATCTTTCTTTTGTTTTTAGATTTTGAATTGGTTCCATCCAACAATTAAAGCAAAAAAAAATCTCAAAAAAACACTAATAATATATATGGAATCTTTTATGATGATTTGAGATCACAAAACTTCAATTATATCACAAACATGAAATACTTAAAATTATATTCACATTGAAATTGATTTCAAATAATTTACCCTAGTGTACCTAGAATAACTAAGATATAAACACATAACTAAAATAACACTCTCCACACATAACTCTTGGGTCAATCCCTAAAGAATTTGGGCTTTCAATTTTGGAAGGTTTCTTTTTCAAAACCAACCCAAGAATTCAACAAGGAAATATCACCTACACTGGCCACATAATTTTTGGGGCTCTTTGGGCTCATGCTCTATAGTGTTGAACCAATGTCCACAATTTTGAGTTGGTTTTCAGCCAATAGCTACGCTTTCTTGAGTTCTAGTATTGAGTTGAGCCGGTGCTAGGTCCTCTTGTAAAACCCAAAGTTTGCCTTTGTCACATGAGTTTGAAGCAGGGTTTCCTTTAAGGATTTTGTGATGTTGATCATCCAGAAAAAAATTTAGCCAAATTTGGCTATGTAATAGATATGAAGGTAGAAAAAAATAGAATCCTTTTATGTTCTTGGCTACCTTCTGGAAGTTATCATAAGACTCTGGCGATTTAGAATTTTTGAAATTCGAAATCTGGCAAATTTGTGCCATTTTTCCCATCAAAAATCCTTTGTATAGTTCGAAATCATAATTTTTCAGGTCGAAATTTGGCGAAAATTCTCCAGTAAAAAAGAAACACTGGTTCAACTTCCAAGCATGGCACAGAAAGAATTCATTTGGATGAAAATCAGGTTAATTAGATGAGGAAAAACAAACCCAAATTTTTTTAAATCAACATAATAGTTTGATGCTCGCATTTGTATTTTCCCGCCTTCCTTTCCGGCGAGTTAAAATATAACCACACCACTGACACTCTTTAACGGACGCAGGTGCTCGAGTTCGAACTCGCGATCTAACGTACCCCCTCGTTTCCCTTTGCTTATTTTCTAGGGTTTGGCACTCCTGCTCTTTAGCTCGTCAGCCCCTGTTGTTGTGTCGCAAGAAATGTTGCCGCTGCGTTCTGTGCACTTGTTAGGTGCCCGCAATGTAGTGGAGATAAAGTTTGAGCTGGTGTAGAGGAGGGGGGAGTACTGTATCCTTTCTTCTCATCAAATGGTGTGTAATAGATGGCATCAGTAATGGGGATCCAAGGGCTCCTGCCAGCTCTCAAGTCCATCATGACGCCTCGTCCCATCCGTGACCACGCCGGGAAACGGGCGGCCCTCGACACTTATTCTTGGCTGCACAAAGCGGCCTACACTTGCTGTAAGGACATCTGTGAGGGGCGGCCTACGGAGAAGTAAGTTGACAGCGCTGTTTGTATTTTAGTCTTGCATTCTTTAACAAGGAGAATAGGAAGAATTGGGACGAAATTCTAATGAAACGTTGTACTCTTGCACAAGAATACAAACCAGTAAGAAAAGCACCCCTTCCTTTGGGGGGAATCCGCCAGTTTAAGTAATAGATGTTCAATTGGTTTTTGTTCATACTTTAAAGAGCATTTTGTTTAGCCCGTGTTTTCCAAACGTAAACAGTAGGTAATTTGCTTCCTTGAAGTTTGTGGACAAGCTTCCCTCGCATTCTTCATAGATGTAGCTTTTTGAAAATTGAAGACTATGTGCTCCAAGACGACGTCTGGGAGCACAATTACAGGAGCAGCAAGGCCTCTCATGGTAGCTCCAGAGAAAATGGAGGGTCTTTTTTTTAACTCTGCTGGGCTGCAGAGCTGTTCTCATCTCTGAACAGCTCTGCAGCCCAGAAGAAACGGAGGGTTTACGGTTAGGTTTACCTAGAGTCAGAGTGTCTATGGCTAGAACTTAGCTGTTCAGAGCCTAGGGTTTGCAGAAACGGAGGGTTTTGCCGCTAGTTTTGTGCTGCTTCTAGCAGTTAGCTCTCCGACCCTAGGCACTTTAGAATTTCAGCAGGACATTGGACTTTTTAGGGCATCGTGTGGATATCGATCAGGAAATTATCTTGTGACGTTCTGGATTTGTTTGAAGACTGCTCTTTCCTGAAATTTTGGTCTGCTGGTTCTAGCCATGAATGACCTTAGGAGAGCCATCTGTTTGCATCTTCTATTGCTACTCTACATGTCAGTCTACACTAGTGACGTATTTTCACTGGCCAGGAAGAGGATCACAAAAGCACCAAATCTTACATCTTGGTGGTGGAATCTTATCAGCATTACAAATCTTTTATGTCTCATGTGTTCAGGTACATAGGTTACTGCTTACACAGAATCAACTTGCTACACGAACATGGGGTTGTGCTCCTCCTTGTATTTGATGCAGATGTGCTGCCAATGAAAGTTGAGGAAGAGGTGAAGCATGCCAGGTGTTAATGATATTGTTAACATTTTGTTATGAGCTTCCAGCTGCTTGATTAGGTGTTGACTCACAGCTAGGCTCTTTAATTTCCTTGAAGATGTTCTTACAATGTTCTGGTATTGATGCCATCAAAGTATTCCTGGATGCAACACTGGTATCTTTCATGCGATAGAGAGGCACATCTTTATTGCAGTACAGTGGTGTGGCATGTTGCAAGGTATTTTTGTGGTGAACACAAGTCAAGGAAAGAGACCTTGCAATGAGCTTTGGAGCATGAGCACTGGGGCGATCATGCAACTGCCTATGAGTGCTATTGAAAGGGTGTGGATATCACCCCTGCAATTGCTTTCAGACTCATTAAAGTGACAGAGTGGTCAGTCTTGTATGTGGCTGGACAGGAGCTTAGTTTGTTTCCCATTTGTCACCAACTGGTGCTCTGCTTTTAAATGGAGGTCAGTCAATCGTCACTCATGTGAAAGAGCATTGTCCTGCTGATTAATCTGTCCCTTCCCTCAAGAACTCCTCATGATTTGATTCTGTAACCATCACTTTGACAGGTATTGTGCCATATAAAGCTTACGCACAGACTGCATTTTTTGCTCTCCATGGTCACTTTGATCTTATTAACACTGAAGACTCAGATCTCATTCTGTGTGGATGTCCATACAGGTATAGTTGCCTCCATGGTTGCTCTTGTGGAGATATCCTGCATATTATGAGCATTACCAGTTGTGGTATCTTATTGAGAATAGAGAAGTCTAAATTTGTCTAAATAAGTCTTTTGGCTTCTTTACATGCCTATTTCTTATGTCTGGTTCTGACTCCTCAAAGACAAACTTGACTCTGTGCTGCAGGTTATAAAGCTCAGTGGAGCCATAATCCACCAGCAGTAAGAAGAAGCCTTTGAAAGAGCAATTCTTACATTTCAACATCAGTGAGTATATGACTCAGCTGGTAAGAAAATTGTTCATCCGACTCTCCAAGTGATCTTGTACTGACTTGGATTTTCTAGGCCCTTATCCTTCCATTCTGGTTTAATCCAGTTCATGTATTTGTGATCAACTGGTTTTGTCCTGCTGGGCAGGAACTCTCCTCTGACTTCAAACCTTATAGGATTGTGGGTAAACTGTGTTGCTTTTGTCTTCTTGATTCTGAACCTACAGAAGACCATGAGTGCAACAGAAGATATATGCAGGTTGTGTAGAACTGGAAGAGTGAGCAAGGAGTATGTTTTTTTCCTTATGTTACCCCCTTTTTAAATTGTGCAGGAGACAACCCTGAAGAGTAGCAGTCCTACTATGCTGGTGTGGAGCGGATGGAGACAGGTGCAAATCTTGGTGTGAAGAAGAGGAAACCTTTTGTCTCTCCTTCTCTATCGAAAGGTCCCTTCCATGTCACCTCTCAGTTTAAAGTGAGGATGTTTGCTACCCATAGCACCTTATCTGTTAAAAGGAGTGGATATTTCTCTCACTCTTCACCCCAGCCTTGGGAATTAACTAGTCCGGACACACCAACAGGTCAAGAAGTTTCAAATGGTGATGTCCAGGAGAATGGTGTTGATGGCTTTGGAGATTGTGATTTAGAACATCCCAAAGGAACTGCAACCTCCAGCTGTAGCCAACGTAGGCCTTGCAGAGTAACTCATCTTTGAGATTTATTTTCTTTTAGACCTATTTGCAATCACATTCAATATCAGTGACTGTCAGGCATGGGAAAGTCAATGTAGTCTTGGTTGGTGACTTTAGGGAGTGGAGCTGAGGAGAAGTTCAGCAAAGAGGGCAGGTTGGCCTTTTGATGCCATAGCTACTGGAAAGCATCTTCTCTATCTTCACCTCAAGTAATGTCCTAATAATGTTTGGATGCTGCTGGTTGAAGGATCAGTTAATTAGCTGGGTTACATCGAAGAACAGGGTTATTTGCATATCTTATTTGTTCTGTCAAAACCTTGCAATCTTCTGGGGGGGCATGACAAAACAATCTTGGGAGAGGACAATCACAAAAGAAGATGAGTTGGCTTCTGGTAAGTTGTCTGCAAAATGTTTGGCCATATTTTGTAGCAATAGAAATGTTGGTCTCAAAGATAGTGTACAATCTTTGCAGGAAACATTTTCCAGCGTTCAGTAGCACTCTGCTCAAAGATAGATCAACATGGGGCAAGGTTCCCACCTGTATCCCACATGGGTCACTATGCAAGCCTGGCTCAAAAATCAATGGACTGTTTTGTTTTAGTCACTGCTCCCTTTCACTTCACTTCTGGTGGTGCCTGTGCTCCCCCAAAACACTCAGCCACTTGGTAAGACGAGTCTTCAGAATGGAACCTGCTCTCTTCATCCCTGAATTAAGGTTCTGCCATTTTTCTATCCTGTGCAGATCTTGTCACTCAATACATAAAGATCTGTGCCTTTTCCATATTGCTCTATCCTAAATCCTGATGCAATTTAGTGGCTAGTGTGTCAATGCTTAGTTAATTGCACTGATAATGCTGAGAAGCAAATATTTTCACCTGTCTAGTGCCTGGAATAAAATTTTACAAAATGCTCCTGATTTGTTCACTGTATAGGGCAGGTGTGGCAGGGGGCATTCACAAATACCAATGCTTTTGGTCGGTTTGCTCACACAGTTGGGATGAAGATTTTGAGACCAGTACTTCTCAGCCCAGACCCATTGCTGCTGGTACTGTAAGTTGGCAGAACCAGGATCCCACAGACACAGCAAATGTTTTTCCTGTAAAGTGAAAACCTTAACAGTTTGCTCCTTTATTCATGTTTGAATTTGCATTCATCAGTTCTTTGAATTAGCTGTTCCCTAGGACCATCCACGAGTCTTCTGTGAGGATTATCATCCACTATAGTGATCTCAAGGATCTTTGGTGGATCCACCAAGCATGGTGCTTGGCATGTAGTTTCTGCCCATGCAATTGGTATTCCATCCATATGCCACATGGCAGCTTTGGACACCGCCATGCTAAATGTGTGAATGGGTAAAAGTGCACATACTACAAGTGCACTGTTGTCTTTGTGACTTTGAATATAGAGGATGTGCTTTCTCTGAGGGGTTATCAGCACTACGTGTCATGTGACATTGGATAGAGAGGATAAACCCCTTCCTAATGGTTAAAAGCAAGCTGATAAGAATTACTTTGTTTATATGGGTATGGCATCAGTTGAAATGCTATGAATGATTTCTTCACCTTGAAGTTGTCACAGAGGACTGTAACTTTCTGTTGCAAGTTTATCTGCATTCCTGGATCCACCCACTACTTGGTTTGGTTCGAAATTTCTAAGGTCCTAAAGATTCTACCAGGTGTGTAGGGCATCAGCATTGTGTAGCCTGTAGCAGATTTGGCAAAAGGGCCCCTTGTTATACATTCGGGTACAATGACAGAGTGTTGACCACAATGACTGCAAAGATGGTGAAATATGTACCTTGGAAAAACCCTTTACCCTGGTTAAATGGCATTTCATTTTCAATTGACTTCTATGGTTGATTCCATGCTCTGGAGACTGACATCTTCGACTAAGTCATTGATGGAGGGAGTAGTCACAGCAGGCTTAATGACTGAACAAAGGCCTGGTTCATCAAACTAAATAGTACAACAATCTGAGTGCCTCATTTGGACAGAGATCCAAGCTTGTTCATGGACTTTGTCATCAAGTTTTGGAGCTTGCATTTTGAAGGCTAGTTCTTTCTTCCATGATTTCCTGTTTGGATGAGCTAGTTTAATGATGAAGAAAGAGCAAGTAGTGTGGATAGTTGGCTTATTGCGGTAGTGTCTGAACAATGTATCAGCCTATCAGTAGGCAAAGGTGATCATTGAAGCCCACCCCACATCAGGCTAACAACCTGGAGAGAGCACCATCATGATTAAGCCAGTGAATAGAGAATCCATGATAGATGTAACTATGGCATCTGTTTTTGTCTTTTAGTTGGAGTCTTATGGGAATGGAGTAACCTGCAATTGGTTAGTCAGTGATGCCTACAGACTCCAACCCAGACTGGTGGGGTTTCCAGGGGTCCCACTTCCCTCTTCTCTTTCTGCATTTGATGAGTTGTTTTTCCCGCTGTTGGATAGGACAGTGTTCTGTTAGAGTTCAACATTCCTGAGTACTGCTGGCAGTGACTGATTGGTTGGAGTATAATAATACCAAAATGGAAGATGGAAAGACAGAACAAACATTTGAAGCTGCTTCTCCAACTTTCAAGTCTCATTCAAGAGAAAGTGGTTTTCTTTTTGTTTCCAAGAGCTGTATTCTGATGCGTGAAATGTCATAACTTCACTGTCTATTTTGATCTCTGTGATAGGTATCTCTTCTAAACTCTAGTGTCAAGTTCCAAATTATGGTCACATTCTGCTGGCATGTGGAGTGAGAACAGGGAAAAAAATGTCTACTAAATTACTTGTCTTCTGCTTTTGAGAAGCCCAGGTTTAGATTTCTGGGTGGAAATTAAATAGGAAACCCCAAACTCCTCTGCACTGAGGTGTTAAAACATCAAGAGCATAGCTTGAGATGATGCCAAGACCAGTGTACGTCCTAAATACATGATCAGCCTATCAGCTCCTTTGCACCACAGAACATCCCAATCCTCAGAAGCTACACCACTGGACACCACCAAAAGGCCAATGCATAAACATGCCGAAACCCTAAAACCTAAACCTTCAATCCCGAGAAGCTGCAACAGTGGACACCACTAAAGGGGAAACGTAGCAAAATCCTAAACCCTCAACCTTCATTCCTCAGAAGCTGCACCACTGGACACCAACAATAAAGAAACATTAAAAAACATATGAAGTTTTCCAACGTCGAAAACGTCTGACAGTTGTCCGAATCTCTACAAGTTTTTGAAACTATTGTTTACTCCGAACACACAGACGTCGAAACTTCACAGTGGCGGGAAAAAAAGTAAAGGCATCCTCTCTGACGTAAGAAGGCGTTCCTTAAGTTCACATCCGGCCGATTCATAGATCTGTTGTTGTGCGCGTAGGTACTTTGTTACCCTCCTCGAAATCTGCGAAATCTAATATGTGCGCCCGCCGTGCGTGCGTGCGTAGAGGCGTCAGTGGCCCCCAGGCCAAAAGCGCAATCCATAACCCTGACTTTGTTCGTTACTTACGCAGTAGCTAGTGGCACTCTCTGAAGGAATAGCCTTGTTCACAATGCGCTTTTTCCATTAAATGCTTATCATTATTATCCCCATAATCAATGTTTCCATGGACATGGTCAGTTGCCCATTTGTAATTTGATCATGTCTCCAGTGATACCAATTTTGTAATTTTTTTTATTCCCAATTATGTGATGTTGCCACACTGGCGATCATCCACCAAGAGATTTAGCCACTTTTGGCTTTAGACCAGCTATGAAAGTAGAAAATTTGTTAAACTCCTATATCCTGGCTACTTGCTTGAACAATGTGCAGAAACATGGAGAATTTTTAGAAATTTTCTGGATTTTCGGTCCTTTTTTCTTAACGGGAATATTCCATGACAGAAATTTTATTTGGGAAAGAAAATTCGGTACAAATGTTTTTTAAACGCTGGTTTCCACAGAGGTACCTGGCAGGTAGTCTCGCCAGCTTCTCTCCAGTGTCCTTTTTTGGGTTTTTTTTTCTAATTTTGTGATGTAGCCAAAGTGGCAATTATCCAGGAAAAGAATAGCCAAATTTGGCTGTATATACCAGATCAGAAATTTTCAAAAAAAAAAGGAAACTTCCATTTTCTTGGCTTCCTACTAGAACTTATCACAATGATCTAGTGATTTGGAAAAAATGGATCTATAAAATCTGGCAAACTTTGGCCATTCTATCTTTCCAAAATAAGCTTTTGTTTTGTGAAACCCTGGCAAGCACCATTAAACAAAGCACCCAGTAAAGGGGAGAAAAGAAGAACAAAGAGAAAGGACCCAAGTTGGAACCAGGAAGAGCAAAACCCAAAGTGAGGGGCAAAGGAAGAAATTATGTTCCAAAACCCCACCAATCCCCCCACTAATTGCAAGAAGCCAATCAAAAAATGAAAGGGAAGGAAACTTGAATGAGGAGTAAGCCTAAAAGAACCCTCATCAACAATGACAACACACTTCAAAATAGAAATGGCATGCACTATTTACAAGGCTATCGACACTCTCTACCTATAGAAGACACTTACAATTGCTAGAGGAGGGTCATTGATGTCCTTTGTTGATCACACCATGTTAACACATTGATGAAGAAAGTCATCTACTTGTTGGTGTAGGCACCCAAAAACCTTTATGTAAAGGGGAAAAAATGCATCCGTTGAATGCCAATTATGATTAAAAATTTCCATTAGTTTGAATTGTCATCATCATGATGTGGAGCAACATGTGAAACCAAATACGTAGGTGGGATCAACAATGATCACATTGGCCAAGGTACAAATGCCACCATTTAATCAATAACACGATGTCAACCCACTAATAAAAACACCAAAGGGAAGGTGGTGAAAAGACATGAGTTTGCTCACACAAAATATGAGACCTCACATCATTTGAGATGGCTAAAGGGAAGGTGGTGAAAAGATGTGAATTTGTTCACACAAAATATGAAACCTCACATTGTTCATGATGGAGGCAATAGCATTTGGAATGGCATCATGGGATGTAATTTGTTCCCCACCATTAGAGCAATGAAGGAGGTGGGTGCCTACTAAATCTAAAGGTTAGCCACAAATGCAATGAATCAATCTAAAATCTAACGAATGGGAGAAGCCCAACCTGGTGTGCAATGTAAAGGAAAAAACAATGAAGGCCAAATGGAAATATGGATTGATCAAGCAAACAAAAAGCCATGCACCTGCCCCAAGCCCATGTAGGACTTCAAATGTGCATAATGCAAATCAAAAGCCATGTCGAAAAAGATATTAAATAAAGAATGGTCATGCACTTTCTTTGAAATGTTCTGTTGAAGCCGATATGATCCCCTCTTTACAATTACATGAAAGGAGGAATGCAAGCCACCATATTTGAGTGAAAGAATTTTCACATTGACTTCAAGTGGGCCTAAAAGGGGAGAAAACCAAAATTATTAACATTTATCACCTCCAATAAAAATGAATGATGATTTGATAAAAACCTAATGACAATGATAGGTGCAACAAATGATTAAATCCCCAAATAAGCCACTAGCGCAATGAGCTCTATGGAAATGATGTTGATCCCCTCCCACGAAAAATGGGGAAAAAAATAAAAGAGGACATGGGCAATCCAAAAAACTTGTTAAGCGCAAAATTAGTGCATCATTAACACCTTAACCCGGTTCACTCCCCCTTACCCCCTTGGAGATCATCAAAGGAGGGGGTCACAAGTTATTACTCAACTTCTACTCCCTTGCCCTTCGTTTCTACCTTAATATGTTCCCAACTAATTCCAAGTGAATCCCATCCAAACATCATTTCCTAAAACATTAGTTTTATTTTAACCAAATACAAATAGAACCCTCTTCTTCTAGCAATTCTCTTCCTTGTTTCTTGGTTATGTTTTCCTTCTCCTATCTACTACAGACAACAACCCTACTTCTTCTTCTAACCACTATCTTTTTTTATTTCTTGATTATAATCCCCTTTTCTTGTATGTTGTAGACAACAATCCCCTTTCTCCACCAATCCTTTCTTCCCTCATTTCATCAACTATAACTTTAACCCATGCATACTCATACAAGCATCAAGAAATCCAACAAGTCTTTGCACATAATAATTCTCACATTTTCAAGAACAGGTTGTAATGTATTGCTTTTAGTTTCAAGTACTCCTAATTCTTGCTTTAGCTATCTCATAAATTGGCCTTTGTATTATCTTCCCTTACTACACATCTCTTATCTACAATTATCTACACCTCCAAAGCTTCTACCTCGCCCAAAATAGCCCCTTCACACACTCTCTGTGTGGGATAACATGCCCCCCAATTCATGATTCTCTTGCCTTGACAAGAAGGTAGACCATCACTTTCTCACTTTAAGGCCAACAATAACACTTTCCAGCTATGTCACTTTTGTGTTCCTATTTCTTTACTTCAGCAACAAGGTAGATGCAAGGTTAAGTGGCTCATTTTTGGTAGATAAAATGTCCTTAAAAGTTCATTTTTTTGGTGTTGAATTAACATAAATGGGGGACTATGGGTTTGTTAATGAACTAATTAAATTCACGTGAAAATATACACACTTAGACATCTTTTTGACATACATTTTACAAGGAAAAAAATCATCAATCCAACAAAAAATGACTCATATAAAGACTTTTGAAAATAATGTTCAAATTTTGGTCATTCAAAAGTCCATAACTATATTTTGGTTAAAGCTTTTGTAATGAAGTTTTAAAATCTATGTATGTTTTTCTTTCATCTATCAAATATTAAGTCCATGTAAGATATATTTTGAAAAAATAATATTGAATATTTCATATTGAAGTGCATATGGTTGAGACGATCCATATGTTTTTAGTTCAAAAGTCCAATATTACATAATGGGTGCACATTTATTGTGCAAAATTATATAGATAATTTTTTATTGAAATTCAAAATCTTAAACCAAGTCCCAATTATGCATATAAATGATTTTATGGCATGTTAATGGCATGTTGATTCATTGCACCCTACAAAAAATTGCAATGGGACACATAAAGTGAACTATAACTTGCATTCACACCTAATAGGTCCAGGTTCCTCTTTTTGACCTTCCCCCATTCACCTCCAATCACTATATTCAAGCAAAAGCAAACTACACTATCCATTTTTGCATGTCACAAAATAGAAATCCAATACCTCTTATTATGGCAACGTCTCCTAACTCCAATTGATAATGAAATTTATAAAAATGGATGCATATTTATAACATACCAATTATAGGAAGCTAATAGCAAAAATAAAAACTAAATGACCATCTTTTAATCTTTGAGGGACTTGTAAATTTTTGTTTCATCTTGTGTTACAGCCCATGCACAATTTTAAATGGACTCATAACTCTTGGAATATTAAAAGAAATATGTTATGATATGACTAAAATGAAAACAAAATTCTTATTGGGACTATTGGGGACGTGATTACAAATTGGAATAAGCACTTAGATGCTTTTTAAAGCCCCATAATTCATTATCCCATTTTCAATGTCAAAAATTTTAATTTGATGTAATTTTTTTCATTCAAAGTATTCAATAATGTATTAAGAAAGGAGGGCAAGAAATAGTTCTTGGAAAAAAATGATATTTGGTTGACATATTAATTGTGAAAGTTTTGATAACACTAAAAATTATGCAAAAATGGACTCCTATCGTGCCACTTTGGTCCACCCTAACTTACTTTTATCCCCTCATGAAGCTCCTCCATTTGAATAATTGCCACCCCACCACTTGACAATCTTGCCTCCAGTCTTTAGAGCATATGTTGACTTGACTTCCTCTTGAAAATCTTGCTCCTTCGTGATGCTTTAACCTCATTTATCTCTCACCTATCTCACCCTTTGATCATGATGTAACCAAAACCCACTTCCCATCCATATAACCATCATCATCATTCCTTTCTCCTCATACCCTTCATGTCCCACGCACTTAAAAAGATGGAAAAGAGGCCAATGTAACAATTCTTTTTCCTCATAGCTCCATGGAGATGCCATCGTCACTTTCCTACCCTAACCCTAATTGCTAGAAGCTTCCAGAAAGAATACTCCCCCATTCAAACAACCTTATCTAGTAGGTTTGGCCATTCTAGACAAGGATAAAGTAATTCAACCTTATTCTAATCTAGCCAACCTACTCCTACCCTTATTCTAACCAAGCCACCCACCCATCAACTCCTACTGGGATAAGGTCATATGCACTAACCTAACCCCCTTAGATGTTTTGGTTAACCCCAAAACTTCCTTAGCCATCCTACCTTTCTTAATCAAAATTGGGTTAGGTTAACTTGGGCCCAACAACACCTTGTCATGCACACCAATGTCGGTGCCTACCATTATCGCTATCATTGCACTCAAAACAAATAACACACCAACACCCTGAATGGTACATTTCATCCAAACCAAAATGAAACTTATCTATAAAAACATAGGAATCCAAGTTCAAACATAAAAAGAAAAACTAGAAACATAAAAACCTTGCAAAAACAAGAAGTCCATGCATAACACAAAAACCTAAAAAGACATGAAACAACTATGTCTAGAATTTCAAATCACCAAACGTGATTTGAGATCACATTCCATGGGATTATATCCCAAAACTAAATATCATGAACTGGGTTCACACTCAAACCAGTTAAGGACAAATTAACTAATCTAACTAACCTAATTTAGCCTAACTACCTCTGACTTAACTAGGTAGTTAAGTTAAAACTTTTGACAGTTGTCATGCGCACCAATGTTGGTGCCTACCATTATCACTGTCATCACATTCACAACAAATAACACACCAACACCCTGAATGGTACACCTCATCCAAACTGCCCCCCTATCTGGGGTTGAAGTCCCCCTAAACCAAATAACACTATAGAAATACCTAGGTAATCCACCATGGATGAATCCTTCAATTCCAAGGTAAAATGATCATTAGGCTAGGTGCAAATGTGAGCCCCATCATTAGTCACCTATGTGGAATCCTTCAAATCCTCAACCAAATGTGAAAAATCATGGGACAAAACTTTAAACTAATTATATTACGTGATCGTGGGAACCATGTCTATTGGGTGCGCCAAGGGCAAAACCAATTTGTCAACCGGTACTTAGTCCAAGGATGGCATCAAACATGCCATGTGCCATCCTTTTTAACACCAATCACAAATTAACATAATGGTAGTTCTGGTGGACTGCCCACACAACATACACCGTAAACCAACAAATATAATGGCCAAGGATGGGTCAATTTAGCCATCCACATTGGGAAAATGACATGGTGCACAATTACACACATGGTCCTTCCATGTTTAACCATCTCGTCCTTCAAACAACAATACTTTGAAAGGTAAAACCTTTCAAACATGCAAAATCACACGACTTGCAATCACATCCAATATGGTGGGAGCTATCTGCTACAAATAAACATAATCCCTTGGTTCAAACTTACAAACCCAAGGTTGATAACCTCTTCCACAAATTGTGGCATACTGAAAAGTATCTTAGTGTTAAACAATTGCCAAATTTTCCATAGCCATAGGCATCACACGCTTGCATAACACAACCCCACTACTCACATGCCTAAATCCACACAAAAAGATCATCAAGACTAATCACAATCATAACATCACATCGAATGGAGGCTAGTAGCTCGAGATTTCAACTGAATAACAAAAAATACAACGAAAAAGATGCTAATGAAGCTGACATGTGAATTTATATCCCATGGCCAACCATGGTAACTATAAGTCTTAGTCTCAAGTGTGGCCTTTTTGAAGGCCATATTTCCACAATCTTTGTTTCACCGTCTACACCATTCATTTGGCCAACCCATTGGCCTCATGATGATCTTGTGAAATAGTCCAATGATCTATCAATGCCTTTTCACACAAATCCTAGAAATCCCTTCAAGATTCCGTACCTTGGTTGGTGATAATTTTGGTTAGAGCACCAAACCTATTAAACATTTTGTCCAAAAATGCATATGCAACTCCTTCACTATTACAATCTGGCAATGGCACCAATTCCAACCATTTGGAGAAGTGTTCGATCATAACTAAAACATATTGGTTATGTTGAGGTGTCAAAGTCAATGGGCCAACAAAATCCAAGTTCCATTGATAACCTAACCCCATAATTAGTAAGGGTTGTAGTTAGGGTGTTGGTGTGTTGAATGATGCCCATACTTGATCACACACCACATACCAAAAAACAAATTGTTGAACTTGTAGTTGCATCCCATGCCACTAATATTATGCATGGAGCAAACTATAGGTCCATCGAACCCCAAAATGGCCCAACTCTTCATGAGCATGTAGTATAAGGCCCTCACGTTGCTCTAGGCATGGTACTACCTACATTCACCCATTTGTCCACGCACATAATAAGGAATTACCTTCCCTTGGGACCATTTTGCCTTATGGACAACTTGATTTTGCTCCTTGGGTGTTAATCCCACTAGAACCTCAGTTGCGTATAGATATGCCATAACATGTAAATCTAAATGGATTTCCAAGGCACCATTGCCCTCTGGTTCATCATCATCATCATTATGGGAATTCTCATTACCCATGTTGCCTTGGGGCACATCCATTATGAGAAAAAAAGGTGTTTTGCAATTAGTTTTGCAACCCAATTTTTGAATTGCAAAGGACACTTGCAACTCATTGTATTTTTATGCAGTGAGTGTTAACAAACAAATTGCATGAATTATAGAGTTGCAACTCACCATATATATAGTGCAACTCATTGCAACTCAATTGCAACTTAGTCAAAACAACTCAATTTCAACTACTATGCAATTCCATTATAACTACACACATGATGTCATTAATTATCATACATCTATTAAAATTTGACATGTGGCATAATGAAGATTTTTGGACTTAAATTGTTTTTCGAAATATTGATCTCCATCATCCATTATGATTATTAATGATGGTTCGAAATTGTGACATGTGGCACAATAAATTTTTTTGCCACATGGCATATTAATTGTATTTTGAAAAATATTATTATTATTATTATTTTAGTAGCTAAGTAGGTCGTACATAACCATAGGTAGGTAGGTCTTAAGACCTATATACTTACATATTTACCTAGGACCTACCTACCTACCTACATAGGTAGGTTAAAAAGTAGGACCTACTTACTTACTTAGGTAAGTAAATAATTAGAAAAACACAAAACTAAGTGCACTAAAAAATAGCCATGAATTTTTTTTATAAAAATTATGATTTGCCTTTAGGTTAAGCCTTTTTAAACTCATCCCAAAATGGCACATGTATTTTAATGTGAGATTACAAGAAAATAAACTTTCTTTATATAGTTTGTAACATGGGATTTGAAAACAAACCATATGGGTTAAATCTTTTAATTGTTCATTAATTGCAAATTGAATTGCAACTATAACACTTAAGCGCTCAAAGCAAGCCAGATCCAAAGGGAGGGTTCCATTATTTTTTAAGTTTGAAAAAAACTTAAATCCCACCTATTGGCACATCTAGTGCACTAAAAATCGTCAAAAATGAAATAGGATTGAGAAAGTTATGGTCTTTCAAAATAAAGGGGGGTTAGAAATTCAAAAAAAAACCACCAAATGCTACAAAGGCTAGTTCCCAAACACCAAAAAAAATCCTTATATGTTGTTTTATTGTTATGAAAGTTCCAAGATGATTTTTAGAACTTCAAGTGGCACTCCTATAACATTTTAAATCATTTAAAATGAATAAGAAATAAGAAAGTTATGAGGTTTGAAAGTAAGAGGGGTCTAAAAAGAAAAAAAAGGAAAAAAATGTCTTTTGTAAGTTGGAAAGCTTATTTCTCTTCTTGTTATTTTTCATTACTCATTTCCTTTGCACTTGAAAGATGATTTCTAGAGCTTGAGGTAGTGTTCCCATAACATTTTAAATCACTCAAAATGAAACACATGTGATGAAAATGTAAATAACTAATGAATATGTATCCTTAATAAGTTATAAATAGTTGTATTATAATTATAACATAGTTGAATATCAGTACTTTAGTAGCAGTACACTAATGGCCATGCTAATTGTATAAATGGGAATTATAATTGAAAACTAATTGCAAATGTATCCCATAATGGGTGGTGGAAATGTGAACACATGGCATGATCACATGTATGTATATTATACATTAGTTGGAACATAGTTGAAACTTTAGTGACACATTTATAATAGTTCTAAGGTAGTTACCACATGCAACTACAATGCAACTCCTAAAAAAATTAAATATGGTTGACTACATATATATGTACAATGTGTATAAATTATTGTATAGAAGATCCATTTTCAACTCATTTGCAATTATAATATAACTAACTGATTTTCTAATGTGACATTTTATTTATTAATGCACCGTAGTTTTAAGGAGATAATTGCATAATAGTTATAATACCCAAGGGATAATTACATAACAACTGTATGTGAATATGTTTTTGAATTTTAGTTGTAGGGTAATGTGGTTTTGATGGACACGATTTTTCATAGTGATCCCTAAAACATCCCAATAAAATACACAAGTATGCAAAGGCATGACATCTTGGTATTGCCTCCAAATCCACCTTTCCATGCCACCTGGCACTTATGGTGTCCTCTTCACTTGAACTTGGGTTTCGACTCAACCCAGTAGCATCTTGATTAACGTTACCAACCCTATGAACAATATTGAAATCATATTCCTAAAAAAAAGTGCCCATCTAACCAACTTTCATGTGAGTCGATCTTATAAAACTTTAGGGGCTAGTGATTGGTAACCAAAGTAAATGGGCTACCATATAGATAGCACATGAAAGAAAAAACTACTGAAACAACATGGAGGCACTCCCTTTCATATGAATTATATTTGGCTTTTGTTTTATTGTTGGACTGATTGGCATATGCCACCACAAATTTTCAACCATCATCATCTAACTAGTAAGCACGGCTCCCAGCCCTAAGGTACTCCAATCAATATGCAACTAAAAAAGATGTCCCTAAATGGGTTGCTTCAAGATGGGGGCTGAAGAAAGTTGGGCTTTCAACTCATGAAATGTTTATTCTTACTCCTCACCCCAAACATATTCTGGTCAATCTACATCAACGTAATTAAAGGTTTAGCAATGGTACTAAATCCTTTAACAAATCTTTGGTAATAATTACACAAGCCTAAAAGATTCGTAATCGGTTGACATTTGTCAGTTGGGGTACCTATGAAATGGCCTCAACCTTGGCTTTTTGTACCTTCAATCCATCTAGAAAAATTGGCACTTGCATGGATGAAGCTTAAGGTTATGATCTTTAAATCTTCCAAGTACCTCTGCATTTAATGCCATTGATCTTCTGATGTCAAACTAAAAATGATAATGTCATCAATGTAGCATTTGGCAAAATTAAACCTTGCCAACACCCAATCCTTCACCCTCTGAAATTCTATAGGTGCATTTTTCAAACCAAATGGTAAAAATTGCCATTGGTATAAATAATCCTTCCCTTGAGGATTGATTCCCCAAAATGTTGTTTTGACCCTGTTGCCCTCCTTCAATGACAATTAATGGTAGCCAAACCTCAAATCCAAGGTACTTAAAACCTTAGCTTGACCACGGGCATCAAAGATTTCTTTTGGTTGGGCATGGCATACTTGTCCGAACGCATGCACTTGTTGACTGGGTGATAATCCCCACACACATGCCACTTTGTCCAATTGCCAAAAATATCTTTCTTGGTTGGCATCACTACGGTTGAGGCATACTCACCTTTGATAGTTCCACCAAACCTACATCTAAGAATTATGTTGTCTGAGCCTGAATCAAGGCCCTCTCCATCTCACTCAACCTATAAGGTTGTCTAAAAATAGGATTATCATCCTCTAATACAATTTGGACTTCATGTCCTCACAATTGTCCCAATTCCTTCAAATTGAAAGCAAAACAACTTTCATAATCCTTCAGTAATTGTTGTACTTCCTACACCTCATTTCTTGTAACCATGGGACCAATATCTAGCTCCCATGTCTCTGTGGTTATTTGTACCTTGGGTTGAAATGACGAAATATCCCCAGCATTTGAAGTTGAAGGCAAAACCTATGATTGTTATGCAAAAGGTGGTATAACACCATAATGCCCTAGCACCCCCACATTAAAAACCTCCTTCCCATTACCCATAAATTTGTGATCCCATAAATGCCCAAGGATGTCCCCCCCCTTGCACCAACATAGCTAACTTGGATGTAGGTGCAACAAAAGTAGAAGAAGGGTGGGTGGGTGGGAAAGACTATGCAAATCAAACCTGTTTAGCCCAACAAAGGCTAAAGATCCATGTGAAACAAGTAAGATTGATGACCTGTCCCAATATCCGTTGATGAACACCTTCAAAATTCCCTCGCATTGCTATGATGCTAGTGCGAAATCCCATAGGTTGTTCTCACCCATCAACATTGGGCTCCTCCATCCTAGATGAGTTGGCATCCCAAATCATGCTTAGACCACCATCTCAAAATGCGTGAAATTGTGAAAAACTCAAAAAAGTAGGTAAGGTTACTTGTGGTAGGCCAACCCTCTTGACCATAGCCAAAGGTGGTTGGTCATCATGTTGAACGGTAGAAGAATGTCATCCTAAATCCAAAATATCATCCACCAAGCATGTGGGTGACCTCAGAATGATCCAATATGCATTCTAAAATACCTTTGGTGGAGCTAGGTTAGTCCATAGCCACCGAAAGCAATGGGCACATGAACTAATTGTTGTGGCATCCACTTGCATTGGCTCCTTAATCCAAGGCCGAATCCATTGCCATGCTTCTGATAAAGCTAGCTGAAAATCTCTCGATGGTGGGACATTCTCCGACACATATGCACATAATTGTAATTGAGTGGTTTGCAAATATTGTAGCACCCAAATCAACTCCCAAAATAACCCTGATTTGGGGTTTGAAAGTCCTTGACATGTGCCAACTTGTGATAAACCCTAACATGGCCATCTTAGTATGACCAAGTCCATTGGTTTGATCCTATCCAAATCATGCACCCCCAACAATGTAATGTTGTTTCGTAAGGCACGTTGGTAACCTTGGATTGCTAATGTAGGCAACAACCCATGATGTTATTGTTGTACCATCATAAGATGGCAGATGGAGGCTTGTTGGGCTTAAGGATCCTTTTCCACATAATAGTATTGGTGAATGTTTATGCCGAATTGAAGGACTGTTATAAGGTCAAAACTAATGCCTCCAAAAAGTTCCAACAAGCAAATCCCATCCTCAAGAATATGCCACCAAATAACCTTAAAATCCAAAGGGTGTAAACCAGGCAGTCCATGGGTTTACATGTAACTGTGAACTTGGTGATAGTAGAATGTGCCAAGCCTAATGAATGTAATGTTTGGCTTATGCCTGAAGCTGTAACAATGTTCCCCATGATGGTGGTGGATCACATGGCGAACCCTAAATGAATGGCCCAACATGGGCACCTAACATCTCTAGCTCATGAGTAGGGGGACTATCCATAGCATGGATATTGCCCTCCAACAAATCAACCCCATGGGAAAGCCCTGAAAATCCTGCTAATATTGTTTAATTGTTGGGTTTCCCTTACGTGCCCCCCAATGAAGGTAATTGGCAAAAAAGCCTTATGGCTATCTATTGTTTGCCATCCTAGTTGATAATAAGCAATCTCCCAAAAATCCAAGGTAACTTTTAAGTGATACACAATTTCCCTTGAACCAGCACATCATGCGATGTAGCTTGCATAACCATTGCTTTAACACGAACCGTGGTATAATTTGTAGGTTTGATGGGATTAACCTAAATGACGACCTCATGCTTGGTTATCCCCCAAATTCTTTTTGACATGCACATTGATGTCGAAATATGGCACGGGCATGGCTCCAAATTAGCATTGATCAACCCTAAACCCTTCGTTGCTGTTTTGCCCAACATCAAAAGTTGAGTTCCTAAATCCAATAAAATCCTCTAGGGTTGATAATATCATCTTGAAGCCCCCCTCATTTGAAAAACACCTTCTTGATTTCGCACCACCACTATACTTGGTAGAACCCCTACTTGATTGATAGGTGGGTGTGCTAAAAGGTCTTGGAGTTTAATTGTTGCAGCATGCCAAGGTGGTACCACCATAACAAGTGGTTGGCCAACGAGTGGTTGGCTAACAAGTGATCAACCAACAATAATCCCTAATGGGTTGACCAATAGGTAGGTCAACATGTAAATGGTTGACAAATATGTTGACAAGTATCTAACCAACTGATGGATGGTTAAATAAAACCTATTGGGAATCTTCAACAGGTGTAGCCACCATCCTTGGTGTATCTAACCCATCACATAATGTGGTTACCATCCAAAAATCAGGCATCACCAAAGTTGTAGCAGAAAACAATGGTGTTTGGCACACCAACACATTATTGGGCGCTTGAGTTCCTAAAGTGGAACTAAACAATCTAGTGGTTGTAACTGATCCCTTATTCGGGTTGGATGTGTCCATGAAATGTGAAATGTGTCGATCAACATGAAGGACTATGGTAGATGAACCTAACAGTTAAGCCTCCCCACGCTAAAGATGCAATATCTCATTAACACCTCATAGTTCCTATATTCGAACACTTGCCCTAGCATGTGGTGCAGTTGTCAAAACCCTAACTAGGGTTTTGTCACCAATTGCCCTTAAAACATGAACGTCGAGAATACCTAATTCGATATCATTTGGATTTAATGCTTCTAAGAATCCAACTACACAGAAAAATCCAAGGTCAAAAGCTTAAATTAAATAATCATCTGGCACGGGTGCTGTGGGTTTCACTTATGTCACCATGTTGGATGCCATACTCATCACCAATGCCTCTAAACGTGCAAACCATGCCTCCATGGCATTGGGCTGGTTTGGAGTTGAATTGGTGGTCGGCCCCTTATTGGCCACACTTTTCACATTTTGGCTTTTGCCAAAACCTTGGGACATTTCCCATTTGGGATGAACCTTGCTGCATCTTTAGATGAAGCATAAAATAATGGTCTACATCATGGCCATATGCCTTGCAATGGGAGCAAGGTTGGCTGGGATTAGGGCTAGAGGTGGTCACTTGAAGATGATTAGGGCAATCCTTCTTCTGATGGGGCCCACCACACCTCCAACACTTATCTCTTCCCCCATGTTCTGTTGGATAAAATGAAAACCCCCTTTCGAATTCTTATTTTAGCCCCTTGCCTTTTGATGGTGTAATCCTCAAAGCCTAACCATGTGCTTGTTAAGTTGATAAGGTGAGAGAAGGTTTTAAGGTTTCCCTACTAAACTTTAGGGTGACAACCTTCTCCTCCATCATGTTGAGTTCAATGTGCTCAAAAACCTGAAAAACCAAGGCCAAAGTGGGTTGTGTAGGTTGTGTGAAAATTATGTTTTATACTCATTGCTTTAGATCCTTTTCCACGATCCCATACCAAAATTGGATCGCATGGGCCTCTATAACCCCCTTGGTCACATTAATCAACCTTCACATCTAGGTGTATGCCTCTCACAAACTCTCATGGGGACAATGCTAAAACTCCTGCATTGTGTGGAGTTTCTCTATTTTCACAGCCTAGTAATTAATGTGAAGCTCCTCGAAAAACTTGGTGATAGGGCTGAAAATAAGAACCCATCCCCTAACAATAGGACTATTACCACCACCTTCAGGAATGGAAGGACCCACACCAACACCTATGATAGTGGTCGATGGGATAAGTGTCGATGCAACCAGTTGACCTTTGGTGATGGAAAAATCATTTGGTGACTAGTACTGGCACCACTCCTCAATATCAACCTCATGGGCATCACAAAACTCGTGATAATCATCCATGGGCAGTCGCTCCAGATGTTAGAATAAACCCTTCCATATCAAGAAAGGTGTAAATTGTTGCAAATTTCACAACTCCTGCATATCACACTAGGTATCAAACTCTTGGATGAAATCATCTAATTCAACGATGTTGACCATGCCTAAAAGTCAACAGGGCCCCTTGGAGGCACCATACATGTCTTCCATGTCCCACACAAGTGGTATTGACACTACCAGTGGTAGTTCTGCTTCAAAATCTAAGGAATCTCCTTTAGGTGATAATGTAGGTGGGGTAGGTGGTTGGAACCACACCTCTTGCCTAGTAAATCCTTTGGCAAGCTTGTCTCGAAAATCCAAATCTCGACCCCTATCCATGATGAAACCTTAACCCTAATCCGGGTTTCCTTAAAAACCCTAAACTTGTAACCTTGGAACCTATAACCCTTAATCTTATAACCTTGAAATCCTATAAAATTGGAACCTCATTGTGCCAAGATTGTTGCACATGTATCAGCTCAACTAATCCTATAGGGATGCTTACTTGTTGCGGCTTTCCCTAACCCTAAAATCCCCCAACCAAAATGGTAACTAGGGTTACTGCACTTATATCGTTGGGGCACTTTCATCCATAAAAACGTTCTATGAGGCCAAACACGCACTTAGGGCCTTCACAACCATAGAAACAGCAAATGCAATTTCATTAGTCATTACCTCAATTTCACTACAACAATGGGTCTATCGGTCATCAATCGGATCTCACCCAATAACAAATATAAACACTAGGTACAACCTACCCGCCATTAAACCCTAATATCTATGTATGTGCAAATCAAGGGTCAAGTAGGACCTATTTAGTAATTAGAATTGGGTGGTAGCCTTGTCCCATACTTGGCCATTAACCATTCCAACTACAACCTATGGGCTCACTACATGCTACAACCAGCACACATGGGGGGGCTCATAGCCTTTTACCTATAGTTTCTTATTGAATAGTATGCACAAATCTACAGGAAATCATCACACAAGCTTGAGATCACCTTGTGATGTAGCCCAAAGGCACACAACCTGACAGATTTCCCTACCCCTTGATAAATAATTGATAATCCCAAACACAGACATAGGAAATAGGTGTAAAAACCCATAACACAAAGGAGAGGAACTCTTCAACATAGACAAGCTTCCACCCCTATAAATTTCGTTCAAAGACTTACGACAATTGATATGTAAAAATTCAAAAATTGATGATGTGGTTGAATGGCACACCACTCCACCATCTATGAGTATTAAAAATACTTATAGGTAATCACTGTGTGTTGCTCCTATGTCCCATGCTCTTTTATGCACCTTACACCTCCTTGCACCCCTCGTGCCACACCACCAAAAAAAGGGTTGAGAAATGACCTTTTGCTAATCTAGCTAAAACTTCCTAGGATGATAATTTCCTTCACCACAAGAGCAATGGTGAAAACAACACCCAAATGAAGTGTCCTATGTGGGAGATATCAATTTTTGGGATTTTATGTGAAATAAATCCCCAAAATAGGAGTATTAGTCTTTGGACTCCCAAAATCATAGTCTCCAAAACTGGCTACCCATTGTTGCATAGAGCTAACTAAGACGAATTTGATGACGTGAAAATTGCCGAAATATGAGCCCATATGTGGAAGTTATGGCTTGCCAAAAATCACGAATGGATGAAAACTTTTCATCCAAACATTGGGTGAAAAAATAAAAAATAAATAAAAGGATGAAAAACCTAGATGAAAAATCATACACCCAAATGATGGATGAAAATTCTTCCACGTGGATGAAAAGGAAAAAGAAAAAGAAAACTAATTAATTAATTTTAAAATTAACAAAATTGACTTGGGGTAGGTTTAGATTGGACTAACCCCCTTTTGTCCCCTTGAGCCTTTGTTTGAACCACGTGAACTTGCCAAATCAAGCTCAATTTGATTTGCACCTTGGTTGAGCTTGAGCTTGACAGAAATGGTGGGCAAGCTTGCACGGCTTACTACAAGCACTACAACCACAAACGAATTACAACTCCCCCGCCCCTACTTTTCCTTTTTATTTTTTTCCCCTTCTTCTTCTCCTATTTTTTTTCATTCTATTTCAATAGGCTACAATAGCTCACTACCCCTGCCCATCCTTTTTTTTTTCTTTTATTTCAACGTGCTATAGCAATTCGTTGCCCCAGCCCCTCCTTTTTTTTTCTTCCCTTTCTTCTTCCTCTTCTACTTCAATGAGCTAAAGCAATTTGTTCCTCACAAAACACCTTACAACCTATAACTCCTAGCATGTAGCTCCCAACTCGTGTTGCTATTGCAGTATCACTTCTGTGCACACATGCCGTAGAACCCAAAGAGAAAGAGAGAAAAAAAAAAGAGGGAAAGGAGAAGAGTGGGAAAAATATGAAAAACACTAACTCTAGGGTCCATGCCCCCTTTGGAGTTCAAACCTCCAAGGAGTTGCAAACATAACCACAACCCTCAAAGCTAACACACACCACCCAGCACTACCAAAAACCAAATAAACCACTTACACAATAATGCTAAAACAGACAAATGAAATCTAGTTTTCTTCCACTAACCAAAACTAGATCACATTTTTGGTGATTCAAAATGAAATTCATTTGCAAACACACAAGAATCCAAGTCCAAACATAAAAAAAGAAAAACCATAAACATAAAAACCTTGGCAAAACAAGAAATTTATGCATAACACAAAACTTGCAAAAACCTGAAGCAATTATGTTTGGAATTTCAAATCACCAAAAGTGATTTGAGATCGCATTCCATGGGATTATATCCCAAAACTAAATATTATGAACCGTGTTCACATTCAAATTAGTTTAGGACAAACTAACTAACCCAGCTTAGCCTAACTACCTTCGACCTAACTAAATAGTTAAACAAAAACTCTTGACAACCTAGGCCTAAAAGTTTTTTTAAAGCCTGCATGACCACTTGTGAAGCTAAACCACTTGAAGGGACATTTGTAAAAAAAAATAAAAAATATGTGAATAAAAATATAGGGTGCAATATATTGATTATTGTGTAAAATTTTATAAGGTAGATTTTATCCAAATAATCAATTTAATTATAATATAAGGTATGTAATAATCTAGAATAATGGATTATAATTAATATAGGGTGAATTTATTACATATATATTAGAAAATTAGATGGTAATAGGGTGATAAAAATTTAGATTAGACAATTCTAATACCCCCCTTAAAAATGGTCATTTGACACATGTAAATCTTAAAATTTACACTAAGTGTCCCCCTTGGGCTAGACCACAAGTCCCACAAAAGCCCACTAAGAAATTAAATGGTAAAAAAAGAGGAAAGCTAGAAGCTGAACCAATGATGTGAATGTCATCAATAAGAAAAGGAAAATACAAAAGGGAAAAAAACCCCACAAAACATCATCGTGCACAAAAGTAAGCCAACACAAAAAAAGGCATTAACGAATACATTGCCTTGGCACATGCCTTCTAAAGAATGGATGATGGACAAATCTCCCAAAGGGAAGTGGTGGTTAAACATGGGGGGAATTTGCTAGGCATAAAAGGACTGATACAAAAGGGAAAAGTTGAAATAATTAGACTCTTATCACGCAAACCTCATAGAAGATGGTTATCTTAAAGATGATGTTGAAGGCATTTGTGACATCCACCTACTACACCACCTAATCATGATGGATATTTAAAACAACTTGAAAACCATGAACCAAAACCTTTCACCCATCCTTAACTACCACATCGAATTAATGAAGTGACAAGTGAGTAAAAAATGTCATGAAACTACAAACATAAATGTCTATTCACCAACTAATATAGGACTTCACCCCTTGTAATTAGTTGAATGCCTTCAAAAGGTTTAACCAAAGCCAAAAACATGGCATTGCCAAAAGCTCAAACACTAAACCCTATGACATGACCTTTTACAACATGGGAACTGACTTGTAAAAGTTGTGTGAAGCCACTTATTGATCCTTGAAGTAAAAAAGGTCTTGAAAATGCTTGAAAACCATACCCAGAAGACCACCATCTAAAAGATGGAATGATTGAATGAAAATTAATTTAAAGGAATCCAAGGAAAACTCCAAATTTGAGTTGAGTTGAAAATCCAGCAAGGAGTCCAAGCAAAGAAAAGACAAATTCAAAAGGTGAAAGATTTGCAAAGCACTAACAAGAGGCTAGGGCTAGGGCTAGGGCAAGGGGGGTAAGAACCTTAGTAACACGGCCATATTCCCCAACACATCCTAAAGCAAGATCCCTCCCAACCAACATAATAGGGGCAAGACTAAAAGCAAAAAGGCACCTAAAGAAAAGGTGTCTACCAAGGGGGATCAAAATGGGGAAAGAGATCTATTGCAAGTGCTTGCATCCAAAAAACATGTTCCATTTGAATCTCGTCCCAATTGTGCCTTAAATATAGTCATAAGCATATCCTAGTCTCCCTATGATCAATTGCACCACCATGAAGGGGGAGGAAAAGACACCATTGTAGGAATATCAATAGTAGATGCCAAGAAGCCACATTAAATGAGTCGCGAGCCAAACGATCAAAGGGAAATCAAAAAGATAAATGTACTTTTCACCTCAAAGCAGAAGAGATGCATGCATACAAACAAGGAGGAGGAAAACCCAAATGGAAAGTTCCAAGGGGGTTTAAAGCCAAAACCCAAGCTTTAGTTGAAGGCAAAGGAAAAAAGGGCTAGAAAATAATTAAAAGGATGTTGTTCGTTAAGCAAGGAAATAATTTGAAATGCCTAGTAATGCCTTTATTGATTAACATTGCAAGAAAAAGGTTCCATAGCTAGAGCACGAGATGTCACATTGAATGAGAAGCCCCATTAAAAAAAACCCCCAAAGCAGGGTCCTACACCTTCAAAAGGGAAAAAGGCAAAATCAACCAAAAGGTGAAGAATTTACATCATCAAAAGGTCACATATTAGCCCAAGACTAAAGAAGGGCTTGCAAATTAGCCAAAGGCCTATGGTGGGGATCACAATTTAAACTAAAGGTTACAATCCAGGATTATAAGTTCGATACAAAGTTCAATAAGAAAACCCAAATGCACCTATAGAAACACACAACCCTAAACTGTAAAAATAATTCTAGCTTTTCATTGAAAGCCAAAAAAACCCTAATTTGAAAATCATAAAAAAGTAGCCATCAACCCTAATCTTGGCTCTCTTGTTTTTGACCACAACGAAAATTTAAGGTTAAATGATCATCAATTATTAACTCATGGAAAACCCATTCCTCATGTCCTTCGAACAAGACAATTATGAACAAATCCCAAGTTGTTGCAAACTCATATTGTTGCTAGTTTGGACAACAATGTCATTGGCTTCTTTGTGTTTATTGAAACCTTGTTTGTCCTAGTGTCTTTGGTCATTGCCAAATGTTGTTATTACATGGGGTTTGAAAGGTTTGTAATTTTCCTCACCAATTTGTCAACACTGTTTTAGTAATACCCATGATTTCTTTCGCACCAATGGATCACCACCACCCTCTAGATGTTATAAATTATGGATACGTTACTACAAATCATGTTTTGTAGGAAATGATGAATTTAGGAAAGGTTGTGAATCTTCCATCTCCTCCTCCTCATCATCATCATCATTTAACACATGTAGTTACCAAATTAGTTGAAAAACAATGGCGACAACAACATGAGGAGCATGAACAACAATAAAAATCTTCAAGTACTAACAACATCAACAACAACTACTAAGAAAACTTGGTACTTATCTTTTGTTTTCCTTTTGTTTAGACATTATGAAAAAGACGGGGGTTTTGCAATTGGGTGTGCAATTGCATTTTCTAGTTGCAATGACTATGTGTAACTCATTATCGAAATACAATGTTAGTTGCATGGACGAATTACATTAGTTACAATGGTGCAACTCATCGTATATGGTTAGCATATATAGTGACAAAAATATGTGCAATTACTTTGCAAAAAGAACAATAGAGTGGATAGTTTATTACCATTTGTTAAGTAAGAAAACAAAAATTGTGGCACACGCGAAGTTTGCCCATTTTCATTCATCCAACACGGATGAAAAATTTCACCTAAAATGGAACTACCTTGCAACTTATGTAGGGATTTTTGCAACTAAAAGATAATTCATTAGCAATTCATTAGTAACTGACATGTTTGTTTTGTAGCATTTTTTTTTTCCATAACTACATTTTCATAATTAGATATTGTCTTGCAACTAAAAGTTTGGGTATTGGGTTTAAAACAATCATATGAAAATTGATTGAATACTATCATGCAACTACTAATAGTGGTGTAAGTATTGTTTTGTGACCTTGGAAGGCCTCACATGTGGGACTATATTATGACAATCATGTTTTTATTGTACAATTATAAAAGATTTGAGATATCATTGCGCAAAAATTGGTAATAATGCCACTAGCTTCCCATTATGTGAGTTCTTTTATAGTGGTTTTATTCAATTAAATGAATATATACATTTGATTTTGTGCCTATAAGGGGTAGCAATGTCATCACATTACAATTGTTAATTTAATATGCCTAATACTAAGGTGCAATTGATTTCATTTAACACATTTTTCAATTGTGATTGTTGGAATTCATTACATGGTGTTGGGTTACAACTAAGGAATGGAATGGTAACTTGCAACTAACAAAAACGGTTGAGAAACATGCTTGCAACATAGTTGCAAGCAAATGATCCATGTTGCAAGTAACACAAATTACATTCTAACTATTTTATAATTAACATCATCACTAATGATGTACACCAAATTATCATCTGCCTAAAAATGTCATGTCATGTCAGGTTTCCATTGCCCCCATCCTATTGCACCCACCTATTCGCCCATCAATTTTCTGAAATTACATTGTCATGAACAAATGTGACTAAATTAGAGTTAACACAAACATGGAATTGTTCACTTGTATTAATTAATAAGGACTCAATTCACACATGTTTTGGTGTAAATAATAATTAACTAACACATCACAAATGGGTGCCAACATGAATTACATGCCATAGTTATAACTTCATCACATTATACATCTCACAATTTGCAATATTTGTATTTATATGAAACTACAAATCAACTAAAAATCAACTAACTTCCCCATTGTGCAACTTACGTACCTTTTGTGCAAAACAATGAAACTTAGCATGTAGAAATTAAATGAAATTAAATGACAAGTAATGAAATTACTCACCACACTCAAGTCAAACAACTCATTAAGGGCCATGTCTACCAATTAGGTGACCATTACTTCTCATGTATCCACACAAATTCAACATTAAGTTAAATTTTAGTCATTTCTTAATGAATTCCATTATAAAGAAACCAACCTTTAAAAGGATGCATACTAGTTTACCAAGCATCCCACATATAACAATAGCAAGAAAATAATAATAATGATAGCAAAACATAAAAAAAGAAGTAGAAAATAATGATCTTTTACATAAATAATATTTTTACACAACAATTTGTTAATAATGTGGATAATGACAAATATTTCGATCATCTTTTAAGCTTTTACTTGTTTGTCAACAATGGACACCACATATATTGTACTTCTAAAATTGGCAACAACATTCCCTCTCATCTAAGACTTTAATGTTTTGGAGGTTGATAATTTTTTTTCATGAGAAAATATAAGAGCAAACTAAGAGGCAACACAAACCCAGGAGTTGAAGAATCATAGTAGATAAATGTGTTTTTCTATTACAATTTCAACATCTACTTCATTGGAAAGGAAAAAAAAAACTACAAATTTTTTTTGATGCAATATATGGAAACTTCTAACATGGAAGCTTCTCATAAAAGGTTATTGTGGAAGCTTTTTTCATGGAAGCTTTTTGTGAAAGCTTATAAACTTGTAATGGTACAAATTTCAAACTCCATTGCATGTTATGATTCATCCACTAGTAATTATATTGACATTCTCACAGTTACAAAAGGTTTTAGAGCAAATAGAATTAGATGAATCCTTGGGATGATGTTCAACCTATAATTTCTTTGAAAATAAATTGAAAAATAAATACTCAATCACAAACAAATTTATTTTTAATTGTAATTTAGTTTTTTTATAGTTGTAAAATAGTTGCACATGAGGTCATTACAAAGACCACATTGATGATATGGCAATTTTGCATGGTTGATGATGCACCAAGGCTAAATAACTTCTTGACAATGCCACACAAACCCCAAAGCCTAAATCTTACATTGGTTAATGAATTATTAACGAATTATTAACAAAGGAATCAATTCTTATGGATGAAGCAATTTGAAGAGGAATAGAAACATTGAGGTAGAGTTGTAGATTAAGGGCATTTTAGTTCATTGACAATTTATGTTCATGTTTAAATTTGATTATGTTACCAAGCTATTATGTAGGTGGCTTTTGGATGAAACATTGATGTATTATAGTTGGCATTTAATCATGTTGGAATCAAGGATTGTAGCCATGCTATTTGATGGTGTGAGTAAAAAATTGGTCATTTAAAAATTAAATTTCTTATTTAATTACAATGTAGTCCCATTAAAATTGCAAGGCAATTGCACATGGGGTTATCATAAAGACCATGCATATGGAATGTCAATGTCCATGCCAATTGACATTTGCCACATTGAATGCATTCATATGGGAAAGGACCATGCATTTTACATCATTGCATTTGGGTTAGTGAGGTGCATATTACAACTATACAACAAACACAAAGTCAATGCACATTGACCAAAATTGTATAATCGATCAAATTATGTTTTAAATATTCCATACCTTTGAAAATTCCCTAAAAATCATGTGCAACTAGTCATTTTTCAATGTTGCAACCTAGTTGTAACATAATTGGTATGGATGTACGTGTAATTGTAAATTAGTGTGATATTCAGGGACACAATTTTCTCATAGGGAAAAAAGTTTGGTTGCTTCTCTTCTCTTCTAATGTTTTACTCTTTTTTTCCCCAATGGCAAACTTGATGACATAGTTGCACACTTTGGGTGAATTAAAGTACCATGGTGAAAACTTGTGTCATTCAATTACAATTATAAAAATAAAAATGATCTAAGTTTTGACAAATTATTTGGCTCACTTCTCCCATTCTTTAAAGTATTGTTTAAAAATCATTGGCTGATTTTTCTAACTTTCTAGTATTTATTTATTTATTGTTTTTGTTGGTGACAAACATGATGACGTAAAGTACTTGAAACCTTTGAGTGAATCCACACAAACACTTGTAAATATTAGTGTTGGGTGGGTATGAAAAAAAAGGTGAGAAGCAAGTGAATTTTAAAACGGATTCACACTTTGAATATTTCCAAGTATCATTTATGTCGATACCCTCTTTGAAATCTTGCTATTGGATTAAGAATTGGTAACTTGAAAATTAGTTAGTTAGTTTTTTTACACCCTGTCAAATAATAAGTAATAGGGTCAATATATTATAAATTTAATAATAGCAATATGAGAGGTAGTAGGTAAGGTTAAAGCTCTTTTAAAACAATTAGGGTTTGAAGGAAAAATGACACCACAAACTTTAGAACCAGTGTGGGAATACAAACTTCCTTTTCACCACACTCTTCTTTAAATAAACTATAATTTTACATTTTTTTATAATTGGTCATTGTATGTTATTGTATTATTGTGATGTTGTTCACATTCTCAGATCAGTATCTTCCCCTTAATTCTGCGCTATGCAAGTTTGGGAGGAGTATTTTCCATTACAATGGACTTCTCTAGCCATGTTCAATAAGTATGTCCTATTTTATTTGTATTTGTTTATTTGTTTGTTTTCTTTTTTTCCTTTGTTTATATTCCATCAACGGTTTTTTTTTTTTGGGTTTTTATGTTTTCTTTTTCTTTTTGTTTCTATTTTTTTTAGCATTGTTATGTTTTCATTATTTTTTCATTATTTCGTTTTCTTTTTGGTTTTTTTCTTTTTGTTCCTTTACAGTTTATTTTTATTTTTTGTGTTATTAAATTATTTTCTTTAAAAAATTCTATAAAAACTTTTTCTTTTATTTTCGTATATATATATTTTTTAAAATTTTTTTTGTGTTTCTTTCTTTCTTTATTTTTTATCTTTTCGTGTTTGTGGTTTTAAAAAAAACATTGATCATGTCATTATAGGTTTTATTTTTCAAGCATTTTCTTCCTTCTACACTTGTAAG
>Ga0209611_10001930_pt1 | contig 36138 bp, 29 predicted proteins | sample S1TSphgellanicum_3_FD_187693 | JGI IMG/M metagenome (GOLD analysis project Ga0209611, IMG submission 187693) | Host-associated microbial communities from peat moss isolated from Minnesota, USA - S1T2_Fc - Sphagnum magellanicum MG (SPAdes) (version 2) | ecosystem: Host-associated > Plants > Peat...
TAATCACTTGTTCTTTGTGCAATACCTTATATTTTATAGTAGAATCCCATATTTACAAAGTAAGTAAGTAGGTGCAAATATTTAGATTCAAGTAAGTAGGCAAGCAAGCAAGTTGCAATGTAAGTTATTGTAGTTCACCTTTTAGTTGGTGGATAAGGGGAGGAAGGAGTTTAGTTGGAACGTGGGAAGAAAAGTAAGAATTTTCTTTTGAAAAACTAAGTACATGTAGGTAATGTGTTAAATATAGTGATTGTGTTAACCAAGTTGTGAACCCAATTTTTTTAAAAATTCCAATCTAATACCCATCCATCCAAATTGGTGCATTCATAGGTGCTAGTACAATATGGCCAACAAATTGAATCCTTAATATCTTTTATCAAAATGCAAGATGGTGGCAATTCATGTTCAAACAATCCATTAGGTCCATTGATTCCATTTTATTAAACTTCATGAAAATGTTTTTATTAAGGGAGCTTGCAAAGTAGAAGAAACAAAACAATGAGATTTTATTTTCAAAAATATATTTATGCATTGTAAGGAGTTATATATTTTTCCACTTTATAAGCAACCCATTTGGATTTGATGTTAATTTTACCAAAAGGAGAATCAACATAACATTTTTGCTTGAAAGATTTGTTATTAAAATGTGTGATGATATTTGTTTCCTAATCATTGTTTTCATGTTTAGTAGAGAATTGACTTGTATGCATTAAAAATTGGTTTGGTTTGATAAGGTATGTTTATTTTAATCCACCACTAATCAACATATTTTGTGAAAATCCACTAATCTTTGTAGTAGTATTGATGTTTATTAATGGGGCTTGCAATTAAATATTTTTCATAATTGACAACTTAAAACCAAATCCATAACATATGATTTCACATTTCTTTTGATTTTTGGTGTTTGTAGATTTTGATCTTGCAATTGAAACTTGGAGTGGATTGAATAAGTCATTCTTGGCTTGTTTTGTTGAAGTGTGTATAGATAGCTAAAGATTGGTGCTGGGCATGTATGTTTTTTTTAATGTAATTGTTTGGTATTGCTATCAAGATTTTTTGGGAACTTCTACATATTAGTTTGCTAAGGGGCATTGGGATTGATTTCATTTTCATCTACCAAACTGATTTCAATAATCATTAAAATATTTTAAAGATTTTGAGGATGAACATGAACATTGAAGCATTACATACTAGGTCCTTCAATATATGTACCTACATAGGTTTAGTGGACCTAGTAAGTAATTTTTAAAAATCATTTTTTAAAGTTTACAATTTTAATTCAAGTGATCTAAGTCCCTATTTGATTAAGTCCCTATAACATAGTCCATGTATCAAATTGCGCATGAATTGTGTGTTGGGGAACAAGTTTGCACATACAATAACATAACATGATATATTTAGTTGGTAATAAATCCTACAAGTTTATTCACACAATTGGACTGCATATGTCAAATTCACTCTGACAATTGTTGAACAAAGTGCACAAGAAAAAAAAGTTACATACCTTCATAAGGGCTAGAGTGACCAACTAACACTCATCAACATACCGTCCATTGGATGCCCATTATGACTCAATTGTGAATGAACCTCAATCAATTGAGTTAATATTTGGTTTCACTTTGGTAACCCATTCCATAGGAAGTAGGTCCTATATAAGTGGCTACACTATTTTGGAATGGAGCAAAAGAATGGGTGCAATTATGAAAATCTTCACTTCAATAGCCAAGTTGTATGGAATCTTAAATGCTAAACCTTACCCATGCATATTTGAACATAGGGATCGAGAGTTATATTACATAACATGGGTATGAACACAAGTTGCCTCCAAGAAAAGGCTTTATATATAAATATGTACATTGGTAGTTTGAATAAACCTTGTCAAGGAATTATGGTATCTCTTGGGTATGGTCCAATTTTATACATGGAAGGCAAGGGTTTGATTTACTAGGGTTCATAGTACATACCCAAATTCTTATTTGGTTTATAAAACCATTTAGTATAAAACCAACACTAGGTATGCACCACCACAATAATGTGTAAGACATAGTTCTGAGAAAAAAATGAAAAGTGTGGTACATTAAAAATAAAATAAAATAATATGGTAAAAAATAAACTCTATGTGTTTTCTGATTGAAAATAGATCATATAAGCCTCTCCTTATGGTTTGTTACATTATTTTTGGGTTTATTTTGTTTACAAATATGTATGATGCACAAACAATTAAAACAATAAAGAATGCCCTTATTTTTTGCCCCACAATAAAACAATTTGAGGCCAACATATATTTTCCCTTCTTACCTTTTGTGCAATTTTGTGATGTAGTCAAAGTGGCATCCATCCACAAGAAGATTTAGCAAAATTTGAATATGACCGAGATATGAAAGTAAAAAACATTTAAGTACCCTTATATATTATTGGCTAATTTATAGAAATATCTAAATTTTTTTTTCAGAAAATAAAAACCTAGCAAAGTTGGACCATATCTTACATAAGAAACGCTTTGTGTAGATTGAAAGTTCTTTCTAGGTAAAAACAAAGTTATGAACATTGGCCCTAGAAAAAATTTAACAATTGGTAAGGGATGGTCAATTTGCTAATTAAACTTGACAAACTTTCTTACAAGAAAACATAATTGTTTTCATCGAATCATTTTTAAAATCAATTCATTGTCACTTGTAGTGTGGAATAATTCGAAACCCAAGTGGAATAAGAAAAAGAAAGAAAGAAAAATGATACACCTATTGGGTGTGGTTTGAGAAAGTGGGCAAAAATAATAGTAGTGCCAATAATACTTATGCATGTGAAAAATCATCAAAATATATCAAGATAATTTTGATTTGTATTTGAACATATTATTTTGCAAAGCCTCTTAGGCACCTTACAAATCATTTGGGAAGGTTGGGTCACACATGGGTTTAACCATGCTTTGGCTTGCAAATTTAGGGTTTTTAATTTGGAGGCACATTAAACATTTGTAAGGTGGCTTCCAAGCTAGGAAAACTTTTATTTTGTAAAGAACTTGCATATTAAACTGAAATTTTATGATTTTATGTGTTGGGAAAAGGCACCGTAGAAACATTCATTTATTTGAATGTTAGGGAAGAAGGGAGGGAGTTGAAGCAATTCCTCGTGCCTAAAAGAGTAAGGGCCTTTGGCACTATCAGTTTTCCCTTGTGTAAAACATGGACTTAATTTAGAAGGAATTTGCTAAGAATAAAAACTCTATAAATTCTTAAAGCTTGTTAAAAATTTCTACCTAGGGAAATCTTTGAAAATACAAAGAGGTAAAACATGGGGCATATGTTTGTAGTGTAGTTGGGGGGTGCCTTGCCTTATCGCACTAAAATTTTTCCTTTGCAAATGACATGCATTTCAAAAAGGTAATGCCCATTTAATCGGATGTTTATTTTCAAAAACATTCACTTTCATTTTCTTAAAGTCTTTTGGTGAGGAATCATGGGAAAAAATAAATATAAAAATAAAAATCCACTTGTTGCATTATGCTTGGTAAAGCTTTGGCCACAAGCTTTATGATAATTAAAGACTTGTACATACCCTCATTTTGGTAAGCATGTTTTATCCTACACAAAATTGAGTTAGTGTCTTATGGGGTTAGTAAAAAGGAATATGTGATCCAACACATCCCACCAGGCTGCATCATCCATTGGAAAGCCATAGTTATCACTTAGTTGTGGATTAACCACAACATTGAGGTCACCATGTTATGGAACCTAATTAGAGTGAACCAACACCCATTAATGCATCATGTAGGATGGATGTTAATTTTATATTGGAAACATTGTTTTATTGTATTCGTATTCCATAGTTAACCATATATGTACTAACCATCCATATGGTTCATAAACAACTAGAAGTTTCCAATGGATGGTGCATTGGTGGTTGCTAGGCTAGGTAGGGTAAACATGTCAATGTCCGAATAGTTATGGACCTAAAGAACATGTGTTTGTTTATGTTTCACTTTTAGCTTGTTAGTTCAAAACCCACTAAGTGGACCTCATATTCACACCCATATAACAATTTGTAGACTTGGGTTTTGGGTTAGAAATAAAGAAGATAAAGTCTTCCAAAGTGGGGGGCGGGGTGGGGGGCGGGGTGTACAATTTTTTGTTTAATGTTTCTTGTGAACATATTGCTTTGTATGTGTAACTCAAATGCCATCCTATAATGAAACAAAATAGACTTTGCATTCAAACAACATCCCACCCATTACCAAATTCACATAGTTGATTTTAATTCACACATTCCATTTTGTGACAATGTGCATAAATGTTAATGATCATGATTTGAGCATCAATTTTTTTTAAAACATTTGTTTTGTCATGCAAATATTATTGTTCCAAAATTCATAGACTTCTAAGCATTTGTTGAGAGTTTAAGCCCTATCTATATCTAGATGATGCCCAACAAGCCATGTTAAGGTGGGGGGGGAGGCTAGCGCAAATCTCTAGCAAGCACCTTTCTTTTTGTTTAAAGTTACAGTAAACATGTTTTTGCACATTTTCTCACAGAAGTGTTATGGGAGGTGGGGGAATAATAGGGGTGACATGGATTTCTCGCAAGCACCTACATTTCCAACGAGCTCCTTCACCCTACAAGCACCTTCTTTCATTCATTTTGTTTCAAGCTTTTATTTCAAGCATCTTTAAGAAGCAACTTCTTTCTTTCATTTTGTCTCAAACTTTTATTTCAAAGACTTTCTCTCCAATTTTTTCTTTTTGGTTCTAACAAACACCTTCTTTATCATATTTCATCTCCTTCTTTCTTTATCAACACCTTTTTTTATCTCACATAAAATTTTGTTCCAACAATCACCTTTTTTTTCATTTCATCTATTTTTTCCTATTGTCATTATTTAGGATTTGAAGATCTTCATCATCATGGTGTTTTGTAGGTGATGATTATGGTTTTTTGGTACAAGTGTGATCTTCATAAGTGGTGTGCAGGTGGTGCTTTGTAAATGATGTTCATAGTTGGTTTTTTAGTTGTAGAGTTTCATAGGTAGTGTTTGTGGTGTTTAACAATGTGTGATGTTCATAGTGGTGTGCAAATGGTGTTTGGCAACTATTTATGAAGTTTGTGCAATTGCAAATAATTTGTTGAAGGCAATATTTTTGGTTGATGATGTTCATAAGTGGTGTTTTGGTGCTCTTGGTCACTTTGTAGGTGTTTATAAACTTTTGGAAGTAGTGTTATTGGTCATCATGGGATCATGGTCTTTGAACTTTTGTGTGTTGATTGTTTATTTCAATTAGTTCAATAATGTTAATAATTGATGCTATGTAGTTGGTTGTGTCTTATGGCATTTGATTTTTGGTTGTGTTTTGCAGGTCTTAAAAGTCATCTTTTGGCCTTGTTGGTCTTCTTCTCTTCATAGGATTAAATTGTGGTGTTCTTTTTACTCACAATATTACCCCCCACCTTCCGTCCTTAAACACTTCCCCTTCCTTTTTTTTAGAGTTGTGCAAAGTTTAGAGATTGAGTCTCCAAGGTGTGCAAGGACATGTAATCATCGGAATTTTGCTATGTTGTGGTTGGTAAATATTTGTGGACAACAAGGTTATTAAATATTTCTATTTATAAGAATATTTAGGTAGGCAAAATAGGGTACTAGCTTTCATCAATTATTGTTGTACCATGTGTTTTTGATATGTGTAGTAGCTCTATGACTACAAATGCATTCATGCCTTCCTAGGCGTCTTCATCATTAACTTCCTCGTCATAAGCCTTTCCATCCTTTACCTTTGTTGGGTTGTTATTTGTGATCATTTCATGTGGTACAATTTTTTCATCCATGGCCTTCACATTTAATAATCAAATCCATGTAACCTTATACATTGATTGTATCTTTAAAAAAAAAAAAAGGCTCCAATGCCCAATCCACCCAACTAACCACCATCACCTTGTTTATTTCAAGGTGGTTGTTTCTCACTATGGTTTCATCCCTCTTCTTATTAAATGTTGTCTTGAATGGTTTGAAGTGAGATATATATTTAGAGGTTGAAAGGCATGGATGTGTGTGAATGAAGTGTAACCATGTATAGTCTAAAGACTTGTGCTTGTTCTATTGTTTTTAATGTCACATGTGAGCCATGCCCATTTAAAATCAAAAGGTGACAATTGGCTTGAGAGATCCCACCTACGATTGACTTTTTGAAAAGGGAAAAAAACTCCTTGCATAGGTAAAATATGTCATCCATGCTTTGTTTTTGCATTGCCATGCAAGTTTTTGGCCTACACAAACTAATGTAACCATTGTGCTTCCATTCACTTTGGAAAATGTAGAAGGCATGTTCAAATCTATTGATTGCATCCATAACATAATTGATAGTGAACCAATCCAATGATTTTGAAATGTTACTATAAACTTGATGTGATCCTTTTTGAGCCAAAATTTTTGCTTTAAAGTGTTGGTTGGCTTGGATGTTGGTTTCATTCGAACTCCAAATATGATTTTGAAAGTACATGTGTTGTGTTCAAATATTTGTATTTTTTTTGTAGAATTAAAAACAAGATGCTAAGGTTAGCCCTTATATTCTAAACATTTTGAACCTTTGATGTAATGAATGTTAATTTTGGATGTCATTGGCGTTTGAACCAATACCACCAACTGTATTTAGGTACACCATTTTGAAATGGAGTAGGTTTAAATTGTGTGATTTTGATCACCTTCATTTTCAATTGTTGTTGGGTAATGGATGGCCCCTATTTTTGCACATCCAAAACCTATGTCATTATTGCTTTTCTTTAGATTTTATTAACACACCTAATGGTCTCACTTTCCTAAGCCTGATTTTCCCATTTAGGCGGTTTAAAATAAACATGAAAGGTGTGTTCCATAACCTATTGACCCTTTCAAAGTGGTCTACCCTCTTTCCACCATGTCCATGGTTTCCACAATTTAAACACCATAGCCAAGATGGATAACAATTTTGTTTCTTTATGGGAGCATGTATGAAAATGTTAAGCAACATGTTCTCCTTGTTTGGATTGTCTTGGCTTTCATCATGCCATTTTGAGGTTTGTGAAGAACACAAAAATTCATGGTTGCTATTTTTGTTTTAGTCCCAATTTCTAGCAAATTGCAAATATACATTTCGGTTCCACAAGAGGTATGCCTTTTTCCCTCTTATACAATTCCCATGAAATCAAGAAATGCATTAGGCTGTGGTAATGAGTCAATGCATATGTTTTTAATTCATATGTAGAAAAAATCAAAGTAAAAAATTGAAAGAAATCTTCCCAAACTAAATCTATATTATGGTTGTTGTCATGCTATGATTGGGGTGAGCTTCAAAGTGTGGTACTTTTTTAGTTGTTGAATTTTATGAAATCTTGATTAAATTGTTGAATGGACTATAAATTATTGGAACCAATGGTAATATTCGAATTTGGAGGAACTTTTTGTGTATAATTTTTTTATAATGTGATCCTTGTTAGATCAAAATCTTGTTTCAATTATATTCCTATTAAATCTTTTGAATATTTTATTGATATGAGATCATATTCTTATTTCACTTGTATTCCTATCATATCATATTCTTGTTTCATTTGTATTCCTATCAAATCCTATTTCACTTCTATTAATATCAAATCAAACTCTTGTTTCACTTGTATTCCTATCAAATTAGATTCCTATTTCATTTTTGCATGTTCAAATTTTGTTCTCAACACGTTTAACTAGCAAATTTAGGAAATTTTGGAATTCTTTTTTAGCACATGTTTGTAGAAAACTCATGATTTGCTTCAATGAAAAAGTAAAAAAAGTGAGTGGAATCTATCCAACTGAAATGGGATTGGGCCTTTTAAATTAGCTTCTTATTATGATATAGGTGTTAGGAGTGTTAGTTTAGCAACTTAGTTAAGTATTAATTATGTTAGTGTTAAGTTGAGTTATTATAATTAATTGTGTTTTAACTTGGAACTAGTTCATGTGTGAAAATGAGGTTCAAATTATTTAATGTTTGGGATATAATTTGAAGTTGTGAATTTTATAATCATTTTTTATGATTCAAAATTTAAATTATTTGCAAACAAGTAGGAATCCAAGCCCAAAACATAAAATGAAAAATGATAACAAAAAAATCATGTGCAAAGAAACTTGCATAATAACACCTAAAAATTGCAAAACAAAAAACATTGTGTGGTTTGGATAAGATGTGTTGTGAAGGTGGGTTTTGTCATTTGAGATGTGTGTGTAAACAACGATAATTGGAAGCGTGCCAACATGATAGCACACATCACATGATTTTTGGGGGAAAATAAAGGTGTAACTTTGTCTTGAATTACATGCTATGAATTTTTAGTACTTCAATCTTTGTAGGCTAGTAATAAATGGGGTCGTATGGTGATTGTGGGTGGGTAGATTATGAGTATCTTGTTGCCAATTCCATTATCAAATAGAGATGGACCTATCTTTATACACGCTCTTTACTTATATGCCTAGTTAATGTCTCATTGCCAAGTAGAGGTAGGGACAATTTTGTTGAAGAATTTTTATTTTTTTAACAACTCCAACCCATTTACCAATTAGAGGCATGAGCACCTATGTCCTTTAAAGTTTATAAACCCTAAACCCATTACCAAACATAGATTGGAAATGTCCAAGTGGGATCTATTTCTTACTTTGCACAAATGGTCACCCATTACCAAACACATCGTTCCAATATAAATGTTTACATTGTTATGGCCTTTGGGGTGCTCTAATGCACATGACCAAACAAGCAAAATTCTTTCATGAATGGGTGGTGTTGAATTTTAATCGAGAAATATTTAAAACCAACCGGTAGGATTTAAAGTACACTTATTTGGGTATAGAATTAGGATCTATTTGTTTACCAGATGTTCAGTCACCAATGAGTGTTTGGTGAAGGGCAATTCTACCATAATGCAGAAACAATGAGGCTATTATGAAGAGAGTGATAATTTAAGAATATCTAGAAACATGTTCAGCCATGAACTTGTAAAAGACAATTTGTGTGTACAACAAGAAAATCCTAAATTGGCCCACTTCATGAAATGAATCATGGGGGGGTGGACTGTGCACTTGTGGGTACCAAAACAAAGTCTAGTATTTGTTATAAAAGCTGGGCTATTTTCTTCCAATGCCAACATGAAAACCTAAAAAAGCATCAGAAATCGTGTCCCATAACTAAATATTGGATGCAATTTTTAGTAACCTTAGAATCTGGAAATACACAAACATAGACAAACAAATCATGAACACCGATGCTCAGCAGGCTGCAGGACGAGGGATGAATAACAACAACGTACAAATAATGTTGTCACCCATTCTCGTCCGTAACCCACCTGACAATGCATTATTCTGGAAGGTCCAGTCTCAATGCTGACATCCAAGCCCATGAAATTGATATAGGTATTCTTGAACAACAATTTCACAAGATTGTGAAATCTGCCCAACTCAGACCATTCGGGTTCATAATCTGCTAAAAGAAGTGGATTTATTCAACAAAAGGTCTGCCAATTGGGACCATTCTGGTCAGGGAAGTAGAAGATTATTATTGTTCTTGGTGAATAATGATCCATGACAGACAGCCCGCCCCTTGTTTCCCTTGAGTAACATGTTTTATACAACCATTTCTCGTGATCACTGCTAAAACTTGTGACCCAGTTGCAAGCCAGTAAAAGCATGGAATCTAAAATTGAAAAGGGCGAAAAGGTCGCCAGCTTTTTTCTGGATCCGTGGTGGGGGATGTCAGAGTATAAAAGTTGTGGTATCTATTTCAGGACAATCATCAAGCTGGCCCTGCAGCACAACTGGAGATTTCCTCTCATTGTCTGTAATAAGTAATCCTTTGGTAATCAAGTCCACGCACACACGACCTAGTATAATAAAATTGTCATTGAGTTTTACCTTTGCTTGCTGGTTTGCAGGTTTGCATGCATGGAACTGGATGGCAATATGTAAAACATGTTTGCTTATAAGTTTATTCAATTCTCAGATGTTCATTCAACCCATTTCCTGTTCTTTTTTCCAGGGTTGAAGTTTGAACCTCGAAGTCTCCTAAAGTCCTACTAGCTTTTTTTTCGGAGTGTAATTTTTCAGCTATTTCTTGCATGGGCATTATGATTTTTGTAAAGCTTACCTACCTTCTCTGTAAGGTTTATGGGTTTTGTTAAAGCCTACTTCCTGGTTTTCTCAGTGCCAAATCACCACAGGGCTTGCATCCTTTGAGCATGGTAAAGCCCTTGGTCATGGCCTTTACAGGAATCAGACTCACACTCGGCTGGCCCTTGCACAGGTCCTTATGTGGGTTAACTCTGTTGCTCATGGCTTTACCTATCACATAACAAGCACACATATGCACTTGTGACCGACCATCTTTGTTGCACTTAAAGCTCAGGTAATCTTTACATTTGTACAAAGTTCATTAACTTGGGGATGGCTTAAATGAACTTGAGCTACAACCCATTTAGCTACACACTTGATGAACACTTGAGCTACAACCCATTATTGGTTGTTCATAATGCTTTGTTGGGTTCTTTGTTTGTGTTTACCATTCAAGCAGTGTTGGTCATGGCCTGAGCAAATTTTTCTTTGCTACTTAGTGGTATTAGTAGTAAAATGCTAACAATTGCAACTACCTACCTGTATTATGGTAAAACACAGTGCAATAATGCCCCAGAGTCTAATCTCAAGAAAGAATGGGTCTTCTTCAGTCTTCACCCAAAATTGCAGATTCTGTGCAGGAACTTTGCCTATAAACAGCAAGCAAGCAAACAAGCTCGGTAAAGCAGCCCTGATTATTAGTCCCCCGAGTTGAGGGAACCATTATTTGTGGTTGACAGAGTTTTTAGAAAAAAATAATTGAGCTCCTGAAACTTGGCTGGCAACAAATTACAAACAAAAGGCCACAAGAATCACAACAAATGAAGAAGAATTTGAGAGCTTAAAACTTAAAATCTCACCCACCTAACTAAGGATTCCAAACAAAAATCAACTAGGTTGATTCTGTGTTTTCCTTGCATGCAAATGGGTATGTACTTAAAAAGTTGGACAGATTTGGACAAAATCTCAGCACCAAAAATACTCAAATAAATAAATAAACATAAACATAAAAGCCTAAATTTGTGAGCTGAAACTTAGAATCCTGCTACCCAAGGATTCAAAACAAAGAATTATCATAAAAGAGATATATATCTGAGACGAATGTTGGGAGGGCAAGAACCATGTGATCCGAGGGTTCCAGTTACTAAGAACTGGACTCAAACTGGGTCTGATTTTCAGAATTTGTAACCAGAACTAAAAGTTATTGTTTTTGAAGAACAAGAGCTGGAACTGGAACAGAACCCAGAACCAGATTTCTGAGTGAATTGATGTGTGGAACTGGAACCAACAGAATTCCAATCTATTTTTCAGAATGGAATGGGAAGGGTTGGTTCTTCATAAAAGTTTAAGAACTTGCCCAACACTACTACTGGTTGAGACTTGATACCTGCACTTAAAAATCTCAGCACCCAAGGGATTAATCTTTAATCTTTAAAAGAGAAGAAAGTTGAGAGCTTCAAACCCTAAGAATCTCACCATGCAATGGCAGCCATTTTATGTGCACATCCAATTCTTTTTTACTTGGCAATTCTGGTTGTGCACTACTTCTAACTATTCATCCAGTAGAACTTGCTTGTCAGTGCTTGTTTGTCTACAACTTCTTAACTATTCATCCAGTAGAACTGGCTTATCAGTGCTTGTTTGTCTACTACTTCTTAACTATTCATCCAGTAGAATTGACTTGTCATCACTCTGACACAATTGCCGCGGATAATGAAATCATGGAGCTTCATTGCAACTTCGCCTTGCAAGGAGTTACAATTGACCCAGCACCCACCAGTGCACCATGAAGGATGAATGATAAGTGATCAGGAAACAGTTTTCTGTTTGAGTTCCAGTTCCCTAGCTAACCATGGTGGTTAGCTCAGTTGCTTTTTTTTTTCCCCCCTACCTTCCTACCTACTAACAACCCACAAGTAGGTTGTTAGTAGGTAGATGGGGTAGTAGAAACAGCCCTTGCCTATGTATTAACCATCTACTTACCTACTAGTAAGTTGCCTATTTTCCTACCTATCTACCTATATGTGAGACTTCTTTCCTACCAAGTTGGTTACCAAGGGTGAAACCAAATATTAACTCAGTTGAGGTTCATCCACAATAGACATCCAGTGGATGATGCGCTGGTGGGTGCTGGTTCACTGCAGCCCATGTGGTTAAGAATTTGCTGTGCGCGTAGAAACAGTCACATTATACAGCAGCGTTTTTTTTTTTTTTTTTTTTTGGCGAAATTTCGCCAACTGGAAGGGATTTTTTTTTTTGAAAACTTCCAAAAAATTCGCCATATTTCTGAGAAAAAAAGAAAAAAAAGAGGAAGAATTCGCCAGATTTAGACAGTGAGTCCGTGTAGCTCGCCTAGATTTAGGCAGGATGCAGAAAAAACTCTACTGTCCGCCTAGGACAGTCGCCATTTAATGCAAATTAAAGCTGGGGATCCTCGCCAGTGCACCTACCTGAGGAATTTGAAAAAAAAAACCATGTTATATAGGGTTTGCTTTCTTTCAATTTTTGTGATTAGTTATTCCACAAAGAGGATTTAGCCAAATTTGGCTATAGACCATATAAATGATAATGAAAAAAACATTTAAGAAGGTTTATGCTTTATATGTTTTTGGCGACTTTAAATTATTTTTTCTAAATTTGGCGATTAGAGCCATTCTTTTTAACAAAAAATGTTAGAATGTGTAGAAAAAATAAATTTAAGGTTCAAAAAAATGATAATAATTTCCCCCAAAAAGAACCTAGTTGACATACAACTTTCTGTTTTTGGGGAGAATTTTTGGCCACCTGACGTCCAAATTTTTTGGAAGTTTTGGGAAAATTTTTAAACTGCAAATTGGACAAATGTTTTGCTTAACGACTGGAAAAATTCACCAAAATTTCCCTAATTGCAAAATTAAAAAATAAAATAAATTCATTACAATAATTATTCTACTGATCAAAATTTGCCAAAATTTGAACTGAAAAATATGATTTCGATCCATACAAAAGAGTTTTCATGAAAAGAATGGCCTAAAAACCAACAAATTTTTATGATATGTTGGAGTAGCAGCCGAGACTATAAAAGAATTCTTTCTAAAAAATAAAATCATATCTGGCAGGTAGCCAAATTCAGCTAAAATTATTCTCTGGATAATCGCCACTTTGGCTACATCACAAAATCCTTCCAAAAAAAAAACACTGGGTAACCCAACATAGTGATGAAAGCAATTAATTTACCTACCAAGAGGATTGAACATTGAAGGTAGTGTAGTAGGAAAGTGCACTAGGTATGGCAATTAATAATTCACTAATAAATAAATAAATAAATCATAAATAAATTAATAACTAATTTCTTAATAAATAAATCAGTAAATAAATAAATAAATAAATAATAATTCATTTTGTAGCTGGATTTAGAACCCACATTTTGCTGCTCACAGAAAAGTAAGTAGTGTGTGAATTTGGCGCTGCCCAATCCTCTTTTGCTAAGCTAAGATTAATAATAATAATAATAATAATAATGTTTTGTTGAGTTTTGCTGACTTTTGTTTTGTTGAGTTTTGTTGAGTTTTTTTGAGTTTTGTTTGTTTTTGTTGAGTTTTGCTGAGTTTTGTTTGTTTTTGTTGAGTTTTGCTGAGTTTTGTTTTTCGTTTACTTACTTCCCCACACCGAGCCTCTGTTGCGACACATTCTTCCTTTCCCCAGTTGCGCTCTCGCGGCTTCCGGTCCACAGTTTGTTTGCTCCTATCTGAACCTCCTCCTCCTCCTCACACTGCTTGCTGCAGCTGCTGCTGCTGTTGCAGTGAGTTCCACTTGGGATAGGTTACTGCTACTGCTACTAGCAGTTTTCATCAGAAACGGAGCTTTCGGAGTCTTACTGGTGAGCTAGCTGATCAAGAGTTTGGAAACACACACTTCTCTAGATTTTCTTGTAGAGTCTTCCTAGTTAAACATTCTGTGACGGATTCTTGTTTTCTTTCGTTTTTGTTTTTCTTTCTGGGTTTTTTCTTCGCTTGATGCAGAAAACAGGGTCTGAGGACTGATGTATAGCGTTGCAGTTTCTGCAGGGTTTTAGAGCTGGGTTTCGTTTTGAGAAAGAAGAAAGACGAAGAAGAAAAAGAAGAAGAAGAAGAAGAAGAAGCTTCATCGTGCATTTTGTGGTTTTTGGTTTTGTGCATTTATGCAAGTGTTGTAGTAGTAGTGAGCACTTGAATCCATGCGGAAAACTTAGCCCATTCCCCCTGCGGAACCCTGTAAGCGCGTCTCGGACTTCTCTTCCCAGGTAGGTACCTACACAGACACGCACACACCCTGTCTCTGTCTCTGTCTCTGTGTGTGCGTCCTTTCTTGAATAGGTACCCATCTGGTTTCGTCACCCAATGTGTTCGGGATCACAGATATCTCAGATCTTCTCTCATCATTGTCGATGGTGTGGATTCCACTAAGAAGGCTGGGTGGGTGGGTGCTACCGTGCTCTCTTGTTACTCCTTTGAGTGCCCTGCCATTCTCTTGAGTGCTAATATTGCGCTTTTGGGTCGATTTTTGTGAGCTAGACTTTGTTTGTAGTGGTTTCGAACATAGCAGTTCCAAGATCTGAATCGTGGGAAAAAAAAAAAAGTACCCAACGTCAAGATTAGCAGAAAAGGTCCAGTGTCACATAGACTGCTCTCCGTGGTTGTTGGGGTTTAAGATAAATGTGACACATGTTGTTGCGTTGCAACTGCAGCTTGCACTATTAACAGAAAATTTCTTTGAGCAATTATTGTGAAAGAAACTACAGTTCCCTGAGATCCTGTAGATCTTCAGATCATCAGATACTACCTATATAGTGTTCCAGTAAAATTTCCCACATTGTAGTCTGTCTCTTCCCCTGCATTGATTGAGTCTCAAAGCTTCTTTTGTTGCTTCAGAGGGTCCCGGTGGAGGCCTTCTTCTTCTGCTTCCAAAAGCTGCAACAATGAAGGAGAATACGACAAAACCGGGGTACTTTGGCACAGGAAAGCAGCTGGTTCCGCTTACATTCATGATGCTTGCGCTTTGTGCTATCTCCTTCTACCTCGGATGTGCATTCTCTTCCACCCCCAGTGAGCAGGTGCTGGTTGAGAGCGTGCAAACAGAGACTAGTGTGGCAGAAACTACCGATTGTATCCCAATCTTCAAGCATGTGGATTTTACCCCCTGTAACATTACACTTCAAGATATGACTCCCTGTACAGATCCCAAGGTGGAGTTCTGAGATCATTGAAGCTGATGATGATTCTTGCATTTGTTGTGGTTGTTTTGCTTTCTCCAGTTCTGGGGTGTTATCTCTTCTAGTTCATTGGGCAATCTGGAAGGGGTTACAGAGTGGGTTGAGATGACATTCAAGGACACACTGACATCTCTGTTATGTTTTTTTTTCTTTGTTTAACAGAGATGGTCAAGGTATGACAAGCATCGCATGGCTTTCAGAGAAAGACATTGCCCACCCCGCACTGAGCGTCTACAGTGCTTGATTCCTCCTCCTTCTGGCTACAGAACTCCCATTCCATGGCCCAAGAGCAGAGATGAATGCTGGTACAAGTACGTTCTTCTTCAAAAATTCTCATTTCCTTTATCCACATACGAGATTGGCATGCTTTGCTTTGCAATTTATGAGTAATCAAATCAAACTGGCGTATGATGCACAGCTCCATACTTCTTCATGCATTCTTGGTTTCAGTTGCCACCATTTTTCTGCTGGTGTCTGTATTGTAAACGCTGTTGAAATGTTGTGAGATTCTCCTGCTGACTAATTTCTGATGAGTATAGGAGTGGTTTTTTTGTGCTAACTAAAGTTGCATGCCATCTCTCGTTCGGTTGATGGGGGCTGCAGAAATGTGCCATATGAGTGGATTAACAGTGTGAAGGCTAACCAGAACTGGTTGAAGAAACAGGGTGAGAAGTTTATCTTCCCTGGTGGAGGCACCATGTTTCCAAATGGAGTTGGGGAGTATATTGACCGCATGGAACTACTCATTCCAGGCATGAAAGATGGCTCAGTTCGAACTGCTCTGGATACTGGGTGTGGGGTAAGTGATTGCTTCTGTTTGTCAAGGGTTTTTTTTTCTGTTTGGTAATGGATCAGCGGGACCCAGGTGATCCTCCTGTCTCGGGTTTCTGTTGTGAAGGAATAGCTTGATGTTGTGGTCTGGCTATGGTACAGGTGGCCAGCTGGGGAGGATACCTATTGGAACGGGGAATTTTGACAATGTCACTTGCACCCAGAGACAACCATGAGGCGCAAGTTCAGTTTGCATTGGAGCGAGGTGTGCCAGCAATGCTAGGCATCATTGCCACCCAGCGCATGCCGTATCCTGCCAACTCCTTTGACATGGCACACTGTTCACGATGCCTCATCCCTTGGGTTGAGTTTGGTGAGTTTCTTGTTTTGATAAATCAAACCTTATTTAGCATGTTGTGAGATGTGTGATCCTTGAGCAAATCCTCACTTGCACTTTCCTTTCATTTGTGAAAATATCCAATGAGAACAGCTTCACTTACAGGGATTGGTGCAAGTTGTTGCTAATCTCTGGTTGGACCCTGAAGTCATTGATCATTAGATTTGCCCTGACTTATATACCTGAATTCAATTTGCGGCTGGTCAGGTGGTGTGTTTCTCTTGGAGGTTGACCGTGTGCTGCGACCAGGAGGGTTCTGGGTGCTATCAGGGCCACCTGTTAACTATCAGACTTACTGGAAGGGTTGGGAAACAACAGAGGAGAAAGAGAAAGCTCTTCTTGATAAGATAGAGGCTCTGTTGGCTAACATGTGCTACAAAAGATATGCCATGAAGGGGGATTTTGCTGTCTGGCAAAAGCCGTATGACAACTCCTGCTATGAGGAGCGCAAGCCTGAGACTTACCCACCAGTCTGTGATGATGCCATTGAGCCTGATGCTGCCTGGTATGTAAAATTGAAGTGAATTTCAGTTTCATAACTTTTGTTTTTGTTGCACTGTAGAAGTGTCTACATCAGAGATTCCTTCCAGGGTCCCACACAAGAACTTGGTCCCCTCCTTGAATTGAGAAGCTGATGATGATTGATTTGTTACTTCAGGTATGTGCCCATGCGACCGTGTATTGTACCTCAGCAAGAAGGTATGAAAAAGCTTGGTGTTGGACAAACTCCCACTTGGCCTGAAAGACTCACCACTCCACCTGAAAGACTGAAGCTCATTCAACACACCAGCCCAAAGATGTTCACTGCTGACACACAACTGTGGGTTGAGAGGGTCAACCACTACAAGCAGTTGGTGCCAGAGTTGAAGTCCAATGCCATCCGTAATGTTATGGATATGTACACACAATTTGGAGGATTTGCTGCTGCACTGAATGATGACCCAGTTTGGGTGATGAATGTTGTGTCATCATATGCAACCAATACTCTTGGCATTGTCTATGACCGTGGCCTGATAGGCACTTACACAGACTGGTATTCATCTTCTGATTCTCTTTGTTCCCAGCATCTTTCTCTCTGTTTCTTTCTATCCAAATCTGCTGTCTTTGGGTGAAGATAGAAATCTGCAATGCAACTACCCGCATGATCAATCAACAAGTCTTTGGGGGTTAATTGTGGTATCCTTACGTTTGTCGCAGGTGTGAGGCATTCTCCACATATCCAAGAACATATGATTTTCTTCATGTTGCTGGGCTATTTTCAGCTGAGAGCCACAGGTATCATCACCCACTTCAAGTGTTTGCAAGGATGTGCATGAAAGTTGATAATTTGCTATTGTCTTTACCACACTGACTGGGCTTCAATTGAAGAAGTTTTCTGTTGGCAGTTTTCTATGGCCTTGGTTTAGTGTACTGTTATATCTACTCAGCAAGAACCACACAAGGCCTAGCCAATGGCCAGATCCTGAAAATTCTGAAGCCAGGTTTCTTAATTAATTTTACATATACATATCACTCGGTACTCTAACAATCAAATCAATTTGATTAGGACTCTTGTTTCCTGCAATCCATGCACAAGTTTAGTTGTTACTCTGATTCCCAAAAACCTTGACTACATTTCCAAGGTTCACTGATTCAAAGTGGAATCCCATAATTGCAGGTGTGAGATGAAGGATGTTCTGTTGGAAATGGACAGAATTCTGAGACCTGGTGGCCTTGTCATAGTGCGAGATGGGCATGCTTTGCTAGAAATTGCAGGGACACTGGGTAAGGCCATGCGATGGAAGTGTACCCGTCATGATACTGAACAAGGTCCTGAAGATTCTGATGGGTTACTCATCTGCAAAAAGGATTTCTGGCAGGTATCTGATGAAGACTCTCGATAAGCCATGTTTGTTCCTCCATCTTGTAGCCACAAGAGCCAAAGTTATCTGCACTGAAATAGGTATGCAGATTTGAGTCCATCTTATCATGTTTATCAGTCTTTCCAAAAACAGATAGCAAATTTTCTTCCTGATTAGATTCTTCCTGAACCAAATGATGAGAATGCCTTCATCCTTGGGTACTTACTACTCTGGGAAAGTGCAAACATTTGCACCCACTCTAGTACTAATGAAGAAGCACTGCACTAAATGTGTGCACTCTCCTCTCTTGCAATTTATTTCAGGATTCAGGATTACTTATCACCTTGGGGTGCAAAGAACCATGTTGAAATGCTTGATGTTAATTCATTTTAAAAAATTGAACATTGCTCACAATCAGAGTATGTTTGATGAGTATTTTGCCAAAAAGTTACATTATATTGCGTTATATGCATATTTTATGCTCATTTGTTTTGATTCATTCGAGTGGAGTATTCGGTGCACTTCGACATGTCTGCTCTGTACTAAGGTTACCTCCAAACACTAGAAACTTTCTAGGAGGTTTTTACAAGAGAACACAAGAAGATGAAAGAAAGTGGAAGGAAAAACCTAACATAAAAAAGACATCAGTTGGGCTCAATTATCATGTGCTAGTATAATATAATATCATTTTGTGAGAGTGAATCACAATCCACTAGGACACCATGCAGGATGGATTGTATGTGAACGGAACAAAACTTTTTCATTGCAGTCCCATCCCATAACTAACCATTGTGGTTACATATGTACTACCCATCCACATGTATCTAGTTCTACATGCATCATACCGACCAGAGTGAACCAGCCCCTATGACTGCACCAGTTGGCCGTTCTGTCCATAGGATGGGCTGGATGATTCGTCTCTTTTTCGTCTGCCTCTTTACCTTTAACCAACATTGTACCACAGTCAATCTTTTTTGGCTGCTGACTTTCGACCATTTTTTTTTGTTGCCATTTTTTTCCCAGCCTTGACCTCCATACTCCTGACCCACCTGGCTACCCTATTGAGCTAAAACTTAGCCTTGCCTACAAACTAACAACTAATCCCTTATTTACCTTGAGAAAACTTTTATCTCCTCTTGATTAAACTTATATTTTTTCTTGCTTAAATATATATCTCTTGGTTAAACTTATATTTTTTCTTGGTTAAACTTATATCTCTTGTCTAAACTTATATTTTTTCATGGTTAAACTTATAATTTTTCTTGGTTAAACTTATATCTCTTGGCTAAATTTATATTTCTTTTTGGTTAAGTTTATATCTCTTGGTTAAACCTTATATTTCTTCTTGGTTAACCTTATATTTCTTGGCTAAACTTATATTTTTTCTTGATTAAACTTATATCTCTTGGCTAAACTTATATTTCTTCTTGGTTAAGCTTATATCTCTTGGCTAAACTTATATTTCTTCTTGGCTAAACCTATATATTTTACTGGTTAAACTTTTACTTAATTCCTATTCCAAAAATAAATTAAAAAAAAGTAGATAACACTTCAATTTTATAGAAGAAAAGAAGACCCAATACATAAGTATGACAAAATTTTATATAATATTCATATATTCTACCTCCCCCTTTTATGTCATACTTCTAAAAGATTATTTTCCACCAAACTATGGATGAGGGTATTGCATACCCAAGGCCAATCATGATGTGGTTGGATTTGAATGGCAATGGACCAAGTTTCCACAACACCCTCATGTTGAGTTGAAGTATTACTTAAAACATAAGAAATTCAATCCGAATTTTATGTTTTAGATGCAGGTATTGCATAGTTTTATTCTATTTTTTATTTCTTTTCACCATGGTGAAAGGATGGATGAGGGTATTGCATACTCGGGACCAATCATGATGTGAAGAGACTTGAATAATAATGGACCAAGTTTCTACAATACCTTCATGACAACATGGGGCACCTATTGGAGATATGAATTACAAATAACCCAAGTCGTTCTTAGAAAGGTGGCCAGATTGCACCCTAAACATGAATTGGTTAATGATGTGGGTATTGCAATTTCAAAGGCTTCATGAAGAACCCAACCATTGACAATAAAAGATCAAGAATTTGCAATACCTGCATAGAGAAATTGGTTTATGCACCAAGGGGTCATTTCATGAAGGCAAACAATCTAATTTATATAAGTATTCAAATATAATATCTCCTTAAGGTTATTGTACAACTATTTCATGATAAGGATAATGAGAGTATTGCATAGTTAATAATAATGAGCTTCAACTTGCATTCATGAAGGTATTGCTTAAATGTTCTATCATGTCCACAAAATATGCTAACTTTATTAGATGAAGGTATTATTCGTTTTGTTTATGGTAAATTGTAATCCATTTGTGGTGGATGGGGGTATGATGTGTAACATGGCATAAGGGGATCCCAAAATCTATAAATTTCAAAATTAAAACAAGTGGATTGATACAAAAATGTCATGCCACCCTAAACTTTAATGCATCAATACAAAAATGGTGTGTACATGCATTAAAACTTCATTAGGAGCTCAACTATAATGATATCTATCTATGATTAATCATTCAAGGAAGATGAACTAGATGCAATGCCCATAATGGTGCGATAGTTTGCTATAGCTATTATAGATTTTGCTGCATGATGATGAGTGAATAGTTGATGATGCTCAAATGCAATCAAATTGCATTTGCAACAATAGTTTTTTTGTTGTGCCCCGAAGCTTAACACAAAAAAACAAATTAGATTCCAATTAAAAGATGCAAACAATATTAAGAAAATAGTTTAAGTATGGAAACATATCGTCCATGAATGATTTCAAAATCATGATACTTAGATATTACATCCATTTCTTTGGTTTGGTTGCACTTATTAGACTCTAATGTCCAATTCCAAACACCCCATGTAACTTTGAGAAACTTTGCACATGCAACTTTGATTGTCCAAATTGCCCCAACAAGGTTGTCATCCTTTTTAAGGTGCACCCATGCACTTTGTGGGATGAACCCCACCCCCCATGCCAAAATCCCAATGATGCCTGACAAAATTTTATAGGCTAAATATACCAACAAGAGTTGCCTAACCTATTCCATTTGTTGTGCTTGGGCTTTAAGTTCATCCCATTTTAATTCCACTTTCTTTTTCATTCGATCAAGGCCTTTTTTTCATTCCGCTTTTGCCTTGCATGTGGGCTGCTGAAAATACAAGCATTCATAGAACCATGGTCTTGTTACCTCAGCCCCCTAGGATGAATAGATGGATGCCTTAATTTCCCATTTTGTATTTGAAGTGAATGTATTCACTCCAAGTGTTTATGGATCAACCATTTGGCCACATAAAAACTAATGCATGTATCCACCTTGCAACACCATTTTGAGCCTTCATGAGCCCATTCATTGTCTTCCATTGCATCTCTATGCTCATCTTGAATTAGAGGAGGAACCTTTTGAGGTGCAATATCTAGTACAACTGATGAAGGTATTGCATGTAGGCCAACCACCACACATGTAACAAGATGAGGGTATTGCACTAAATCAATGTACGTAGTGTAGATATACACTCAGGCCAATCACCACAATGACAAAACAATGAAGATATTGCACTAAATGAACATACATAGTGGGGAATTACATCTAGGCCAACCACCACAATGTCAACAAGATGAGGGTATTGCATTAAATCAATGTACATAATGCAGAATTACACTTAGGCCAATCACCACAATGACAAAACAATGAAGGTATTGCATTAAATGAACATACATAGTGGGGAATTACATCTAGGCCAACCACCACAATGTCAACAAGATGAAAATATTATATTACATCATAACCCTAAATACAAAAGGATGGAAATATTGTGAACCAAAAACCAAGGTAATATTCTATTATGTGAGAGAAACTTGATTCGAAATGTTCATGTATTGTTACAAAAAAAGGAGCCATCCTAAGACAAAACTCCAAATTGTTTTTTAGAAAAACAAAAAACCTTCAAAAGAATTTTTTAAATTTAAAAATCATTAAAATACTTTTTCTGTTTGTTGCAATAGGGTAAGGTTACTTGAAGCATAGGAAGATGATGACGAGTTGGCTCGTTGTCATCTTTTGTAGTTGGATAATAAGAAGAATAACAAAACAATGATAAACAAAAACTTGTCGTCATTTTTTGTAGCTAAGCAATGAGAAGAAAAACAAGATGACGACAAGCTTTTATTTATTGTCATTTTCTACAACTAAGTAACAAGAAGAAGAAGAAGATGATGATGAGCAAATGCTTATCATTGTCTTTTTCTTCTTGTGCATTCTCATCATTGTCTTTTGCAACTAAATAAGAAGAAGAAGAAGAAGACGATGAACATTTGTTTGTCATCGTCTTCTGTAGTTGAACAAGAAGAAGAAGAAATTGAAACATAAACTACTTGAGCAAGGGTGGGCTAAAGTCTTACATGTTTGGGTTGGAGTTGATGGGATGGAGTTCCTAGCAGGTGGCAATGGAGTTGATGTGAAAGAATCTTGAATTGCTGACCTTGATGTAATGGTGCTATTGACATGGGACCATAGAATATGGAAGAGGGTTTGCAAAGGAAGGAAGGGGGGAGCTGAAGGAAGCTAGTAGGTTTGTAAATGGGTTTGAAAAAAAGTTTCCCAAAAAAAAGTGACAATTTAAAAAAAATTGTTCGAAATGGAATTGATGTAGGTGTGGTTTACCAAACCAATGTGGGTGGATGAACCTTCTTTATCCAAAATGGGATTGCTGTAGTCATGGGGGTTGGGTCACTCAAGCCCCTCATACCCATAAGTGCCTTAACCATTTCCCTAGTAATCCATGTGAGAATGATCTAAGTCCGAAAGTTAGTAACTTTACAAGCAAGGGTGACTAATTGATCCTCACTTCACTTAAGACTAAAGCCATTTTTGCAAGGCCATATCATCAAGGGGTATGTGACCCAACTTCCACTAGTGCACCATCCATTCAAAACCTCTTATGCCTTCACCAAAGTTCCACCTTGGTAACTTGCTTTTGTACTTCCACTTGAGATTACCTATGTAAGTGGGCAAGTATGTAAGGCACTTGATGGCTACTAAATACAATGATACATATGGATATGGGTTAATATATAGCTAACCATAGTGGTTAGCTTTAGGACAAGAATACAACCAAAAAATGTTTTCTATCCAAATGCCATCTATCCTGTAATGGGGTGCTAGTGGGTGCTAGTTCACTTTGGCCATTGTCACCGCCCTAATTGATTCAAGGCTTGCTTACTAGCATTATGTTGATGTTAGGAAGGATGAGAATTATCACTTTTCCACACCTAATTTTGGTGTTAAGGCCTTGTCCTACTTGGCATTTAACATGCCCGACATGTCACTTTGTGTTGAAATAGTGTAATGCAAACGACAACATACCATTAATGTTTAATATAACATTGATCAAACACAAAATATTATACAAAATGTGATGTTATGTTAGGAATGCCATGATGGACCTTGTATCTTTACCACCATCATTGTCACCTAGCATCACTTTCATTATTCCCCTTGACCCTTCCTCCCCTCCTTTCCTTTATGTTAGTCTCACCTTCACTAGGCTCAAAACACAACCTATTGACAACACATACACTATTGTCAAAACATTGTAAGATTGTCAACATGGTTATTATTATGGGAGGTGTTTGCCAAAATGCAATAATGGCATTTCCTTGTAAGGATAATTTGCAAGCACTTTTGGGAGATTACATACACATATATGATTACAAGAAGGGCTTAGGAACAATGGACCACTAGATTTTAATTATCCATGCGAAAACAACTATGTTTAATCTACCAAGGAATTTCAACAAACAACACTATGACATGATAAATTCCTTCATGGGATCCACTTATTTAGTAAACCCTCTTTACACAAGAAACTTGATGAATCATGATGATAACATCTTTGTTTTCACTATGGCTTAATGGGAATGATGAAGGGTAAAGCCTTGTAGTAAAAGTAATTTAAATTGATCAAGTTTTGCTAAAGCTTATAGAAATGAAGTTGATCAAGTTGTGTTAAAGCCTAGACAATGGAGGTCAATTAGTTTCTTGCCAAACATTATTTCTTTGAACAACATCATGTGTCACTAAGTACATCTCCTATTATAGGTTTTATGCTTCTAAGCATTTGCATGGAAACAAATAATGTATTCTTGACATGCATCACAAATTTAACATGTGACAGATTAATAATGAAAATCATGCGAAGTTCATTCCTTCATAGGTTTGTACATTTTACACATAAATATCATGCATTGAAAACACATTTGACACATAGATTTATAAGAAGATGCAAAATTTGAGTGACATTCATTCATTCATAAATGTAATAGATGAAATACAAACATATGAATGAATGAATGTCACATGAATTTCGCATCTTCTTATAAATCCGTGTGTCAAATGTGTTTTCAATGCACGATATCAATGTGTGAAAAATTCGATTTATGAATAAATGAATTTTGCACGATTTCCATCATTAAGTTGTGAAATGTTAAGTTTGTGATGTGGATGTTTTTTATTTATTAAATAGTTTTCCAAAAGAAATCCCAACCAACATTATCTGCATTTAAAAGTGTAATCATGTCGAAGATCAATTAAACAAAAAACCCTATTGATCCACCAATAGATCCTCAAATGGTGAATTTATGTCATTTCAAAGCAAGGAATATAAATCAACAAAAATGTGTAAAATTGCATGACAAAAGCAAACTACAAGTCAATTGCAAAGTTGATTTTCATGTCACAAACTTCATCAGTTGATAAACATATTTTAACTATAAGAAAACTCATAGGAAACTCACATGGAAAGTTTTTCACAAATTTGACCTCAATGGAAGCTTTCACATCATAAAAAAAAAGAGAAAGAAATAATGATTTCCACACAAACAATGTTGTTGGAAAAATCATTTATGAATAAAAAAAATTATTGAACAACATGGTGATTTGTGTTAATGAGAAATGATGTACGACAAAAAGAAATCAATGAACAAGAACATGATGCATAGATGAGAAATGAAATAATGAACATATAAACAATGAGGTAATATGCTAACAATGAAATGTGGTGTATACAACATCAAGAATAATCCTAGGGGGTTTGGTGACAAGAATCTTAACATTGGAACACAATTGTGGATGAAAAAATGTTAGTTCCTAGTGATGATAAAAATAACAATTATTTTGGTGTGGATGGGATGTCAAATGATTGATTGGTAAGTAATCAATTTAGTGATAAGCAAAATGGTAAGTATGATGTAATAAAATATAGATGTTAAGTCTAGTATTGTAAATAAATAACCTTGAATTGGGGCAACATTTGATTGAGTCTAATACCACAAGGAACATCATAGTATCATTTTTTGGGATCACCTTGGGTTCAAGAATAATTTGTGATTTTATGGTACATTACTTGTTTATTTTTTTCATATTCTTACATTACACAGATTGTGTATTTTTTAATGGCACATTGTATGCATGGGAATCAAAATTTGGACATATTTTGATGTTTGTAAATATTTTTTATACAATTTTTTTGAGAATGTAATTATTTTTAAGAATGAAGATAGACAAATTTATTTATGAATCCATGATGACTTTGTACATTTATATTTCTTGTTTCACTAGAATGAATTTTGTCCTTTGCAACCAAGAAATCAATGACTAGATGTTCTAAACAACTACATAATTTTTTCCACGTAATATTTATTTTACATGTAGAAATATATTATTACACATTTATATTAGATGTATCTGTAAAAATGAATAAAACTTATAATTTTAGAAAATTAGTTAATATATTAATATATATAGATAATTGATTTATGATCCATTTATAAATATTTAATGTGGATAAATTATATGGACTCATAAGTCTAGATTAAAAGTTGTTGGTAAAATTATGGTTTATTGGAAGCAAAATTGCATAATATAAATTCTTAAATAAATGAAGGTTTATGATTTGAAAGATATATTTCATTTATTCATGTATTAGCCCTAAAATTTTTTCCATTTACAAATCATGTGTTTGAATTTTATTTTTTTAAAGAATGGTCATTGAAATGTTATTCAATAAAAAAAATCAAATAATTTCTTTTGAACTAAATTTACATTAAAAGAAAACATAATTATCTACATTAATGAAAAACATTTATGATAAAATGTTCAAATTTTCCATTTGAAAAAATTATCAATAATATATGAATTATCAAATTTGAGGTTTTGTGTAATGTTTAAATGAAACATGGTCTAAATAGAATTAAAATTAAATTATTTACACAACAAATGGGGTGACTTGGTGGTGAAGGAGGTGAACTCCAGCCTTGGGGTCAAATGAGATTTGTTGTGGTCAATGTTGGAATATTGATTAAATATTTTGTATTATCTAGACTACTTAGATTAGATGGTTACCTAGGCAAGCCTACCTTGGTAGATTAGGTACTTAACCATTTAAATTAGGTTTTTAATTTAACTTAGGTGATGAGACATGTCAACAATTGGTAAGAAAAAAATCAATGAGATTAAAATAATTGAAATAAAAAATATTTTATTATTTATGTTATATATAATAAATCTATAATAATAAATATTATAAATTTTGAAAGCAATATTCCTCATTTTTTGGGGTGCAATTTGTAATAATAAAAAAACAAAACAATGATGAAACTATCATTAAAAACTTTACATATGTCCGTTTTGACTAATGGATAATATTTGTCACATCATTGTCGCACATTATGTTTTAAATGACAAATGTTTTAAACAATTCCTCTGTAATGACTTTAGGAATAATAATCATTTTTGTCATTTATGATAATAATATTAATTATAAATTTAGTCATATATTTAAAAATTTCTACCAGTGTTAAAAGAAACACCTAAACATATGCTTGAGGATCGTATCCAAGATTAATGTTAAAATGTGTATGGTTGAACATCAAGAAAAGTATTCATCCAAGGTTGATCATTGTATGTTTTTTAAAACATCACAATATTAATAATCACTATTTTTTGCAAACCTTTTACTTTATTCCCATCATGTTTGTCAAAATTGACTCTATTTCAATGTAATTTTAATTTATCAAGTTTATTAAATAATTTTCATGTGAAATTATTCGGACATGGTGTTGATATTTTTCCAAAATCATCAATTTAAATGAGAATTAAATTCTAGCAATAATTTGTGAAACGATGGAAACGTTTGAGTTCGAGTTTAATTTTTGTGCAAGAATAAAAAACAAATCTTCCCTTGCTTGAGAAAAGAAAAAAATGAGAAAGTTTGAATTGGTTTTTTATTTTTTTTGGAAGGGCACATGACATGTGTGCATTTCCATATACATGCTTTTCACAAAACATACATATAGACATTACTATTTTAAAAATATAGATTAAGTCATAAGTCAATTATGGAAAGGTTAAAGTATTTAATGTCCTAATTAATCACCAATAAGCTAGTAACCAATGTTCATAACAAAAGAGACCCAAGTTCTAGTTCAATTAGCAACAATCGACGTAAGATGTCATAGTTTAATTTAATTATGAGTGATTAGTAATAATCAATGTCTTAATTCAATCCCCAAAACATAAAAGTGCCATGAGAAAAATTCTACGTGTATTTGGAGGGCATTTTATGAAGTTGAATTTTCCCTTTATAAAAAAGGGCCGAGCATTTCACTCTTAGAAAAGCCCCCACCTTTTTTTTTCATTATTTCTCACGATTCTCAAGTATCAATGAACAAAAAAGTGATGTTTTTTTGGTTGATTCGTTACGTTGGATCATGCTTAAGGAGTGAGGTGTTCTTGAAATAAATAAGTGTCCTTGGGTGAGGGTTTCCCAAAATAAGCACATTGGCCGAGGGTGCTTATTTTGGGAAAGCCCGGCTCCTTGGGCATTACCCTCCTCAAGAGGTGGCCATTGGTTGCTAGCCCAGCTAGGAACTTGAAAGAAACATAAGTGACAATGTCCAAATGGTAAGCACAAACTATGAAAAAAATGCTTTTTGTAATTTGAACAAAATTATTTTCTTGACTGCTCATTTTGGGGTGCTCCTTTGGGTTTGCATTTGAATGATGATTTGTAGAGCTTGAGAAGGCGCTCCTATAACATTTTAAATCACTCAAAATGGAGAAGAATTGAGAAAGATCTGCCAAAGTATTCGGTGATAGGCTAGTGTTTTGTGGTTGGGGGAATGTCTGCCCTAGTAGTGCTTTTCTTTCGCAATGTTGTGATATTGCCACATTGGCAATTGCCCACGAGGAGATTTTAGTAGCCACGTCTGGCTGGCTATACAGACCAGCTATGAAAGAAGAAATTTATTAAAATCCTTTTTTATATCTTGAGTACATTGCTTGAACCAACGTGTAGAGAGATACATGGCGAATTTTTAGAATTTTTTATTCATTTTGGGAAATTTTGGGAGCTTTTTAAAAAAAAAGAAAGAAAGGGAATATTCGATATATATATATATATATTATATTGAAAAAATATTTCGTCAAATGACGAATTAATTTTTTTTTTTGGGCAACTTAGGGCGATTTAGTGCAATTTTTTAAAAGGAAAGTAAGGGAATATTCGATAAAGTGTATATACTTTTAAAAAAGTTATTTCGCCAAATGACGAATTTAAAATTTGTTTTTGCGGCAATTTAGGGCGATTTACTGCGAATTTTAAAAAGAAAGTAAGGGAATATTCAATAAAGTGTATATACTTTTTGAAAAATTATTTCGCCAAATGACGAATTTAAATTGTTTTTTTTTTTTTTTTTTTGGCAATTTAGGGCGATTTACTGCGAATTTTAAAAAGAAAGTAAGGGAATATTCGATAAAATATATATAGTTTTTGAAAATGTATTTCGCTAAATGACGAAATTTTAAAGAATTTTTGTATTGATTTTTGGCAATTTAGGGAGATTTGTGTTGATTTTTTTTATAAGAGTAAAGGAACTTACGATAGAATATATATATAGTTTTTGAGAAAGTATTTCGCCAAATGGCGAAAATTCTCCAGAAAAAAAAGAGAAAGAAAAAAAACTCTGCTTCTGGTGAATATTTGAAAAAACATTTAATTATAATTTCGGGCGTGACGATGACCGGGTACAGGCCTCCATTGCCTGCGAACACGTGAAGCCCACTGGCAGTGCGCGTGCGTAGGCCGGCCCACCCGCGCTCCCCTCCCATCTCCCTTCCTTCCTTCCTTCCTTCCTTCTTTCCATTCTCTCCTGCTCCTCCTCCGACGCAGCATGTCGAAAGTACCAAACACAGCGTCAAAGCCTGCCTTTGCGTTGCAGTGGATAAGTTGCAGCGGAGAGAGAGAGAGAGGCGGGCGGGATTCGATCCGTCCATTCAGACAGCAGCAACAGCAGCATAAAAAAAAGAGAACTTCTTTCATATAAGCGCGCAGATCAGAACTGCCCGTAAGCTGTACTACCCCGAATCAATAATTTGTCATGTTAGAGATCTCTGTAAAGTCAAGGAAACACATTATCGGTGAGGGGCGGGTTGATGAGAAAATTATTCCAGCTCGGTCAGGGCAGAGGGACAGAACCGCGACAGAGAACAAACACGCGGGTACCCGCATGTCGTCGTCGTCTTCTTCTTCTTTTCCTTCTTCGCAGTTGTTCTTCGCCGCTTCACGGCATCGCTGTTGCGCCTTGCTGATCTGCCCTCACGTGGGTGGTATCACGTGGGGGTGTGGGGGGTACGGGGGCGAAGAAGACTTTCCCGGGTGCAGTGAGATGGAGCGATAGTAGAGAGAATGCAGAGGGGGATGGATGTTCTTCCGTAAATGCAGCTGCTGCTGCTGCAGGTGTTGTTGATTTTTTGTTTTTTGTTTTGTTTGGTTTTGTTTTGTTTACGGACAAGAACAATGTTCATCAACATCGTTGTCGGCACGCGGATCGCCCTGCTGCATGCAGGACCACCTCCATCCAGCATGAGCTCCAGGTTTTAGCCCACTTGCAGTAAGAAAAACGCCATCCTCTTGTTGTTGTTATTGTTTTTGTTGTTGCTGCTGCTGCTGCTGCTGTATTCGTCTTTTTTGGTGAGGAGGATTTTGCAACGTGTTTTTTGCAGAACTCTGATAGTCTGCAATGCCCCGGCCGGGAATCAGCAGCTGCATCAATGCAGAGTACCGGGAGCAGTAGTGCAGGTCATCGAGAGACAAGTTTTTCTGAACATATTGTAAGTGCTTTCCTGCTGTTGCTGATCTGTAGCAGCTTACAATATTAGTTGCTTGATTCATCCTACATGTCAAGCACAGAAGCTTAATTGTGAGATGCATCAAACTTCTTCGTGCAGAAAAAAAATCATCAAATGCAGCCTCACGAGACTGATCCTGACAATCCAAGCTTTGAGCCGGCTGCACCAGAAATTGCTGATCCTGCAAGCGCACCTGCATCGGAGAACACGTCGAGTGCGCAATATGTTCGGCGGGATCAGGCATCGACGCCGCCTGCCAATAACAACCCTTATCAAAGTTTCTCAAGTAAAATGGCACCACCAAGTTCACAAGATGGAAGAGCACTAGGTCACATGACAGTACCGCGGGGCACTCTTCCATATGCTGCATGGACGTCCTCCAGTTTCAACGAAAGTCGACTAGATGCAGCACCACCGAAAAGCAGCAGCACCCATGACGTTTGCGGGGAGCTGCAGGCATTACCACTACCACGTCCACCACCTTCTTCCAAGATCTGTTTGCAGAACTTCGAAGGCGGTTCCATGGCACCAATATCAAGTTCACAACAGCTAAGACGGCCAGTTCACAAACTGGCAAGTCTTCCATATGCCGCATGGTCCGGCCCGAGTTTCATGAATAGCGAAAGAGGATCACTTGTTGCAGCGGCACCACCTCCGGAAAGCAGCAGCACCCAAGCTGCTGCTTGCAGCAGCCTGTTCACTGCTTCAACACCAGCTTCTAACCCAGCAGCTACAGCAGCTTCTTGTCAGAGTTTCGGAGCTTCAACTTCTATACCTGCAGCAAGTTCCCAACACCCAAGTACTAGAATTCACACACTAGATCATCAAATTACTCCACATAATTACACTTCTGCAAAAGCCTCAAGTGAACGATCGGACACTTTTCTTCTTAGTGAGCGGGACGAGAAACGACAGAAGATCACTCAGCAGGTGAGTTAGCTGCCACAACTCTACTCCCTTCGTTCAGGAGAGATCAGGACTGAACCCACTGACCGAGAGTATATCTTTAGACAATCTGTTATTGAAACCATTTCTGGACATCAGCTTCAATCTCCTGGAATTATACTAGATTCTGGTGTAACTTTAAGACTGGATCATGACCTTCAGGATCCCAAATTACACAAGGCGCTAGACTTGGATGATTCCCTTGCGGGGAAATTGTCTAACTTTACCTCCAAGAAACTAATTTAGTGCAAGTACAATAGGGAATTGTGCAACACTGGGGAGTTTTGCAACATTCCCAGGGAGCCAACCTCACAGGGAAAGTTCAATTCTGGGCCATCTAGAAAGGGTAGTGTGTGAACCAATGTCAAAGGGGAAGTTGGAAAATTTTCCCTCGTTGGAAAGCACCTATATATTGGGGGAAAAGAATGAATTTTCCCATTGACATTGGTTCTAAGAGGGATTTCTAACAGGGATAACTGAGAGCTTTGCCACATTCCACACACAGGGATTTGTATGAAAACTCCTTGTGATATATATAAAGCTAGGTTCCATTGGAACTTCAATGATCATTGCAGTTCATGATGATGAGAGTAAATATGTGTGTGTGTTACGTTGTTCAGCTTGAATTATATTCTTAACAGCACTTGAGAAGAAAGAGGAAAAAAAATATTCACAACAAATTTCACAAAATTTCAGCTGCTTGGAAACTGTTGGAACCTACTGTAGACATATTGAGTATTGAAACCTTCAAAGCATGTTCAAAGCAATAATGAAGCTGTAATGAACCTGCAATGCTTACAAGTGCCCAGTGAGAGAGGCATGGTGGTTCACAGGCTCCTGCCAGGGTACTTGCAACAACAGCCTGCTTGAGCAGTTTTCTATGTAGGATCAATATTCCTGGGTTGCTAGTTTCTGTTAAGCAGTACTACTTGTCTTCCTATATAATGAACCAACAACTGAAGAGATTTTGTTTTGGTGTGTACTGGACCAGAGACAAGTTGCTGCAGCTCAACTAACTGACAACTCGAATAATCCCAGTGCATCCCATCATGGATTACAAGCTGGGCACAATCACCTTGTCTCTCCCAAGGTAAAATATTGTGGAATTATATGTTATTGTGCAGGATTATTAAATAAATTGCTGAATTTTCATGATCGAAAAAGCTTCGTGCAGATTCAATCTTTTGTAAGTCAAATTTGTGAATTATGCCTTTAGAGGGAGCCTTTGTTTGTTGGCTTCAGCAGAGAAAGAAATTTGGAAGTGAAATTGAATATGGGTTTTTGGGAACTTGTCTGAAATTATACCTAAATTATTACAAGTCTTCCGATCATAGCAAAAACAAGAGCTCTCTTCTATGCTCAATATTGATCCTCTTGTGTCAGTTGAACACAGTGTTGCAGCATTTCAACAAGTTTCTACATCTGGTAGTTAGTACCTGACATCTTACGACTTTCTATGACTATTTGAAACCACCTGATTCCAAGGGTCCTGGCAATTTTCCTGATTTATGTTGTTTTGGCCATAAATCTGGGCTGCCCTGAATACAAGCAACAGGATCTGATATGGGAGAGCATGAAACGCTATTGTGCAATGGTGTTGGATGAAGAGAGCCGAGAATTCTTGGGGACAGCTGTTCTCTTTGTGCAGCAGCCTGTGCATACAGACCAGCATCTTGAGGCAGGTTTGCCAAGAACCTGCAAATCGGCATGGGTCACTAGTGTGAATGCCTTGGCAGGGCGCAAACAAGTGCTGGTGCAAAACAGCAATGGGGAGAGCCACTTGGCCGTTCTGCTTCTCACATCAGTAACATTTGACCTGGTGTTCTTGAGTGTTCACAAGATGTCTGCAACATTTGGGCTTGCTTTTCTGAGCATGGTGACATCCCCTTCTAGTCTTCCCCACCGTTCCTTTGTTGATGCACAACATGGTGATCTGGTCTATGTCTTTGGGTACAGTTCCATTCTCCCATTGAATGTCAATGATAATTGTTTTTCCAATTTTCTCTATGAATTCCCTTTCATTCAACCAGGTGGAAGATCTGTAAGTTGGTAACTCTAAAGATGCTGAGCAACCTTGCAAATGGTGATACTCATGAAGCTCAACAAGTTCCTTCCTAAGTCTGGTGCGAATGCTACTAGTCTGGAAAATCTTTTGATATTGCACTGAAAAACAAGGTTGGTTGTTGGCAAATGATGCAGGTATGAAGTGAATTCGGAGACGGAGCAGGCCCAGACAATGCCTGTTGTTCATTTGAAGCTTGGGAGAATCGTGGATGCTGCAGGTGGGAAACAAGATTATCTACTGGAAATTGACTTCGCATCTTCCATGTTAGGAGGAGCTAGAAGCATTCCAAAGGGGTTTCTTGGTGGCTTAATTGTACGGGCTGATGGATTATGGACAGGCTTGATCACTTGTAACACACTATGCTGCAGTTATAGAACTGTTACTGAGTTCATCTCAGCTTCCAAAGTCTACTCCCTGCTCCAGGAGATTTGAAAGGAAACAGCAAATTAGAAATATTAGGGCTCAGTGATTCTAAGACTCCTGCAAAGAAAGAGATAGAGAGATATCCCTTTGTGATGGAAACTCATGCAACACACGACAAGCCGTGGCCAAAGTGCCAAACAAAAGAGGCCTGAGCTGTTTAAAAGAAGTACTAAGCTTCCAGCAATCATGGTGATGATAGAAATTGCTCTGGAAGGTTGAAACATGCTGGATTCTCCTGTATACCTAGTTGTCCTCATAGCTTGGAGATTACTGGATACATTGGTTGTAGAAAAAATTGAAGAAATTGCATTCAAACCTGCAGCACTTCTCACTTAAAAGAAGTTAGTTCTGTACTCCACATCCATGCCTATCTTTCTATGTTACCATCTGCACCCTGATTCCGGGCCTCAATCTTTTTTCCCTGACATTTCAGCTTCCATAGTTGCAGCAAACCAATAATATTTAAGAGAGCTGGGTGGTGGAGAACAAGGAGATGCTGCAATGGGGTAGGTGTTGCCATAGTAGTAAAACTTGCTAACCACATAGCCTGACATACCCATTTTACCCTTATGATCTCCTGGGTGATGACCAAATGCAGAAGAGTAGTTTTATCCCCGAGCCTAAATGTTTTTGCATCCTTCATGGCATTTCCCCTCCATTTTGTGTCAGGTTCCCTGTCTTGAGTTGAGCACCTAGAGCTTCCACCAATTGTTACACAGTTGTCCAACTTTCCTTCAACTCCTTTTTTTTTTTTTTTTTTTTTTCTTTTGGGTTGTGTCTACTCGTGCTCTCATTTGCCTTGTACTTTTGATGGATGGGTTCCCCATCCTTGATTTTTATATACAGGGTTTTTCTTCTAATTTGCTCTCTCTTAAATTCTATGTGGACCCAGAAAGCCGTTCTTGCTGGCAGAGCAGAAAAATCTGTGAGCAGGTCCCAAATGTTATGCAGGATGTACTCAAGACATCTTACAACTTTGAAGGATGTATCAGCTTCCATTGGGAAAGTACCCACTGCAATCAGATAGCATAAAACTTGGGGAAAATCTGTCACTCCGCAAATCTTCATTTTGTTGGAACTGGTACATACAGCTTACCCTTTACCCACCGGTTCCATGTTCCAAAAAGTGAGAACCTCCACAACACAGCTCAAAACTAAAAACCTCTTGAAATGTAAAAGCCACTGTCAAGCGCCCCCCTGGGTATGTAGGGAGCTTATAACACCTTATGACCATAATGCTTGAAATGGCACCATACTCTACACATAACATTGCATAGTGCCTTATGGATTTCATAAGGTCCTTGTGATATTTTTGTAGAAAAGCTTTACTGACATTTTTACACAGGTAGGGGTCTGTTTTTCAAACCTTTTGAAGTTCCAATTACTCTCTTTTCAGGTTGCTGGCTTCATGATGGTATCCTCAAATACCCAAAGTGATCCCAAGAAAGGGTCTCAAGATTGAACCTTTTCCTATACTTAAGAATTTGCCATTACAAACTCTGCCTATGATACTAAAGTTATCCATAAAAAAAATCCTCACTTTGGGTGTCACTTTTAGATTCACTTTAAGTGTTCATCCTGCCTTTAAAACTATCCATAAAGTTCACCAAAGTGAGGATCACTTTTCAAAACTAAAGATGAACATCTCCAAGTGGTCATCATAATTTCTATTGTAACCATGCTAGTTATCTAGGTTACCATCACATGGATTAAGGAGTTACCTAGGGTAAGGAACTAACTAGGTTAAGATTGGCCTAAGGGTTACTTATGGTCTACTTATGGAGCTACTAAGGGGACTACCAATGTAAGGACTAACTAGGAACCTACTTAAGTTGAAGGATACCTAAAAGCTATTTAAAAAGTTACATAAAGTTTACATAAGAAATTATGAATAAGTCTTAAGTAACCCTTAGGTAGTCTTTAGTTAGCTTCTTAAATAATTTTTAGGTATCCCACAATCTAGGTAGACCTTTAGGGAGTCACATGCAAAACATAGAAGACAAATAGGAAGAAATTCAAATTTCATTTTGGGTTGAGGAGGAAATTTGAGTTTCCTCCATTATTTCCCTTTTGCATTAGTTGTCCCTTCTTGCATTTTGATTGTTCTTTTTAATTT
>Ga0209611_10001931_pt1 | contig 36126 bp, 15 predicted proteins | sample S1TSphgellanicum_3_FD_187693 | JGI IMG/M metagenome (GOLD analysis project Ga0209611, IMG submission 187693) | Host-associated microbial communities from peat moss isolated from Minnesota, USA - S1T2_Fc - Sphagnum magellanicum MG (SPAdes) (version 2) | ecosystem: Host-associated > Plants > Peat...
AAAACGTTTTTTTTTTTGTTAAATATTTTTCGCAACATTTTTTTTTTTACAACATGTTATGAAAAAATAAAATATTTAATTGCATGACCCAAAAAAAATAAAATGATGTTGTGGCATTTTAGTCCACATTATATTAATTTGGGACCTCATAATACTCATGTCAAAAAAAAATTCATTAGAAATAATTTAATGCAACATGTGACTATTCAAAACAACTAAAATATATATCATTAAAATGTCTTAATCAATTAGTCATTTTTTACTAAAATTATACAAGTTGTTTATTAGTCAATTTTTATTCCATTTCATTGAAAACCTAGTGATTATGGGTAGTTGTAAAACACATAATTCCTTCTTGTGTTTGCACATTGAGGAATGAGGTATCATTTTTGCCTAGAAGTTAATATGAGAATGGTCACATGTTCCTTGACCCCAATTGTAGATCAAGTTGACATAAACATTATTCTTGCATGTTTATCAACTAATACTTGAGCCATTTTTTGAACCTTAATTAGGGGATTTACTATTCATTTCACCCATTTTCTTTTTTTTCCTTTTGTTCAAAAGTTTTTTTATTCCTTCTCCTATCGGTTTGTCCATGACATTTTTTTGTAAAATACCAAGATATTCATTAGAAAGTCATAACATGTGATTGAAAGCGATTCGCTAATGGCTATTTACCTTGGTGTGTCTTGTAGGCAAATGAGGCAAATATGACAAGTTATGGGACATCATTTCTTAGGTCAAATTTAGAGAGGCTTCAAATTCTTACCACAATTGTGAACCCAAATCTTTTAGGTTGACTACATGTTCATTGAATATTACAAGCCCATTTATCACATAGAGCTTTGAGGCATATCCACATAATACCAATGTTCAAGCTTTAATATTTCATTATGTTCATTCCTATGATTGTGTAATGCACTATTCTTACTATCACAAATATATTTATAGTAGTAAAAGTTTCTTCACATATTGTTGACTATGATAAAATCCATCATCTAAGTTGTATTCTTCATTGTTATTTGTTCCTAGATGTAAATCCTTAAAGGTTGAATCTTATCATTCATGGCTTTAAGGTTAAAAGGTCATATGGTGCAAGCCATAAAACTGAACTTAAAGTTTTTTTTAAGGTTAGTGATTAATCTAAGGCCTTGCACACCCATCTGCCAAAAGGTAACATTATATAGTTCTAAGTATTTTCTTTTAACCATTGCTACATATCTCTCTTTCCTTATTTATTGTTTTGAAAGGTTTCAAACATGTTGATACATGTAAGGGTTAGAAAGCCGCATGTAATGTGTGAGAAGGCAATATGATCATATTTAACCCAATTATTCAACTTGTTTTATTTCTTTTGAATAACATGTGAACCATGCCCGTCCAAAATTAATAGATGACAACTAGTTTAAAATATTCCACTTGAAACAAACTGTAACCAAAAAAGAGAGTGCTAGATTCTACAACCAACCTCAAGCACCTGAACGAACTATGCAGAGTTGAGTTCTTAGCAAAACCTGATTCTAACCACACTCCTGATCTTCTTTCTTTCTCTCCCTCACAATGTTCTCACACACTCCCTAATCTTCACTTAGACATAATGGATGTTTACACAACATCAACAGGTGTGATTGCATACGCCCTCATTTACAAAATGCCCCGCGAGCACAAGCTTCCTCTTTTTCCAGTACGTTCATCAGCAGACTAACAACTACTCAGCTAAACATTGCGCTCCAAAAATAAACTGCTCAAGCTATCTATCCATGCACCTTGTTGAACATCAGTCACCTTCCAAGCTTCACCTGTCTACAACATCAACCCTCAATTTCGACCTGACTCTCACCAGATTCAGGAGCTAGCCATCCTCTAGTTACTAACGCAGCGGAAGAAATCAGCAACTAGCAATCTTCTAAGCTCCTCGTTCTTCTCTGTCTATCTGCCTATCTTAGTTATCTCAAGTGCTGAAGTACACATCTCTCCCAAAAATCAGCCATACTACTCTAGACTTGAAGCTCTCCTTCTGCAAACCTCCCCTCTTCTCTTCCCATCTGCCTGCCTGAAAAACTTGTTGTTGCTTCTCCATTAAGCTTCTCTACTAAGCTTCTATCACAAGCTGCCTCCTTTCCATTCCGTTCTTCCCCCACTTCCATGCAGCAATAATGGGGCGCCGTAATAAGATGACAGCTAATAAAACAACAAAAACCTCAAGATCAGCCAGCGTTCATACTTGGGTGGGGACCTAATTTCGTGTTACAAAAATTCTCAAAGAAAGACAAGAATTCTTTGAAAAGGAAACATTTCATCCAAACCTTTTTTTTTGCATTTTCATACATGTCCTTGGTTTGCAAAATATGATGTGGTCATATCCCATAGTCTTTCACGTCCAAAAATGTAAAATCCTTCTAAAACCCCACCCATTTCATTTATCACACAATTTACAATTAACAATAATTGAAATTTGGTAATGGTTTGTGACTTGATTTGAACCTTTTATGGCCAAAACTTTGTTCATGATTAGGTGAAAGCACAGTTACATAGAATCTTTGGACTGTCAAAGTTGTAGTTTTTATGGATCATAAATGAATTAAAAATGTAAAACCATATTCAACATTAACATTATCAATTTTTCATTTAACCATGTTACAATAATTTTTTGTGGAAATTGTATTTAAAATTATGGATAATTTTAATAATGGACTCATAATGGACTTTTGAAGTAATGACAAGTTGTATCTATCATGTAGAAAAAAAAATTAAAATTCATTACGCCAAAACATGGTATTAATGATTTGACCATTTTATCACTAATCCCCAAACCTAGTCATATATTCATATATGACATGTAAAATGACTTGTAGTAATTATTATGATTACATGATTGTAGTCATTTCTTCTGTTGGCCATGTTTACAACCAAGGATGCAATTAATGGCAACTAATCTTTCCAAGTGTATGAATTGTGATGATTTCTCGTCCACCTAGCCAATCACATATCACATAAATTAAAAATATAACAAAATATAAATCACAATGTTTAAACTAAATTAGGTAGGTTAGGTAATAGGTAGTAGGAAACTCCATGATGGGCATGAATGCATGATTGAATTACATGAAGGCATCAAATGTGGTATGTTGAATTTTTTTGAAAGTTTCAAAAGTTGTATCAACCTTTTTAAAAACCTACTTTCAATCTACTTTGCAAAATTTGCCAATTGTTCACATTGTGAGAAAGTAGATTGAAAGTAGGTCCCAAAAAAATATTTAAAAATTCTATTCATATATTGCATTTTGAAAAGGTTTGGGCATGATGTTATGAATTAAACACATGCAATACACTTTAGTTTCATATCAAAAAAATGTTTTGGATGCCAAATTTAAGTTTATGGAAATTTTATTTTCTAAGGGGCTTCACATTGTCATAATCCAAAAATTCAAATTCCAAAAAATGTATATCAAGGTGCGTAAGGGCTGAAACATTAATAACACATTATTTGAATTGTTTGATTTGAAAAATGTGCAATATTAACTAGAGCAATAAACTTGCAATAAACTAATGAGAATAATCACATACATTAGGAATGACCATATATGGTTTAATCAATATGATAAGTACATCCCAAAATTTATGGCATGACTAGAATGCCTAAAATGCAAAAGATTCCAAATCTATTTTTATTTGTCAAATGTAAGGATGACCAATTAGTATACTTTAATATGCTTTTGCTTGTGTCTTTTTTATTGTTCATAAATGTCTCAATTTTAGGTTTTTTGGAATTGTTTTCAATTGCCTTAATTCACACTTTTGCATTAAAAATCAATATGGGTTCTTGCACATTTATGTGCATATATTGCCTCTTTTTAATTGGACCCTAGCCTTCCAACCCCCATCACTAGACATCAAAAGACATTTCCTTTGTATTTTTTGCACATTTTTGGTTATTTGTACACACTTGTGTGTTTACTTCACTCCCTACCACCAAACATTTGTTGCCCAAAGGGTAACCAATTTTGTATATATTTATATAACTTTTCATTCATGACCAAACACAAAAATCATCCACATGCACAAGTATTGGAATAATTCGAAACACAATTTTTCGCAACCAAACATTTGGTCATACATAATATTTTGAACATTAATAACATTGAAAACTTGTGTTTGTTGGCTACCTCATGCCCACACTATATGGGCATGCTTACCCTACCTACACATTGATGAGGAATTTTTCACATTCTTGAACTTTCATTCTTTTGTTTGGTTTTTGAGGAATTGAAAACCAAAATACCAACAATGTGAAAAATGTGGTTTGAATCAAGTCTCATCAAATTAGACGTATTAACAAGTATCTTTGAACCAATGACATTGTGGGGGTATATCTTTCACCCAAATATGCCTACCAAGTGCAAATTGGGTCAATTATTTACCTTGATTTATTTTTTAAAAAACCAATATGTACCTTAATGAAGTGGATACCCATAAAATTTGCAAATTTATACCCTATTTATAACCTTATGCATATGTAAGAAATACCCATACCCAAAGTTAAATATGTTTTGGCATCTTGGTTGTTTAAAATAATAAATATGACCTAAACCTTAAACTTTGTTAGTTCAATTAATTAGATTGGGTGTTTGCCTTTCTTTCTTTCTTTCTTTCTTTTTTTGCATTTGATTAGCCCATCATATAAATAATAATAAAAAAATTATAAACCAAAACTTTAAAAGCTCTACAAAATAGAAGTTTTCATATGAAGATGTAGTACCTCCCCTTCGGCCCACTTATATAGATGAGAAGGGGAGAACTTGGGCAAAACATATGGGATAAAATTGAAGATTACAAACATGTGATAAAAGTGCACATCTTAAAAGTGGTAGGTGTGTGCTAAAAATATAATTCAAATGGAAGACACTTTAAAACATTTGGAAATTAACAACTAGATTTTAATTCTAATGTTTAACACTTGTGATTACAATTTATGGTCTAGTTGCCTAATACAAGTGTCATCAAACAACTAGGTGCAAAAGATGTCACATGAGGCATCCAGAAGTTGCACCAACAGTTGGAAACTTTTGTGACTACAATTAATTTTTTCATCCACTATCATGGATGAATGTGAATATGACATGAACACCATTTAACCTATGTGGAACTTGATTTTTCAACTACATTTATGACTATTTGATGGATAGTTGCATGATGCCAAATGTCCTTGTTACCTAACTTAGCGTAATTACCTACCTATCTAATTACCCAAGTAAAATAATAAGTAAGTAGGTTTAATAGGTACCTACCCAAACCTACCTACCTATAGGCATAGTAGTTTAGTTAGATATTAGGCCTAGCTATCTTAGCCTAACATATTTTACCTAATGTAATAATCTCAACTAGTCCTTACGATGCAAGTATAAAAACTTAAACCCTTCACTTCCATGAGGATAAATCAAATCCTTATCCATTGCACCACATCATTATATGGTGATAAATTTCTTCAACTTATTTATTTTACATCTTGTTACATACATTAATCATATGGGTAGCTATGTAAATAACTTGTAAGTAGATAGGCAAACATGTGGCCTACCATGTACCTACTTAGATAACTACCCTACCTAGCCTAAGTAGATTACCTACCTACTTAAGTGTACATACCTTTTTATTAGGTAGATAATAAATAGATTGGTAGATAGTAAATAGGTAGGTAAGTAGGTGGTAAGCCTAGCTTAACATAGTTTAACCTACTTAACCGAACGTAGTTAACTACCTTGGTTTAACAAGTTACCTACCCTAGTCCTTTAAGCATGCACGTCATAAATTACCAGTAAAAGGAATTGAACCCTTCACGTTCACAATGATAAACCAAATCCTTACCAATCGACTACACCTCCAAAAGGTGACAAATTTTGTCAAGTTTTTTATTTGAAATGTTTATTTCATATTACTATTTACATAGGTAAATAATAAAGATAGGTAATTGGTAAATAGCTAGGTTGATATAACCTAAATGGATCTTACTAATAACTAAAATGATTACTTAACACCAAGTATGAATTAATTTAAATATTAACTTATTTTTTAATTGGATAACATTTACAAAATATTTGTTAACATTTACAAAGGTCAAAAATATGTACTTAATAATATTTGGTTAATAAACACAACACATTTTTCAGTTTTGTAATTGACCTTTACAACTACATAATGATTAGGAAACACATATGTGACTAATGATTAATGAATTACTAAACCCATGTCATTTCACCCATTTAGTTGCAAAGGACGTTCAGTTACAAAGCCTAGTCATTTTAACAACTAGAGATTATCTCGATTTGGTACGTGGAAAATCCGTATTTTTTATGGGAGATAATCTCTTAGAAGTTTCTCTCGCCAGGTTTTTGATTCGATGCGGAATGATTGTTTATGAGATTGGTAGTGGTTACAAACTTTCAATAAATATGTTACATCTCCCCAGATATGGTATGGAATAGCACCATCTATTTAAAATATCTTATAATAATGAAATTCCATGTCATCATTAACCTTGGTATGACATGCACTACCACTTTTTTTATATTAATTATATTTAATGCAAAGTTATGAAGCTCAAAAAAATTTGCCTTGAAATAACCTTGGCCACCTTAGGTTGACCTAGGTCAACCTACCTACTAGCTACCAACCTAGCCTAGACCTAAACCTCCCTAGATTGATTTAAGATGAACTTGTTTACCAACCTATACTACTTACTAACCTAAGATAATTATGTCATATCTAATTGCATTTAGTTACATCATAATCGCATTTAGTCGCACAAATTTGAGGTGGTTACAAACTTGATAAAATATTTTGTAATGAGGCTACTTAAGTTGACTTGGCAAAAATTATAAAACTAGGAACCTAGGCAAGCCTACCAAGGTTAACCTATTAGTAGGGTAACCTATTTTATGTATATTTAAACATATATTAAATGTAATCAATTTCTTATATCTAGTTAAGTAACTTACAAAGTAAACTATATTATGAAATAGGTTTTTACTAAGTAACCTAGATACATAGGTTAACTTAATAAGTATATTAACTTAAGTTAATGTGTTAAGTAGTTAAAAAATCAAGGAGTTATGTGTCACCTTTTTCAAAACAACTAAATTAATATTAGAATCATAATTACAAATTAACAATAAATTATTTAGTACACATACACATGCATGTGAATTCATGATTTTAAAAACCTCATAACACACACAAAATTATGACATGCCATGACAAATATTGGTGCCATAAATTCAAAACACACAAAAACCTATGGTGTCACAAAGAATCATGAATTGCCATGAAAATTTGTGACACCTTGTTGCCAAATGTCATCATCACATGGAAAATCAAGTCATTATTAATTACAAAAAAAAACATTTTCAACTAACTAATAAATGAGATTAATTCATAAATCAATGACATGAATCATGATGTTGACAAATAAGACCACATCATCTTATTGGCATATAGTATGTCATCTCATTATCATGGGAAATTGAGTCGTTATTAGTCACAAAGGTGGATGGTTCTTGTAACTAACTAACTAATTAATGAACAAAAATTGAAAAACAATATGATAATTTACCAAAAAAAACTACCAAAAAACTTAGTGTTTTTTACTAGTAAATCTACTTTAAAAAACCCAATTTGAACAAACTTCAAAAAGACCATTCAGTCATCTTGAACAAGTTGATTTCAACATGTTCGTTGTGATCGGGGTGGTTTTTTTTACTGGCATAGTATGGACCATTTGACTGGTCAAATTTTTACCCATATAAAATAACATTTGTGGCTAGTAAGTAGGTAGGTAGGTCGTTAAAAACCAAGCAAACAAGTAGGTAGGTAGGTGGTAGCCTACCCTACCTTATCCTACTTAACCTACTTTAACTTACCCTAGTATATCTTACTTAGCCTACCCTACCTACTTTAGCTTTTTAAACACATTGTACATAGGTTATAATGTTAGGAATTGAACCTTTAACCTCCCCAATGATAAACCAAGTCCTTAACCAATGGACCACACCATCAAACAGTGTGCAACTTTTGTTAATTTTTTAATTTCATATGTTTATTTCAACTCATTGCAAGACTTTGAAGTATGAAAGTAGGTAGGTTGTAAAAGATAGGTGGGTGGGTGGGCGGGTGAATAGATAAGTAGGTAGGTGGGTGGGTATGTAGGTACGTAGTACATGTATATAGAAGTAAGTGTGTGGGTAGGTAGGTAGTTAATATGTAGGTAGGTTATAGGTGGGTAGCTAATACATCTAGGTAGGTTATAAGTAAGTTGTTATACATAGACTAGATAGGTAGGTAGGTAAGTAGGGAGTATGTAAATAAGTGGGTGGGTGGGATAAGTAGGTATTACATTTAGGTACGTGGGTGGGTTGGTAGGTAAATATTACATTTAAGTAGGTGGGTGGGTTGGTAGGTAGGTAGGTTGTAAAATTATAGGTGGGAGGTAGGAGGTAGGTATGTAATAGGCATAAGATGTTCCATTTGACTAAAGAACATTGGTCATTTTGACTAATGATGTTAATTTCTTATGTTCAATTTGACTAAAACCTATTGGCCATTTTGACTAAGGTTGTTTAGCTTGACTATATGTATTGGTCAAAATAAATTACTCTAGTAAACTTGATTGGTTAAAAAATACTTGTTTTGAGCCTTTAGTTAAAATGGACATGTCCATTAGTAAAAAAGGACTAGTTAGTCAACTTGAACTGTTTGAAAAATCAAGAATTCAAACTTAGTGAAACCAACAAGTTGTCATATTGATTGCAGTTGCAAAACCATGGTGCCATGCAACATGTTGATGCCTTTTGCGATTACTTAGTGATTGTTATGACTATGTAGTTATAAATGTAGTTGAAAAAAACAATGGTCATTTGTGCGTCGGGTTCAAAAGATAGGATTTATTGTAATGAAGGTAAAATTTTTGGACTTACATCTTGATGCAAAGAGTTACATTGAGGAATTGGACATCATCTCTAACATAGTGACCAACCAATAAACACCTCATTTCATCCAAAGTAGTGTATGAATCATCATGTTGACTAATAGTCAAATATTTTATTACGTACAACACCAAAACATGTCTTTTACGACTAGTTTTATGTGACTATAATCATTTTTTTAGTTGTTTTTAAAGTTGTTTATGTCATTTTCTAGTCATTTCTCCCATTGTAGTCGAATAGGACAAGGTATAAAAGACATGTTTTGGCATTATAAATATTACACATGGAATGCCACATCATGATATTGTGAGATTAAAAATCATTATTCTAGTCACAAAAGTCAAGGTATTTTTAATTAATTAATTTTAATTTATTTAAAGCATAATTACTACAATTTTAAAAATAATAATATATCTATCCAAAAAAAACACACTAGTAGTCATACTAATTATAGTTGTAAAACCATGACATCACATGATGTCTCAATGGCCTTTGCAACAAAATAGTGATTTTTGTGACTAAATAGTTACAATTGTAGTTGAAAAGGACAATAGTCATTTATTTGATCGATCAAAAAACCCATAATGTGTTGTTGTGAGACGTCTTGTGTCATTTAATCATTTATGTAAAATTTGCAAATGTAATTGCAAAAGAAACTTGGTTGTGAACCAACAATGGATGAAATATGCTCATTTTTCATCAATCTTTTCATATCTGTGTTAGTCATAAATTATAGTCATGTGTCCCTAAAATTTGGATCTATCATAATGTAGTCACATATGTGATTAGGAGCATTTGCAACTATGGTGACATGTAAGACTAGTACAAGTGTTCTCACAAAATGAGTTGATTTAAACATTAATTGCACACTAATTGCAAACCTAACATTAAAATGGACAAGATTTCTTTTACCGAAACCTCCCTATTGAGGGGGCCATAAATTGCAAGTTACTTAACAAAATTGAATGATTCAAAAACTTACTACAACACTTAAAAATGAACTACAAATTACCTTGAGACCCCATCACCCACCAAATGTCAACCATGACACCATTTTAATCTTTGTATACATTAAGTGTTTATTCATAGGCATGACATTTACCCTCAAGGATGAATCAAACATTTTGAGTAAATAACATTTAAACATTGGATTTAGTTTCTAAATTTTTTTTTCAAATTCCAAAATGCAATTAATTTTTTTCAAATTTAGTCAAACATATGAAAAATACATACCCATTTTTAACCCCTAAAGGGTTATATGATGGGGGGGGGGTTCTCACCTTACTTGTCTATCAAAAAGATAAATTTCTATCTACTTGGGTGTTATCTTGATGGGAAAAAATTAATGTTAATATTCCCTTACTTGATGCATAACAATTATATATTAAAAATTATATATCATCACTTGAACATTATTATGAACATACTTGCACAACATTGCTATAAACCCTTAGCTTCATCAAACTATTTTTTGGGCCAAAACTAAAATCATATAATCTCTTGTACAAGTGGACAACATTTTAGACTAGTGTTGGGTGAGTATTCAAAATGATAGATAAAATTGACAATTTTGGTTCCAAGCACCTAGAATAAACTAAGAATTGAAAATATGTTTGTGGCCTAGTTTTGAAACTAGGGATGGAACTAACAAGTGAAAGCACACTATGATGACCTAAGGGTGTCACATTGTACTACTTTCCAAGGGTGTGTATGTTTGAATGTATCCCACCTTAAACTTTTGAAAAAAATTCATAATATTTTTGCATATTATGTTAGAATATAACCTAAGCAATATATTAGAAAAAAAAAAAAACTATTTCATTTCATTTTTCTAAAGTGGGAGATTGGAGTATATTTATGGAAACAAATGTAATACATACTTGTGTACTCTAAAATATAATAAACTCTGAAGAAAAATTAATTTAAATGATTTTAGTCTTTATGAAATTTGAATGTATATTGAACCATGTCATTTCACATAATATGAACCATGTTTGGATACCATGTGATTAATTTGAAAATTTTCATTTCAAAAAATGAATTCTTTCAGAAAAGATGCAATAAATGTGTGGTAAATTGAAATTTTGACAAGTAATCACATTCACATGGAAAGTGAGCATAGCTAGATGGGCAATTTTTTAATTTCATTAAAATTGATTATTTTAATGATTAATGAAGCCTTAAAGTTAGTGCAACCAAAATGAAACAATGGCCCTTATATACCAATGTATATTATAAATATACTCATGGATCTTTGAATATAGATAATGAATTTATTATTTTTAAAAAATTAAATAACATTAATGTTGTAAAATAATAATTGTAGGGCCCAAAAACCAAAATTGATACCTAAAATTAAATGTACCATACTTTTCGAATAATTATATTATATGTACTATAATACTAAACCCAAAAATGTCCCAAAGGCCCAAAGGGGGTCACTATAGTGTGCTTTCACTCTAACCCCCAATTCCACTTGGTAATGTTTTAAAACCAAATGTAAGGTTTAATTACTAAGTGAGATTGGAACTAAAATAAGACCAACATTTTGAAAAATCTAATTCTGATTCTAGGTGGAGCAAAATTAATTGTTCATCATGGTACATTTTTCATGTTTCAATTAACCTAGATGGGGGTACCTCCCAAGTTCATCTTTTTGTTTTTTTCAATGAGCCAATTTGATTAGTTCACCACTAGAAAAAACTAAAATCAAAATTAATTAAAAAGTTACCAAAATAATAGAATTACATTAGAAGATGGATTAGAACCTCCGTTTCAGCTCACCTGTGTAGTTGAAAAGGGGAGAATTTGGGCCAAAACATATGGGGATAAAAGAGTGGTGCTATTGAAAACATATAGGGGAAAACATCAAAAATAACATAAAACCAAATAATCCAAAACAACCCTTTCGCCCACCCTCCCAAAAAAAAACCATGGGCTTTTTAGGTCCATGTTTCATCACCTCATTAAATGAATATAATTTATATTCCTACATTTCTTTCTCACCATCTTTGACCTAGGCTAATGGAAGGAAAAGGGGGTATAGGCAATATGAGTTACTTATTCATGCTTCTATTACGTATTGAGGGGTGCACCCACTTTTTTATTTTATTTGGGCATCGTGTTGCTTCACATTACCAATGATGATAAAGTCAAAATATTAATATATTTAAATCTTATTTTAAGAAATTAGTTATCATACATTGATAATACATGATCATATAAAATGTCCATGAAATCATTTTCACTTCCATTAATTTTTAAATATGAAACTTAATTATGAAACTTAATTTTCACCTATTAAACATTAATATTTTTGGCACCCATGATGTCCTTTTGGGTGGCCTTTGTTGCTTCAAAAGCCATGTTTTTGGGGCCTTTCCAACATCCCCCAATGTCCTTCCTACCATGCTTCCCAACAACCATTGGTTCAAAAAATATATAATATAAAATATTTTTGACCCTAGTGCTTGCAATGTTCCCTATATGCTTTTCAATGTCCTTTGACATTGTATCCAACACCTTCAACCCTCAACCTCTTAGTACCATCCATGTCCAACCTAACACCTCTAATGTTTCTATTGTGTTTTTTCTACACCCTTGCTATTGCTTCTTGTTATTTTGTTGTTTTTTGTTAATATTGATTCGAATTTTAACTACAGATGTTGGATTTCAAAACATTTGTTAGGTTGAGATGGAACTTGGCTTAACAACAATAATAGTGGTTTAAAGGCTCCAAAAACATTCAAGTTTTCACTAATTATAAAAAAGACAAAAGTTCAAAAGGAAAATATATTCTATTGATTTGATATTAGAAAGTAATTAGAAGGGGAAAAAAATTATTTGTTTCAAGGAAAGGGTAGTTAAAAAGGGGAAAATAAAATATCCACCCCTAAGTTGTGTGTGGAGGTGATATTAAAAGATTGTTAGATGCCACTTCACATTAAATATTCATGAATTTTTTTTTAATGGTTTATATTGAATATAAATAATTTTATAAACATAAAAGTGATAAAAATAATGTAGGTTTCTCAACTTTGATAAAGTGTTATGATGGATATTTCATTTTCACTATTGATTTGAACTTGTTTTTAATTTTGATTAAAATGTGTGCATTAATTTTTTTTTCAAAATTAAATAAAAATTCTATTTTTAAAATTTTTAATATATTATTTCATTAATTAGAAAGTATATTGTATTTTTTATTTAAATAACAATTAATTTTTTAAAAATATTGGTTGTTAAAAATGTAAATAATTTAGTTTTAAAAGTTATAATTATAATGAAATCTCGTATCTATTTATTTGTAATTTTGATTTCAATACAAACGAAAAGTTCTCATCATATTAAATTTAGTGTTATCACTTGTTGGAATAACGAACATTATGAAAATTAATCCATATCAAATCCATTATGAAATGTATGGACGTAGAGTGTGATTTATTGGTTTAAAATACACCAAAACATGTTCTTTTCATATCAAACAAGATGTTAATATTTAGAACTTCTTAAAAATTTGCAATCATGATGTGTGGGTCAAAATTTATAATTATAATTCAAATTTTATCTTTCAAAACATAAATAATGTATTATTTATAATCTAATATGTCACTAAGTTTAAAAGTGTAGTTTTTAAATGAAAAGGTGAAACACAAATGCATTTGAATATGAATTATCATGCATTCTTAAGTAACAACATGCAAAAAGCAATATCAAGGTTTTCAAAGTGTGATACATAGTGAAAGTAGGTTGAGAGACATGTGATTTATGATTAAACTATAATTGTTTTAACCAAAATATTAAATTTGTGAGTAATATAAAATTTGAATTCAAAAGCTAGACTTTGAAAATATTTCAACTAAATAAAAAATTAAAAAATTGTTATAATCAAATTTTATGATTTTTGAAATCTTGTTTGTTTCAATTTGCACCTAATTTGTAAGTATTGGTGTATTGCCCACAAATTACATCACTTCTTTTTTTCTTTTTCTTTTGCTACCTTGTTCACTTTCATTTTTCCTTCTTGTAAAGCTTCCATGGCAACAATTCACGTATCCTCCCATGCATTTAATTCAAATGTTGAGAAAAAGTTGTAACCTTTCAACATATTCATGGGATGTAAAAAACACACATGATTTAATACATTCATAATATTTTCAAGATTGCTTAAATATTTTTTATTAATGTAGTACAAAGGTAACTTCAACACATGTTTGTAGAATAATTAATGAAATTGAAATTTTCATGTCAAGAATAAAACATTCTTGAACATTCCAAAAGACTATGTATTTTCAAAAAACAATCTTTGACAAACTTAAATCTGAAAATTATAAAATTTTCAAAAATAATGTAACTGGTGTTAAAGATGCCAAGGTACTACAACAATAAATAAAATGTAAATATAAAAATGACATTCATGTACATTAAATTATGCAATAAACAAGATTTGGATTTTTTTTTCTAGTAGGTCATATTTGCATAATGGACAAGGATCAACAAATGAGTTTTAAAAAACATACAAACCATTTGATGTGATGGAATCATACTTGTTTTATGACAACATTTTCATCTTCTATCCTATTCAATAATGTCAATAATTATTATTAGGGTTTTCATAAGTTGCAAGGATAGTTTAAATTCATATAATAGGAAATCACTCATTTTTATATTATAAATTTATTAGGATTTATCATCAACTAATGACATTTGTAATGATAAAAATGTTGGTCATCTACCCATATAAATAATGATGATCCATATTGAGTTTTTAATCAATGAATCTCCAAAAAAATAATGAACATATCACAAATTTCTATCATGAGTACATAGAAGGGTCATTTTTATTCAATAAAAGATCCATGCAAAAATCTTTCTATTTATGTATGATAGGAAAATTGGATTCTTAAACATGTCATATCCCAATAGACTATTAATAACCATTGATTTTGTTACAAGAAATGCACAAAGTTATTTTAGTTTATTTATCATATTATGTATGTAATTTTGTAACAATGATCAAGTGGCATTTTGCATATACAATGTCTTGTAAACACTCATAAATCTTAATTCAATTTTGTTGAAGCTTGATTTTATGTAACAAAAAAATGTCAAATGTGGATTTCAAAGATAATATTGTTCACAAATATACCTATTTAGGGTGAAAACACAGTCAAAGGAACCAAAGGTGCCAAGGTAAAAGTCCTTTTCCAAATATTATACATGACACATGTCATTTTTTTTGTTAGTTTATAACTTAAATTTTTAATTTTGGATAGCCCATTTAACACTACATTTTGATTGAAAATTGAATTTTTATCTCATGTATATTATGCATTTATGCCCTCTATGACGTAAATATGAATAACTTTTGTTAAAGTCACATTTTCAAAATCCATAATTTTCATAGTCAAAAACACTTTTGAGTGGAATGTGCTTAAATGGGTTATTTAAAAAAATCAATTCAAATCCTAATCATCAATGTTAAAATCCTCTCCAATTTTCAGAAGGATTGGTGCACATTTGGTAATTAAAAAGACATTTGAAAACAACAAGGATTGTCCATTCCCAAACTTTGAGTGTTTTGAACATGCAAAAACATTATTGATTTGTGTCAAGCTTTGAGCATGTAAACTTTGTAGTTAATGGAACATAATCCAAAAAACATTACAACAATCCAAACTATTATGCTTCCCTTGTGATCTTTCAAACATACAAAAATGCAATTTTAAGGAGTGTCCACTCATTTAGGTGGTTCCTTTAATTGTGTTTTTACCCTTTAGCCATTATTAATTAATTTTTTTGTATTATTGCATCTTCAAATTATTTTATCTTTTGGGTCATCTTGGTTGAGTGATTTGACAAATATAGTATATTATATTATATTATTTTAAAAAAACCCATGCCATTTAAAACATGTTTGTAAAGGTATAAACATGTTAATATTGTATGGATTGTGTTATATAGTAATGATGTGATGCATAAAATTTAATCGAATTATCAAAACATGTATCAAAATAAATTCTAAGTCCCAAAAAAAAACATAGAAAAAAAATTGAGGAGAAGAGTACATCTTTCCTCTTTTGGTCTATTAATTCTTTCAATTGTTTGTTTTCACATAATGCACACATAATGAGTTGAACATCACTTGTTGTGTAACATTTTAAGTGAATGCAAATCACAATGAAGGAGACACAAATATGTCCATACTTGAACATAGAAAACTCATAGCAAAAGTCACAAAATTGTCAAAAATCACAATTTACACGATAAAAACACAATTTTACATAATTCCAATATCTTTAATCTTATGGCCTACCCTCATTCTTGTTTTGTGTTTGAAACACATTTTCATGGGATCATTGCCAAATTCATAATGTGTTTTCACATTTGCTCCCTCTTGCCCTTTGTGCATATAACTCCCACATAATATTTACATAATTGCAAAAAAACACACAAATTCATATAATTTATGATCTATGAAGCAAAAATAAATGTAAAGAAGAAATTGCATACCATACTTAGTATTAAAAAGGACTCCATCATGGTTGTTTCCACATGTTAAATGCAAAAAACATTTTTACATTCTCACCTTTTACATTGACATATGTTCCTTTGTTAACAATCTCTTGAACAATGTTAGTATATTCACATGAAGCCTAACTAGACAACACATGTTCATATGTCAATGACATGACAGGTTGAAATAACTTTTATATAAATGAATTTTGATCAAAAGATAAATTAATTCATTCTTATATGAAATTGAAGTGTGAATAACATTGCAATGCAACTTGAATTAAAATTGAATTCAACAAAATTGAATTCCAATTCAACTAAATTGAATTCAAGTTCATTTAAAGATAAACAAGGTGCAAATTGCTGGAAAATTTATTGAAAAATCTTCATGTGAATATGTTGTTGGAAGAAAAAACATAAATATGAAAAAACACATTTTCATGTCTTTTCACTTGGGAATGGGCTATGTAAATTTCAATTTAGAATTGTATAGTGTATGACAACTTATGGAACCTAAAGTTGTCCTACCTAAACCAACTCTGATGAACCATCATCGCTAGAATTTTATTTCAGTTTCATAAGGAGCCACTTGATTGCCCCATCACCAATTTTTTGGAATATGGGGCACTCCTCAACATTGAAGCCTAAATATGCTTCTCTCCCCAAAATAGAAGCATATTTTGTCACACTTCCCTTTGCCCCCCCCCCCCCTTGCCGACCCTTGCCCAAACATGGAAGTTGAACCATGGTCAAACAATATGGGATAAAAAAATGATGTGCTATTAGGGATATGTCAGGGAACACATCGAGAACTTGGGGAACAGTTTTAGAATCCAATGGGAACAAATTGGAAACTTGGGGAACATTTTGAGAACCTAATGGGAACAAATTGGGAACTCGATGAGGACACCTGTGGAGTAAACCTAAAAACTAAAGAATTCTGCCCTATGCAGGAAGGAGAAACTTTATGTGCCTTTTAGCCTTTTACTAACACCTTCAGACTGAAAATCAACTGGCATTTGGCCAGGGTGAACCAGTGTAGGTGCTAGTTCAACCAAGGCCATTTATCCATGGCACCCTGCAGCTCTTTTTTGCTAACACTCATATAAACCAACAAGCCAATGTATATTGCACATGCAACTGCATGCAGCCCCATTCATTCAGTCAGCTACCCCTGTAGACATTGTCCCTTGGTGGCTCTCAAAAGCCCAGCTGAAGAGGGTGCCTTTCTTTTCTCTTCCCTGGAACATGGACCCATTTATATTAGAATTATATAACATAGTCTGTCTGCCCTTTTCTTCTTATTTTTTGTCTGTTTTCCTCCTCCACTTCAACCACTGCTCAATAGCCCCATCAGCTTTCTGCCAGCTTTTTTAAGAGCTCACTTAAACTCACTCAATGTGCACTTAGTTGATTTTTCTTTGGTTCTCTCAACACCATTCTCTTTTGGTTTATTCTCATGACAACAACCCTTTTACAGTGTACATGGGCTTACAGACCTCAAGAAAGTGAATTGAAAAAGGGTTTTTTTATATTTTATGATAAGCATTTCCATTTATGGAAGATGTAGCCTCAATTTTCATTGTAATTGTACATATATATTATAGTGATATACTCTTATTTTCGCCTTCAAGTATTGGAGATGCCATGTTTCTCCATGTCAATTTCTTTTGATTATTTCAAAATTTGATTCACAAGAGATGCTTGTTAATCTACTATTTGAACGATTGTTCATGTTCAAAAAAGGAATTATCCCAATGAATAATAGCATGAAATATGTGAATTCTTCTCCTTTCTTGCTAAAGTCAACAATGGAAATTAATGTATAGACAACATTGCAATTCTCAATTATAATCCTTCGATTGTTGTCTAATTACAACACTCTAGAATCAAGGTCATAAGATCAAAACTTCAACCATCAAAAACATTGAAATTCATTCAATGTCCAAACAATGTTCAAGGTGTATGTGTATGGATTAGAATAATTTCCAATAACCACCTACACCATTATATAATTATATCAATTTAGCTTTGAAAAGTAATGCCAAAAATAGTGAAGAAAAAAGAATGCACCCAAAAATCTTATATTATTTCTATAAAATCATATACATGTTCCTTTTATTCAAAGGCCCCAATATTTTGTTGCAACATTTCACATTTTGGGTTTATTTTGCCATGCTTTCACCCAAGTAAAACAATTTAAACAAGTGCATTATATTCATATTTAATAACAAAAGATACATTTGGATGTTGCAACATGTGAAAGCATGTGGCCCATGGGAGTGTGACCAAAATGCTTACACTTGTAATGCCCATATATGTTCTTCCTAGTTCATCTTATTTGTGCATGAAATTTCATTTTTTTCTCTTTGTTCCAAATTTCATATTCTAGTATCTACAATCCCAACCAAGAATTATCATGAAAATTGAATGTCAAGAGTTACCTCTCAATTGCCATGCTAAAATTTAAAAGGACATTCATGGTACAAATCAAATGATATTATTATATCTAGGGTTAGTAGGATTTCTTTTGCTGGCCTTTAGAACATGAAAGATGATATTAGAATTTCTTTAAATTGATACTAGAGTTCATGCATGATTGGAAAAGGTTGGCACATACCAAAAATTAGGAAAAAAATTCACAATTTTTTATTAAAAAAATAATGAAAAACAGAAGGGGAGAAATTAAAGGGGTTTATTACATTTATGAATAAGCCTAAATATTTTTCAATGACCAAAACTTACTACGTTTATTAATAAATAAAGGATATATATAGAAGCATTCACTTCATTTATAAATAGGTAACAAAATGATACTCTTCAAATGTAGATGGTATCCAACAAATATAAAAAGTAACCTCCTTGAAGTCAAGAATCCATCTACTTCAAAAGCTTTTTTAAATTAAAAATGTCATATTTTCATATGTTCAAGATAATCTTGGGATGTGTGAATTTGAAAAGATCAAATACTCATAAAGCACAAATGGAAGCTATACCAAAATACCTACAACCTAAGGAATTCTAAGTGGTTATAAAAGGTAAATTATTTCATAAAATGTGGACAATATGCTTTAAATTTAAATCTTAATTTAGATTATTAATGTATAAATAATGCATATAATATGTTCTAAATTCAAATGTTAGTTTAAATTATTCATGTATATAGTACTGGTTGGGGTGAAAGAAAATATGCCAATGTTCCAATTAGCATCATTAAAGCAATCTTTCCAACCACCATATGAATATGGCTTCTCTTGTCTCATTGTTCAATAATAGGCCTTCTTTTCAACCCATCATTGGATATCAATTTATTATGACACACCCATGGTAATGAATGCACATGGACTCATGATGTTTCCTTCCCTTAGTAATAAAAATCTTTACTTATTTACACATACAAACTACCTGATCATTTTTTACATCTTTGTGCCACCAATGCATGGGATATGAAAGGTCCATCATTCTCATTCTTACTAATTTTATTCAAACAAGTTTCATCATCTCTTCAAAAGATTCAAACCTTTACAATTCTAAGTTATGCAATAATATTAGGGTTGGATATTTCTCAACTTCAAATGCTTGCCAAACTTCAAACATTTTGTATGTGGTAGATAGCTAAAAAAATGTATTCTAGTTGAGGTTTTGAGGTCTAAATAATTTAAACATGTAAAAGTTAGTCATTCATTCCAAAAAAATTCCTTTTTTTCACTATTTTTGTTTTTCTAATTTTATTTCTCTCATTTTATTTTATTTTTGCGAAATAAAGTCTTGCATGTTTACGTTATCCTTTCATGACATCATTAATTCCCAAACATCACACAATGTCCCAAATTGGGGAAAAAAACTTTGCTATAAAGTGTTTTAGATTCATCAATCAATCTTGCAACTTTCATTAATAGTGTTTCATGTATGAAGGGTTGCTATGAAGATATTATGACCTAGGAATGAAGGTCCAAGCTTAGGGCCAAAGGCATTCAAGGTGAAATGCATTGATAGCACAACCTTCCCCTACTTCACAAACAAGGAGTTCCATTAGTTTCACATCTAAGATAAACCTATGTTACAAGTCATTATTCCTTGCTAGCAAAACATCCCCACCACAAGGAAACTATGTGAAACTTCCTCACACAAACTTGGAGTAGGAAATTACATTTAAGGAGGTCTCCCGAAAAACAAAGGAATTTTTGGCTCAGGGTTGAACAAATAGGATATGTTCAACTCTTTCTTCAACCTCTTTTCAAGCTATCTATTAACATATTGACATAAAAAACCTGAATACTTGGTCCTTGTTGCCTTGCATTTTGAAAAGAAATTTTATCTTTTAGAATTGCCTTTTTTGTCAAGTCTCTTATAAGGGGTTAAAAAAAAAGTTGTCATGATGTCAAATGCATTGTTGAACACAACAAATACTTACACGTGAATGATTTTTTTGAAACAAACACCTAAAAAAACTCATTAAACTTGTAAGTGAATTGATTCATGAAAAATTGTATATCCAAAGTTGAACATGGTTCCAAATTGAGATGGCTCATTGGAAGAAATGTGACAAAAGTCGAAATTTTTTGGTGATGCAACAACATTTGATCTAGATAAAAAGTGTTCAAATAAGGTTATTGATGATGGTGTTTTTTTACCCACAAAATCTTACAAAAATGTAATATTCACATTGTTAGTTCAAATGTTTGATTTGTGAAAGGTGATATTACTAAGATAATGATGTGATTGTTTCATCACAATTGGTGTCATGAAGAATCCCATAGTTGGAACAAGCAATTCAACACATAATGTTTGCACTAAAAGATGCCAATTATTTTGTCATATGTTTTGTTATGGTGTATTTTTTACAATTTAAACCCCTTGACAACATGCAAGTGATATTAAACATACCATACCTATTTAATTTCACTTGAAATAGATCAATTATTTGAAAGTATAACCACTTCTTACATTTCAAATATACAAAGGTTGTGGTTGTGTGCATTCAAAAGTAATGAGGAAAGCCATAAGGTGGGTGGGCTTGAATATTTGTGCAACACAACAACCTACTTTGTAATTTTGATATTTTAAATTAATTGATGGACATGACCAACATTATGTTTATGAAAAAAAAATGTTTGCAATATTTAAACCCAAGTATATGGCATAGACCAACAACACAACTTTCATACCATACTTGGCACACAAGGACAATAATGATTGATATTTTTGTTTTACACAATTATGTAGAGGTTCAATGATGTATGGAAACATTTAACTTGTCCACTAAACATGATTAACTAGCTTTTCATTTTAACTAAGGTTATTACTTCCCTTTGAGGAGATTGCAAATTTTTGATTCCCATAAGTGGGGCAATGTGTTTGTCTAACCTTCATCAAGGGTTCAATGACTCATTACTACAAATTGTGTATTATTTTTAATTTTTTATTATTGAGTTTAATCAAAATGAACCCTTAGATAAGGTGACACTATTGTCAATATGAACCAATCATTTACAAAAAGCATAAAATAGCACTTTAATCATATCATATATGGTTGAGTGATTACTTGTGTCCATGTCACGTCTATTTTGACTAAAAATTGACATAATGCTAGCTAATGTGGACTAACAAATTATTTTGTTTGTTTTGACTAAAAGTTGACATAGGTGCTAGATGATGTAGATTAATAGGTAGCATTTCATGACTATAAATTAAAATTTATTTATTAAAATATTACAATTATCCAATGAGGCTAGTTGAGGATGCAAAATGTAAGATGTAACATTTTAGGCATCTAATTTTGTAACCCCCTTAAACATGTAGGTATGTGGGTCTCCCCTAGGCATGTAATTGTATATAACGCCACTTAGGCATGGAAGATACATGTAAGCATGAAGGCATGAATAAGGTATCACAAAAGAGAATTGAACCCCTCACACCTCCATGGCCACAAGACCAGTACTCTTTATCCAACTTAACTAATAGAATTTCAAATCATGACAAATTGTGTAAGCACAAAAGTATAAACATGAGTCCATTTCAGACCTTCTTACATATATCCAAACTTTGAAATGAACTTTTGTTTTCATAACTTGTTCAAATAAAACAAATGTGCACTTATTTTGTAAGAACTTTCCAAAAAAATCTATGCATTGAGTTATACAAAATGGTATTGAAAGAAGAAAAGACCCGTGCATAAGGGGGCGGGGAAGATGAAATCTTTGCTTCTTCTGAGCTTGGCTTCATCGAGTTCTCTCCCAAAAACTTGCAGCAGTAATTGTACTGGTTCAGTTCAGTGAGGCTTGTGAGCAACACCACTGAACGTCCTACTTTAAAAATCTCAAAGTGTGAGGGCTGTAGGCTCTTCCTACTGCTTGCTTCTAGGTGATGTAGAAAGTCAGCTGTCTAATGTCTTCTCCATCATCAGCAAATGGTTGTTACATGTCCTCGTACTATGAGGGAAAGTCTTGTAGAATATAGAAAAAGAAATAGGCGTCAATGACCTTTCATCAAAGAAGGATGGACAAAACCTCGTGCAGAATCTCCAATACCTCCAGTCATATATTGTACTGTCGAACCTCATGTTTGACATGGAATCCACTGTCATCTCCAATTCCAAATTGACTTCAGATGAACAAATAAGCACTTTGCAGCAATGTAATGGTATGTTAGTAGAACATAGGAGATTATCACTGCTCTTCAAGATCAAGGTGATGGTCTGATATTTTGTGAGCAAGGACTCTGAAAGCTTATGACCAAACACTCTGTCTTGTTAGCTTCAACATGTTTTGTTGTGGAGATTTCTCTGCAATCTCATAGACATGTAATGCTGCTATGTTGGAAATCTTAAGTCCAATTTTCTTACCCATCTGACAAATGCCTACCCTAGACATGAGTTTTAAAACACAAAGCAATAGCACTGAAATTATACGCCTCACCACTCCAGAAGATGAAACGAGGATGAAACTGTATATGTTTTGGCTACTCAAAGTTTTGAATTCATGAAAGCTCATCAACTATATTGTTTCAAAAAGAGTTGAGCACGTGTGATCACATGCTGTACAAGTATGGTGGCTGACAACACCAAAATGCAAACAAAGAGACTAGGAACAATGCAATGGAGTACCTCAAAGTGGATTCCAGATTGTCATGGTGACAAAGGCTTTAGCATCATAGGCACAATACAGTGGCTTGTGTCACAGCTTCTGATATTGGAGTTTCTATCAGACTGTACAGATTACCATAGCAAGAATTGACACCACACAAAGCTTGACTTTGATCACTATTGAGTCTTGCAGGTATGCCATATTTTTCAGTAGGAATCTTAAGAACCATGCTAGGTACAAATCCACATCCACTGTTGTACTCATATTTCTTCTTCTGCTTGAATCTATTTGTATTTCTTGCTCTGAAGATTCGATAAAAGCATTCAAGCTCGAGATCGTTTCCAAGGTGTGTGCTGCCATTCTAACTTCTCTTTCCCACTGAAAACAGTTGTGGATGTTGGCTGAGTTATGTTACCTGTTGGCATTGAGAGCAAGGAGAGACATTCTTCCACTTGCCATAAACCAACAGAATTCTATTGCAAATCAAAGAAATACTATCAACAAGTTTTTTTCCATGGTCATATTTGAACTATCAGATTTCCCAGAATTCCACTGATAAGATAGAATATTGAACCTCCATCCATAGTGTGATGAAAATGGAAGTGAAGCTCTGACATAAACAATATGAATCAATGACAATTCTTCTCATCAACTTCCCAAATATTCTCATGTCTTCAAATCTTCTTCTAGTTCTAGACTATTGAAGTTCCTCTACTTACCACAAATGTGCACTACTTTACCAAAGGGTCTCCATCATGGACACCATAAATGTTGAAATATCCCAGTGCACAAATACAACTGTGCATGCTCAAGTGAAGGAATGTGACCAAGCAATTGAAGAAAAGATTGCTGGCATCACCAATAATCCCTGCAAGAACAAACACCACACTCAAAGTGATGGAAGCGATTGGCATCCCTGACTATGATTGTTCTCCCAACTATTTTTGCAATGAACTTGGTGGAAGTGTGGCAGTCCCCACATACTCGGAGATTCTTGAAAATCCGGAGTGTAGTACCAGGAGGTGTGCTGATGAGCCCAAATGCAATAGCCAGTTTCTCACTATGGTGACACAAATGAACCACCTTTTCTTCTTCCTCCACATCATGTAGCACAAATTTTGTATCTGGCACATACCCAGCCTCTTGCATCTGCCCGTACAATCGATTCAGTTGTGCACGGATTTCTATGATTTGGGGATGATCTTGATCATCTACTACAAATGTATGCACCTCGTTATTAACTTCAATCCAGGTACGACCTGGCTGTTTCTTCACACCCCTTTCCTTTCTCTGTGATTGAACTTTCTCACTCAGATCCCACTTGCCAGCAGCAGCATAGATGTTTGATAGCAGTACATACCCTGCAGCATTTCCAGGGTCCACTTCCAGAATGTGCTTTGCAATGCGTTCTCCCATTTCCACATTACCATGAATTCTGCAAGCACCAAGCAAGGCCATCCACACAGCCACATCTGGTTTACAGGGCATCATCTTGATCATATCCTCTGCCTCATGCAGATGGCCGGCACGCCCAAGAAGGTCAACCATGCAGGTGTAGTGTTCCAATTTTGCAGAAATCTTGTGAACTGTGCTCATGGAACCAAAAGAGCGCAGGCCTTCACACAACAGGCCTGCATGACTACAAGCAGACAGAAGACAAACAAAAGTGACATTATCTACCTCTATACCTTCTTCACACATTCTTTCAAAATGTGCCAGAGCTTCCTCTCCATGCCCATGCAATGCAAATCCTCCAAGCATAGCATTCCAAGAGACCACATCTCGTGACGGCATTGTGTTAAACACTCTCCAGGCATCCTCCATGCTCCCACATTTGGCATACATGTCAATTAGACTATTACCCACAAAGACATCAGATTCACAACTACTTTGAATGATTTGTTCATGAACACGCTTTCCCTCTTCAAGTGCCGCTACACTGGCACATGCATTTAAAACCACCATGAAAGTCACAGCATTTGGTAGCACACCCTCCTGTTGCATTTGCTGAAATAGTCCCAATGCCTTCTGTCCTTGTCCACATTTCACATGCCCCAACATCATGACAGTCCAAGAGACTACATCACGGGACACCATCTTGTCAAACACTCTGCAAGCATCATCCATGCTCCCACATTTGGCATACATGTCAATGAGGCTACTCCCTACAGATACATCTGACTCACAGCCACTTTGAATGATCTGCTCATGAGCACATCTTCCCTCTTCAAGTGCCACTAGACTAGCACATGCATTTAGGACCCCCATGAAAGTCACAGTGTTTGGCTGCACACCCTCCTGTTGCATCTGTTGAAATAATTCCAATGCCTTAAGTCCTTGCCCATATTTCACATGTCCAAATATCATAGCAGTCCAAGAGACTACATCCCGTGATGGCATCTTGTTGAATACTACCCAAGCATCCTCCATGCTCCCACATTTGGTGTACATGTCAACAAGGCTACTTCCTATAGAAACATCTGATTCCCAACCATTTTGAATGATCTGTTCATGAGCACTTCTGCCCTCGTCAAGTGCCAGTACACTCGCACAGGCATTCAGGACCCCCACAAAAGTGACCAGATTTGGTTTCACACCTTCCTGTTGCATTTGTTGAAATAATTCCAATGCCTTTTGCCCCTGTCCAGATCTCACGTATCCAAATATTATGGTAGTCCAAGAGACCACATTGCGTGAGGGCATCTCATTGAACACTCTTCGTGCATCCTCCATGCTCCCACATTTCCCATACATGTCAATAAGGCTATTCCCTACAGAGACATCAGACTCGCAACCACTTTGAATGATCTGCTCATGAGCACACCTGCCTTCTTTGAGTGCCACCAAACTTGCACATGCATTCAGGACCCCCACAAAAGTCACAGAGTTTGGTTGCACACCTTCCTGTTGCATTTGTTGAAACAGCTCCAAGGCCTTCTGCCCTTGCCCACATCTTATGTGTCCAAATATCATGACAGTCCATGATACCACATCACGTGAGGGCATCTGGCTGAATACTCTCATAGCATCCTCCATGCAACCACATTTGACATACATGTGAACTAGGCTACTGCCCACAAAGATATCAGACACACATCCACTTTGAATGGTCTGTTCATGAGCATGCCTCCCATCTTCAAGTGCTCGTAAGTTAGCACATGCATTAAGTACTTGAACAAAAGTGAATTTGTCAGGACAAGTACCTTCTTGTTGCATCTGTTGGAAAAGCTTGATTGTGTCTTCATATTGACCAGCCTTGACAGATCTTGCAAGCCTTTTATTCCATGAAAAACTGTCCAATTGTAAAGTCCCTGGTGCTATTGCCACCATCTCTGTTGCTACCCATGGAGGGTTTTGTCGGTCCTGAAGCCAGAGTGCCTCTTGTGTCTTTTTATGCTTGAAGTCAGGGTACCTTGCATTCACCTATTACCAAAAATCCCAAAAATCCAAATCAAGCTAATCAGCCATGGCTACCTCACAGCTCAGGCAGACCAGGCTGTAAGGACTGAGGAAACCATATTGACATCATTCATCAGGAAATTGGGACAAAAATTATTCACCTTCTCTGGTCTGTTATCCCACCACTGTGAAGGATCTGAAAAGAATTTCCGCCAAAGTTTTTCTCTCTGGCCTGCATAGACTGCTGTAACCAATCAAATGCATGCAACCTCACATGGACTTTCATCATAGCATGACATCTACTATGTTCATCTATGAGCCACAATGCTGGAGATTGCACTTCCATCAGTTGTTACATACACTATCAGTTTACAATTCAATCAAGCATTTAATTTCGAAAAGCTTCAGCAAGTGCAGTTGTTATGGCCTCCTCCAATTTGCACAATCCCATGGATATTTTTTAGTGAAGATCTGTGCAATATTTGTATGTTCAGAATTGGAGACAAAAAATTACTTCAAAATTTCAGTTCAGTTTGATGTCACCCCATGCATGCAGGCCATGCTTCTTCCATCTCTGAGAGATCTTGCATGGATTGTGTCAGATCTCATAGAGTCAGATAAATATAGACTGTGCCAGAGAGGGTTCAAGTAAGACATTGCATAACTAGATTACTCGGCATTTATTAGCATCGACATTCATTCAAAATCCAACGCCTGAGAACTGACCTGCTGCAGTTGTTCCAACATCTCCATCACAAGAGGCAAGGGCCCTGTCGCCGGAACCTGTCACGTGCGATTCATATTGTCCAATGCTTCAGAGAAATCGCTCGATCTTGACTCTTTACCAAGCCATAGATTGATACGTACATATGATGAAAGAGAAGAATGACGCGAAGCTTGCCGAACCAACCAGGACTCTGAGTGTCGCACTAAATCCTTAGAGCTACATGCTGCTTCAGGAGTCGGAAAACTCGCATAATGAAAAACGACTGAACACCTCAAGACCTTGCTCAAATATGAACTAGTCGACATCACATACGGCACATCGGGACAAACAAAATTGCTAAGAACAGAACCAGAAGTAGAGGGAAAGTCTGTCACTCACGCAAGATAAGACCAAAGCGGCGGCGCGAGCCAAGGGTGATTTGTTGGCGCACTGCCATGACATGTCACGAAGAAGAAGCCGATACAAACCAAGCGAAAAAAAAAACAACCAACCTCCCCAACAGTGTTGGAACTTCTGGCGCCTCAATGACAAAGTAACCAGTGAGCAGAGCGTATCGGAAACAAAAACAGCTTCTTCAGCCGACTCTCTCTACTCACTGCTCGCTGCACAACTCCCGAGCAGATGAAATGAGTTGAGGATGTCCCTACACAACATGTTCCGTTTGATTCCCCTCGCAGCTCTGCTCAAATCCGTGCCAGATGATTGCGCACAGGCCAGAAAAGCTACACCGCTGCCGATCGACTTCTTGCCTGACGATAGTGTGAACTCGTGTAAGCTTTAGGGTTTGGTCCTTGAAGGCTCCACTTAGGTTTCACCATGCTAACCACCATGTGTTTCCAATTTAGTGTGTTGAATATTTATCATCCAAATGGATGTCATTCTCATAGGTCTTTACACTACTGGCTAATGCTTCTATCTCACACCTACACTTAAAGCACCCGGAGAAAATTTGTAGTGTATGCGGAGGGCACCTTATATCCATTGATTTCCCTCCTACAAATTGGGAGGGATATTATGCTTTACCTATCAAGGATGGGAGGGAAATTATGCCTACTTGTAGGTGTAAGAACCCTCCCACTATTTAGGAGTAGGCATAAGAACCCTTTCATTCAAGCATGGGAGGGAAATTATGCCTAATTGTAGGTGTAAGAACCCTTCCACTATTTTGGAGTAGGCATAAGAACCCTCTCATTCAAGGATGGGAGCGAAATTATGCCTACTTGTAGGTGTAAGAACCCTCCCACTATTTAGGAGTAGGTATAAGAACCCTCCCATTCATAGGCTTTGTGATCTACAAAGGTTTGGTTCATGACAAATTTTGCTCAATTCCTTGCAATGAGTAAAGCCCATGGGTGGGGAACATTCCTAAAATGTGGGGTTGGACTTCACTTATCGTCTCATCCTAGGCCCCTTATTTTGAGAATGCTCTCTTCATAGGGTTTTACCTTTTACATAATGCATTATACAATTTAAACCTTTGTTATCTAACTTTCTTCTAACCTATGATGGGCAATGTGATAACTCATGTGATTCCTTCAATTTACAAATGGCCCTTTGGGCAATTGTTCATGTTTCTTTGATTTCGATCTGTATGTCCTTTCAATTTTTTAAATGTGCATTATGTTGGTGAAGGTTTCCTCCTTTGATTCTTTTTATGTTTTTAAGCTTAAGCACACATGTGAACACCCTCATTCATTTCTACCAAGTTGTGAAATGTTTTCAAGAGACATGTTCTATTTACATTCTTGGTTACTAGAAAGAATTGTTAAAATCTCAATCCAAATTAGTGTAGGTAGCTTGACTGCAATAGGGTAGAAGAGTTTATGAAGGATATTTTAAGCATTCATGGTAGATTGGATCCAAGGAGAGGGCTCCGTTGTTTCTAGTGTCCAAAAAACACTTAACCCTTCCTATTGGCGCATCTAGCACATTAAAAATTGTCAAAAAATATTAGAATTAAAAAGTTATGACCCCCCAAAGTAGAAGGGGTCAAAAATTCAAAAAATAAATCACCAAACATTACAAAGCCAATTCCTTATTACCCAAAAAATTCCTTGTATGTTGCTCTATTGTTATTAGAGTTGAAAGATGATATGTAAAATTGAAGGTGGCACTCCTATAACACTTTAATTTGTTTTAAATGAACAAGAAATGAAAAAGTTAGAAGCTTTGAAAGTAAAAAGGGTCCAAAAAGGGAAAAAACATGTTGTGTGAGTTGGAAAGCTTATTTTTGTTCTTGTTTTTTTTTTCATTACTCATTTTCATTTGCACTTCCAAGATCATTTCTAGAGCTAGAATAACGTTCCCACAACATCTTAAATCACTAAAAATGGAACATAGATGATGAAGATTTAAGGAAATGATCAGTGATGGGCAGTTCTACCTTATCAGTAATTAAAACATAAGTTTAGAGACATGTGTACTTATATTTTTATTAATGTTATTTTCATTATAACACAAGTTGAAGAGATGTCTACTTCTTCTTTTTTTAATGTTACTTCCATTATGGATAGACAATTTTTTTTGGAAACCTTTTTAGAACATGGTGTAAATACCAACTTGAATGAATCAACATGGTTTGAGTCAAAATGTTTAATGAATTACCTAGAATCTGCCCGAAAACTAATGAAGGCAATGGGAACAAGCCTTGTCCTAATCACTATGTTCTCCAACTAAATAACACAAATTAATGCTTTCATTCATCTACCTTCCAACATAATGACGGCCTTGGGAAAAAACTTTCACTTCACATCAAGGTCTAGGGTGGCAAATTATGTCATTTTCTTGAACAATTTATATGACATAATCTTCCATATGATAATACATTCATAATAGTGATCAAAATATTTATTGAACATGAATTTTGAAAAGAATTGGTGAATTTGTCACCCTAAGCCTTAATGTCATGGAATGGTCTCACAATTACCCATCATGTTCAATGTGTCACCAAACTTGCACCAATCAATTTGCTTGGCCCCTTACCCAACATAATGGGCAAGGGCTTGATTATTTTAGTGTGTGGTGTTTTAAATGGAAGGAGATCCAAGGTTCACTCTTCGTCATGGTTGTTGTTTCATTATATTTTAACTATGTGGAAATTGGAAAAAAAAACTTTAAAAATTGGAAATAAATTGTAAATAAAAAACTTGATCTTTGTGATGTGTAACACCCTTAAACTAGGGCATTCTCTAAAATTAGGCCTTTTAATTCATGCACCTTGAGTGGGCCCTTATTTTGCAATCATCTTGGTCTTCAAGTGTCACCTTACAAAAAAAAAACATACAATCTAAATTTCCACTAGCAAATCATTTTGCCAAATGGACATTATGTAGAAGTTAAAACAAATGTTGACAAGTTTTTCAATTTGGAATGTTAAACCAAAGGTTTAGGTTCAAGTTCCTTTGACCTAGACCTAACCAACCTTCTTTTAATGAAACCACCACAAGAAGAACCAAACTATGGAACTAGTCTTTTGCCAAGACCATAATCAAGACCTTGAAAAAATAAATTCAAAAATAGGTTTGTGTTTTTTAAATAAGTGTAAAGTAAACTTCTTTCAAAAGTTTACAACTAGACTAAATGTTATAAATAATTGATCAATTTTAATTAATTTTAAACTCCATATCTATATAATCCTTGTTTTTAATTTATGGTAAAACTATACCCATGCACTATTCAATTGAAGATTGTGTAACATGGAATTAAGCCTAATAATTTTTGTGCCATGCTCAAAAGTTTGTGAATGTGAAAAAATGAACCAAAATCAAAATTGGATAAGGTTTAAAGATATAAATAACTAGGTTCAAACTTGCACTCAAAGAACCTAACCAATAAACATTCAACATCATAACCAAAATTGAAAGTTTTTTGAAAAACTTGCCAACATTGATTAAAACATTAAAACGTCCTTCACCCATGGTAGCCTAAAGTGAGAATTTCCACATGGAAAGGTTGTATATTCACAATCCTGACAACCTCAAATGAACAAGTAGGGTTGTTGAATATGAAAGCACACAAAACATAAGAAAATACACCTATTGTCTAGTCTACTACCATCAAATAAAACTACCATCTAGAAAATAAAGCCAACAATATGAAACAAAGTAGAAAACAACCAAAAAATTGGTCATTGTGATGTAAGAAAATAGTTGCTTTCTTGCTTAAATTTTTTTTATGTATTGTAAGTTGTACCAAAAGGTGTAGATTACCTGAACATCAATGTGAGATTCTTTCCACTACTATTGCTACCTTCCATGGTTGTAACTATTGTTTAGCAAATAGTTGCAAACCAACAAAACTAAGTAGTTATATCATGGGAAAAAAAATTTATACATTATAAAATTATAAAACCAAATTTCATAAAGTAATTACCATCTTACATCACCTGATGCAAGGTGTTCAACCATCTTTAAGTAAGAAAATATAAGTAAACATATTCTTCCTACATTCTACAATAACCATTGAATGCTCCAAAAATTTCAACAAGTACCTTTTTGTCCCTCATAATAATATTTCTTTAACCACCTTCCATGTATTTGAGAAATCATACAACATAAGTCTTCTTCCATCAAATCTACACAATTGAATTACTTTCCAAGCATTGTACAATTTCTCCCAAGGTCTCTCCAAATCTTCTTATAATCTTATTAAATTAAACTAAAACAAATGGGCCATCCAAATTTTCTCCAACAAACATCAAAAAAATCAAAAAACCAAAAACATAGAAAAATGAGGAACAAAAGAGATTCCCCACTATCGATAAACACATGGGTGTCCTCATCTTTTAAAATATTATTCACTTTATCTTTTCAAAGTCAACTTACCAACTTATTTTTTAAAATAATCTTCAAATCATATCTTTAACCATAGGGAATATTTTCCATGTACCACTTTTAAAAATAAATTATTAAACTTCATCCTAAAACAATGGAAAAACCCTATTATTGGGATTTATTATATTTGTCACAATAATCAAAGTTTAATTATATTACCTTGGAGATAATTAAAAGACAATAATTATTACCATGTGTAACAAAGGTTCCAAAAGATAGGTAGAAATTTCCAATGTTAATTGTTACTTATAAGTTTTGTTCAAAATTCTAAACATTCTAATCATGGTTATAATTTATAACAATAGTTTGGAATGTGAAAAAGATATGTGACCATGCATTACCTTAGTAGCTTGAACATTTTAATGCCAAATATTTTATATAATTTTTCATAGGAATTTGGCATATACATTAAGAAATTCATCTTTACACCATGGTGTCAAGATTCTAAATGTAGATGCACTTTAATGTACACCTTAATAATTTTTGAAAACTCATGTCGAATCTTTTACTCATAATTATTTAGTGCCAAATATGTTAGGTCAATACAATAAATGCAAGGATGTCAATTGTGTTTGAATTGCTATTTTTATGTTGGATGTATGTGAAGGGATCCACTTGAAAATTCATAAGGAGAAGATTTGCAAGGATGATGATGTTACATGAGTTGTTTGATATTTGTGCTACATGTCTTTTTAGCTGTAACTAACATTGTGGACCAAATCTTCTCATTGCTTTTATAAGTGTCACACAATTTTTAGCACACAAATTGTGTGTAGTGATTTGTTTGAAAATTTGTGCAAATTATCATATGTGCGTTTACACCAACCATGAAGAGTTCATGAAGCTAGTTAGCAAGCATGGCATTCATCACCAATATTCATTTGATGAAGGTGATGGTTTGATACTTTGTCCTTAATTGAAGTAAATGTTACAATTGTATCCATTTTTCATGTTATTATTAAAACATGTTGAATGCATATTTCTACAATGTAATAATTTTTTTTTCCTATGCTATAATAATTGTGTCTATTAAAGGTTTAAAGTTGGAGTTATGGGGGTGCAAAGTTTGAGGTTTGGGGGTAATGGGTGCACATTCCAAAACAACCATTTTGGGTGTGAAAACCATTTTCCAAGGAAATTTTTTTATCGATATTTCACATGTTGTTTAGATGATGTGACAATGTCATTTCACAATAATATGAGATTGACATGACATGATGTGACATTGCCATCAATTCAATTTGACATCCATCTTCAACATGTTAAATAAGGTGGAATCAACTTGTTATTTATAACATGATCACATACACACTTTTTTATTTAGAGAATTTTCACTTAAAAGAAAAATTAAGAATCAAAAAATTGAAAATGAATAGATTTTGTAAAGTTTCAATCACCAACACAATGGAAATTTTGGTAAAAATCAGTTAAATTTTCATATTTTGGTTTTCAATTTGTCTAAGAACTATTAATTTAGAAAATTGGTGAGCAATATTGTAGTACCTTCACCATTTTGGCATAAATTAAATTATTTTTCATTTTGCTGAACTTTTGAAAAATTATTCATTATTCGTGTTGAAATTTTAATAAATTTAGAAGTTCAACTATCGGGATTTGAATCATAGACCTTCCATGAAGGTGATTTAAAATTGAAGCAATCTAAACACATTAGATTACTCCACAACATTAATAAAACCATTTATTATTTCTTATAATCATTATCTACTAAAAATTTCAAAACAAAAAATAGGTGTCAAAGTTAAAATTTCAAATATAAATAATTATTCAACAATTTGTTACCAAAATGATAAAGGTACTATGGTAGTCAATTTGTAATGTCTCATTAAGTTGTACATGCCAACTTGTTAAAACCTATTACACTATGTTGGTCCAAGTTGCTTTGAATAAACAATGTTAAGATTGATTCACTAACCTTTCATTATTTTCAACTTTTTATTCACCTACCTATTTATGGATTAATAATCAATCTGGTTTTTGGCTAAACACAATTGATAGGACACAACTTATTTGATTTAAAAGATAAAATCTAACTAACTTAATTCACATTTACAATTGAAGAATGAGTTTGAACATAAAACACACATATCCTACCATGAACAAAATGTTTTTCCTTTTGTAAAAGTCATAATAAATGTATTTAGTTGTCAAAATTGTATAATATAATAGTTCATAATTTGACATTTTTTTTTTAATGGATTCACTTTTGATTCCTACTTGACACATCCCCAAAGGCTTAGCCATAAGGTATTATAATAAGTTTTTCAATACAATGCATTATGAAAAACTTGTAAGCCTTGGACACATTCCCCAACTCCTCATGGTGAGAAAAGAATGTGATGTCAGAATTCTTGTATAAGATTAAGATGAACTCTTCAAATTGAATTCATGGACATATATTCAAATTGCACAAACCATGAAAGCAATATTAAAATCAATTTGGTTCACAAACAATCCACAAGCTCACATGGACTTAAAAAAATGCATCACAATTTGAACTTGAGAAAAGTCACCACTTCAATGTTTGTATAATATACTTTAAATCTCTTGAAAAGCTACATTGACATGACAACTTTGCCACTAACGAAACATGCACTGATGTCCATTCCATCTTTGTGGAATGTTATTATCCTACCTTTGCAACCCAATAAGTTTATCTCTTTTCCATCATCACATGGTTGTATGCATACATGCATTGAAGTTATGTCCTTCAAGTCTTTAGAGTTAATTTACTTTCGTAAGTCATGACATTAATGATACATTTGAAAGTAAAAACCTTGTTTTGTTCCTCTAATGGTGCATTCACACTTGAAGTTAAGTCATTGTTAAATGAAAATCTAGGTGGCATCCTAGGTGGTACCCAATGTTGAATGGGCAATAGCTTAATGTGTTAAGTGAATGTTAGCTTAACATAAAATGTTTGTGGTAAGCAATTGAAAGTTGTAAATGACTAGCATGGTGTTAGGGGACTCAACACTAAAGCCCCTAACACCAAGTGTGAATGCACCTTAAGTCATGCTTCATCTCCATTAATGGGTAACTAGCTAATGAGGAAGTTGTTTAGGTATATTATAAACCATATTAAGGTCTTAGGTACACCAAAAGTTGTCCATCCGAAGACCTTAATACTCTAAGCCCTAAACCCTCCTGCTGCTTGTGACCCTTCTCTCTCTCTCTCTCTCTCCCCTCTCTCATTTCACAATGAAAGCTAAACTTACTTTTCATCCCAAAGACCTCTAACATCCAATTCAATTTGTCCTTTCCACAAATGAAACAAGATTAACTTTTCATCCAAACACTTCAATACGCAAAACCCTAGACCCTACTGCTCCTTGTGACGTCTCTCTCTCTCTCTCCACCCATTTCATAATGAAAGCAAAAACTACTTTTCATCCCAAAGACCTCTAACATCCAATTCAACTTTTCCTTTCCACAAATGAAACAAGATTAACTTTTCATCCAAACACTTCAATACGTGAAACCCTAGACCCTACCGCTCCTTGTGACGTGTCTCTCTCTCTCCACCCATTTCAGAATGAAAGCAAAAACTACTTTTCATCCCAAAGACC
>Ga0209611_10001932_pt1 | contig 36120 bp, 25 predicted proteins | sample S1TSphgellanicum_3_FD_187693 | JGI IMG/M metagenome (GOLD analysis project Ga0209611, IMG submission 187693) | Host-associated microbial communities from peat moss isolated from Minnesota, USA - S1T2_Fc - Sphagnum magellanicum MG (SPAdes) (version 2) | ecosystem: Host-associated > Plants > Peat...
GAGACTCTCAAGCTCTAGTTCTAGAGACTTTATAGCTCTAGATCTCTTTCAACTTCCTCATCAAACAACCTAAGCTCTAATACCATGTTAACAAATAGGAGATCTACTCAAGTGCAAACATAAATCTTTATTGAAAAGAAAGTACAACATAATGCTCACAACACAAAACACAACATGAAGAACTCTCCAAGGTTCTTGTCACAGGAAATACACAAACTTGTGTAATGAAGAAAAGATAAACAAACCATCAACACCAAGGTATTTAACTACAAGACCAAACCCCAAATAACCAAACTAAAATAAGTAAAAAAAAGTAATTCAACCTTGTGAAAGTAACGTAGGTACTTTCCTACTCTAGTAACTAATGAAACTTAACTAGTTGAGCTTGAATTCTCAACACATCCTTCGCTTTGGCCACTCACTCCAAGCGGCAGCCCTCTTGTGTTAGTGAAGGATGGATTTCCAAAGAGAAGTTGTTTAAGCATTTTCGCCCTACTTGTTGGATCTTCCTTGGTCAGGCTTGGTCGTACGTTAATCCATGCCCCCAGGATGCTCTTCCACATGGAGCAGGGTGTCCTTTTTAGCTTGGGCGCGGTGAAAATCCAGTTGATGTCTGGTGTGTCGGGTCCTTTTCCGTGGATTGGGAGCTTGGTTTGATCAGTAAGATGTCTGATCAGTTCGTTCCAAGGTTCCCCACCAGGCGCCAAGCCCTTGACCAACAGCTTTGCGAAGAGTGCCTCTGATTGAGTTTTGGGGTCGATTATGCCCAGTCCGCCTTTGGCAATGGGCAAGGTGAGGGTGTCCCATTTCACCTTAGCTTGGGCGGGCTTGGCTTTACCACCCCATATAAAATTTCTGACCACCCCACGTACCTGGCTGCACATTTTGAGATTTGGGTTCCAGCATGCAGCCAGGTACCACATTGAAGCTAGAATTACCTGGTTGGCCACTAAAATCCTCCCTGCGAGCAAAAGATTGCTATGGTTCCAGCTGATCAATTTTATTTTTAGCGCAACCATCATTTTGTCGAAATTGGCCTCTGTTGGGAGGCGGAAGCCTATTTGAACCCCTAGGTATCTGACGCCTTCGCCCTTGGGGATCCATTTGAGAATGACTTCATGTCCCCAACTCCATGCTCTCTCTCTCTTGCTCGCCCAGATGGCGACGGATTTATTCCAGTTGATCTTGGCGCCCGATGCCTTGCAAAAGGTTTCTAGCACTCCATGGGTCATGTCCAAGTTTGCTTATTCACCTTTGAGATACAGAGTTGTATCGTCGGCAAATGTTTGGTCCCTGATTCTGCCCCCTCTTAGCAGAGTCAGACCTTCGATGGCGTACCTGGGGTTTTCCAACATGTGCCCCAGAACGTCGGTAGGGTGCTAGGGGGCACCCCTGGCGGACTGATTGAGCAAGCTGAAAGACTGGCCCCGCCTCTCCATTAATTTTGATTGCTGAGGAGGCTTTGTGGTACAAGGTGCAGACCCATCGCGCCCAGGTGCTGCTGAAACCGAGTTTGGTCAGGGTGGTGAATAGAAAATCCCATTTTATTCTGTTGAAGGCCTTTTCAAAATCCAACGAGAGGAGTACCAGATCCTAGTCGCTCTCCACGGCCCAGTCCAGGGAGTCCTGAGCGATAAAGGCTGTCGCAACCCTAGCTTTGGGCTCGCGACCAAGGCTAAGGGGGTTGCAAGGTTGCGGGCCAAGAGGAAGCCCGGGAGTTAAGCTAAGAGGAAGCCCGAGAGTCACATCACATACTCCCGGGAGTGTTAGAAAATGTGAGGGGGTATGAGGGAGTGAACCCTCACACTCCCAAGGCAACTCCCACTTTGGGAGATGGAGCCCCGGTGGACTCCCGAAACTTCAAAGAGCGATTGTAGGGGTCAAACCCCAATATCTTGTGACGTTATTTATATCATTGGAAAGCTCTTGGAGCGTAGATGTCAAAAATGGGTTTGCATTGCTCGTTTGGACATTTGAAAAACAAGTTATGGCCAAAAGAAAGGTCGGGAGTCGAATTGCCAGTTTGACTCCCAACCACAAAAAGTCCGGAATCGACCCGATTTACTTAGCTGCAAGGGGCGTGCCACACATCATTGGAAATCTCTCAACGAGAACTACAACTTTGCTTTAGACCGCATTGCGATCTAAGGTCTGCTCGCAAAGTTATGGGGTTCCAAAGTAGTGGGAATCCCATTTGGCGCGATTTCGGGACTCCCACTCGGGAGTCCCGGGAAAAATAGCCATTTGGATGTAACCTCCGTGGAGAGTTGTAGAGTATATTATAAGGGGGAAGGTGGTGGCTTCCCCCAAGTCCGGGCCGTGGTGAGTCTTGTGGGTTCGTGTTGCCCGTGGCTCGTCCTAGCACCAAGGGTGTTCCAACTATGCACTAACCACTTTGTGTGGGTTGTGTGCAGGCCCGTGTGAGTGAGTGAAGCTTGTCAACTCTTCCTAGTACCATCTCGGAGCTCCAACACGCCCCTCTACCCCTTAAAGTGTTGTGAGCTAGGGAGCGTGCTCCGACTCCTCCTTCTTCCGCTGTTTTTCCTACTTGGGCTCACATTTGAGCCCTTTGAGGAGTTGGGAGTGTGTCACTTAAGAATCGTCTAAAAAAAGGTGCATTCGGAAAAGAGAATCATGAGCCTCTCTGATACACGTCCAGACAGTAAAGAGCTCCCATCGCCACCGTGGAGACTTAGGCTACGTTCCCCTTCCTTAGACCACCACACTTGGGGGACTAACACCACTCAGGCATGACAGATGCTGATGCAGACTAAGGATGCAAACGTGGCTTTATTAACTTCCCAAAGTTATTTCCCCATTCTGTCCTACCCAAGGATACCCCGTCTGAGGTTTTTAAGGCTCATCTGCACTAGGCTCAGCACATAGGTTAAAAAGTGTTCAGCCAGTCTTCTTCCACTCATGCAAAAAAATAAAATAAAATAAAAAATCTAGATGCCCATTGGACTACAGCTCAGATGTCCTTAGTTTGTCATCATGCCTCAACATCAACCCCTCATAGAAAACATTGAAACTTACATTACATTTTTGTCACTGAGTAATCACTGGTGCAGAAGAAACAAATATAGCAACTACAAATCGAGACAAGAAAAACCAGCTATCTCTTGTGACTAGTTTTGCAAGAAGAACTTTGCTGCTACATTGCTTCAAAATCCTCCCTTTTATCTTTCCTTTTCCCATCAAAGGCTCCAACCTCCTTCAATGCCGCACCCTTTCACAACCATCTGTAGCTTTGCATCGATAAGCTTTGCATAATACACAAGCAAACAAATCCTCTTGCCCTTTCTCACAAGCTTTCTTGAAATTGTTATTGCTATGACTATCTTCGACAAACAAACAATGAGGAAACATTTTTCGTTGTTAACACGTAGAAAATTGACAACAATTGCAAACAAAAATTAAAACCCTAAAACTTGCTATGTTCACATTATAATATTAGTATGTTCACTTCATTTCACATCATAATTCCACATGTGAATTAAGGGGCACAAACAACATACATGTACATGTGATGGGGTAGAGTTTGATGTTTACAATGTGTTCCCATCAAGTTCCCAAAGGGTTAATCGAGTGTTCTCCCAAGATGTTTTCAATAACACCTTAAATTTTATTCCATATTGTTTGGCCACAATCCAACTTCCATGTATATAAATTGTACATGGGTGCCAAAAGGAATTTGGCTTTTTTTTTAAAAGGGAAGCGTATTTAAACTTATATTTTGGAGGAATGCCCAATTTTCTTGAAATTTGAGTGATCAACCAATCAATATGATTTCTTCTAACATTAAAATAAATGTTGTCAGTTCACTCCCCATTTTAATAAGCAACCCCAAGGAGGAGACTAGAATATATCTATTTTGGGACTATCCAAATCTTCATTAAATTTCTCTATGCTGGCCGATCAAAGACGCCCATCGTCTCACAAAGTGCATGGGCACGCCTTGAAAAGGATGAAAACCTTGTTGAAATAATTTGGGCAAGTAAAATTGCCTATGCAAAGCCTTTGAAAGTTGCATGGGGCACTTGGAATTGGACATTAGAGTCCAATAAACACAACCGAACCAAAGAAATGGATGCAATATCCAAATATCACGATTCCAAAATGATTCATGGGCGATATATTTCCATATATATATATATACATTGTTTGCATCTTAACATTGGAATGTAACTTTTTTTTTGTTTTCTTGTGTTAAGCATCAGGGCATAACATAGGAGGCTTTTGTTGCAAATGCAATTTGATTTGCGCTTGAACATTATCAACTATTTACTCATCACCATGCAACAAAAGCTGTAGAAGCTACAACAAAGTATCGTACCAGTATGAGCATTCCTTCTAGTTCATCCTCCTCGAAGGAATAATTATAAATATAGCTTTAGTGCACATATGCACCATTTTGTATCGAGCCATTATATATTAATTTAGCATGATATATTTTTGTCGCCATCTTCTTTGTAGTGTGGTTACTTAAACATTTTTGTATCAATTCACTAGTTTTAATTAGGGGGGACATTGGGTTTAGGGAAATTAAGCCCACCTTTTTGTCACTAATTGTTGTAAGGTAACCTTTTTCCTAACGTTTATATTATTTTCATGGATTTTTTAAAAACGAATTTATGTACTCATGTACACACATATTTCTAACGAAGTTCTTATTTTTCTTTTCTTTTTCATTAAAGGAGAAGAGAATGAAGGTGACTTTGTGGCAAGGGTATGAATGATAAAAAAACCTTCCCACTAGTTGGGGACCCCCCCAAATTAGGTCTAAAACATAAATTGATAGTTTGTAGACAATTTAGGGTTATGCAAAAATAATTCCAAAGTTAGGTTTGACATTTAGTTTTTAAAAATTGTTAAATTCCACCATTAAAGTTATGCAACCAATTCTTTTTGTGTTTATTTAATTTAAGGTCAATGTAAGGATGTTTTGTTACATACAAAGGTTTTAACTCAACATTTTAAGGTTCATTATATAGGTTTGCTTAATTTTTCAAATTTAAACCTATGTATCCATTAGGTTGTAATGTCTTCATTATGAAGGTTAAAGTTTTCAATTTGTAATACAGTTCCTTATCACCCTATGTTAAATCCCAAATTACAATACCTAGGTAAATCTATGTTGTGTAATCGCCCTTGATTTCATAATGCAAAAACTTGTTCCTTCATCATCTAAGGTTATGTAAGATCATCTTATTTACCAAATGTAATACTTGCATTTAGTGTATAAAAACAATAGGACATATCCAAAAAAGATACCTATTTAAAAAAGTTTAACCAATTATCAATACTTTCATCTTTAGGTGTAAGCATTGACTTTGTGCGTGTCCTAATTTTTCCAAACCTTAATTTGTAATACCTACATCATTTTTAATGAGTGTTCAAATGATCATTAAGGCAATTTTGCCTTTATTACTATAATGTAATATTACTAATCTACCATAGTAAGCTTATCATTATACCTACATAAATCTATATTGTGTACCTTCACCAAAAGCCCCCTTTTGGTTAATAAAAATTTATTATGCAGGTATTGTAAAAACTTAGTCTTTCATCATTTAAGTTTACTTAAGGGGATCTTGTTCACCAAATGCAATACCTACATTTAATGGACCGAATGTAATAAGAAATATCCAAATGATAATTATAATTAAAGCAAGTCATCATTCTAATGAAAAAGGTAGGATAATACCCGCATTAAGTGGTCAAATCCCCCTTTGGAAAGAGTATGCAATACCTTCATTTAACGTAATTAATGTCCTCAAAAGATATGAAATTATATGCAATACTTGTGTTGGTGCTTGTTAACCTTTAACTATGATATACCCTAAACCTTACAATACTTGCATGTAATACCAATTAAATGCCACAATAAACAAAATGGGTAAACATTCCTCGCATATTAACATGGTGATTATTGTACAATTGACTTGCAATACCCAACTTTATATGATGTTTGAGTGAAATATTCTTGTTTGTGAGTTTTAGAAAATATGTGTTATATAGCCTTAACAATGTAACTTTAACTTTCAAACCTTATATATTCATTGATACAAAATCAATGCATTAACACATAAATAATCTATTCTTTGACACAATTGTAATATGATGCACATTTTAGTAATTGAAAATTAAAATGGGTGATAAGTACAAACAAGTTTGTGTTTTTTTTACTCATGAACCTTCTTACATATATTTCCATGTTCTAACATTGTATCATGCCAATCCATCATCCGGTGCATTGAATTACCAAATCCATCATTAACGTAATGAAATACCATGTCGAGATGCATGATTTCATTCACCTTGGAAAGGCGAATACCTAATGCATCTGTTGTAATAACATGCAACAATGATGTCGTGTGGTCTTTGAGTTGAACCCCACCTTTTTTATTTCATTGATGATTTCATGCATTATGTCACCCATTTGAATAAGTGTTTTTTCCATGGGGGTGGATGAACTTGAAGGTTGGTGGTGATATTTCTCTTTTTCCACATTTGGGGAGGTATCATCTGGTTTCATAAGCTCACACATATCAACAACCCATGGTTTTTCAAAGTGATTTTCATCGACTTCATCATCATTAGATTCATTATCATAAATGTGCAAATAGGTAGGGTCCGCAAACATGGCAACAAAACCTCCATGATCATATGCATACCATGTCCCGCAATATTGAATGATATTTTATTTAATGAGATTGGTACATGTAAAAAAATGGCAACTTGATGTTTACACAAATTTCCACACAATGCCCATTCACATGTGCAACAAACATATTTGGTGAAAGGAAATGGGACCTTATATGTCATATTTTGATGTTATTGGCTTTGTACCATCCATGCATGGTTAATTTTGTTCGAATCATCTATCCCATGGGTGACATTGGTGTTAGGGATCAATGTGGCCTTTTCAACACTCGTTTTCATAATGCGTTCCATAACCTTATTTTTTATGAACCCATGTTTTTTCATTTTTACTATGTGCATGTAGTGTTTTGCAACCATTGTTGTGAGTCTCCACACTAACCAATCAATTTGTCGACCTTGAAAGCCCTTTTGTTTCCAAAGAAAACGAACGTTTCAATGTCCCATGGTAAGATTCAATTGATGCTTGTGTTACCTAATTTGAATGTGGCACTTATTGAAGCCCCACCATTCACAAATCTACAACAAGATATAATGTGCATCCATAAATTGTCATGCAGGTATTGCATTTCCTTCTACCATATATAATATGGATTAGGGTCATAATATGAGTATTGCATTTTTTTCCCATATACAATGTGCATCTTTAAATTGTTATGTAGGTATTACATTTAGGGCTCCCACATATAGTGTGGATTAGGGTCATATGTGGGTATTGCATTTTGCCCCCACATGGGACTGTTAAATCCACCATTGGTGTTTTTACCTTAATTCAAATAGTGAATATTTTGGGATATGCACAACATGGTGGAACAACAATAATGGATTAAGAGTTAATTCACGTACCAACTTGGAAACAATAGGTCCAAAAATATTGAGTCCATGAATCACCGAATAAATGTTGGGTGAAGTTTTCAATGATCTTGTTTCTTTCACAAATCATGAAGACTTCAATGCTTTCATTTGGTTCAATGGGCATGTACATGACGGTGTGAAGGTCATCCAATATTACATGTCACACTTCATTGTCTTTGATTTTTTTCATTGAACGTAAGCACCAAGCCTTTAAGATGTGCCATGCGCAAAGGTAAATGGGCATTTGGATTGTTGCCCCACATAATCCTAATAATGCATAAAATAATAATTTATTATCATTTCAATTAATAACATTATTTATAATGGAGAATGTGGGATGAAATTTTGAAATGGTCGCATGTACATAAAAGCTCAAAAAAAGGTAGAATGAAAATAAAACTCACCACAATGTTCGTAACTTTTATGGAACATTATAAATAATGAAACATGAAGGTTTCCATTTAGGGTTTTTCCTTAGAAGCTTTGTTTTCAAAAGAGTTAGCCATTCCACCAAATCATCGTATGTTTGGCGACTTGTAATGATCCATGCAATTAGCACTCTAGTGCAATGTGCATCAAACACCATCAATGTGAACAAATGAAATTTCACATCATTGGTGCCAAAGGTGGCATCCATTGATATTGCCCCATTACCACTTAATGAAACCATGGCTTGCGATTGAAATGGGGTTTGTATCCCTATTGTGAATGGGACATGAATCCCATTATCCTCACTTACATCTTGAAAATAAAACACATCATCTAGATGATTAAATGCCCATGTGTGAAAGGAAATGGCCAGATTTTTGTGTAAACGCCAACTCCTTTTTTTGTGTTTGCAATCCAAGTAAACAATGTTTTATTATCTAATGAAATCATCCTTTGTCATCATTTCTCCTACATTGATTCTGACCCACCATATTACCTTATGCTTTTCATATATTTGCTTGACAATGTGGCCTAAATCCAATTGGCTCCAAATGTGGTCCTTGAAAGTTTGTGACATTCATGGGGCAAAAAAAGATGGTCGCTCAATGGAATCAAGGTCATGTTTGCCATGCGTAGGTTCACTATTGGCCCATGTATGAGGTCAATGGTAGAAGATTATCTCTGCCACCTCGGGTTGTGCGTACAATTGTCTAATTGAAAGTTGAGTTAAACAACCTCGTTTAATGGATTGATGGTGATTTGGGTCTCCATGATTATCTTCCGGCCCATACCCACATGCATACCTACAAAATGTGAAATCAATTTAAGACCTAAAGTTTGGTACAATATGAAGTTAAAAAACAAGTTCCAAATAACAAATGTGGATAATATAACATCATACCAAATATGGCCATAGTGGTTTTAGATTCTTGGCATTTTTACATTTTCTTGTGAAAATATTTGTTTATAAATGTTCCACTCCATCATGGAGTCTTCATGGCTTCGTTCACCGTTTAAAAATTATGAGATTTGTGCATGTGGGATGTATTCACACTCAACCTTGATTATATGTGCCCCTCCATGTCAAACATCCTTTTTCCACGCTAAGTCCATGTTGTTAAAGGGTAACTTCTTTGGGTTTTGAATTTCAATATATTGATATTTTGAAACACGACCCATGTTTGAAATTACGTTTTGAATTGATTATACAAGAAAAGACAATAAATTGATATTGACGTACAAAACTTTATATTTGCAATATGTTGAATTGCATGTTAATTGTCATATTCAATACTAATGCAAATGTACATGTTTTAAGTACTTAACTTGTATCCCTCATTTAAACCCTACACAATCATGCATATAATACCCTAAATGTTAAGTATGAAGAACATATGATATGGTCTATGGCCATAATTTTTAATCCATATTATCTATGGATAATTTAAATGTAATACCCACATGATAATTAAAAAATTGCACTATTTATGGGAGAAATAAATGTAATACCTACATGACAATTTAAAGATGCACATTGTATATGGGGGATAAATGCAATACCTACATTATGACCTTAATCCACATTATATGTGGGAGCCCTAAATGTAATACATGCATGACAATTTAAAGATGCACGCTATATATAGGGAAAAATTGTAATACCCACATTATGACCCTAATCCACACTATATGTGGGAGCCCTAAATGTAATACCTACATGACAATTCAAAAATGCACACTGTATATGGGGGAAAAATGCAATACCTACATTATGACCCTAATTCACACTATATGTGGGAGACCTAAATGCAATACTTGCATGACAATTTAAAATGCACATTTGTATGTGGGGGTGAAGTTTAATACCCACATTATGACCCTAATCCACACTATATATGGAAAAGGGAAACACAATATTTGCATGACAATTTAAGGATATAAACTATATGTGGGGGAAAGTGCAATACCCACATTATGACTCTAATCCACACAATATATGAAAGAGGGAAATGTAATACCTACATAATAATTTAAAGATGCACACTATATGTGGGTGGCAAAATGTAATATTGGCATTATGACCTTAATCCACACTATATATGGGAAAATGAAACATAATATTTACATGACAATTTTAGGATACAAACTGTATGTGGGGGAAAGTGCAATACCCACATTATGACCTTAATCCACACTATATATGGAAGAGGGAAATGCAATATTTGCATAACAATTTAAAGATGCACATTATATGTGGGTGGCAAAATGTAATATTAACATTATGACCCTAAATCCACACTATCTATGGGAGGCCAAAATGTTAAATCCATATATCAAACATGGAACATTTTTAGTGGAATTTTATGACCGTATTAAAACCATCCAAGGAAATTGATTTTTTTAAATTAGGAACAAAACAATAAGAAAACATAAGAAAATGATTAAGAAAATACATCATACTGTTGATGTTAGAGGATGATATCACATTCAAAGGAGTTGTATTTTGATTTGAAAACACAACCTAAATAAATCAACACACATTTCATTAAACCTTAAACTTTAAACCCTAAATAATCCTAATGGTAAATGCTTTCGACCTAATGATTGTACAAACAAATTACAAATGGAATACAAATTTTTTTATAGCAACTATGTTTTGAATTTTAAAGTTAATCAATTAAAAATTATAATGAATGGAAGCATTAGCCTTAGAATTCAAAACTAATTATCCCAAAATATTTATGTATAAACCTAAGCAATTTTAATGGTAAATGTCATAAAAATTAATAACTATATAAACATATACAAATGCCATACAAAATAATCTTTTAGGAGTGAGTGATGAATTAAAATTGAAACACAATGAAAATAAAAAACCAAATGAATGAAATAAGAGTTTATTTTCTTACCTTTAGTGTGATCACTTCAACTTGAAACTTTTTTCATTCACCTTCAAAAGAGATCAAATGAATCTTGTTGCAAGTATTTGTATGTGAAGATTTGACCAAATTCCCCCCCCAAAATCCAACCTAGGATTGATTTTGATTTGTATTAAAAATTGTACAAATATTCATAAATGTTTGATGTCTTTTTAACTTTAAATTTATCAAGCCTATTCTTTAATTAAATTAAGTACATTTTGCATTAAATGGTCCAAAGTGAAGGTAGAGGATTGTCACCAAAAAAATTATCGCAATTGCAATACCCACATTTTACATTATAATTTTTGCAATTGAAGTCCACAATTTGCAAGTGCATAGGTTTTGCCAAGGGATATAAGTTTAGCCAATAAATATAAGTTTAATCAATAAGAAATATAGGTATAGCCAAAAATTAAAAGTTTAGCAAAAAAAAAAAATTAACCAAGAAGAAATATAGGTTTAGCCAAAACATAGAAGTTTAGCTAAGAAATATAAGTTTAACCAAGAAGAAATATAACTTTAGCCAAGAAATAGAAGTTAGCCAATAAGATATAAGTTTAACCAAGAAGAGATATAGGTTTAGCCAAGAGATAAAAACTTAACCAAAAAGAAATATAAGTTTAACCGAGAAATAGAAATTAGCTAGTAAAATATATAGGTATAGCCAAGAGATAGAAGTTTAGCAAAGAAATACAAGTTTAACCAAGATATAGAAGTTTAGTCAAGAAGAAATATAAATTTAGTGAAGAAATAGAAGTTAGCCAATAAGATATATAGGTAAGTAAAGGATTAATTGTTAGTTAGTAGGCAGGGCTAAGATTTAGGTCAGTATAATAGCTAGGTGGGTGGGTAGTATGGAGGTCAGGGTTGGTAAAAAATTGGCAATGAAAAAAAAAATGGTCAAAGGTGGGCAGTCAAAAAATATTGACTATGGTAGAATGTTGGTTAACGTAAGGTAAAGATGTGAATGAAAAAGAGGCGAATCATCCAGCCCATCCTATGGACAGAACGGCCAACTGGTGCAGTCATGGGGGCTGGTTCACTCTGGCCGTTCTTGCTGGTTTCCTTGAGACTGGATTTCGATAGTTGCAGTTGAATTATTCCTGTCCCAAGGACTCTCTACAGCTTTAGATTGATAGTTAGTTAATATATCACCAAGCACCCGAAGGAGTGATTTGTTTCAACAAAAATTTATAGTTTTCCTGACAGAACAACTGTGAAAAGTTTGGAATTTGTTTTTTCTATTGTAAATCTGACTAATATTTCTTTATTACTTTTTTGGGCCTATTTCTTACTGATTTAAAAAAACCGCCTTCCAGTGGCAAGTGCACCATCCATTGGAAACCCATCTATGACTCAGTTGCGGATGAACACAACTATGTTTTCAATTAGGTTCCACTCTGATAAAGCATTGTAAGCCCTCCTATTTCCACCTCATTATAAATAAGTACCCCCAGTTTATAATGAGGGTAGTAGCTCAGGTTGAAAATGATTACAAAGAGTTTTGAAAATAGAAATTCCATGCAGTCAACAAGAAGGCTCAGCATGCACCCCCTGGGCTTAGTTTTTTTCTTTTGGGTTTTGGGGGAGGTGGGAGTGGGGTGGAGGGCATTTTTTGTTTTGTGATGTTTCCAATGTGTTCCCATCAGGCCCAAAGTTTTCCTCGAGATGTTCCAAATAGCACCTTCATTTTATCTCATATTGTTTGGCCACAATCCAACTTCCATGTATATAAAGTGTAAAGGGGTGCCAAAAGGAATTTGGCTTCTTTTTCAGGGAGAGAATCATATATAGGCTTTTATTTTGGGGAGTGCCCAATGTCCCCCGAAAAATTGGGGACGGGCTAATCAATATGTCTGCTTCTAAAACTAAAAATAAAAGTTGTGGGTGCACCCCCATCTAATAAGCAGCCTGAATGAGGAGAGTCAAATATATTTATTTTGATACTGTCCAAACTTCAAAGCTTGAATAAATTTGGCTACGGGGCCAACCAAAGATGCCCATCGCAAAGAAAAAAATTGAACTTTGGGGTACCCGCAACTAATCAATACTACTGTGGCTTGTGTAATCGGCCCAGGTGTGAACATGGGAATGTAAAGTTGTAGAGAGTCCTAGCAACAGGAGTAATTGCACTATTGAAATCTAGTCTCAAAAGGCAGCCATGTGGATCCACGTGTGGATTAAGGGCACCAACGACGTACAAGTACAGGTTTCCGGCATTTAATACAAATTGGTGAAATAGTGCATAGTGTGATTCATATTAATTAGATCATAGGTACGTTCACAACTTTTTCTTTTTAAAAAAGGAGCCATATTGATTGGCCCATCAGCAATTGTTTTGGAACATTGGGCATGTCCCCAATAGAAGTACCTCTTTGGATCCCCAGTTGCAAAATAGAAACAAATGTGCACCCCTGGATTTCACGATTTTAGATTATATACAGGGGGAGTTGAACTTTGGGGCAAACCATATGTGATAAAACCCAGGTGCTATTGGGAACATCTCGGGGAACGCACTTGGGAACCCTTTGGGCACAAAGGAAATTTAAAAAAAAAGAATTCCCTGCCTCCCCCCCTCAGAAAGAAAAAAACTGGATCGTTTGTGAGTACATGCTGAGCCTTTCCATTGGCTGCATGAAATTTCTCTTTCCAAAACTGTTGGTCACCATTTTTCACATAGGCTAATGGCAGGGGCAGAATTTTGGGGACATAGTTAGGTGGTCATGTGGGCTCGTTCCTGTGGAGCAATCATGGTTCACCCATCTGAAGTGCAACATGGCAGGAACCCTTTTGTTGGCCTAGCCTACCAAGGCAAGGATATTGTGTTTAAATTCATTATGAGTATAGTAACTCAAGGGATTTTGGTCCCTAGGTCTATTTTTGTATGAGGATTTTTAACAGACGATATTTTGGCTTGTGTTGAAACTTGAGATTAGTTAAAGAGTTATATTATCTTGAACGATTTTGGTTTCTCTTAGAGGATTTTTTGAAGATTATATTTTTGCATGGTGGAATATTTGAGCTTCCATGAGTCTTCTTTTGCATTCAGATACTTTTTAATGTAAATGGCAAGGCTGCAGTGTGACACACCCCTTGTTTAATAACTGAATATTTCTCTTCAGCATGGGCAACAATGTACATATGTATGATGACAAAGAGTTTTGGAAATAGAAATTTCATGCCACCAACAAGAAGGCTCAGCATGTACTATGGGGCTTAATTTATTTGGGCTTCTTGTTGTTGTGCACTACTAGTTATGATCAATTATTTTATTATTGTGGTGGATGTTTGGGGGAATGGAGACATATTTTTATTGATAATGTTATTGTGTGAATGGAATCACATTTGTGTGACATTATAAATATATTGTTCAAGGTTAATCGAAATGCTATGTCAGTCACATATATTATTGTGAAAAAATCACTAAATGAATCATCTATCCGTTGCATGATATTCACATATGTGTATAATAAGTGTTTAACACTAATTATATTAGTTAATAATTGTATGGTGTCATATGACAATTTGTTCATTATTAATGTATTTGAATCATATAATTAGTGCAATGTAATTAGGAATGGAGGCATGTATTTTGATTAATATCCAATGATTATTGTTTATGAATAGATGTTGAAAACAATTGTTTAGGTATTTATATATGATTCCTATATGTGTTGTTGGTGACCTAATGATTGTAGTTTTTGAATGTATAACATTTGCATTGTGATTTCAAGATATTAGTTGTTTAACCATCCACTAGGATTGAGGAGTATATTTCATCATTTTTAGTTAATTGGATTTTTTCATGCCAATAGTTAATGACAACATCATTGATAATGTCATTGTTTGAATCATCATTTATTGTAATTATATTGTAATGTTTTTCATTGTTGGATTTCAATGGACAATGATAGTGTTGGGAAAAATATATGGTGCTAAAAATGAACAGACTTGCACAAAAAGTTAGTTGTGAACTATTAGTTTCAAGACTAAAAACTTATTGTCACTCCCATGTTATCATTCAAAGTCTTAATATTAATTCATTGCATTGACATTATTATGATATGCAATAGGATCATAACTTGTACAAATATTAACTTCAAGAAACAAGAATTTGAAAAACATCTCATTTTGATAAAACAAAATATGATCATATATTTGTCTTTGACAATTATGATAATATAACAATGCATGACAAACAATGTAACTTTGCAATCATATGAGACAATGGCATGTACCAAATCAGAATTATGACCTTTTTGCAAATGTTACATGGATTCATCATTATAGCACTAGCTTCACATCTCACAATTGTTTTGGGTGATTTTAACATCAACAAGCTTACAACCTCACATGATTCACCTAGTTCTCAACTACTTTCTAAATTTATGACCAATTCAATCTCAAACTCCATATGCATAGTTCCACAACACAAAAATTGTTCATTACTTATCATATATGGACAAATGTCATTGGTAATGAATTTTTCGCAGTGTATCATAAGCATACATCACCTGAATAATCAAGAACCCAAGATTGCATTCAAACTTCCTAACAAATTGTCCATGTTCAATGGAAAACAACTAAGCTTTGTTTCCATTAGACCACTAGATGTATTATAAGATATTGTTACTATATACTTATCTTTCACTTAATTTCATAATCACTACAAGGACAAAACCATGTCACCACTCTTACTGCCTTGTTTTACATCAATTGCATCTCTTGTTATCAAAGCTAATGTGCCACCCTCTCTCAGGCCTAAAGGCAAGTGACATTCGTTTTTTCCCCATTTTTATCTTGCAACACCTAAATCTTGTAATTGCAAACCTTGCCTTCACTCTGCTTGTGAAAAAAGGCAGTGATTTTTTTTCCATGTTTGAATCAATGTTACATTAGTACTGCCTTCAACTGAGGGTGTATTCTAATTCTACTAACATATGCGTGCAGTTTTACAAGATGCACGATTGTCAGTCTTCTGGTATAATAAAACAACTGCAGGTCTATTAGTGGCTCCACATAATGCATCCCAGCCAGGTGCTACATAAAGTCATGTTACACGTCATATAGTGTTAATGATGCATGCCACTTCACTGGACATTCCAACCTGGCTATGGATACCAATGGACCATTCCTTTGACTATAGAAACTAGAATACTGCCAGTCTTGATTTGGAGTAAACCAGTTCACTCTTCCATGATTAAAACAAGTTTTTGTGACCTCAAAGGGAAGATTTCTGAATGTAAGATTTCTGCATCTTTTCAGTAGTTGCTTAGCTTCAGTCCCATCTGCTTGCATGTGTTTTTGGTAACATCCTTTTAGTGCACACTTTCTCTTATTCATGCAGTGAAGTGTTTGGCAGTAGCAACAAGTCTCTGCCTTTGAGTTTTTCTATTAGATCTTGCAGACAGCTTGTCTATATTGTCTGTATTCTATTCAAGTATTTTCTACAAGGTGTACCAGGGGAAAAAACAAATAATGAAGTCCCAGTACTAACAGTTCCCTCCAGAGAGTAGACATCTTAATCTGTCAAAGCTCTTCTGTCAATCAAACTGGTACAAACTTGAATCACTTCCAGCAGACAAAAGGGACAGAGACATTTATGGTTTCAAGGTTTATTGACAACCAGTTTCTGACACTTTTGACATTTAAACAGGGTTGAAGTGCAGCCACTAATACATCCAACTGGTCAAGCCTAGCATGTTAAGAGCCAGGAAGGAACACATACCAGTCATTCATAGATCATCAATTCAGCAAAACTTACCTGATGGATCCACTAAACATAAGACAAGCATTGATCTATGATGAGAACACATTTGACACAGAGCCAGCAGCTGCAGCTCAGTACCAACATCGCAAGTAATACTACCTCCAGCTCAGGCTATTTATTTATATTGATTACATCATCTTGCGGTAGTTCTGCCTTGAAATTGGGTTCATAACCACCGGACAAGATGCCTCTCGGGGCCAGCCTTCATCAAACTTCCTCAGGGTCTCCTTCAGCCACTCCTCATTCTGTAGGGAAGGTGGCACAGTACCTGCACAAGGAAAAGCACAACCCCATTTCTGTAAGTCAATTCACACCTGCAAGGACTGTTCTTTGGAGAAAGATACAAGGACAGTTTGTCTCAGCAGGACTTCTTACCCTACCATCCACTGACATCCACTGACTTCCAAGCACTCTTGTTGCAGCTCTTTGACCACATCTTTACTCACAAACTCATGCAGGAACACTAACCCCTAAATGCCTTATGATATCATAATACACTCAAATGAGATCACTTTTGTCCTCTTAGGCCAAGGAAATTGTATTACCTACCACTGAAATGACACTTTGAAGGTAACTATGATGTCAGCTCCCACCAAACCAAAATAAACATGACAAGAATGAGTGATCACCTTCATCACAAATGGCAGTGACTAGCTGCCATTACTCCCCACTTCGTCCATTCATGAAACAGGTGTAGAATAAGATAAGTACAAAGTAGACTACTCAAAATTTTCAGGCATACAACAATACAAAAAATCTATGTCCTGAGTTTGTCACATTCTGTAAGCATATATATGAAATGAAAGAGTGAACTCCACAACAATACTTTGAAGGCAATGTAAGAAGAATGAGTGCGGTCATGACCTTATAAGCAACACTCATTAAGTGTCAGATCATCACTTACATCATGCATCACAGTGACAAGCTGCCATGAATCCCCACTTCCTTCAGGAGCTCCTGATGGTGGGTACATAGACAAGTATATAGTAATTGGCCCAAAATTATGCACAAACTATACACAAACATCTGGATCTTGAGTTTCTGTCTCTCTTCTGGAACCAACAGCAAGACTCCTGGTCATCATATTGGCTAGCATGCAATAGAGATAGGTAATTAAAAAGTCGATAGTGTCCTAATTCAAGCTGCAATAAACTTGTGAGGGTAACCTTCACTTTATTTTAGCTTGTCCCTATACAAGCAAGCATCATCTTAGCCAAAGGCATAGAAACCCCTGCATAGGGGGCCATGATTGGGGTCTTCTGCTCCTTTAATCACACCCATGGTGATTACACGGATCCAGAACATTCACTAAAGCCAAGGAAAACATATTTATGAGATTGCAGAAAACAGAACAATACTTTGAAGGAAAACACAGCAAGATTGAGTTGGTCATGAAGAAGCACATGAAAGAAAGCTTCATGTAATTTTAGCTTGCCACTGTACAATCAAACAATTGAGCCAAAACGCGCAGAGAGGTCCACATAGACAACTCAAGATGGCTGAACAAACTCCATCCTGTGACATACTAAGCAAGAGAAGACATTTGTACAATATTAGAATTTACCTCCAAGTTAGTACTGAATTGCCTTAAAATAGGGCAAATGTGCTACCCAACTCTAACAATTTGGCATTGTTCAATAGTCCACATTCCTCTCTGCATAATTCTGATCTCCAAAAGTTCTTAAGCCCACTTTAACTGACAAAGTGGTAATGTCATCATGTTCAAGATGAGCAACTCTGTCTACTGGTCGTTAAAGAAAGAGAAAGGGAAGAACCCCAAGAGGAAACAGGAACATGAACACAAAGAGAATGGGGGAAAAGGGCCAGAAATAGAAAAACCCAACAAAGGGGAAGAAACAGAGATAAGAAAGAATTAAAACTTTGAGGGAAAGAACTTGAGAGGACAAAATGAGCTTAAAAAAACTCCCCACTTAGAACAAAGACACCTTTTACAATAGTTTTGAAGATTCCAAAGGCAGAAACTCTAGACAGAAGTCTTTCTTTGTTAGCAGAACTCTGGTTTGATTAAAAATACACATTGAAGAGTTATCCTTTTTCTTTAACAGACCAATTAAGCTTGGAGCTCTTTGGATCTACAAATCCTTAAGAACCTGTAAGACTGACCAGTAACTGCTCCAAATTTCACAGCATCAGAAATAATGGAATCCACATGAGGAATGCAATTCATGTTGATACCTGCATATTCTGACTGAGAACAAGTGTCAAGAAATATGTCAATGCTAAAACCTTTAAAATCTTGGACATTGCTAAATCCAAGAAATTGCAAGAGAAGCCATAAGAAATGCAATAACGCTCACAAAACACTTTAGGTTATATGACACTGCCAATAGAGTCTTTGTGGAGATAAAGGAAGATGAATCTCAGAAACAAATGAATCATCTGCACACCTTCTTACTGAGGCTAACTTCTGAAAAAAGAATGGACAGCAATTGGACTTAATAAGACAATACAAAATATCAAACTCAAAGGAGAAAAAACAGAAATTAGCTATAAAGACCATACAATTTATACACATTTGTATAACAATTGATCGATCCAATGAGAGGAATTTTTAAAAATTGACTTACCAAAGTAGAGGAAGAACATTATGGAACTACCAGTCTGACCATGTTAACCACAACCACAAAGAGTTGCTCAAAACATGAAGCCAGAATGAACTAGAAGCTGTAAGCATCAACTAGGGTTTCCCAGGCACCTGCACAGAAGTGTGAATCCAACCGGAAAAGTATGTCTAGCTTCTGCTTTTCGCCGATAAAGCTGGAGAAACGAAGAAAAAGCCACAAAAAAGCTACACACAACACAAACACGCTAGAGAAATCTAGAAAAAGCCAGATTCTCGAGGCCGGGTGGGGGGTGTTTAAAACGACCTGATCACCTTGTCTCATCAAGCTTTCCGGGACAAGCAAATCTACAATACAGCACTCGAAATCCAGCCAGCAGAGGATTAGAGAGAGCAAAGAAAAAGCCACCGAGTAATAAGACTCACCTCCAAAGATTTTTCTGTTACGAGACAGGTCCCAGAAGGCGTAGGACACGGCGAATGACGCCAAAACAGATGGCAGTACCACCTTGGTAAGCGATACCATTGACATTGCAGCCGATACCTTTACTCTCCTCCCCAGGCAGCGTCTAGGCTCCTCTTGCGCTTGATCGTTCCAGAAAGCCAAGGTGTGCAACCTTTGCCTGTCGCAATTGCCAAGTTCTTCGGTCACCCCACTCTTGTCTCTCTGCCTAGCTTTGCCTTCGGTTGTGGCCCAACATAGGAACTCGCTTTCGGACCCTATGGCTGCTCACCACCACTTCATTCTTATTTTGGTAGTCTTTTAGGAACCCATTTCTTCAGACCTTTCGGCCTATCAGCTAATCATTGTTCATTTGAACTTTTTAGGGTTGGAGCAAAAGAGTCCGGACTCCACGGATATTGGACAGGGCACACTTGGCATTGTTGCATCCATCATGTGGATCTTAGGAATTTTAGTAATTGCCTGAACGAGCATGGAATTTGGCAACCCAAATTGATTGATTGTTGTTGTGTTGGAGATTTATTGGTTGGTAGTAAATCTATTTATGAAGGAAGGTAGTTTGTTTTGTTTTGTTTTGGAGTGTAGTTATGAGATCCACCGAACCAGGATGCTTAAGATCGTGTTCTTGGTGTCTTTGGAATGCTCTCAACGAGGAGGGGTGCATGGGCCTGGTTCCATGACGTTTGGACTTCCTGTGCAAAAGTTGTTGAATATTGAATGATTTCTTCACTGCAAGTTAAATTGAATCACAGCAGAAAATTTTGGAGGAATTGAAATGTGCCTTTGGTGTTGTTGGAAAGATCTTGATGAGCAGGATTCAATGGAATTTATTTGTTAAGATTTGGATTCAGAATGTGGGAGATATTGATTTTTAAGTGATTTCTGCCGCTTAAAATTCAAATAAATTCCAAAAAGCCAGGTTTTGGAAGGAAAAATCAGTTGAGGACGTGATAACACTTGAGCCAACGGCACTAGCCACACTAGTATGTATGGAATTCCAAAAGGGCCATGAAAGTGGGGAGGGTCAATATTTTGGGGCATCAAAAATTTTGCTGGGAGCTTGGGGTAAAAACTAGAATATCCTATATCCTAGGACCTCATAAAATCAAATATTGGCTTGGGCAAGGAAAATATTCCATGTCCTACGACCTTAGCAGTCTAGGGTTCATTTTTTCCTAGGCCCTAGGCAACCTATGGTCAATTTTGTCCTAGTCCTAAAATGGCCCATGGCGATTTTCTCATGGTGGGATGAACCTTAGGCCACCATGTCCTAGACCTTGGGCCACCTTGTCCTAGCCCCTGGGAATCCTAAGATCAGATTGCCGAAAGAAAATTTATACTGCCCATGAATGAATGCATAACATTCATTCCTTCCCTATCCAAACATCTTTCTTCTTTTTTTTTCCTTTAGGGTTAGGGGGTTGGGGAAAGCCAGTTGGTGGGACAGGGTTGTGGGGATTTCGAATACCTACCAACCTATCCAGTGTACCTACCTATCTATCTATGTAGGCTATCTACCCACCTACCTACCCACATAGACAGCCTATGCACATACTTATTCATTTATCTAGTGTACCTATCTATCTACCTTTTTATCTACTTAAAATAAAAGTAGGTAAGTCACCAAGTAGGTAAGGAAAAAGATGAATATGTATGTAGGTAGGAAGGTCTCTCTTTTGTTTTTTAGGTGGGTAAGAAGGTAGTTACACTATGTAGATGAATAGGTATGTAAGTAGGCAAGTAAGTAAGTGGGTAGGTAGTCTTTGTAGATAAGTAAGTAGGTACACTAAATAAGAAACATGTTTGAGTAGGTAGGCAAGTAAGTAAGTGAGTAGGTAGCCTACATAGATGGGGAGTAGGTACACTAAATAAGAAACATGTTTGGGGAATGGAGGAATGAATCTAATTCATTCATGAACATTTTTTAAAAAATCAATTTTGGGTAATTTAACCTTAGTCTATGAGGGGGGCCAAAACAAGATGGCTTGGGGTCTAGGACATGGTGGCCTAAGCCCAAACCACTGGTAATGACAAAATGACCATGGACCATCCAAGGCCTAGGACAAAATGGACCCTAGGTTGCTTGGGGTGTTTAGGACATGGAACATTCTAATTTTTACTTCATGCCCAAGCCAATATTTCATGTCTTGGGTCCCATGACATAGAACATTTTATTTTTACCTCTAGCTCAAGCCAAAATTTTGATGCCCCATTTCCCACTTTCATGGCCTTTTTGGAATTCTATAAATATGTGCACAAGTGTTCAGTTGAATGTATTATGGAATTTTCCACCTAGGAACTTGGTGAGTTTACCAAGGCAAATCACCCTTCTATTAAGTAGTAGTTGATTCTTCCAAGGTCTATTCCAAAGCGTAATCATTTTTCTCTAGTGATTCACATTGCAAGCATATTTTTCAATCATTGATTCACATTAAAATCAAGCCACATAACCAAAAGCGGAATCAATAGATTTTTTGATTAGGAAAACAATTATAAAAATGTTTAAATAGGACACAAAATCCAGTTCTATAGAGTAAACACCCCCAATAGTATTTCAACAAGAAGTTGTAAATGCGTCATTCATTTCGAGGCAACTTGACGTGGGTTTCCATGCACGGGCAACGTGGGCCCTGGAACAAACTGATACGGGAACGTGTCATATTTTGGTGGCGGCCTAACATCAGTTTCGGCTAGTCAAAAATCACACACCTCAAAACATGAGCCTCAAAACTTGAACCTTGAAACCACCCATTGAAACATGTCAAGTTTGGACGGATGGCCCAACATGCATTTTGATGCCCGAGCAACCCAAGCCCCCGAAACATGTAAAGTTTTGAGAGCTCTGTTTGGCCCCATCCACCCATATTTCATGTTCCCCCATGTGATTCCCATCCGTGCCGGGCCATGACCCATCCATGACACTTTAAACCTTTTTCAACTTCACATCGTCATCGTCATTGTGTATTTTTCCACCAAACTTTGACGTCTTCATCACTGCTCCCCCACTATAGATTTATTTAGGGTTTTGATAACAAAAAGAGGTCATGGCAACATTAGAGAAATTTTGTCTTTTCACCCACACTAAATCATTCATTATTTTCTTATTTATAGTTTTTTCACTTTCATTTTTCCCTTCGAAGCATAATAATGTTGTGCATGAATAGTCTTAGGAACCAATAGCATGTCTTGTTTCACCTTGTTGGGGCTTCTTAATGTTTGCAAGTGGATATTGGTTTTTATATTGTTTTCTAGTGAATGACACATGTGTCAAAGGTTGAGAAGTTGCACACCAAATATTTGCTTGCAAAAAAGACAGGTTTATTGCTTCTATTGTGTTCATTTCTTGCATTGTTTTGTTATTTGTTGTTGTCTTCTTGTTCTTTACTTGTTCATTTCTCGCTTGTTGTTTAGGTTTCTAATTTTTTTTTTGTTTTTGTAAACATGTTTTTGCAACAATCCACTTATATCTAATTCATTTCCCACATTGTTGGGTTTGCATTGTCTTGTTGTTTGTTGTTGTTTTTTTATTCTTTACTTGTTCATTTCCCTCATTATTGTTTGGGTTTCCAATTTTTTTGTTTCTATAAACATTTTTTTGCAACAATCCACTTGGTTTTTGAATACATATACTAAGTTATACTCTTGTAATGCTTCTCCCACAGCTCTTGGGTGTTCCCAAATAATGTTTCAAAATATTCCATATGTTACCTTCAAACATCCAAGAACATTGGGAGCAGTTTCAAAAAAATGTAAGCTACAACATTTCTAAGTAAAAGAAGTATGGGTTCCCTTTTTGTTTCAAGTTAAACGAAATGATTTGACGGAATGTAACATTCGAAACATGACCAACTACACTAAAAACATGTTCCAATTACATGCTTCAACATCTTTGCAAGTTTTACATTTTTGTACACATGTTTCAATTATCTAATTGAATGGTAATTTTCAAATATCATTTGGCTCACCTAGGTTTAACCCATGTTTCAACATCTTTAAAAAATTTATATTTTTATACACAATTTCGACTATCCAGTTGAGTGGTAATTTTCAAATATTGTTTGGTTCAAGTTTTAACCCTTTTTAATTAACTTTTTGTACATAAATTTGTTACGTTTCTAATTTTGACCCTATAAATTTTATCAAAAAGACTCTACAATGATTGATTAAAAGCAGGTGGATGTTTGAAGGAAATGTTATGGTCTATCTAATACAATTGCCTTCAAACATCCAATTGTTATCTATTGACCATTATTTCATATATGTTTTTAGTGAATGAAGCCTTGACATCCTATTACAGTGCTCCTCCCATAATCCTTGGGTGTTCTTGGACAATTTGAGGGTCAACTTCAACTTACCTTTAAACATGCAAGAGCATCAAATGAAGTTTTGCAACTTGGTTACATCAATGACTTTGTTGTATTGCTTAGAAAAATCATTTAGAACATACCCTTGGAATATGAAAAAATATATAATAAACATGTTTTGAAACCTTTGAAACATGGTAACAACATGGTAAAAACTTTATCAAATCAATGTAAACCATGTCTCAAGAAGTTCGATGAGTAACAAAAGATCAAAATATTGGAAACATAAAGGAAACATTACAAAAACCTATTATATGAAGTTAAAAAGGGAAGTAACAACATAAGGTTGAAGAAACATGGACTTTTGAGTTTAGGAACTCATTATGTAATGAAAAAAGGAGAATTTTTAGAACTCATAGTGGTTAAAACCTAAATATGCCCCCACAAGGGAAACAAAATGTTGAGTTTTGAAATTATTCCGTCTGATTGAAGGTGAATACTTGACATTATAGGGTACTTGACATTTCATTTCATGTTATTTCAACAACCCCAAATCAACATAATGCATTTTATAAAAGAATTCATTTTGCATTTTCTTCCTTTAGGAAAAGTAAATAGAGTTATCCTAATACATTATTTGAGGTGAAACTTGAAAAGGTCATGTTAGAAACATGGCTAGAATCTAATGCTTACCAAGATTGGTCAGTTAATATATGGGTTTGTTAACATATTATGTTTCGCATGGTTTGAGCAAAAAGACATCTTTCTAAACACTACCTTCAACCAAACTAGAAAATGGGAAAAGTCAAAAACATGGAATGCATCACAAGAAACATAACATTTAAAAACATAGACCTAAAAAATAGACTTCTAAAAATATAGAATTAGAAATATAGATTTAGAAGCCCAAAATGACACAAAAATGTAACATTAACATCCATAAAAGACAATATGCACTTGCAAAACGCGAAGCATTGAAATTCATTTTTTTGAAACATGAAATTTGATTCCAATAGTAACATTGAAATAACTTGTTTAGAAACATACCTCCTCATTTCCAAAAGTATCAGAAATATGGATTGAAACATGTTATTGTTGAAACAAAAGTTGAATTGCAAAACATTTAAAGTTGAAGTCATAAAGCTCATGTTTAGTTCCTTTTAGATTTAACGTTTTAGGCTACATCACTATGGTTAAGGAAATTGCGTAAGCATTTTAAGCACATCTTGTGTTGTTCAATTATTGGAACTTCATTGCTTATAATGGGTGCATAAGCCCACCTCGTAATTTTGCCAATTTTGCCTATTGCCTTCCAGCTACTTGCTTCAAATCAATTGATAAATGTTGCATGAACATGTTGTTTTCAATAGCATTTGAAACTAGTTTCAAGATGAGATCACAAATATTCTTTTCAGGGCCTTGGGTGCTTTAGGGAATTAGACTTGTTCCTGGTGTTTGTTGCAAAGAAGGCGTGAGAATTGGGCAAGGACTAAACATGTTATTCAACCCACTGTTCAATGTTCCACTAAGTGAACCATACTAACGTGTAATCATCCTTCTACAAGATCAAGGCGTAGGAGCATGAATACTTTAATCTGATGTTTACATATGTTTTCCCTTTACGACTAGAGACAATTCATAGTAGGCCCATTCGAATTTTGGGTTGTAGACCTTGTAATTCACATGTTCATGTGTCAAAGAGGTGACAAATGCATATCCACCATCGTTGTTTGGGAAAGTCATAGAATTGTTTGGGATTTCCCTTGCATGAAAGACAACATTAACAACAAATTGTTCATGCTTCCTATTTAGGATAAACCCCCACTTCTTTCTCAAACTTTGATACTAATAATGCAACAAAACATCTCCCAATAGCTTGTGGATGCACCAATCCACTTGACTTCCAGAAAATCGTGATTTTGCCACTCTCAATGTCACTTTCAAGTTTGCATAGGAACTTTCAATGGCAACATTAGTATCATCGTTGACATATGGGAAATTCTAATTCCCCATCACATTTCACATTTTGGCACCCACTCTGACGTAACGTACAACCAAAATGCTTAAGCATTTGGAATCATCTCCATAAGCTTTAACAATTCTTCCTTTGTGAATTCCAAAGGAGTTTTTCCATTGGGCTGCACTATATCATGCATGATATGCCCCATATTTTTTAAAACCTTTGCCCAAACTACATCCTTGATTTTAATGCAAGCTTGCTTCTACCAAGTTTTTTTTACATGCCAAATGCACAAAAATATCTTTGTGTTTGGCCATATTTTCTTGCAATAAAAAAAAAATCATAAACATGATACAAAAATCTTTGAAACATAGATAATTGTCTCAAAAACAATTATGTTCAGTTTGCAAAGGTCACTATGCACACACCACCTTAAGTCCACCCATGTCTTGACTTGAAATGTACCAAAATAATCCATTGAAACATAAACCACTAAAACCTAGTTCAACCATTGAAACCTAACATAACATAGTTAGACATGAAGGAATTTAGAGTTAGGGACCCCACAATGAAACAATATCTGAAACATGACACAATTTCATCTTGAAGCATATCCACATCCAAGTCACTCTAAAACATAAAAAACTTGAACTTTTAAACATATTTCTGAAACATATATTTTAAATCAAATATTGTGCACCTGAGTAATATGGAAAGATAAAAAAATTAAAATATTACCTCAAACTATTGATTTTCACATCAGCATCATCAATAATGAAGGCATTTAATTTCCAATTTGGTTTTAATTTTTGCATTTTTTGATTAATAACGTCCATCCATTTAGACATGTCATTTTGCTTACTTTAAGATGTGATTATGTATGCAACCAGATAGTCATTCTTCCATTTGTCAAACACCATCAATGTATACAATGGAAATTGGTATGAACATAAACAACTTTCAACATGTGTCAATAAATTTTAATCATGTTTCAACAAGGCTCCACATATTACAATTGTGTTTCATCATGTTTCAAAGGTTTCCTAGGCTTTGAAACATTTACATAAGTTATAGTGAAACAATTTACCTTATTTTCATTTGTTCCAAAAGTAACATGGATTGCAACGACACTCTGATGACCATATTGTTGCATCATCACTACTTGCCAAGGACTTTGAATTCCGATTGTGAATGGGATATTTCTACAACCTAATAGATCTCCACCAACTTCAAACCCACTCTCTTTATAATAAAACAAAACATCTGGGTTCTCTCGAACCCACATGTGAACACTTTCGACATCATTATCATGTTTCTTATATGTTTCCTTTGCTAAGTTTCATGCTATGTTTCATATGTTTTATTCACTGAAAAAGGTGTCCCTCGTCAAGTAGCCGCCAATCTACACAAGTTTTTGCACATTTCTATGATGTTTTGCCATCATTTGTAAAACAAAAAGCCCCAATTGCAAAAAATTAAATATGAAGTCCTTTAAGCCTATGGAAACATGTGCCACAAATGTAGTTTTGTCCCCCTAGAGGATGTTCCTATGGCAAAAACTTCATGACACATTGGTGTGTCTCTTCTTGTAGTAGCATATCTCTAAAATTATAGGGAGGAGATATAATTTTTTGATGGTAAAAGCACATTGGCAGCCTTTTTTTTGGGACCCTCCATTACTTTCAATTGTAATGCAAGTTTTTTATTCAAGATTGCTTTACCTCTCTTATCAGGAGGCTTCTTTTTTAAAACCATGTCCTCTATAATGCCAATAAACTATTTGTCTTATCTTCTAGGCCAAAATTGCAATTATACTTACAACTCACCAGTTCAAACAAACTCAAACTATGGCGAAATTTAATGTTTTGTAAGAAAATGTGACTTTCAAAAAACAAATGACTCCAAAAGAAAAAAGGTCGATGTGTGTTCAAAATTTGAAACTTGGAAAATTCGAAATAACTATCTCAACATGGATAAAATAGTTTCCCTCTTTCATTTCTTTGTAGTTATTAGCATGTGAACTTGCAATTTGTGTCACTGCATTATTCCTCCGCATCGATAAAGTCTTACACTCAATTTGAAAGGATGTATGTTGTTTTGACTTTATGCGCTCCAAATTTGAAATTGATAGTCCATATCAGCTCCCTATGTGTAAAAACTCCGAGATGCGAATGTTGCACTACGCGTTGAATCCCCTGCAAAGGTTGTGTGTTCAAATCTAAATACAACTTATATATTATCTAAATACATATATCACTAGCATTGTTTGATCATGTATCACACACAAATATATTTAAGGGCAAAACTCATAATCCAATGTCTGTTATCATAGATAATGATTTAATAGATTCAAAGCAATTAAAATGTTTCATGGTATAACAACCAAGTGGAATAATGGCAATCAATGAATGCTAGTAATACATCCTCAAATTGAAAACTCTCAAATTTAGAAACAAATCCCCTTAAATCAAAATAATGCTAAAAACATGAAAAAAAAGTTTCAATAACCTAAAAGAGCAACATTAATATTTGTTGACAATAACAATTATAAAAAGTGTGACTTCATAATTTTTTTTTAAAAACTAAATTATTAAGTGTGTGCAACAAAACATATGCAAATAAACAATTATAGGAAAAATTATGTAATGTAAATTCAACTAAAAAAATTGAAAGGAACGATAAAGGGTCCTTGTTTAAATTGTTTGCTTCACTTTTTCACATACATGGATGCCCCAGCTAGTGGTTGCAAAGTCAAATGGTGCTTCCAAGGATAACATTGTTGAGCACCCTCAATTGTGAGTTGAATTGGGAACAAGAAACACATATTTGTTCTACCACCTTGTCCAAGGCAAGCACAACATTGTGGGGGAAATTAGCTTAAGCATTTGGAACTTGAAGCACACCCTAAGCACATTTATCCATCCCATGTCTATGTCCTCACAACGTCAAAAGTATCTCCTTATGTTTAGAAGTGAAGCTTCCCCTTGTTCTTCATCTATTTGCTCCCAAGTTTTTTAGAACAATGTAATATTTTCGCACACCATATCCTCTATTGCCCTAATCTATACAACAACAAAAAATAATGACATCTCAAATAGATTATTTGATGGTGACATAAGCCTTTCATATGTAGCCTTTATTTCCTTGTCCTTAATACCTTCCCGAATTTCTTGTCCCTTAAACAAAAGATGACCATCTTGCTTTAATATATCAACGGCCTTTCGCCAAGCTAAATGATATTCCCCTATATTCATCTTTCTAATGGATGCCTTGTTAGCACCTTGTAGTGGGCAAACACAACTAACATCCTTATCAAGCAAGTGCCAACAAAAAAACCTTTATTAATCGAACTTCTTAAGGAACACTCCTAAAAGGTGTTTTCGTCTGCAAAAGGTTACTTACAATTATTTTAGCCTCCTTAGACTAGGGGAGCTCAGGCTTCTATGTCATAGGTAAACATTTGTCATTATTGACGATATGCCATAAAGGATTCCAATCCCATTTTATAGCCTCAATTTGTCTTGCATTGGCCATATCATTGAACTCCTTGAAGCATTTAGCAACAAAGCCAAACCTTTGTTATCTTTATAAATCCTTGTGTTCATTCTCCGCCTCATTAAACCATTGTATGCATTTTTAATACTCCAGAAACTCATGTAAGGAATTGGCGAATGATTGTGTGTCACCAATTTTTACAAGGTCCATTGTTTGGGAAACTAAAGCAACAACCTCATCTCCATGTTTCACCTGCATTTGACCCAATAGTGAAAATTATATTAACATACACATAGCCAACATAAAAAACATACGAAAAATGAATAAGAAATAATGATTAACAAGTTACTTAAATCAAGATTCTATGTTACTCAACCAACTCCGTTGAAACATGTTATAGGCATGTTTCAGGGAATTAAAGTACCATGGCACCTACTGAAAACTTAACAATGGAAAAGAACAAATGAAACCTAGGAAGAATGTGGATGTGAAATAGAATGTGAATGAATATATTGGAAACGAATCTTTAACCGTAAGTATGTAGAAACACCAATGATGGAAAATTTCAAATACGCATATGTATTCAAAGCATAGATATGGAATGAAAGCTAAACTAAGTGATTGAAGTGACTATGAATGCATATGTTGAAAATTAGATGTAAATGTGAATGTACTGTAATGGATCAATATGGTAAAAGTAATTAAGTACCACTTCGTTTCCTCACATGAACTTTTTGAATGTGCAGTAGGAAACAATGTTGAAGTTTGGATCACAAACAGAGGTACCGAAACTTTTTACAAATTCTTTTTTATTTTGCGCTTTCTAGTCCTAATCAAGAAGATTGCACTACAGTAGATGAGAGAGGCTTAGTGTTTCTACAATTATCCCAAGAAACATTAGCTTTTGTTTTGAAAGTTCCCAAAACATAATATCAGCCTCTTGCCAAACCTTGTTTTCACATAACATCCTGTCAAGCTTTAATTTTTTCTTCTTGTCCCCACCATCTTTTTCTAGTTTTTTGGGAGTTGATGTTGGGGTATGTAACTCCTATGTATTGGTACTTAATTTTTTTGATAGTGAAGTTTTATCCAAAACGTCCATCTGTTTTAACTCCTCATTCTTCATATTGTGATTTAAATGTAAAGACCTTGGCAAGTAAATGTAGTCGAAGTAAGATGAGACATATTATACCACAAAAACATGCCAATTAAAACCTACTAAAACATGGTGATGAACATTATTAAAATATGGCTATGAGAAATTGGTAGTTTTTACTCTAGGTTTATTGACTGTGAAAGTCGAAACATGATTGTGTCCATGAATGAATGATGAAATTTCCGTAAATGTGTTTCAAAACATGATAGTTGTTGAGGAATTATATGATTTGCAACCAAAACATAATCTTACCTACTAATATCATAACATGTTTCTTTGGAACTGATAGAATGTCGAAACATGGAATCTGATTTAGAACGATGATTAAAACATGATTTTTTGTTGGAAAAATTTGAAACTTTTTGAATTTCGAGGGAAAAAAAAACTCATTATAATGAAACATGTTTCACATGAACTGAGACATGTTATTTTTCAATGGAACACTATAAATTAAACCAATACTTTGCAAATGCTTTATAATTGTTACTTGAATCTTGTCGAAACTTTAAAAAAATTATAATGTTGCAAATTCAAATAAAAAAGGTGTGATTTAATACCATTGTGTTTGCGATTTCTCCCGAGTGATATGTTCTAGTGAAAAAAGGTGCTCGAAAATCCTCTCTAGATTTGAAACTTATTCAACTAGTTGGCCTCCATGTTTTGTGAGGTGTTTTTTACAGCAACAATGAATTCCTCTTGAACTTCTTTGCGAATCTCCAAGGGCGGGGTTTTCTCCTTCTTGCATTTGCACACCCTCCACTGCATTTCTTAATGGTGGGTACAACTTTAGTTTGAGAGGATTCCCTTTTGGAATCCATAGCTTTGTCACACCCCTTCTTTCGGTGCTCATTAATCCTCATATTCAAATTCTTCTTGTAATGACAATAAACACAAATAAACTCCTTGTCCTCTTGGCAACTATTGTGGCAATTTTTAGGTAATTACAACCACTCCTCACGAGTGTGGGTCTCCACAAAAATTGTTTTGTTTATTTTCACATTTTCTACTATCATGTCCATTATTTCATCGATCTCCATGTTTCCTCTTTTCTATCAAGACTAATTTGACTTCTGTGCAATGGAAGACTGAAAAAATGGAACATTATGTTTAGATCACCTTACGCTTGAGTTGGAAGAAAAAAGAAACCTCACTATTCTGAAAAAACCAAGAAATGATTTTTAAAATTAAACCTTAATTGAACCAAAACCTAGGTGTGCACATTCGTTTGTTGTGATGATTGACACACAATGCATCTCGCTTATAATCAATTCCTACTTCAACTTTAACACCTATGTCATTACTTTCATTAATTGTTTTGACATAATAGTTCGATGAAAGTTAGATAAAGCGTGGGAAAGTTGAAAAAGGTCTAAAGTGTCATGCATCGATCATGGGGCATGGATGGGGATTGCATAAGGGAACATGGAAGATGGGTGCATGGGGCTGAAACATAGCTCCCAAAACTTTACATGCTTTGGTGGGCAATATGTTTCAAGGGCTTGAACTATCCAAGCATCGAAACGTGTGCTAAGCCACTCGTTGAAACTTGACATGTTTCAATGGGTGGTAGGTTTCGAGGTTCAAGTTTCAAAGGTCATGTTTTGAAGCACGTAGTTGAAACTGGCATCGGGCTGCCACTAAAATATGAGATGTTTTTGTGTGAGTTTGTTTCGGGCCCCACAATACCTCAACATGGAAACCCGTGTTGGGTGACCTTGAAGTGAGCAACACATTTAAATGACTTGTTGCTAAAATACTGTTGGGGGGAGTAAACACCATGCTAAATACATGAACATATTATTTGTTAAATGTCTTTCTTCCATGTTTTGGAATGTGGATGTTGGTTTCAAGTGCAAGTTGATTAAAAAAAAGGGAAATAAATAAAGGATCATGAATCCAAAAGGGTTCACAATATATTTAGGTGCACTTTAAATGAGGGTCCAAAGTGGAAGGTCCATTAATGAAATGGAACAATTTTATTGGTCAATAACCATAAATTGGACATAGGACCTTTAGATGAAGATCCACACCAAAAATAATCATTTTGAGGTGGGACCTACAAGGTGAAAGGACATTAAGTTGTTATAGTTTTAGGCACATATGGAAATCCATAATTATCCAAATTAAACATTATGAAAGAAATGTGAAAGCATGATACCTTGAATCACACAAGTCATTTTGCAAGATGTCATTAGCCATTCATCATATAAACAAATCCACTTTTACTTTATCTTATATGGAGATTTTTAATTTTAAAAATGAACTTTTAAATTACAACTTTCATTAAATAAAATACTTAATAAGAAAAACCCTTAATTCAAGGTACATAGAAAAACTTGGTCATCAAAATCCTTTTAAAAAGTCTTTCATTAACATCAATGTCACTCAAAGCTTGGGAGCTTGGTGTGGATAACCAAGATGTAAACTAGGGTCCAAGGTTGTCAATTTCATTATTTTTCATTGATTTTCATTATGTCTTTTTCTTCATTGTTATTAAAGTTGAAATTGTGCAAGAATGGATGCATTTTGTGAATTGAAAACATTTTTCAATGCACATACACCACTCCATTTTTTAACACATTTATTATTGACATATTTAGATCTATAACTCCACACAAAGTTGTTGCTCAAAGGAATGTTCTTTGCATGCGCATGAAATGAAGGTGTTTTTAAAAATAAATAAATAAAATGTCTAGGTTATGGAATGTTGAAGCATCCATTTTCACAAATTGGAGGATATCCTTGTTTATAAGGAATACATAAACTCATTCCTTCTTAGTTGTGATGAAGGACAAAGATGAAGAAGGTGAGAAGGTTGGGAAAAATTGGGTGGATGGTGAAATATTCCAATTGATTACATTAAGAGGAGAAATTGAGCTTGATTTTGCCCAAAATGTAAATAAAAGGGTAATTTCTAGTTTACTTGAAACCTTAGTTGTGTTAAAATTGATTTTTTTCAAAAAAAATTATTTTCAGATTTGAAATTTGAACGCATTGATAGAATTTTCAAAAGCAAAGTAAAAAATATATCAAATTTAGATTGGGTTGTTTGGGCCAAAAAAAACCTTAACATTTGTCTTTGTTCCCTTTTCCCCCTTTCAAGGTCATATCACTTTCAACCACCATGTAGTTTGAACCCTCATCTCCTTGAAGGGAAGGATATTAGGTCTATCTTGTATTCAAAATCAAAATCAAATGTATCTTAGAAGTCAATATTGCCATTTTTTCACATATTAACTTCAAAGATTATTTTGTTAAAAGTTCATGAGCTATCAAAACTTTTGTCAACATCAAATGATTTTTTTTCTTTGTTTCTTTGTAGGGATTATGTTCAATGATTTTCATATTTTTACCTTGACCTTGATATTTTATGTTTTCCATGTCAATTTATCATCATTTGTTATCCCTAGTTTTTGTAACCTCTTCATTTGCTTGATTGTTTCTTTAGCCATTTTGAAAATATCAACTTTTTTGATGTTGCAAAATGTTGATTTTGATTTTGCTTATGTTTTTTTTTCACTAGAAGAAAGTTGTTTCTAACCAATCAATTTGCAATTACATGTTATTGTAATTTATGACAATATTGGATGTTTTTATTAAATATAATTGCAACCATATAATTTTCAATACATATGGTTGTGTATCCAATTAATTTGTAGTTAATGGTGTGAGAAATCAATGACATGGATGATTTTCAATGGTTTTTATCCAAGTAAACTACTTTAAACCCTTTTAATCGCATACATGAGGTCACCTCATGGTTGTGTATGCAACTAATATGAAAATAATGGTTTAAAATAATATTTGGGTTAGGCTACCTAAGCAAGGTTAGGCTAAATTATGTAGACACCTAAATATGCTATGTTAAGTTACCTAGATACCTACTTAAGTTAGGTTAAACTAAGGTATCTAACTCAATACCTAGTTGATATTTAATTAGGTTATGTTAAGCTAGGTTACTTAGTTATTTAACTACCTAGAAAATTGGGCTAAACTACTTAACTATGTAGAGTTAGGATAAGTTAAGCTATTTTACTTTGGTAGATAGGCTTTAAGCTAACACCTATTTTTTAAATATGTACAAGTTATGTTAAAATTTCTACTTAACAAGCTAGGCTATAATAGGTTAGATAGGATATGTTTACCTAAGTAAGTAACTATAATAGCTTAATTACCTACCTAGGTTCAATTACCTAGTCATCTATTTTATTTTTATTTTCCTACCTACCTACCTAAGTTACTTTGGACCACCTATGTACTTATGCAAACCCATTTTTGGGTGGTACCATTGAGAACCATCTCACCAAAATTCAAAGAAAGGTGGATGTGAATCATGGATTATAATACCACAAATTGTTAAGCTTTAGTTCCATAGTTTCCCTTAGTATTAATGATTTGAATCCTAATAAACCTCCAAGTAATAATTATTAAGAGTTGAATTAGCCCTTGGATATTTCAGCGTAGAAGACTTTTTTATTTAAATTGATGCAAGGATTAGTTAATTTTAAGACCTAGTAAACCTTTTTAAGTGCATTATCCTTTTATGTTGTAAAGAAGGGAAAGGGGATGTAAAATTAGATGTGATTTATTGATATATTGGGAATACAAGCCCATAATTAACAATAACATTTCGTCATGATAATATTAAGTTAGTCTATAGAATAATCTTTAGGCACGAATGATGTACTTGAAAGATTTTTAGGATGCAGTCCTAATACATCTTTATTTAGTCTTCAATTCTATTAGATTCTTAAATATAATCAAAATCAAACTTAAGTATTAACATTTCCATCGGAGTGACTTTTGGTGAATTATAACTTAATAAACAACTTTAAAGGGATAGATCACAATTGTAAAAACTCCAGAATGCGACGAATGGTGCGAGCTAGGTATTCAGCTCGATGCTCCATGGAAAGGGGGTTGATTGGGCCTTGTAGCCAATGATAATGGCCATCACCGGGAACCCAAGTTCGACAATGAAAACGAACATCATCGTCTTTACATTGACACTTTTTAAACCTTTCTGGTGCGGCTTCACAAGCAGGAACAAATTTTAAATATATTACTAAGGCATGTGGGTTAGGAGATAATCGACAATCCCATGCCGAACGATCGACTCGAGTGCGCATCACTCTTTTAGACGGTTTTTCTTCACGTGACCGTTGAGAAACATTCACATCAAGCGGTGCTTCTTTAAGCTCTTCCTTTTCTACTAGTGAAATTGAAGGATTCGAGGGCGTAGCGACATCATCCGCCATGACTAAATTCTTGCCTGCATCAATAAAAACCAAGAGGGTAGTAGAAACAATGTGGTACTGGCGTTCAGAAGGGGTCAAAGTTTTTTTTATTTAACAAATTAAAGTAGGCGTAAGGTGTGGGAGTGACGGCGAAACCTCATGAAAACTCAAACATCCTAGATCTAATGGATTCATCGAACCCTAATTTTGATGGTGGATCTAGAAGTATGTGGGGTTTTTGTGATACAAAGTTTTTACGTAGTTAATTAGTGCATGGAAAAATAAA
>Ga0209611_10001935_pt1 | contig 36109 bp, 25 predicted proteins | sample S1TSphgellanicum_3_FD_187693 | JGI IMG/M metagenome (GOLD analysis project Ga0209611, IMG submission 187693) | Host-associated microbial communities from peat moss isolated from Minnesota, USA - S1T2_Fc - Sphagnum magellanicum MG (SPAdes) (version 2) | ecosystem: Host-associated > Plants > Peat...
TTTTATTGGCATTATTGGTGGCTATTAATGGCTATTCTATTGGCGATTATTGGTTGTTTTTTTTATTGGCATTATTGGTGGTGATTAATGGCTAGTCTATTGGCAACTATTGGTTTTTATTTATTGGGGTTATTAGTAGTTATTAATGGCTATTATATTGGTAGATATTGGTTATTTTTTATTGTGGTTATTGGTGGCTATTAATGGCTATTCTATTAAGGGCTATTATTAGTTATAATATTAATGGCTATTAATGATTATTCTATTGGTGGCTATTGGTTTTTTTATTAGGGTTATTAGTGGCTATTAATGATTATTCTATTGGTGGCTATTGGTTTTTTTTATTAGGGTTATTGGTGGCTATTAATGGTTATTTTATTGGTGGCTATTGGTTTTTTTTATTAGGGTTATTGGTGGCTATTGGTTATTTTTTTATTAGGGCTATTAGTGGTTATTAATGGCTATTCTATTGGTGGTTATTGGTAGTTATAATATTGTTGGCTATTAATGGCTATTCTATTGGTGGCTATTTGTTATTTTTTTATTAAGGTTATCGGTGGCTATCAATGGTTATTCTATTGATAGCTATTGGTTATTTTTTTATTGAAGATATTCGTGGCTATTTGTTGTTTTTTTATTGGGGTTATCGGTGGCTATTAATGGTTATTCTAGCTATTGGTTATTTTTTTATTGGGGATATTGGTGGCTATTAGTGGCTATTAATGGCTATTCTATTGGTGGCTATTGATTTTTTTTAATGGGGCCTATTGGTAGTTATTAATGGTTATTGGTTGTTTTTTTATGGGGGCTATTGGTGACTATTGGTGACTATTTTATTAACGGCCATTGGTTGTTGTTTTATTGGGGCTATTGGTGGCTATTGGTGGCTATTTTAATGGCGATTATTAATTTTTTTTATTGGGGTTATTGGTGGCTATTGGTTATTTTTTAATCGGGGCTATTGGTGGCTATTAATGACTATTCTATTAATGGTTATTGGTAATATTAGTGGTTATTAATGGTTATTCTATCATTGGTTATTAGTGGTTATTCTATTAATGGCTATTAGTAATTATTTTATTGGTGGATATTGGAATGTATTAATGATTATTATATTAGTGGCTATTGGTGGATATTCTATTAATGGATATTGGATTTATTAATGGTTATTATATTAGTGGCTATTGGTGAATATTCTATTAATGGTTATTGGATTTATTAATGGTTATTATATTAGTGGCTATTGGTGAATATTATATTAATGGTTATTGGTGGCTATTCTATTGTAAACCGTTGGTGGTTATTTTATTGGCGGCTATTGATGGTTATTCTATTGATGACTATTACTGGTTATTTTATCAATGACTATTGGTAATTATTTTATTGGTGGTTGTTAGTGGTTATTTTATTAATGACTATTGGTGGCTATTCTATTGTGGCTATTAGTGGTTTTTTTATTGTGGCTATTAGTGGTTTTTTTATTGATGGATGTTGGTGGTTATTTTAGGTTATAATACAACTATTGGTGGCTATTGTATTATAAATTATTGTTGGTTATTTTATGTTATATTATGACTATTGGTGATTATTCTATTATAAGTTATTATTGGATGTTCTAGATTATATTATCATAGGCTATTAATAATTATTCTATCATAAGTTATTTTAAATTATTTTTCATAAGTTATTATTGGCTATTTTAAGATATTTTACCTTAGGTCATTATATTTTATTTTAGATTATTTAAAATTATTATACTTATGATAAAAAAATTATAATAACATAAAGTAAAATGACCTTGAATAACCTAAATTATAACCTAAAATAACATGTATTAACTTAAAATAAAATAACCTAAGGTATAGCCTAAGGTTAGTTGAATAATTTAATTTAAAATAACTTAAAAACCTATAATAAATTAGTTAAAATACCTTAAGGTAGAATAACGTATAATAGTTTAGGGTATAACAATTTATAATAACCCATAATAACTTATAATAACATAAGGGTATAAGTTAAAATAATTGAAATAACTTAAAATAATATAAAATATATCATAAAGTAGCATATATAGGATATTTAAAACAACATCAAAATAAAACTATTTACTACAGTAAATTATAATAGTGAATTATGTCAACTAGTAGTGAAACACGATGTTTACATAATGATATTATAATGAAATAACTTTAATCAGGATGAAATCACTAAAATTCAATAAATTTATTTCACTTTTAAGGTCCCATAATGATTTTGACTAGTGAATCGCACCCCACTTTTGTAATAGTGGACATGTGATGAATTTCCGAAATTGGAATAAGAAGTTATGATTTCCTTCCCTTCACAACCATTTTAGTTGCTTGTTTCTTGCTTTGCATCTTTTCTTTATGTGTGCATTTTTTTTTGTTCGAACATTGCTTTATGTTTTATTTTGTTTTTTGTTTTGTTTATCCTCGAGGGATGGATGTCAATTTAAAATTTCCTTTTTGTTGGCTATTGTTCTTTGCATTGTGAAATTGTGTCATTGGAGCACTACTTTCAATTCAACAAAAAATATGTTGATACAAGCCCCTTGTTCATCCCCTTTTTAAATCAAACCAAACCAATGTTGTCCTCACAAGCAAACAACATTCAAGTAGACTCCTTGTCCATGTGTGGACCTAACAATCTTGTAGTTACTTTGAATTTCCTTAGTGAATTACCAACATTTGTAGCCCCAACACTTGATGTGTTAAAAATCATCAATGTGGGTGATGAGAATGAAGAAAAGCTTTTATAAAAAAAGTAAAAATAATTATGAACCGTTTAGAAAGTGCTCAGATTCATGGGCAATGTTATTTCCTTGGATATAAATGCTTAGGGAAAAGAATGGGGAGGTCCACAATGTCAAATGTGTTATCTGCTTTGTAGTAGCTGGAAATGACCTCATTTTAGGCCCCGAATCAAATACCCTTAAGAAACATGCAGGTAAGAGAAAGGCTACCAAGGATCTTCCACATTTGGGGGTGAAAAAAGATGATTGGTTTGTCAACAAGAGGTGTCAACACTTGAAAAATGCAACAATATACATGAGTAGGAGTCATTGCACAATAATTGAGCAAGTACAAGCTGGGTTGAAAGGTGAAAGGGGTAGAAAATGACAATAATTTGCCACAATATTTCATCTTTTTCAACAAGGATAACCTTTGTTGGAGTATGAGGTTTTTACGCCTTTTTTTTGTTTCTTAGGTGTCCCTTTGTTGGCTAAAAAACATTGGTTGGACACAATTGGTTTAGTAGTCGCAGATTTTATGCACAAGTAGGTGAAGTCAAAGGCAAAAGAGGTTTTTGTTGCTTTTCAATATCGTGCACTTAGTTGTGATGAAGTGACAATAATTGACAATCAATTTTGGGTGTCAATTCAAACATACATTATTAAAGATTGGGTTTGATCATTAATTATGATATTTCTAGAATGCATTACTAAAGGTAGAAATGCAAAAAAATAAACAAACGTTATAATGGATGCATTTATGAATGATGATGGTTTATCTAAATCTGACATTGTTGTGAAGTTATTATCATTTGGAGTAAATGGCATGAATGTCTTTCAAGTTAAGTTTACAAGTTTTCATTGTTTCTGTTTTCATTCACTTTTGTTTTTAAGGTTTGAAGTTTTTTGTTGTTGTTGGATTTTATATTTAAGTTTTGTAAATTTTTTTGATTCTTATATAACCCATTATTTTTTTCTTTATTGTGGTTGTCATTTGATGTCATTATTGGTAGGGAGTGAAAAATGATGTCACAAAACATATCAAATAAGACTTTTCACCTCATATGGAAGGGATCCACCGCATGAGCCATCACACTAATCTTATGGTTCAAACCCTTTCCCATTCTTCTCTCACAATCCCAAAAGATACATAGAATTCATGAAGAGGGTTCAACTGATGTAAACAAAGGGAAAAAAAATTTTCAATAACATAAAAACCCAATGGATCAATATGTTGTCCCCATCCAAGAGGGTCTTATTTGAATATAGGACTTTGTTGGCCAAGATGGATGAAGATCATGTTGAACTCTAGATTGCAGAAACCAATTTCGACTTATTGTTTGAACTTATTGTCCTCCTTGCCCTTGCAGGATTATTGCCCTTATTGGAAACTATCGATGGTTTAATCAAATTTTCACAACAAAGGGACATCTTTGTTTGTGATTAATATATTGTTGCAATCAAAGTTTGTTAAGCTAAACTCTATGAACTTTACAATGATCCAATGACATGTTTTGTATCTGATGCATTCAAAGATTTCAAGGATGTGTTGTCTTACAAGCATGATATTATTTATTTACGATGGATTGCATCTAAACTAGATCTTAACACTATTAATGTTGAATATTCGGTCTTCCAATCTGGTGAGAATGAATTCTATGTAACCCATCCTAGGTCTATAATTTGGAGAGCTAACAAGGTTACTTGAAGGTTTTCAAAAAGATTGTTGAAAATGTCAAAGTTTTGTGCACATGTGTGCAATTGCCATTTTCATTTGTTGGGACTCTTTTTATGTTTCACATTTAGTGGATTTAGGATTCATGGTTGTAGATTTTCTAACAAAAAAGTTGATGAACCCATTCCCAACAAATTATTTGATGGATGCTATGGGGGTAATGTATCCCCAACATTGGCTTCAAGTTGATGTTGGAATTTTCTTTGAGAGGAATTTCACATTGCTAAAAACACATTATTATTATGAGCGAAAGTTGAAAATTTCATCATCACACATCTTGAGCTACAATGCAACACCTTCAAATACCCCTTGAAAACAAACATTTCTTGTGCCATGGAACCACCGATCTTATTGAATGCATTCACTCGTTTATGGCGGACACTATCAACTTCCAAGAATCTACAAAGCTTTATTTCATAATATTTCAAGCTCGTAGAATTTGCTATAGTTCAAGTGTTAGGGAATGTGGAGGACGAACATACCTTTTGAACATTGTCCTTTACGAAATCAAAGCTATGTAACAAACTCAATGAACACCTTCTAGTAGTGGTTGGCATGTAATCGTAAAATTTTTACACCTTATAAAACATTTCGTATGATGCATCTTTTGATGATTGGAAGCTAATGAAAATTAGGAAAACAAAAGTTTAGTGTGGTCTTCTGACTTTTATTCCATTCTCGATATGAGAAGTAGCCTAGAATTGAGCTTAAGGCTATAAAAGCTAAAAGTTGAATGGTTCTTTCATGGTTGTTTTGGTGATTTTTTTGTTTGTGTCATTTTTTGTTTGACCTCTTGTCATGTTTAAATATGTTTGCTTTTTTTTTTTTCCATTTGTTGTTGTGCTCACTAGTTCAATCCTTCAAGTTATGTTTCAATCCCAATTTTGACAAGTTTTGTGCTTAGAGTTTGTACCCTTACTATAGTCTAGTGTCTACTGGACCTTGTTATGGGTGATTCATTTCTCCTTTGCAAATCTCTAGTTTTTTTCCTCTTTATGTTCCTTGGTCTGTGGTATCTTGATTTCTTGTTCCAACTTCTTTAGATTTTTGGAATATGGATTATGGGCATCAGGCCACAACATGATGATTTTGTCATATGTGCAATCTATGAGTCTGATTTAGGTCATATGTTCAATTCTGATCATGATTCTCGAAAATGTGATTTGTTATAACTTCTTGAAATGTAATGGTCATATGTTTTAAACATGTGGTCAATGGTCATATGTTCCAAAAATGAAGTGGTCATTTGGGTCCTATGTTCAATATTTTGAATTTGCAATTCTCATTGGTCATATGCTTCATTTTGGAATCCATGATTCTTATGTTGTAACTTGTATCCTAGGATTAAGGTCATATGTTGTGCCTTACAAAAGACAATTCAACTAACTACATCTGAGAGAGGAATAAGGACTCGAGGATGTCCATTAAATCTTTAGAAAACACTTGTTGTAGCCTTTTGTATGTAGGTCATTTTGCAATACTTCTCTCATTATGTATCTCTCATTAATTATTGTTGAAGTAAACATGAACCTTTCACCAAATTTGAGTGATTTTTGGGGCACGTAGCAAAAAAAAAGAAAATTTAATTTCATTAGATATATGTTTTATGCTTCAATGTTTGTATTATCGCCAAAAGTGCATCGATAATTTTTTAATTAAAACCACTCATTCAAAATTTCAAATTCTTAAAAAAGAGTTTACTAAGTTCCTTTCATGGTATAAATGGCTAACCAAAGGAAGGTGCAAGTAATTAGATTAATGTGCAAATTGAAGATGAATTAGGAGGACGTACTTATAAAAGCATTATAACAATATTATAGATGGAGGATCTACAAAAAACTTAATTTATGCTATTGGGAAGACCTTGGTTAAAGCAAGTTAAAGTTTATCATGATTGGGGCAATAATGTTTTGACAATTGTTATGAAAGATAAGATTGTTACCTTGAGTACTTCAACAAAAAACATTATTCTCATTTCCAAAAAGCCATGTAATTTGGATGATAGTTGTGATTGGGAACATGGCCTTACCAACAAGCATCAAAAATGCCATTATCAAACCATTCCTAACTTATGGCCAATTAGAAAAGTAAGTTTCAATGAATTGAAATTCTTACCATATATCTTTTGTGGAATGACAACCATTATTTATCCTATATAGTTTTATCATTGTGAACTAGGAGACATGTTGATATTAGATGAATTCACTAGTGTTCGATGAAAAGAAAGTTTTGCAACTTGATCACAACTAAGTGTTTAAGCTAAAAGTTATAGGCCATGTCAAATTGGCAAGAAAAGTTGGGTCAATTCCAACATGGCACTTACATGGGTCATGTATAATTTTGGATTAGTAGGAAATAAATGTACCATGATGTTGTGAAGTGCACTTGTGTGAATAATTATTCATCAACATTATGAATATTGGAATGTTAGAATTGTAAAGCAACTAGGTTGTAACGTAAAAAAACATTCATTGTACTAACTTGAAACTATTTGCCATTTAAAATGGACTATTATGCAACTAACAAAATATTACTTTGTAACTAAGACTACAAATTTGGGATAGATTTTGGAACTTTTTAGCAATGGAGGACTTAACGAAAAATTATTATTTTGTAACTTATAATGTATGCAAAATGCAACTTATGTAAAATTATAATGATATCTTTTGTAACTTTGTAGGTATTATGATGTCATGTCACCGTTTTTCACCATCATGTCCAATGGACCTTACACGCACACATCTTATATCACAATAACAAAATTGTTTTTAATTTATTTTTATCTTTTTGTTAGACCTTGAGAAAAAATAGAAGGTTGTGTGGGGAGGGGGGGAACAGTGGGCATATTTTCATATTTATAAAAATATGAATATAAAATTCCATTTGTTAATATGCACAAGTTTCCTTTAAAAGGATTAAAATTGCAATCTACATGAGGTAGAGTAAACATTACATGGAGGATGGCCTTGATCCTGTTATCGTCAAGTCTATCACCAAAATCCTCTATTGCAGGAAGAGATAACAACACATCAACAATGTCTTTTGGTTTATCTGCTTGTTGCTCATTTAAATGCTCATGGATTATCTTGTCAAAAAATTGATCAAATTCCATAAAAATGTGTTTTGCTTGAGGTAGAACACCTTGGAGATCAAACGGTTTCAAATATGGAATGTAATCACTAATGTTGAAAATACCCGCTATATGCATAAAATTGGCCATGACGTCATTGAACTCTTTGCCCTTTTTGTTGTAGAAATCATCTTCACTAAAATATCTTTTGCTAAACAACATTTGTGTGATGATATTCAAGATGGTTTTGTGTAATAATGCTTGCATGTTGATTGGTTTTGCATCCTGCAAGTTATCAACATCACAATAAAATTATGTTTGGTTTTTCCCAAGTTTTAAAAAGCTATCACTTTCCCTTGTTGTGTATGTTCAAATTAATAAACAACATGTTTTCTTAGGTTTAATTGTATTCCTTAGAATTCACAAAGCTATATGAACTTTTTCAAATTTGTGTCACAACCTTGAAATGGGATGAAAAATATAAAGTCACGAGTTCAAACCTTGCAATGCTCAAAAATTTCATGCATTGTGTATGAAAATTCATCATCTCGAATTTTCTTGAAGGCTTGTAACTTTTTTGTAATCAATAATTCTGATGCACATAACTTTCGCCAATCATCCCCAGAAGGTGCCCATGCAACATCCTTTCGACCATAAGTGAGCATATCAGTAACCACACTTCTAGGTCGTGTAGCAAACAATAGATCATGTATTTGTAAAACCTCTTTTGCATGATTTGGAGATGAAATCACCACTATAGAAATAGACCCAAGCTTGAGCTCCATAACATCACCATACTTTTGTGAAAGTTTGTAAAAAGATAGATATGGGAGATTTCCAATCAATGGAAGATTACCCAACACTGGCCACAAGGGGAAAGGGCGTGGTGCTGTTTTTAGTTTCATGTGACAAAAAAAATTCTTGAAAATGAAATCCAAGATGACCAAGGTTGCAATTGCTACAAGTACAACCATCAACCCTTGAGTGGGTGTAATTAATTTGGCCCATATCCAAACAATATTTTCCATGTGTCACAAAGGTTTTTGCTTTCTCAAATGTTTTAAAGAACTACAAGCTATACACAAGGAAAATGGAAACCTTTTGTTCGGTGCAAGTGAAAACTATATATCTGTGCAGTGTTTTTGCTTCTCAATTGGTTTAGAGAACTACAAAATAAACACAATGAAAATGGAAGTTGGGTCTCTTGGATGGAAGATTATAAAATTATGTACATAACTTTGAATTGCATCATGAAACCAATATATGTACAACCTATTAGTTAGGATTCCTAGGCACGTTTTAGTTGTGGGTTATTTTATTTGTCATGAGGTCGTGCTATTTTTTATTTATGTACCTATTATAGAGGACATCATTGTGTAAACAAACCACTGAAAAGAAAAGGGGCACATGGGCATTGGGTACATTCATTCAAGGCCGGATTACCTTACATTATGAACAACTTTTAGGACATGCAAAAAGTCCAAAGACTTTATCTTTAGGACATGCAAAAAGTCCAAAAAAAAAATTCTTAAGACTTTCTTAAAGTAAACTTTTCATTTCTAGAAAGTAGGATATTTTACATGGTTTTCATTATGGGCTTTAGCTTTGTTGACGCCAAATTATTTGTGCCCTTCAAAACCATCAAATGACTAAATTAGTAGTCCTTAACCTTGTGGCCAATATTCCTTTAAAAAGTCATAGCTTTTTGGAGTCCTTTGGTGTAAATATTGGCCCACATATTATTCTAGTAGATTTCATAAGTAAATATGACCTTCATACATTATATGAATCTAGAAGATCAAAAATTCATTTGTTTTAATTGCTAGTCCTTTCATGTCCCTAAAGTCAAATTTGTGGCATGTTACATTTATGAACTTTTATATTTCATTACCTAGTTAGATACTTGATTTTCTTATATCATTAATTTTTTTAAAATGTATTCTTCAATAAACACATTAGATCTAGTACAAATTAGTAAATTTTTGAGTCCTTGCAATACTTGGAAATTACATATGTCTAGTTAAGACGGTCATTTTGTGTAATCCAATTTTGAATCTACCCCATTATAAAACCTTGAAAACAAAAATAATGAAATCAATTTCATTATAATGGTGAGAAAGTGTCCAAGTTGGGAAAGGAGGTCCACCTCAAGGGCAAAGACTATTTCAATCACACCTTGCTCTCTTATCATGGTAATCCAAGATCATGATTATTTTCCTTACCATCATATATCATCAATTGCCATTTAGTTTTTTTTCATATGAAACAATTGAAAGGAAGACTTTCAAATCTAACATGGTTACCTTGAAGGTTCAACAAATAATGTGATTTTCAAGTTTGGACATTAAAATTTGTTTTTCAATTTTATGTTATGGACATGAAACTACAAAGGATGAAGACAATCGCATTTTGATAAATGTTAGCATATTACTTAGTAAAAAATGTGTGGACTAATAGGATGGATGTTGTGTGAGTAATATTTAGATTTGATGTAGAATTCCACCAATGTTTAGTACATCTAAAGGTTATTGGAAAAATAAATCAATAGATGAAAGACTTTGGCACATTTTGACAAGGACATATTATATTGACACATTATGTTCATGCACACACACACACATCTCTTTTTCATTTTGTTGCAAGTTAAAAATATAAGGTGTAAACATATATAGATAATTTAAATATAAGCACATTTTCTGGATTTAACCGTCAGAACACTATTTTCCATGTTCCCTAATGTTCCTCAAGCCAAGGTTTTGTTTTATTCCCATGTTTTTCATGAAATGATACATTTCTTTGTCCCATGCTCCTAATACCTATTGCTTGGCATTTTATATCATGAAAATATGTGAGTGCATGGTTGAATCCAACTCATTTTGTGACAACTTTTTGGTTTTTGCAATACCCATATTTTTTCAATGTCTCCTAACAAAAAATAATTAATTAAAAAAATTGGGACTTGGCTATAGATTAATAACTTGATTGTAGATTTTACCTGTAATTTTATCTATTGACAAAAGTACATACACTTTTATAAGTGGACTTTTGAAGTGCAAAAATATGGATTGGGCACCTAATTGGAATGGTAGTTCAATCTGAGAAGGTAATTATGAATTATCTATAATGACTTAGTATGGTGATGTAGCCTCAAATAATAAATAGGTGCAAACAAGATACAATGAGCCAACAAGATTATTATAAAAAAAGATTGCATGTCCTATTTGCCCAAATTTTTTTTTCATGTGAATGAATTTTGGAAATGATTTTTTGTAACTTGTTATACTAAATGCTTATAGTTGTCTAAGTACATGACATGTTTTTTTCTTCATCATTTTTGAATAAATATGAATTTTTGAAAGTGTTATGATTCCTTATAAATTTAATGTTTTGTCTTTAAAAATGATAATAATTTCAAATCATAACCTTTTTTCTTTTTTTTTTTACATTTTTATGTTTTCTTGTATGATAAACTAGAATTTTTCTTAACACATCATGTACATTTAACCCCATTTATGTGTGGCAAAAGACTTTTGAAATTCTAAAATTCTGGATAAATTTTGGAAAGTTCTTTGAATTTTTGAAGTTTTATAATTCCATATATCTTAGGGTATGAATATTTTTTTAATGTGGTTAATAGGTCTTTATCCTCTTAACTTTTTCCCCATCAAATGTAATTTATTATATGAGTCCTTTTGATACTCCTTTGCAAAATTGACTCATGTTCGACATGTTCCTGTTCACTTTTAAAGGTCATAAATCAAAACTTAAAACTTAAAATTTCATCAAATGAATTTTTGGTTTGAGTTCCTTAACATTCATATGAATGAAAAAATAAAACTTACCATGACTCCCATGACTTTAAATGGAAAAACATAAATATTTATCCAATTTTGATTATTTTTCTTTGCGATTCGAAGCCCTTTCTGGTTCATTGGATTGTGACTACATTGAAACTTTTATGTGTAGTTCTTTTCTGAAAAGTTGTAGCCAATGTCCAATTTAGGACTTTCAAATGGCCAAAATTAAACCATATTTTCATAATGTTTTCAATGTTAAATTTTTTTTTAATGTTTTCAAAACAATTCCCCATTTTCATATTTATGAAATCTTTTATTTCCATAGTTCTTTATATGGACATTATTACATGGACTTCATTATTGTACAATAATTTATTAGTTTAACACTATATAATAGAATTTGAATGGATCGTTAAATTCAAAAGGAAAATACCAAGGGAAGCTTGTAGTGGAGGCTTATTCTACAACTAAACAAAAGCAACTCCGCCAATCTCAAACTATTAGTTTTTAGTCACATGTGTTCCATAAATTGACCCTTAAAACTTCTAGATGCACATTTCATGTTGTCATAATTTAATTTTTATTGTAGACATTGATTTTATGACTGTCATTATATGTTCATATTTATGTGCTATTATGTAATCCTACTATTAAAGAAGGTTTTTTTTTTTAAATTAAAAATTTAATTTCTATGTTTTGCTTGTTATGTTTTGTCACATAGAAATTTCCCCTTTCCACTCCCCTTTTGAGCCTTTTATTTAAATGCATTTCCCAAACATAAGACTTTATAATTGGGTCACTTTTATATTTTCAAGTGTTGTATAATGTTTATCGTGTAAGATTTACATTTGCATCATATGACATGACATGAAAAAGTTGAAGATGGAACTAGGTGTTTGAGAGCTCTATCAACTTAATATAACACGTGTTCTTCCTTTTTTCAAAATATAAATTCACATGCAATAAGGACAATTTACATGTGCGTCCTTTTTTTGGGTGTGGAATTGACGAATCATTGTACTTGACCCACTTTAGTGTCCTTTTTTTTGGGTGGAATCAGTAAATCATGATACTCGACTCACTTTTTCCTCAAAGGAAGAGAACATTTTCTAAGGGAATCCTTGAGTACCAAAGTGTCATAGCATGTGAAGCAAGTCAAAAAAGAATCACAAATGATGCATTTGATTTGCATGCAATCTACATGGAAAACCATGGAAGGTCCTCAATTACAAATTGCAAAAATTAATTATCTCGCTTAATGTTTACATGGACTAGTCAAGGCCAACTTAGAATAGGATATATAACTTATGAAATCAAATATAAAAATCATATATAAATACGTACCTACCTATCTATGTAGGTAGGTAGTTAATATAACATGTAATAATTAGTACATATCTAGGTTAAGTAGGCAAGTAATATACCCATAGTTAGTAAATTATTAACTAAATTGAAGTAGATTAGGTTTTAGTTGACTTGGTGGGTAGGTAAGTAGGTTAGGCTACCTACCTATCTTACCTATATATGTAAATTTATAGGTAGGTAGGTAATAAGTACCTAGCCTATACTACCCTACCTAACCTACTTAACCTATTACTTAAATGCCTACCTAGCTATTTATAAACTACCTACAGTCCTAGTATAAGATTAATCATATAAGATTCAAATAGTTTGACATGACTATTTATTAGAGTTGAAATTCATTGCAAACTGTGAAATGTATTAAGATGATTTTTAAAATAAAATTTAATGATTTCGAAATTGGACATTTATATTCCATTCTTCAAAATAAGCAATCCATTTATACAAGGTGTGAAGGTCTTGCACCCAAGTGCACACACTTAGTGCCAACACCCCCAAACAATTAAAATATAGAGTATTCACACCCTACTTTCATTAAAGTACTTCAAAAGACATGTCACCAACATGTACAAATAAATCATGACGTGGCATTTTCCCATGTGTAATGGCGTTTGTCATTGTTGGTGCCAAAGATGATGACAGGGCAACAATTTTCCTAGTTTGCTTGCCTTAAAAGATTCCATTTAAATGCAACCTATTTAAGCTCCTATGCACCATGGTTTAAAATAATCTAAAACTACATGTGGGAAGGCTTGTAGAATGTTTGTTGCAACTATTTACCAAACTTTGAGATTGAACAAGTGCAATTATGCACCAAAATTTCCCAATGTTGTGGGTGAACATCAATGTTGTGCATGTATTTAATTTTGTCATTAACATGAGGTTTTTTATTTTGTAAACCGAAGAATTGCTAATTTCAAGAAAGGAAAATAAATGTTAAAATCGAAAAACCTCTAGTTTGGGTTAGTTCCAAAATTCAAAGAACCAATTTGGTTTCCATAAAAGAAATGGCGAATTACTTCATTATTTTTTGTTTTTTCAAAGAATGATAGTTACCTATAATACATTATAGCCAATTTTTTTACTTTTTGAAATAGGGGTTATGAGATGAAAGAACCACCTTGATAATCAATTAAGGTTTGGTGCCATTTTTGCACCTTATATCTACTTTGTTAAACTTCAACTTTGACTTCTTTTATTACCTCTAGTTATAGTTTTGAAAATAAAAAAAATTGGTTTTAATTTTTCTTACATTTAAAGAACTTCAAATTCCATTTTTTTTCAAAAACCTTCAAAGAATCAATAATTTTCATGAATAATTGGCAAATAACTAGTAGTTTTGCAAAAGGTTTTTTAATTTTTAATTTTTTAAAATGATATTAATTCTAGTGATGATGATTTCATCGAAGCTTGGTTTAGGTGGGATGGGCTATAGTTGTATTCATACAAAAAGACAATTCCAAACAACGAATTTATTAGAGATCGATTCCAAATTGAAAATTTTAATTTTACAAGTTGTATTGTTTCAAAATAGCCTTATGGACCCTAAAATATCGAAAGAGAAACAAATCCTTTTATTTTTTTCAACATCTTTTGGGATTTTTGTTTTTTTTCAATTTATTTTTTGAATCATTGTGTCTTTTTAATTTCATACAAATGTAAATATGTGTTATTTCATTTGAATATGTTGAGATTATTTCTAGAGATTAACATTTATTTTCTTTGAAATATAACTAATTTTCAATAAAAATTTCTCCTTTAAATACTTAATTCAAGGATCTAATCCCCGCTTGCTTAGCTGATTTAATGTTAATCCACCCTAATTGCTTCCAAAATTTTAATGAATTAAAAACATGGGTGGTTGATTAAATCTCCCCTTGGATGATAATTGGGCGATATTTTGTACAATTTGAATCCTATATATATATATATGAAAATAACAATGTTTTCAAAATGTAATCCCCTTCTTTTTTTTGTCATTTCATTGTCATTGGTAATGCATAGCAATGTGGAGCCCAAGCTTTATATATATGAGAACCATCAATTGACATGTGCCATTTCCAATTATCATCCCAACATTAGTTCAAACGTCCAAACTAATTACAAACTATAGATGCACAAAATAAAAAACATATTCAATCAAAATGACAACCCTAGATATTGCTTTTTCAATGAACAATAAAATGATCATGATTTGGCTATAAGTCACATACTACCTTGTGGGGATGTAATGGCTAGAGCTATTGCCCTAATACTTAGATGCTTCAAGTCTCTGGGCCCTATAATCTCTTATTAGAAAGCTTCAAACCTAATAACTAAATGTTGTTGGAATAGTGGGAATATTAATCTCCTCAAAAGCTCGTGTGATAAAAAGACAATTGGGTCTTGGGTCTTGTCTCTTGTCCTCACCTTAAGAATTACTAAACTGGCAAGCTGATAATAGATTTGCGTCTAGGTGAATACAATGGGGTGAAATAATTTTTGGCTATTAGAACATAGCCAATTATGGATCCCTTAATCCTCAATCAAGACGTTACATGATATCCTTATTTTGAACTAATCATAATCAATTTCATGATCTTATCACCAAAATATGTATTTATAAAAAAATTCAAAGTTTAATGCTTCAACATTCATTTCTCAAAAATGATATGTATGAATGTAACCTTTTTTTTAACAATTTTTTTGCCATGTAGCAGATTTGCCATTCAAAAATATATATATTGTTGAATGAAAGTTGGCCAACAATTTAAAAAATATAAAAGATGAACATGTTTCTACACATTGTTCAAATAGTCAAGATATAACAAATTGCTCCAACAAATTTGTGATCACTTCTCCATAAAAAAACTTTTGTGACACCCACTATTGTGCCACATTTCAAATATTGCCCACAATAAGTATCTTGTACTAGGTTTGCCTTGAATAACTTAAGGAAATGTGTGTAAGAAAATAAGAAGAGTCAAGTTTGAAGAATAAAATACACCTAATTCACAACTATTCATCTTAAATCGCAACTTGCTAGTAACTTAATTACGAATATCTTCCTGGCCTCTTTTAGCCCTTGCGTGAATCAAGAGCCGACACTAGAATGGTACCATAATGAACAATGAAACTCCTTACTTTTCATGAGTTGCTCATAAACATTCTACCATAAGACTAAATTTCAAGGTCTCTAAGACCAATTTTATCAATGCCCAAGTTGATATAACCTCTAACTTTTAAGAGGCTTTTCACTCAAGAAACTGATTGCACCAACTAGTGTTGTGCAACTCTTAAGTTTTAAGAAGAACCTCCAGTGTTGGTTTTGGAAAATGTTCTTGAGACTAGTTTTGGTTCTAGTTAGGTTCTTTTTTCAATAAATTGGGACTTGATTCTAAATCCAACTTTTTAATGTGATGGTAGGTTTCGGTTTTGTTGTTTTTTAAATTTTCAATTCAAGCGGAAATAGGTCTTGGCTCTAGGGTAGTTCATAATAGGTTATAGGTAACCTCATGCTTAAGTTCTATAATGCTAAACATCATCAAAAACAATGAAAAAAATGAATTTATATATTTATATATTTTTTGAAATTGTTAAAAAGCTTTGACAAGGCCAAATTAAGCAGAAATAATATAGTTTTAAGCTCTAAAATTGAACTACATTAATGGATTAGTATCATTTTTTTGTGACAATTGGTTTCGCATTTTCATATCTCATGCAATTGTATGCCAACTTGGAGATGTGGTCTTAGCATCCTTGAATTCAACCCTCAAAACTCAACCCCCCCCCTACCGCACCCGAAAAAAATCTGCCCTAATTCAACTTTTAAAAAACCTCCAAATGCACACCCCCTTTTTCCCCCAAAAGAGTCCCCAAATCTGTCAGTCTAGGACTATGGAACTGGAATTAGAACCGGGTTTTTTCAACAATCTAGTTTAGTTTGGGTTCCTCTGTCCAAATCAAGAACCAAACCCAGTTTTGTTCTCATGGATTTAAAAAATAAAGAACTAGGGGGCTAGTTCCTACCTAGTTTCCTAATTAGGGGAGAACCATGGTTTAGATTCCAACCGAATTCCGAGGTAAGGACCCAGAGTCTAGTTAGGATTAAGGTACACACAATGGGAGTTGATACTGGGTATCCAGGTTTCTTGGGTACCCACACAACATTGGTACTAACTACCAAAATAGGTGCTAGTTTGCTTGAGCCCCTCGCTAAAACACTTTTATGAAGTATTTTGTTCAGTCCCTCAATTGTGCAAGGGGGAAAGAGGAAACAATTAAAGCCAAAGATGTGGGGGTCAATCCTACTAATGGACAAGTAGGAAATGGAAAAGGGCTTCAAATCACAACTTTTAATGATGATTGTCATACCTACAACTCATGTTCTGCAAATCTTGTTGAAATAATAAATTTTTTTTGGGGAAAAGAAAATCTGGCAGCCCGATTATGAATATTTCAGAATTTCAACATTACTCTTTAAATATGCTAAGTCCTCTAGGGTAAATAGGCTAGTGAGTGAACACTTAAGAAGTCAAAGGAGGTGAAATCCTCAGATATTGTTCCTCCGTTTCTAAAGCTCAAAGAACACTTGTAGCCTAATTTCACCTAGTGCTTCCGACACTGCAAAAAATTCTCCATTCAATAAAGGAATGGGGAAGATATGAGGTGTTTGGTGCAAGGGGATTTAATATTTGGTGATGGGTGGATTAGAACATATTAGCATTTTGAGCTTAAAATCCTTGATCATTGCATTTCTGCTTAGAACACAAAGAAGTTTTGTAAAGCCCCAATTGATGCACTTATCAAGTTTTAAATCACTCAAAATAGACTAAAATGAGGAGGATATGGGATTGGAACTAAAGAGGGGTCAAGTTATATTTAAAAAACAAATTGAGCTAAACTATCACTCACCCTCGTCTTGTGTTTTTTGTGTTGGTCCTTTACCTCTAACCTTCAAAAAAATTGTAGCCCTCTAGTTTGCACATCCAATGACACAAAAATCACCCAATTTTAGGAAAATATTGAAAATTATTGAATGATAGCTGACATGTGTTTGGGTGATGACTGGTTTTACTTTACTAAGTCTCAAAATTATATTGTGTTGTGAACTAAGTTCAAATTTTTAGAATTTTTGTACATCGTTTTTAATTTTAATTTTTTTTCCAACTAGCCCTCCTAAGAATTCATTAGTGTCAAAACATGAGTCGTAGGTAAGCTATCTGGCCACTTCAAAAGAGAAGATGGCAAGTAGTCATGAGGATGATTTGGTCAACATCAGTGTTGAAGATAAAAATGAGATAAAACCCCTACTGGATGGGTACCTATTGTTGATTCTATTAATTAGATGGGGTGCTTTCCAAGTTCAAGTTTTTTTCTTTTTGCAACTAAATTTGGACCAAAATTAAAAGCTTCTATTTTGAAGCAAGCAGCTCCCCTTTGGCCCACCTATATAGGTGAAAAGAAAACAATAATTGCCAAAACATATGGTATAAAATTGAGGTCTTATGAAAATCTATCTCTCCCCCAAAACCCAAAAGGAAAAACCTTGGGGCCCTTGAAAGCATGTTAAACCTTCTCATTGGTTGCATTCAAATTACATTCCTAAAACTAATTATCACCATTTTGGATGTGAACTTATACCCCATCCTAAGAACTAGGGTACTTATTGGATTCATATTAATTAGTTCGTGGGTGCACTCACACTTCTTTTTCTTTTCTTTTTGAAGGGGCCATATTGATTGGCCCATTACCAATTTTTTTGGAACATTGGGCAGTCCACAATAAAAAGCACCTCTTTGGACCACCAATTATGAAGTAGAAAGAAGTGCTGTCACTGGATTTGGAGCGAACTCACTGGTCCCATTGAACAAGGCCTAGAGGGGATGTGCTGGATTTCTTGGTCCACTAAACAAGGACTAGGGAACTCCACTCACATTTTGTAATGGTGTTGGCTGCATGTAACTTTTATTTCCTGGATTGTTTGTCACCATTTTTGGCCTGGGCTAAGGACATGGCAACACCCGCCAAAATAAATAAAGGAATTCCTCCTCCCCTCTTCCCCAAAAAGAAAAAAAATTGGACCCCTCATTATTGCATGTTGAGCCTTTCATTGGTTACATGCAACTTTTGTTTGCAAAATTGGTTACCACCATTTTTGGTCTGGGCTAATAACTTAATTAAGAATTGGAGTACCTATTGGATGGTAGGGGTGGCGATGAATCAGCAGAAGATACCCATTGAGATTTTCCCAAATTTGAAAGTAGTGAGCAGTGTTCCTAGGTATATTTTGATCTAATAGGCAACATTATTGTTTTGCTACAAATATTTGTTCTCTAACCGAATATCTTCCATTTGGGAAATTTGTGACACATAGTAGGCATCCTTTTTTTAATGGAAAAAAATCGCCTAATTTTTTTAATTAAAAAATAGAAAATGAAGTGTTTTGAGGGTTTTCAATCACTAGAAGAGAGAAAAAATAACATAAAAATTGCATGATCCCCTATGTTTGGTTTCTAGTTTGTAGCCAAATACATAAAACGAGGATTTAATATTTACACTTTATATTTAATTTATAGTCATATTTGGCTAAATGTTCTTAAGGATGATTGTCATTTTTTCTACATCTTAATTGGATGCTCATCATGGTGGCTCCAAAAGAAATTTCTAAGAAAAAAAGTTGGTAACCAACATGATACTTGCTCCACAATCATTCATGGATTCTTCAGTACCATAGTTACTTGGGAGCTTTGGCACAATTAAATTATTTTTAATTTTGTTGAATTTTCAAAAAATTAACTTATTACACCAAATAATTCAAAATTTATGGTTAGATGCGAATCCTGATCCTCTCCAATACAAGTTTTTTAGGACAGTTTAGCCAGTAAAACAATTGAAAACTTCTAGTAGTGAAGGTAGTTTTATTATATTTACTTTGTACCTCTTGAAACATTTATCCATGGTGTGATCATGGATCATACTAAAATTAAGTTTTTATTTCATTGAAACATGATTGCAATACTTTAATTATGTGCATAACATTATGAATACATGACAATAGTTTTGCTTTACTTGATGGTGCATTGGCCCAAAAGCATCAACACCTTTCATTGATCCTTCTAACTACATATTAATGAACATGACAAATGTAGGACACAATCACAAGACAATTGCATGGACCCCATAATAAGTAAATTCCAAGTTTGGTATGGATTCGATTATATTTTGTAAATTTGGCAATATTATTGTCATGTAACGTCATCTAGTATGAAGGGAAGGTTCATGTACCCAAGATGTCATATTTTCTTCATGCATCTTCAAAGATATGTTGATTTTTTTTGCAATGACTACTAACTAGCATCCATGCCACCAGGTTTTTAATGTGTTGAATAAAACAATTCCATTAAATGAACATTTCTACCAAACATTTTCATAACTATGATCTATCAAATCCATCTTGCAAATAACACGTGAGAAATTTGTATGTAATTAATTGTGAATAACAATTCTAGCTAGAAAAGGGTTTCATTGTTAAATATTAAATATGTGAAATTGTAAAATAATTTTTGAAAAGTAAATAATAGGAAGCATACCATGCATAATGTTAACTTGATTGTTTTGCGAGGTGGAGGTAAATGTATTAGTTTCCATAGTTAAATTGTTGTAATTCAATGGTGAGACACAAAGGTGAAAGCACACTACTAGGGGGCCACTTTGGGCACTTTCACAGCATGTATGTAATGTATATTTTTACAAAACGTGTTGCATTCAATTTTGGGTTTCACTTTTGGTGTTTGGGCTTGATATTTTAATTTTCAAAAAGTTAATGATATTTAATATTATTTGAAAAAAATTTAAATGATTAAATTCGAGGAATAATAAGTATATTATGGTACATGCAATATAATAGAAATTACTTCTATTTTTGGACTACATTAGGTTTGAGTTTAATTAGTTAGCCAAAAATGTTTAAAATGAAAATTTTTAAAATGACCCACCTCACATATCTTATCATCTTCCATTTGAAAGTGATAGTTTATCAAAATATTAATTTACCACATACTTATGGTTATTGCCCCCAAAAACGCCCATTTGTGATATGATAATTATCAAACTCTTGACATGGCTCACAAACTTATTCCAATAATATAGAATCACAATGTTTAATAGATATTACAAATTTCATAAAGATTAAAAATCATTTTTTAATACATTGTGATGTATATATTTTAACATCACATCATATTAAATTAAAAAGTGTAGTTTTTTTGGAATTTGATTTATTTGGGTTTTGACCTACCATAATATGCAAAAACATTGTGAAAATCCTTCGTAATAATGATATGGTTGAAGTTCAAACATGGGACCCCTAAAAAATAGTACAATGTGAGAACAATCTTGGTCACCCCTATTGTGTGTTTTCATCCACAAACAATAACTAGATCATACATTATATGATATTTTATGCAATTTGTATATAAACATTCCATTGTTGGTCAACATATGAAAAACACAAAACCATTGAAGTACAAAGAAAAAAATTACAATTCAATATCACTTTAATTTAATGTCATGAGCTTCTAGTTTTTAATGAATCAAATTTATTGCATTGTTTCAAATAAATCAATCTTCATGGCATATTTTATAATTATGGTAAGATAAATTTTCTTTATGTATTATTTCTGGTTTTGAAAATGTTCACATTATAAAGTTTTTTTCCATCACTTACAAAGCCTAAAGATAATATGTGCATGATGTCAATTATATGTGTGCAAAGTAAAACTTGATTGCTCAAAATGCAAAACCAACCTAATTTTAATTTACCAAATATACTTACTAGCTAGATGATGAATTATCTAGCCATGTGTGTAAATGTGAAAAGGAAGACGAGCAATGCCAATTACTTGTAATGGAACAGCTTTTGGAGTGGTGACACCAAACACTTCACCCATGTCAATCTCTTAAGGATTTTTTCCTATTGGTAATTTCCAGGTGAAGCCATGAAAAAATCAAGCCAATGCTAGTTGAACTATCATCAAACCCAAAAGCAAACCTACACACATTTTTCGACCACAACCAAATGGCAACAATTGGAAATTTGTGCCCTTCACATCAATCCCACTTCTAACAAACCTTTCAGGATTGAAATCCCAAGGATTTTCAGAACCAAATGGATGTCGATGAATAGCCCATGCATTAATATTGATGCATGTTTTTGCAAGTATGTGATAACCCCCCACTTCACAATCTTGCATGTTTTCATGTGGTATCAACAAAGGCAATGGAGGATGAAGGTGAAAATTTTCTTTCACAACGGCTTGAAGGTATTTTAATTTAGGTATGTCATTTTCATCTACTACATGTTCATGTCCCACCATGTGGTCCAATTCATATTGGAGTTTCTTCATGATTTCAGGGTTTTTTAAAAGTTCCGCAAGCACCCATTCTATGATAGTGTTGGAAGTTTCAACACCTCCAAGCAACATATCCTAACAAAAGCAATATAGCCACTTTAACATCATCAACAAGCTATGGAATGCCATGAAGATTTGGTTCTTTTACGATGCAAAACTTTTTAACCACCTTGACATATGATTTGCAATCTATGCAAATATGAATATAAAATTCCATTTGTTAATATTCACAAGGTTCCTTAAAAGAATTGAAATTGCAATCTACATGAGGTAGAGTAAACATTACAAGGAGGATGGCCTTGATTTTGTTATTGTCAAGTCTATCACCAAAATCCTCCATTGTAGGAAGAGATAACAACACATCAACAATGTCTTTTGGTTCATCCAGTTGTCGCTCATTCAAATGATCATGGATTATCTTGTCAAAAAGTTGATCAAATTCCATAAAAATGTGTTTTGTTTGAGGCTAGAAGACCTTGGAAATCAAATGGTTTCAAATATGGAATGTAATCACTAATGTTTAAAGTACCCGCTATATGCATCAATTTGGCCATGAGGTCGTTGAACTCTTTGCATTTTTTGTTGTAGGAATCATCTTCACTAAAGTATTTTTTGCTAAACAACATTTGTGTGATGATATTCAAGATGGTTTTGTGTAATAATGCTTGCATGTTGATTGGTTTTGCATCCTGCAAGTTATTCAACATCACAATGAAATTATGTTTGGTTTTTCCAAGTTTTAAAAGGTTATCACTTTCCCTTGTCGTGTATGCTCAAATTAATAAGCAACATGTTTCATTAGGTCTAAGTGTACTCAAAATTCACAAAGCTTTATGAAATTTTTCAAATTTGTGTCACAACCTTGAAATGCGATGAAAAATATAAAGTCACAAGTTCAAACCTTGTAATGCTCAAAAATTTCATGCATTGTGTAAGAAAATTCATCATCTTGAATTTTCTTGAAGGCTTGGAACCTTTTTCTAGTGAATAATTCTAATGCACATAACTTTTGCATTTGGCACCAATCATCCCCATAAGGTGCCCATGTAACATCCTTTCGACCATAAGTGAACATATCAATAACCACACTTCTAGGTCGTGTAGCAATAGTAGAAAACCCCCCCTTTTGCAACTAATGTTCAACTATAAACCAAGTCGAAAACTACACATATAGTTGTAATTTATTTTTTGCAATGGGGAAATATTTTTTGTAACTACTAACCAGTGATGTCGAAAAGTACAAGTCGAAAGTGTATGCCACAAGTCAACACCACAACAATAGCCACTATGTGCCACTATTTACCAATTTGATTGAAAATTGTTCTACCAATATACTTGAAGGATGTTGTCAACTACATTCAACTAATGGATGACCTTCATCTACTAACTAAACATGACATCAACCAAAAATATAATTACAATTTCAACTAGGTTGCAATTATGTAAGTTGAACATTTCGACTATGTTGCAACTATGTAAATTGAACATTTGGCCAATGGTTTGGTGACATGTGGCACACTAACAACGTTAACATGTGGCACATTCATAAAATGTGGGGTCAACACATAGTTAAATGACATGTGGCACATCCACATCAAAAGTTTAAGCCACATGGTGCCTAAGAATAGGTTAGCTCTAAACCTAGGCACCTAGGTTAAACCTAAACATAGGCCATTTAATCTATGATTAAATTAGGGCTAGATCTAGGCACCTATGTTAGGCCTAGACCTAAACCACATGGCAATTAATAAATGAAGTCCTATTTCATTTGGTTTAGCCTTTAAGGTTGAACCTTTTTGAATGGTTCATCCCAAATGGCTATTAGATTTTCAATTTTATTGTGTTTTCCAATAATCCTAGTGCATTCCTTTATATAATTTGGATTCATGGAATGGAAACCAAACAATGTGGGATAAAAGTTTTAGTTGTAACTTAAGGAAAACACACCTATCACCGAACATTTAACGATATTGGATCATTATAATTCTCTTGTCCATATTCTGTTCCTTTTGAAATTTAAAACAATTTTGTAATCCTCCACCTAGCGTATCCAAATCTATAAAAAAATGTTACAATTTATGGAAAATGAGCAAAATATGCCCTTTCAAAGTGAAGGGGGCCGTGCTTTGGATTTTTTCATAAATGTTCAGTATGATTTTGAAGCTTCAGCTCTTCAACTGTTGTTTTTTTTGACTTTTCACTTTAAACAAGTTTTATAGATTCTGACATAGTGCATTTGTAGCCTTTGAAATCGTTCAAAATGAATGAAAATGAGCAAGATATAATTGCTAGAAGTAAAGGGGTCTAGAGCAAAATTTGAGACAAAATATCATTGTTTCTCTTCTTGCGTTCTCTGCTTTGTTCCTTTGCTTTTGAGGTTCAAAGAAAATTTGTAACTTTTTATTCTGCGCTTCCAATGACATAAAAAAAGTTCAATTTGGTGTTGAAATGAAGGAAAACTTGAAAGTGTTTACTGATAGAGTACGATTTGTTGTCTAACCTAGTTGTAACCCAATTGCAACTTAATTGCAACTCAAATAGTTGTAATCTAATTGTACAAGCTAATCTAAGCTTAGTTAGGCTTGGGCCTAAACTAATAATCTACCTAGCCTAGGTCTAGCTACTTACCTTAATTACTTATAGTAATTATTCATAAGTTATTTTTAACTATGTAGTTGTATAATTAAACAATTAAACATATTATCATCATTTATTAAGTAATATGGTGATTAGTTTTTTTGGAAAAATCAGCAATTATATTTATTTATTTTATTAAATAATTAACTATCACTAAAAAAGTTTAAATTCGAAATTCATCATAAATTCTTATTAACATTTCATAAAACAAAGAATTAACTCAAATATAAATATTCAATAATATATTTTATATGATATTTTAATTAAAATAATCATTAGAATGTTGTGATGATTAATAATTGACTATAATTACAACAATAACATTAATAACAATATTGTAAATAGTAATTAGGTTAGGATAGTTATTTAACTATTTTTATTCATATTTTTATCTAACTTGTTGGAATTATTAAATGACCTAATATAATAAATATTAAATAAGAAAAAATATTTTATATTATAGTAGTGTTAAATAAATAAAATTTCTGAAATTATATGATAATTTATTTTAAAAATATTCTAAAAATATTATAATCTAATCATAAATAAATAAATAATTTTAATGGATGAATTATTTTTTGGAACTGATAGCAAAAATTAGAATAAAAATAAAAATTCTAACAAATATTAATTATGTATCATTACATGATATGTTGTAAATTAGAATTGAATCTACATGGAAATAATAAATTACACATTTATTAAACATATTTTTTTAAATTACAAAAATACCGTTATTTGATATGTTGTAAATGAAAATTGAATTTAAATAGAAATTATAAATTATGCATGTATTGAACACACACATTATTAAGTTGACTTATATTTCAGAATTTTTTACAAATTTATTTTCAAATTAAAGTCTAATATTCATATGCATAAAAACACTCATCATACATGTAATCATTCAGGGATAGAAAAAACATGTATGTGTACCTTAATAATTAGTGAATATTTACTAAAATTTTAAATATATATTAAGACATCATACGTATAAAAATGAAAAAACATTAAAGTTCCAAAAAATTATGAATTATGTATGATTACTTGATTTTTTGTAAATTAACATTTGATTTACAAAGAAATAATAAATTACATATATTGAACTTACATTATTACAAATTCATATTTCAAAATTTCCTTAAATTTTATTTTGAAATTAAAATTTAGTATTTATATGTACAAAAAAAATTGCATCATACATAAACATTCATTTCCACAAATAAAATTTACATGTAGTTTAATGTTTAATGAATGTTTTTTGCAATTTAAAGAAAATATTGAGATATCGTGTTTATAAAGATTAATAAACATTAAAGTTCCACAAAAAAATTAATTATGTATCATTATTTGATATGTTGTAAACTAAAATCTAATTTACATATAAATAATAATTAGGTGTATTGAACATGCACATTGTTAGAAATTTATATTTCAGAATTTCTTTAAATTTCCTTCAATCAAATTTTATTATTTGTGTGCACAAAAAATATTTGCATCATACATAACCATTCATTTCATACAAAGATATTTTACACATAATTTAATCTATTAATGAAGGTAGATAATTTGTTATGTTTTATTCTATCATGTTGAAATTTCCTAAACCAAATTATTTCATATAATGTTATTGATATCTTTGGAAACCTAACAATGAATAGGGGTGCACTTGTGACCGAACAGTGGGTCACCGCACAATGGAGCTATATTGCTTCTGATTCTGATTTTTGCAACCATCATTGGTTTGGTTGCGCATTACTCTCATTTACTGCAGAAATGCATGGCGGCTGTTTCTGAAGGATTAAGGAGGATCATCGCGCGTAAGGAAGACGACACACAATTATGGTTTGAGGAGGCGCTACAATTATGACTTGAGGCGGTGGAGAGCGCATGGCGGCGGAGGAGCTAGCAACTCAGAGGCTAGGAGAAAGGTTGCAGAGTAGCAGATGGTGGTGGTGCGAAGGAGAGAGTTGCAGAGGAAGCAGCAAGTTTTTTTGGAGAGACCATGTTGTTGGAGAGGGAAGGCAGATTGTGCTAGACGCTCACAGAGAGGTGTAGATTGAGGAGTAAATCGGTTGGTTTTGGAAGAAGATTGGACTGGTTACAGACTTTTTCCGCTGCGCCAGTAGCCAGCCAAGTACTTATAATTGGCATCAGGAAGCATAGTTTGAGGGAGTAACGAAGTGAGATTAGAAACCAGAGAAAGATCGAAGTTGTTTTTGCACGAGCTACTAGGATCTGAGAGGAATGCTGGGAGGATGTACCTCAGCTGTCTGTACATTCTGTGAATAAAATTCAAGTTATGAGTCCCCTGATCTGAGTGATGAATGCTTCAAGAATGCAAATTGTGCATGTTTGAAGATCTAAGTGTGCATACCTGCTGAGTCTTGAGCAGAGTCTGAGAGAGAGAGAAGATAAGGGTTGCGATTCAGTCTCGGGACCTCAACAATTTGAGCTCCGTGAGGATCTGTGTCTTGCCAGGGTGTTTGATTAGGTTGTGCACCCTCCTTTTTGGTTACACACTAACTTGGGTTGAAATGTTTTGGAACCACAATGCAAAGGTTATTGATTACTAAATCATTTTGGTAATAAACAGTAATAAAATCATAAATAGAAATTTTACTCGAATCCAAAGGTGTACTTGGTATTGTTGGAAAATAATTGATAAGTTAGATTTAATGAAATTTATTTCATAATTTTCATATTTAAGGTGTGGAAGATATTGAATTTAGAATGTTTGTTGTTGAAAATTTGAACAAATTACAACAAATTGGGTTTTAAAGGGAAAATGAGTTGAATGTGTTCACATTTGGGGCCAACAACACATGTTACCTTATTTATCCACGAAGGAAGGTAGTTTGTTATGTTTTGTCATAATGATATCTCCTAAACCACAGTGTCTTAGGTTATGTTATGGAACTTGTCATCAAAAAGTTCTCAATGAATAGGGGTGCAACAACTTGGTTTAGAATGTTTGGAGCTACGATGTGAAATCTATTGATTATTGAACCATTTTTTCATTGAATTTTTTGAACTTGGGGCATTCTTGGTATCGTTGGAAAGCCCTCACCGAGTTTGATTTAATAAAGTTGATTTCGTAATTTTGAGACCTAAAATGTGAACAATATTATTGAATTTTTGGTGGGTATGTATTGTTGTCGGAAATTCAAACAAATTGCAAAAAGGGGTTTCAAAGGAAAATTCAAACAAATTGCAAAAAGGGGTTTGGAAGGAAAATTCAATTGAATGCATTCAAACTTGGGCCAATGACATAGGCTACATTAGTGTTTAATGAGTTTTTATCATAATTTTAAACAAATATTAAGTATCATATGTATAAAAATGAATAAACATTATAATTGCACAACATTATTAATTATGTATCATTACTTGACATGGTGTAATGATTTACATAGAAATAATAAATTACATGTGTATTGAACATAAACATTAGTATTAACATTTTTATAAAAAAAATATAAACTTTATTTTGAAATTAAAGTTTAATATTTATATGCACAAAAAAAACCATTCATTTATACAAATAAAATTTACATGTAATTTAATGTTATCATAATTTTAAATAAATATTATAATATTATATGTATAAAATTAAAGTTGCCTACTAGTTGTTTAACTTAATTGAAAAAGATAGTTGCAAACAAGACTGTATTTCATCCATTTGTTAATACATTTTATCATCCAAAATAGTTGAACACTAGTCAATGTCTTGACTATGTGCCAACTAAAAAACCTTAGATGTCAAGAATATTTCAAAAATGACCCTTTAGTTGAAACATGCTTCACATTGTTTACCAACATAGTTGGAAGTTCAACTTGGAGACATATGTTGGGAATATTCGGCAAATGACCACCCATTTGAAAATTACTTTCAACTATATACCAATATAGAAAATGAATCAACTTAATTGGTAATTTCCATAATTTTATTTTAAAATTAAAAAAATCCAATTGAAACACAATTGCAAATGTCATGTAGTTGAAAACTTTTGGTTAAAAAAGGGGGGTTTTCTACTAGTGTAGCAAACAATAGATCATGTATTTGTAAAACCTCTTTCGCATGATTTGGGGATGAAATCATTATTACGGAAATTGACCCAAGCTTGAGCTCCATCACATCACCATACTTTTGTGAAAGTTTGTAAAAGGATAGATGTGGGAATTTTCCAATTAGTGGAAGATTACCCAACATTGGCCACAAGGGGAAAGGGTGTGGTGTTGCTTTTAGTTTCATGTGACAAAAAAAATTCTTGAAAATGAAATCCAAGATGATCAAGGTTGCAATTGCTACAAGTACAACCATCAACCCTTGAGTGGGTGTAATTAATTTGGCCCATATCCAAACAATATTTTCCATGTGGCAAAAGGGTTTTTGCTTTCTCAAATGTTTAAAAAAACTACGAGCTCTACACAAGGAAAATAGAAACCTTTTGTTGGGTGCAAGTGAAAACTATATATTTGTGCAATGTTTTTGCTTCTCAAGTGGTTTAAAAAACTACAAAATTTACACAATGAAAATGGAAACCAAGTCTTTTGAATGGAAGATTATAAAATTATGTACATAACTTTGAATGCATCATGAAACAAATATATGTACAACCTACTAGTTAGGATTCCTAGGCACCTTTTAGTTGTGGGTTATTTTATTTGTCACGTAATCATGCTATTTTTTATTTATGATAGTCAACGTATTGTAAAGGACATCATTGTGTAAACAAATTGTCGAAAAGAAAAGGGGCACCTAGGCAATGGGTACGTTCATTCAAGGTTGGATTACACTATATTATGAATAACTTTTAGGACGTGCAAAAAGTCCAAAGACTTTATTTTTAAGACATGCAAAAAGTCCAAAAAAATTATTCTTAAAACTTTCTTAAAGTAAACTTTTCATTTCTAGAAAGTAGGATATTTTACATGGTTTTCATTATGGGCTTTAGCTTTTTTGATGCCAAATTATTTGTGCCCTTCAAAACCATCAAATGACCAAATTAGTAGTCCTTAACCTTGTGGCCAATATTCCTTTAAAAAGTTTTGACTTTTTGGAGTCCTTTGTTATAAATATTGGCCCATGTGTTATTCTAGTAGATTTCATAAGTAAATATGACCTTCATACACTATATGAGTCTAGAAGATCAAAAACTCAATTGTTTTAATTGTTAGTCCTTTTATGTCCCTAAAGTCAATTTTTTGTCATGTTACATTCATGAACTTTTATATTTCATTGCCTAGTCAAATACTTTATTTTCTTATATCATTAATTTTATTTAAATGTATTCTTCAATAAACACATTAGATTTGGTACAAATTAGCAAATTTTTGAGTCCTTGTGATACTTGGAAATTACATATGTCTAGTTAAGACAATCATTTTGTGTAACCCAATCTTGAGTCTACCCCATTATAAAACCTTGAAAACATAAAAAATAATGAAATCAATTTCATTATAATGGTGAGAAATTGTCCAAGTTGGGAAAGGAGGTCCACCTCAAGGGAAAAGACTATTTCAATTCACACCTTCTCCATCGTGGTAATCCAAGATCATGATTATTTTCCTTACCATCATATTTCATCAATTGCCATTTAGTTTTTTTATATATGAAACAATTGAAAGGAAAACTTTCAAATGTAACATGGTTACCTTGAGGGTTCAACAAATAATGTGATTTTCAAGTTTGGACATTAAAATTGTTTTTCAATTTTATGTTGTGGACATGAAACTACAAAGGATGAAGACGATTGCATTGTGATACATGTGGGCATATTACTTATTAAAAAATGTGTGAACTAATAGAATGGATCTTGTGTAAGTAATATTTAGATTTGATGTAGCATTTTGCTAATGTTTAATACATCTAGAGGTTATTGGAAAAATAAATCAGTAGATGAAAAACTTTGGCACATTTTGATGAGGAATAATATAAATATATATTGACACATTATGTTCGTGCACACACACACATCTCTCTTTCATTTTGTTGCAAGTTAAAAATATAAGGTGTAAGCATATATAGATAATTTAAATATAAGCACATTTTTTGGATCTAACCTTCAAAATATTATTTTCCATGTTCGCCAATGTTCCTTAAGCCAAGGTTTTGTTTTATTCCCATGTTTATCATGAAATGACACATTTCTTTGTCCCATGCTCCTAATACCTATTGCTTGGCATTTTATATCATGAAAATATGTGAATGCATGGTTGAATCCAACTCATTTTGTGACAACTTTTTGGTTTTTGCAATACCCATATTTTTTCAATGTCTCCTAACAAAAAATAATTAATTTAAAAATTGGGACTTGGCTATAGATTAATAACTTTATTATAAATTTTATGTGTAATTTTATCTATTGACAAAAGTAGATCTACTTTTGTAAGTGGACTTTTGAAGTGCAAAAATATGGATTGGGCACCTAATTGGAATGGTAGTTCAATTTGAGAAGGTAATTATGAATTATCTATAATGACTTAGTATGGTGATGTAGCCTCAAATAATAAACATGTGCAAATGGGATACAATGAGCCAACATGATTACTGTAAAAAAGGATTGCATGTCCTATTTGCCAAAAAAACTTTTTCATGTGAATGAATTTTGGAAATGATTTTTTGTAACTTGTTATACTAAATGATTATAGTTGTCCATGTACATGACATGTTTTTTTCTTCATCATTTTTTAATAAATATGAATTCTTGAAAGTGTCTTGATTCCTTGTAAATTCAATGTTTTGTTTTTTAAATGATAATAATTTCAAATCATAACCAATTTTATTTTTTTACATTTTTATGTATTCTTGTATGATAAATTACAACTTTTCTTAACACATCATGTACATTTTACCCCATTTATGTGTGGCAAAGGACTCTTGAAATTCTAAAATTTTAGATCAATTTTGGAAAGTTTTTTGAATTTTTAAAGTTTTACAATTCCACATATCTTAGGGTACGAGTGTTTTGAAAAAGTGGTTCATAGGTCTTTATCCTTTTTTTTTCCCCCCCATAAAATGTGATTTATTATATGAGTCCTTTGGATAATCCTTTGCAAAATTGACTCATGTTTGATGTGTTCTTGTTCACTTTTAGAGGTCATAAATCAAAACTTAAAACTCAAAATTTCATCAAATGGATTTTTTGTTTGAATTCCTTAACATTTACATGAATGAAAAAACAATAACTTACCATGATTGCCATGGCTTTAAATGGAAAAACATAAATATTTATCCAATTTTGATTTTTCTTTACGGTTCGAAGCCCTTTTTGGTTCATTGGATTGTGAATACACCCAAACTTTCATGTGTAGTTTTTTTCTCAAAAATTATAACTAAATTCCAATTTAGGACTTTCAAATGGCCAAAATTAAACCATATTTCCATAAATTGTTAAAGTATTTTTTTCTATGTTTTCAAAAAAATTCCCCATTTTCATATTTATGAAATCTTTTATTTCCATAGTTATTTATATGGACATTATTACATGGACTTCATTATGGTACAATAAGTTATTAGTTTAACACTATAGAATGGAATTTGAGTGGATCGTTAAATTCAAAAGGAAAGTACCAAGGGAAGCTTGTAGTGGAGGCTTATTCTACAATGAAACAAAAACAACTCCACCAATCTCAAACTATTAGTTTTTAGTCACATGCATTCCATAAAATGACCCTTAAAACTTCTAGATGCACATTTCATGTTGTCATAATCTAATTTTTATTGTAAACATTGATTTTAGGACTATCATTATATGTTCATATTCATGTGCTATTATGTAATCCTACTATTAAAGAAGGTTTTTTTTATAAAAAAAATTAAAAATTTAATTTCTATGTTTTGTTTGTTTTGCTTTGTCACATATAAATCTCCCCTTTCCACTCCCCTTTCAAGCCTTTTATTTAAATGCATTTCCCAAACAAAAAAATTATAATTTGGGTCACTATTATATTTTCAAGTGTTGTATAATGTTTATCATGTAAGATTTTCATTTGTATCATATGACATGACATGAAAAAGTTGATGATGGAACTAGGTGTATGAAAGCTCTATCAACTTAATATAACATGTGTTCTTCCTTTTAAAAAAAATCTTAACTCACATGCAATAAGGACAATTTACATGTGTGTCCTTTTTTTTGGTGTGGAATCAAAAAATCATTGTACTTGACCCACTTTAGTGTCCTCTTTTTTGGGTGAAATCAATAAATTGTGGTACTTGACTCACTTTTTCCTCAAAGGAAGAAAACATTTTCTAATGGAATCCTTGAGTACCAAAGTGTCATAGCATGTGAAGCATGTCAAAAAAGAATCACAAATGATGCATTTGATTTGCATGTGATCTACATGGGGAACCATGTGGGGTCTTCAATTACAAATTGCAAAAATTAATTACCTCGCTTGATGTTTACATGGACTAGCCAAGGCCAACTTAGAATAGGATATATAACTTATGAAATCAAATTTTTAAAAAAATCTTTTTGTAATAACATCTATCTTGTACATGATTAATATTCTTCTTTTTCAACATCAATGAACACATGTCATGATACATATCACACTTTCTCTTTGAAGGGCAAAAGCTTGTGGAATCTTTGATTGTCGCATTTTTGCTTTTGGAATACAAAGAAGTTTTGTAAACCCCTAATTGATGCACCCATTAGGTTAAATTTAATCACTGAAAATGGATTAAAAATGAGGAACATTTTTCCAATGATGTACATATTTACGTTTTTCCCCTCTTAAAGTTGCAAACTCATTTCAAGAAAACAAAAACTTAAAGTTTATTATTTGACAAGATTTTAATGGTTGTTTACAAAAAAACATTATAGCACATGATGTCACCTTTATTTAATGGTTCACATACTAATAAAAATCGGTACCTCTCACATATATGAATCCGATGTATGAATGAAATTTTATTTTATAGTTTTTTTTACATATATTAATTAATTTCTCACCTAAACTAATTATATAGTAGATCATTAATATGTTATATTTTATAAATATGTAACACAAGTATTTATGTAACATTTTTTTTATGATGTATAATATTGGCTTAAATATTGGTCTTTAAATATATTGTTATTTATGTCAAGTAAAACATTATGTAATTAATAATACCTTTAAATTAAATTTTTATTCATTTCAATAAATATAATATCTTTTTTTTATTTTAAATACCATAAAAATTGAATAAAAATTATATTAAGTGTAAATTGAATGTATGTAAACCCATTGTTATGTATAGTGCGATTTGTTTTCATGTTTTTAAATTTTTTGAGATAATTAAAAAATTCCAAAAGATAAATTATTAACATTACATGTCTTATTAATGCATGTAATTGAATATTATTTCAATTTAAATTGAAATTTAGTTTATAACATATCAAATAATGCCATATAAGATCAATAATTTTATAATAGTTTAATGTGTATACCCTTTTGTATTAAAATATACTCAAGTTTTAAAAATATTAATCTTTCATTAAAACAAAATAGATTTTTTTGGGGGGAATAAATGGATGGTTTGTGATTCAAAAAAAAAAAATGGTGTATAAATATCAAATTTTAATGAATTGAAAAAAATTAGCTGAAAGTTTTTTAGCTTTATTTTTATGTCTCATGGTTAATAGCATTATCACAACATAATGAAGGTATTGCATTTACACTTTTAAACTTTGTTCATGCACAATGTGGCTAATTTTGCAATCCTTTCATTTACATATATTAACCATTTTGCATTGGTCCATTAAACAATTCTTCTTGTTTATGAATTTGAAAATGTCTTTCAACTATATCTAATGTTTAATTAAAATTTCTACCAAGTTAAAATAATTATGCAAATATTATATTTCTAAAATGAAATATATATATATATATAATTTCACTCATTAAGTATGTCATTTGTTTAACACATTGTAAATTAAAATTTACATTGAATTAATTTACATGGATTAAACTTACATAATATTAGTAACTTGTATTTGAAACTTCAAATAAAATATCTTTAAAATTAAAAATTGATAGTTTGTGCACCATTATTATTTTTTGAATCATAAGTAACCATTCATTTATTCAAATAAACTTTACATGTGTTTTAATTTTAATAAAATATGAAGAAAATAAATATTTGAATGTATTATAATATGAAAAGGAATACACATTAAAATGTCACAAAATTATTGAACAATATTGGCATTATTTGATATGTTATAAACTAAGTTTCAATTTACTTAGAAATGATATTCAATTTACATGCATTAATAAATATGCAATGTTAATGACTTTTTTTGGGGGAATTTTAAATTTTCTTTAAAAATAAAAAAATCATACAAAAATTGCATTATACATAACAATGGGTATGTATATAAATTGCATTTAGTATATATTTTTAATGAACTCTTATCCCATTAAAAATAAATATGAAAATATTATATGTATTAAAATGAATCAAAACTATAATTTCATAATATTATTAATTAAATATATTGTATTACTCAATATGTTATAAACAACAATATATTTAGACCAATATTTAAGCCAATATTATGCATCATAAATAATTATATGGACTACATCCAAATTAAAATTCATCCAAAAAATTATGATATATTGGAAGAAAGATGTATTATATAAGATAAATTCCTAAGTCAAATGAAGGTTGAAGATATGAAAAATATTATTTATTTATTCTTGTATTACCCATAAAGGTTTTTCCATTTACAAATCATGTGTTTGAATTTTTTTTCCAACTAATGGTAATTGACATGTTATTTAATAACAAATTTCAAATATTTCTCATTTGAAATGAATGGCTATGGTTGTAATGCCCTTGGAAACAAACTATGAGTCATCGATTATAATACCACAAATTGTTAAGTTTTAATCCCATAGTTTTCCTTAGTATTAATAATTTGAATCCTGATAAACCTCCAAGTAATAATTATTAAGGGTTGAATTAACCTTTGGATATTTCAGCGTAGAAGACTCTTTTATTTAAATTTATGCAATGTTTAGTTAATTTTAGGACCTAGTAAACCTTTTTAAGTGCATTATCTTTTTATGTTGTAAAGAAGGGAAAGGGGATGTAGAATTAAATGTGATTTATTGATATATTGGGATTACAAGCCCATAATTAACAATAACATTTTGCCATGACAATATTAAGTTAGTCTGTAAAATAATCTTCAAGCACGAATGATGTACTTGAAAGATTTCTAGGATGCAGTCCTAATACAACTTTATTTAGTCTTCACTTCTATTAGACTCTTAAATAGAATCAAAATCAAACTGAAGTATTAACATTTCCACCTAAGTGGCCTTAAATGAATTACAACTTAATAAACAACTTTAAGGGGA
>Ga0209611_10001936_pt1 | contig 36101 bp, 13 predicted proteins | sample S1TSphgellanicum_3_FD_187693 | JGI IMG/M metagenome (GOLD analysis project Ga0209611, IMG submission 187693) | Host-associated microbial communities from peat moss isolated from Minnesota, USA - S1T2_Fc - Sphagnum magellanicum MG (SPAdes) (version 2) | ecosystem: Host-associated > Plants > Peat...
GACTACATCCTAAAAATCTTACAAGTACATCATTAGTGCTTGAAGATTCTTCTACAGACTAACTTAACCTTGTCATGGCGAAATGTTATTGTTAATTAAGGGCTTGTATTTCCTACATATCAATAAATCACATCTAATTCTACATTCCCTTTCCCTTCTCTTCAACATAAAAGGGATAATGTACTCTAAAAGGTTTACTAGGTGCTTAACTAATTAAGCGTTACATCAACTGAAATAAAGAAGTATTATATGCCTGGAAATATCACAAAGGTTTATTCAACTATTAATAATCACTACTTGGAGGCTTATAAGCATTCAAATCATTAGTACTAAAGAAAAATTACGGAACTAAGGCTTAACTAATTGTTGAGCTATAATCCATGGCTCACACACCCTCCTTGGGGAAATGCGTTCGTACTTGGTAAACCATTCTTGTTCGAATGTCATGTGTTGCATTGCACCCAAATCGACAATCCAATCATACGTGGTATGATCATTGGCACTCAATGCCGCAACAAACACTTGCTCGTGATCTTCACAAGCTTGATTAGCTCTTTTTTTTTCTTCAAACAATTTCTCACAAAATGTTCGGGTTTCTTACAATAGAAACAAAGCTTCTCGTTTGACTTGTGAGTTTTGTTCACTAATGCAGTAGTCTCAGAACTTTCACATTCTTTTCTTTTGGACACTTCGTGAAGCAACCTTGCTACAATGAATTGAAGGTCTACATCTTTTGTGGACATGGACTCCAAGCTTGTGACTAAGTTATCAAAGGATGGAGGAAGGCTCATGAGGAGTACCATGTAAATATCTTCATCTATAATGTTCACCTTGATGGAACGTAGTTGGTACGCAAGGGCTTTCACCGTGTTGATATGCACAAGCATGTCATCTCCTTCTTGCATTTTGATGGTGAAGAATCTCCTTTGAAGGAACAACTTGTTGCCAATGGTCTTAGCTTCATGCACACCGCAAAGAGCCTCCCATGCACTTCTCACATTGTCACAATATTGAATGTGTGCAAGTTGGGCATCCGTGAAATGTTCACAAAGCAATGCAAAAGCCTTGGTCTCTTTCTCATTGTAATTGGCCCTTGCAACTTCTTCACTTGGCAAGGTGGCACTCCCATCAACAAATTTCCAAAGCCCATGTTTGGAAAGCATCATGCGCATTTTGAACTTCCAAAGGTGAAAGTTGCCACCATCAAACTTCTCCATGACTTTCAAGGACTCCATTTGAAAAGAAGACATTTTGAACACAAATGCTACAACAAACACTCTCTCAAAAGATAAAAAGTTTTGGAAGAAATCTTTGACCCCTCATGTAAACTTGAAAAAAAAAGCTTCTATCATTAGCAAATCTTTTATTACACAAGCTTGAAAATTTCACTTGAAACTTGCTACAATGCGAAAAATTCTCTTTGACACACTTGAAACTTCACACTTTCAACAACTCAAAGAGGTTTCTTGCACACACCTCAAACTTTCAATGAATCGAAAAACTCTCTTCCACACACTTTCACCTTGAAACTTGATACTTTCAAAAAACTTGAAAAAATCTCTTCCACACCTCTCACTCACTTAGAAATGGACTTCTACTATCTTTGCACCCTTGCAAACTAAAATCCTTCCCTCAAATTCAAAGACCTTTCTTCCACACACCTCAAACTTTCAATGAATCGAAGAACTCTCTTTCACACACTTTCACCTTGAAACTTGATACTTTCAAAAACTTGAAGAACAAGTTTTTCACACTTGAAAAACTTACAAAACTTTGAAGAAATCTCTTCCACACCTCTCACTCACTTAGAAATGGACTTCTACTTTCTTTGCAACCTTGCAAACTAAAAACCGTCCCTCTAAAAGGATTCTCCCTTTCTATGTTATACAAGTTAAACCGTTGACTATTTCTTGTTCTAACACAATGTCCTTTCTCTTGCTTGGTATGGGCCCATAACCTATTGGAAACAACTTGAAAATAAGCAAGAAATGAAACATTCAAAGTTCATGAAATGAAATAATCGTATTAACTAACAAGAAATCACAAAGGTTGTATGCTTCAAATGCTACAATCACAAAACTATGGCTTGTAACTACTAACAAGGCTTGAAGGTTCTACGTGCACTCAAAACCATGAAAGGAGAGAATGAAAGACAACTCAAAAACCATTCCATTATATACTATCTCGTAACCCTAAAGTAGCTGCCACTTAACCCTAACCTAGCCGCCGCCAAACCCTAACCCTAGCCACCACTTTAACCTAGCCGCCACCAAACCCTAACCCTAACCACCGCCAAACCCTAAGTAGTCTCCACTTCTAAACCCTAACCTAACTACTACAAGGATGTGAGTACTATTCATCCTTTGATGAATGTTTAACACATTCATCAACATTGGGAATTAGAAACGAATAGTATTCCTAACAATACATTCAACAAGGGTAGCTATTCACATAGAAAAGGACATGCAACACAAAATTTACAAACAATTACATAGACATGAAGAGCTGGTGCAAAATGACCAACAAAGGGAATTAGGGCAAGATCACCGATCCAACTTACTTCATTGTGCACAACAAATCGAAGGAAATGTTCGTAAGAATCGTTAACATAATTACGCAAATGCCCTATGTATTGGGTGCTTCTAATCCCAAACCAAAACTATTTTTTATGTTGGAGGTCTTCACTTTGCACCAAACATGACCATCGTACTTGTGATCCAAGCCTTACATTTGTCCAGAATGGCCAATTAAAAGATGAATGGGCAGGAGTTCAAAGATGATGTCACCGTTAAATGCAATGGGTAGAAGGGAAACGTTTTGAACTTTGATCTTATGTAGTCCAAAGACCTCAACTTGTTTTATGAATGTGGTGAAACATCATTGCTTTCAAACAAGTCAATTATAATTTTGAAGCTTCGACCTTGAATTGGATTTAGATTCAAAGGCATGCCCTCCATAATGGACACTCCTGAAACCAAGGGTGGAAATGAACCAAACACATTCACAAGCAAAGAGCCATCTCATCAAAAAAGTCGTTGAGATCAATAAAGGTTGATGAAGGGAAATGCGAAGATGATATTGGAATCTCCTCTTTGTCGAGTTCTTCCTATTTCACAATGAAGTTTATGAGAGCCACATTTGGCACAAATGTTGTGGTCCTTGGGGTGAACATTGTGTCTTGAAAACAATGTAAATCAAGTTGTCACAAACAATCTTATACCTCCTTACCTTGACATCCCTATGGACCCCACGAGGATTTGAAATAAACTCCTCGTATATTTTATAACATTATTGTCGTCGTAAACATGATCTCTAAATACATGAATAAAACTAGGTTGAAAACCAGACATATACAATAGACATTTTTAAGTGCCTTTTGCATTCAACTAAGATCATAAGATCAACCTTGCCTTCAACATAAAATGTTGTCATTTCTATCCATAGGCTATAGATTGTGAAGAAGTGTAGGGAACATAACAAAAGCACGAAGAAGGCAACAAAATTTGCTAAATTGCATAAATTAATGGTTTTCATATCAAAAGCACAAAAGTGAACATGTGAAAGAATGTATTGAAAAGTTACACAAAACAAGAAAGAAAAAAGGTGAGAAATTAAATATTTTTAAAAATGTTGTCACATGATCAACCTTCGAGAAAACCTTCAACAAACCAACCTTGGAAAAGAATACACATAACATTTACAAAACATTAATTGATGACTGAGGTTGTCAATGTGCACACAACTTAGATAAATAAAATTCAAGGAAAAAAATGGAAAAGGCATGTAAGGAAAGAATGGGCTTCTCCTAAGAATATCCAAAGGAAGCAAACAATATGCACATAACTTCCTTCTTACAGAATAGGCTGGGTGGGATTTAGTGAGATTGTGTACGTACTTGATATGAAGGGAAAGGGGTAAAAAAGAGGAGAAACAACAATAAATAAAAACAAGGTACAACATCTAATAAAGATACATTAAGTGCAACCATGCAAATTATACATGAATAACCATGAATCTTCCACTAGAAAGCAATTAGAGATTAGAGAATAACATGAGGTGGTAAAAGTGAATGATAATTGAATATTGTCATTAGATATATGCAAATTTTATATATTTAGAAAAAATTTCTATGAAAACAAATATGTAGTCTCACATATATCCCCCATAATGAAGTATTATGGATGATTATAACAAATAACAACAAATAGTAGACTTCTCATTGAAGGTATGGCATATAAGAGAGAATATTCTTGTATTGACATCCAACATAAGGCTTGAATACAAATAAGATAAATCAACAATTATTGCAAACAATTAAGCCAAAAGATTAAATGGTGTGACTTTAAAAGCATAAAGGGAATCACAGTCCAAACAATATAATAGTGTACTTTAGCACCCAATTAGGGTGAAAATAATTTGAAAACACATGGCCAAATAATTATATGTCTACTTGGCCTAGGAATTCAGGAAATATGGGTCAGAATGAGCTATAAGGAACCATGGGCATTACTTTGTAAAAGGAGACAAGGTCCTTTGTTGTGTTTGTGAAATTTCACCCTTTAACACATGGCAGACTCTAGTTGGTTGATTTCAAAAGAGGCGGGATGAAACCCATCATTGTCTCTTCACTAGAAGGTTACATCGCACATCTAACCTAATGCCTGTCATTTGAAGGTCTAACCTAATGCCCATCATTCATCAAATCACAACCACTTAATGAACATTATCTCCAGTGCTCTTTGTGAATGTTCTTTCTAAGGTTGGCAAGCTTCTAATCTTGATCTTGAGCTCAAATCATTTATTTTTAGAGCTTGATTATCATAGTAGGGTTTATGTTGGTTGTGAATTGTTTAGTGTTTTTAACTACAAATGCTTCATGAGAATGTTCAACAAGAAAATGCTTAGAGACAAAAGCTTGGAGGTTTTGCACACCAAGTTGCATCTACAATCATCTAAAGAGGTAAAACATGGTTTCCCTTGCCCCACCGTGAGTGCATGGGACATGTGAAATAGAAAATAGTGCCAATTATCCATGTGCAATATATTATTTTTTTTGTGAGGTGACAACAAGCCTTCCTCCATCCTTTGATAATTTAGTCACAAGCTTGGAGTCCATGTCCACCAAAGATGTAAACCTTTAATTCATTGTAGCAAGGTTGTTTCACGAAGTGTCCAAAAGAAAAGAATGTGAGAGTTTCGAGACTACCGTATTAGTGAACAAAACTCACAAGTCAAAGAAGAAGCTTTGTTTCTATTGTAAGAAACCGGGACATTTTGTGAGAAATTGTTTGAAGAAGAAAAATGATGAAAAAGAAAAAGCTAATCAAGCTTGTGAAGATCACGAACAAGTGTTTGTTGCGGCATTGAGTGCCAACGATCATACCACGTATGATTGGATTGTAGATTCCGATGCAACGCAACACATGACATTCCAAAAAGAATAGTTTACCACATACGAGCGCATTTCCCCAAGGAGGGTGTTCATGGGTGATGACACCGTTTTGGAGGCCATTGGCAAGGGGAGCATCAAAGCCATAATGCAAGTGGGAGGTCAATTGACACACACAACCATCACCCCAGTTCTTCATGTTCCAAAAATGAAGAATAATCTCATTTTGGTGAGTAAACTCATTTCAGAAGGTTTCAAAGTGGAGTTTGACGAGGATGGTTGTAAGGTCAACGATGTTCGAGGAATTGTTGTGGTGCAAACACAAAGGGCCAAGAACTTGTACCTTCTTAATGTGAAGGTGTGTAAGGACATGGCACACATTACAAATTTTTTGGAGGAAAGAGTGATGTTTTGGCATGAAAGACTTGGCCATGTCAATATGGCAAGCCTTAAGGAGTTAGATGCCATGGTGGATGGCATGAATTTGAAAGAAGTGTCGTTGCATCACATTTGTGAAGGATGTGTCAAAGGCAAACATCAAAGAACATCATTTCCCAAGGACGGAGCAACGAAGGCTTCACAACTTTTGGAGATTGTGCACACTGATGTGTGCGGGCCAATGAAGACTACATCGCATGGTGGAGCACGATACTTTCTCACTTTCATTGACGATTTCTCAAGGAAAACTCATGTCTATCTTTTGAAGGCCAAAGGAGAAGCGTTTGAAAAATTCAAACAATACAAGGCGTTGGTGGAGAACCAAATTGGTCACAAAATCAAAGTGCTACATTCCGACAATGGAGGAGAATTTGTGTCTAAGAAATTTGACGCATTTCTTACAGAATGTGGAATTCAAGGACAAACAAGTGCGCCCTATTCCTCACAACAAAACGGTGTTGCGAAACGTGCCAATAAAACCATCATGGAATGTGTAAGAAGCATGATTCTTGCACAAGGGTTGGAACTTGAATTTTGGGGCAAAGTAGTGAACACGGCGGTGTACATAAAAAATCAATGTCCAACCAAGACTCTTGATTCCAAGACCCTTCAAGAAGCGTGGAGTGGTAGGAAACCCGTTGTGTCTCATTTGAGAGTTTTTGGTTGTAAAGCCTTTGCACATGTCCCCGATGAGAAGAGGACCAAATTAGAGTCCAAGTCCATGCTTTGTGTGTTTTTAGGATATTACGAAGGCACCAAAGCGTATCGCTTGATGTGTGTAGAAACCAAGAGAATCATCAAAAGTACAGATGTCGTGTTCATTAAAGGATCAAAGGAAATAGGTGGTGTACCTCATCCTGAGAAAGAAAAAAATGTAGTTGTGCATGAAGAAGTTGAAGGAGAGGAACCATTGACCTTTAGTCGAGATACACCTTTGAATGAAACAAGAATGGAAGGTGTGCAAAGTGAATCCACACCAAGTTCTTCATCGGAAGAAGAATTTGTTGTTTCCAATGATAACCCATCTAGTGAACCTTCACAAGATGTGCCAAGGGAAAGACCTCAAAGGCAACGAAGGGATCTCATATTATAACCTATATTAAGTCAATACAACAATTTTATATTAAAAACACCCACATATATGCCAAATTTTCCGTGTTTCAATTAGTTGACCAATCCATATTGTTAAGTTTTTAAAGTTCATTACTCATAGTAGATGAACCTTTTTTCAAAAAATAACATGGATAGATTTATGATGAAGTTGTTTGGGTACATTCACATTATAATGTACCAAGGACTGTGCTAACTATCCTTAATTTTTGTAGTTCTCAACTTTGAAAATTCATTATAAAAGTTTGAAACATCAAAATGTAATTAGGTTTGTTGCACCCCGTTTTATTATTGATAAAATTTCACCCCAAAGAATTTTGTGTGATTCCCAATTGTTTTAATGCTCATAAAGTAGTGGAAAATATGTAGTTGAATATTGTTTTTCATTTCACTCATCCTTAATCCTATGCTCAATTTAAGCATTCATGTTCCAAATTTATAGAAGACCATATATGGATGAACCAAAGGGACCAATATGAAAAAAAACATAAAATCATGCCCTAAATTGCCCTTAGTTGGGTGTGTTTTGTTTGCATTTAAACGTGCTTATGAAAAACATAAAATTATAAAGATTTCTTAAAAAACAAAATGTTTTGTGTTGTTTAAGGGAAGGCAATGTTGCATTTTCATGAAAAATGATACATAAAATTTAAGGTCATGGGTAAATTTGGGTTTATATATAAAACACTACACTAGGAAAATGTGAATGTGCTTTTTGTTATTCAAACCTTCATCAAATGTACTTTAATTTATTATGGACTCTAATTTATTTCATAAGAAGGGCCACATGTGTTTATATTTTTAAATGCACATGTATTGAATCCTTTTAACGAATGTTGTTGATTTTGATTATGAACATTTTTAATGGTTAAAAAAGTTCAACATTTATCATCATGGTTAAAAACAAAATTATACATTTGACTATAATCTAGGTCTTCATGCAAATGTCTTTTTAAAATATTATAATATGAGTCATGTTTGGTCTCAATATTAATATCCAGTCTTAGAAATTACATTTAAAATATTTTTGATATTTAATAAACCAATACATGTAGGACACGTGTAAAATGTAGTCCTTGGTAAGGACTTTGACTTTAGTCACTTTGGTTCCTTTTATTGTATTTTTACCCATTTGTTTAAATTCCATTGTTAATCATCATAATTAAAAATAGATTAATCACCATATGATTTGAACCAAGGGTGCCTTGGGAAAAAAATCCATATCATCACAATAGTGAGACATTCAATCTTGCATTTACCTAGGTTGGTGTACATGTGCAACATATTCAACCACAACCCTACTAACCTAACACCGGTGAATCAACACTTAGGTTGGTAACAACTTGTTACACCATTGATAGTAGGACAACCTAAAGTTGTACCCTATCCACCATATCCAATGTGGTATAACACATTACCATCTTTTGTACCCATGGATCTTAACATGTATTTTCTGTATTATTCTATAATCAAGGGACTTGATCCATTTATTTCTGGAAGAAAGGAGAGACATGTAACTATTACTACTTAACCATAACTAATACCACCTATTGAATAGCCAAAGCAAACTCAATATCTTGTCAAAGTTCTAACTTCTGGATTAGGACAACCGACCCTAGTTCCAAAAGAAATAGATGTTCAACAAGTAACAACAATATTTATATTTGTTAACACGCATGTTACCACTGGACTACTTGTATATGGTAATGGTATTCCACTTCAGTAGCCAAGAAAGGCTAATCCACATCCACAACCAAGTGGAGAACTATTTGGAGGTTTGTTTAATGGAAGATTGTTAGGAGGATCACTTGATGGAGACCCACCTAAAGGACTGCCACTTGATCCACCTATTGGACTTTACAAATGGCCAACATCTAATCCAAGAATATTCATGCCACGTGGTACTCATCAATTACAGTTCATCTAAACCAACCAGTGAACTGCCATATCAAAGACTTCAATATCCAACATCTGTGAAGGATAAAGATCCTAACATTCACATCAAAGTTTTCAAGAAGGTAATTAGAGCCAATGGAGAGACTATGGAGGCTAATATCATCAACCTACTTGGTTTCACTTTATGAAATAACATCTCAAAGTGGGGTGAAAACTTTGTACAAGATCATCCCAATTACATTTTAGAGGAGTTGGAGTAAGCATTTTGCAAACGTTTTTGAACCATGAAAAATAATGAAGAAGTCTTCATGTAGCTAAGAAACCTATAGCAACAAGTTGGCGAATGGGTAGAAGTTTATTACGAACATTTGTTGAAAGTTGCTAATTGTTTGCAAGTCAAGGCTACTGATGTTTTCCTTACCACGATTTTTAGAACAAGTTTGCAACCATACTTCAAATTCACAACAACAAGTATGATAAGGGATACCTTTATCAATCATAAGGAAATTGCAATAATCTATGAAGAAAGTGGACCAATCATAGCAAATTACAATGTTTGATAACTCAATTGGAGTCCAAACTGATTGCACAACCAATAGTCCACTATACTATGGATAAACATCCACTAACTTGTTCAAACTATGGGAAGATAGGTCATGCCAAATAAACCTGTCATAAAAAGGAAGAGGGAAGAACCTATAGTACCTATTGTACCCACAAAAGTTGTTGAACCGCTAGTTGAAGTAATTACACAACCTGTTGAACCAACTAGAATACCATTGAAATATCCATGTTTTGAACTAAGTTAACCACCCAGAACAATAGGTGTTAAAAGAATGTGAACCAATGAAGGCAAAAGCAATAGCTAATTGGTAAACATAAGAACATATTCATGATTCTTTTGTCCATACTATTAGGGAGTTATAGGAAAGTGATTCAGCATCACAAGCACCTATTGATTTAAATGGACCACTTCATTCAAATTAAGTTGGTTTACCAGAACCAGTAAGTCAACTAGTTACTAATAGTCACCATTGATCATTAAATGGTGGTTGTACAAATTCAAATTGGTAAGGATTTTATTGATGATGTGCTGATGGATGGAGGTTTTGGAATAAACATCATTACTGAGAACCTGTGAATTCAATTAGGTCTATTAAAACCTAATCTAACACCTTACAATCTATGTATGGCAAATCAAACCATAGCTAAACCACTTGGTCTTATTAGGGATCTGAAGATGAACTTGTTCGTGGAATTCCCTATACAATTACATTTACTATTCTCAACAATAATGTTTTAGATTCTAATTACTCAATGTTGTTAGGATGACCATGGTTGAAAGATATAAAATCCCATGATTGGGGAACTAACACTGTTACTATACAAGGAACAAGTACAATGAGAACCATAAATGTTATCAAGAAACTTGGTGTTCAAACCAAAAGACCAAAAGTTTTAGTATGTTATGATTTCCATTTTGGAATAGCTGATGAAGAGGAAGATGTGATGTTTGCCACAAAGTTAGAATTATTTTCAATAGGAACCATAGTAGTACCTACTCATACTAAATCAATTTTTAAATCAACTTGCATATTAGATATTAGTATAATAGAACAAGTTCCAAAACAACATGTTGAATCAGTAATGTGTTTTAGTTATTAACCTGGTTATACCACCTAACACTGTCAAACAACATTTGCTTGAGACCTTTTCCATCCAAAAGTGGGAGAAATGATTATTGATGAGGCACTTGCTTGAGATTGAGTACAAGATTTAATTGTAGCTGGTTGGATAGTAACAAAAGAGGAACAATTGACCAAAGTCAATTTGGGCACCAAAGATAATGTGCAACAAGTGAAAATGAATGCTTCACTTGAATTGGTTGTCATAAAACATTTGATTGAGCTTCTAAAGGAGTTCAAAGACATTTTTGCTTGGACATACAAAGACTTGAAGGGTATTTCACTAGTGAGTGTTGAACATAGGATTGAACTTGATACCATAGTACCACATGTTCATCAAGTAAGGTAGTCAAGGGAACCATCTCTTGAGGTTATCACTATAGAGCAATTTGTCAATCAGCATCGATTGGTGCATTCTGCTAATATTTCATCGGTGCATTAATCTCATAGGTTGAAAAAACAAACTAAGCCATCAACACTTAGAGACCGATTGAATCCAGAGCTAACCAGTTCTCCACCAAAAAAGAAAGCACGCACCCACCAAGGGGTGTTGATCTTAGAAGGTTGAGACGAAAAAATGGAGGCTAATGTTACATCACAACAAGATGACGAATTCACATGGATAGAAAATAACTAGGTTATGGAGGACAAAAGCGAACATGACTTTGAACAAGTAACATACCAAGAACCTTCATATGTTAAAAAAACTTTTATTCCCACAGAACAATTTAACAACTCGTTGCCAACAAGTATTGAACTTGTTCAACTGACTCAACCTACACTTGTTTATATCTTTCCTAAGACGTTAACAACTTATGCTTAACATGAACACCTTAAATAGGTTACACTTTTCTTTGAGCAAACAACCTTAATTGCCCCAATTTGGCTTCAAACAGTAGATAGCCTAGTTGATTTGAGAACTAGTTACAAGTTTGTTGATAGCCTATTAGAGGATACAAACAACCAGCTCTTGGTTTCTCTAAGAGCAATAAACCAAATTTCCTCCGATGTTACCACCTCAATTTGAATGAAATTTGTCCCTACTTGCACAAGCCATAATGAATACAAGGCTGGCCCATCAAGTGCATATTTCCTATTTGTCCTTCCCACACAATGATTAAGGTTATCATGACAAAACCAAAATTTATGTAGCTAGATTGATGCACCTTTGGTTGTAGACCAATGACCAACATAACACGGAGCAAGAATACCATGATCTGTTTGTTTTGAAATGATTTTGGTTTTGTAGTAGTGCCTTAGTGTCTTTTTGCAACACCAAACATTGAGTATTAGGGGTAGTGATCATGTTGGTGTGAATTTGCTTCTAACCCAAGTGGAAGGTTTGCCTTGCATTTGGCTAATCCAAACACTTCCTCATGTTCCAAGTGTGGTATTCTAGTTGAATTACTAAAACTTGATGTTTAATAGCAATTTGCATTGGGTCCCCAAACTGATTGGCCCTATGCAATCACAATTCATTCTTGTCTAAACTAGTCCTAGATGCACCACCTTGTAAAAAGGCATAATACAATGATGACTACTTTAATGCTCACACATAATCATTGGACATTGCAGCAAAGAGGCAAGTACCCCTCTTCTTAAATTGTTGGAGCCAAAGTTATGGATTATTTCAAATAAGTTACAAGTTAGGATGTTTGCTTCCTCCTCCAAATAATTCTTTTATGCATGGTTGTTTAAACTAGTCCTAGATGCACCACCTTGTAAAAAGGCATAATACAATGATGACTACTTTAATGCTCACACATAATCATTGGACATTGCAGCAAAGAGGCAAGTACCCCTTTTCTTAAATTGTTAGAGCCAAAGTTATGGATTATTTCAAATAAGTTACAAGTTAGGATGTTTGCTTCCTCCTCCAAAGAATTCTTTTATGCATGGACAACAAAATAATGAAGTTAATATTTAGGAAAGACAGATGGAAAATATTAATTAAACATAATATTTTATAAGAACTTACATCCAACGTGAAGCCTCCCCACTATTGCATATGAAAGTACCAAAAGCTGAACCAATTGTTGAACTTGTGAATGGCGCCCTTGTTAGTGGCTCCTAATGAGCATCACCAAGACTAAATGATAGCATATTGAAGGTCAACTTCCTCCGAGGACGTGGTTTTTTGGTATTCATAATAGAGAGCTTTCTGCTGATCATAAAACTCTAGTGTAATTAGCTACTTAGTGTGTATGTTAAGAGAATGAATATAATGGAATAAACATGTCCATTCTTTGTCAACCATCTTTACCATAAGATCTCCAACAAGAATGTTATTTCGTGAATGTGTGAACATAGCATGAGCAGAAAAGGATATTCCAAAATATATTTTCCACATGTCATCGAATATTCCTTAACATATCCATCCACCATGGCAAAATATTTTTTAACAAAATCATATGTGGCAAAATATTCTCTAACACAATCCTACATGGCAAAATATTTGCTGACAAGAAAGAATCTCATGATATCTATTCCTAAAATAATGAACTAATCCACCACATGGACACCAGACAACAATTTGAGTACAAAATTTTACAAAGGCTTTAGCACATAAAGGTCTTTTGGCAAAACGCTTGAGAGATCTTACCCCTTGGAGCTCCAAAAGACGTATATGTAATAGCCATTCAGTCCCTAGAACCCTAAAGGACGCATAGATAGTAGCCATATAGTCCTTGAACCCCAAAGGATGTATATTCAACAGCCATTTAAACCCTATACTCCAAAGGATGCATATACCCTACCCATTCAATCCTTGGAACTCCAAAGAATGTATATACGGTACCCATTCAGTCCTTGGAACTCCAAAGGAAGCCTATAAAGCAACCATACAATGATTGCATTATCATTACATTTCCAATAAAATTTTATTTATATTTTTTTGCTTTCTACTATTTGTTTGCATTTTCGATATCATCACTATCCACTTGTATTCGGTATACCTCTAATATAATATTGCATTCCTATTACCTCAATTAAATATTTGTATCCTCCCATCCAATACTATTAATTTGCATATTTAATTGCCTTACTCAGTATTACCATTTCAGTTGGTTTTCTCCCAAATAATGACAACCAGATCACTGATTATTGGCGAGCTACCACTCATAATTCAATGCATGATAAAAAACACATTGTTGCATTCAATTTTGGACATAATTTCTAAACAACTAGAACAACCATGGTGAATTATTCAAGATAACAGTCGATTTAACCTTTTACGTAAACAAGAAATGAAGAAAAGGGGCACTCTACAAAAAGACAAAGTGGATAACACAAATGAGTGAGTTGCCCGATGGTGGGCAAATGTAAAAAATAAAGAACAAAGTCCATATATTGCCAAGAAAAGGCCAAGGCCAAACCCCCAGTTAGTAGAACAAGAAATAAAAGATTATCATTAGGTGATGTTCAAACATGCGATGGAATTTCTGAAACAACACACAAGCCTAAAAACCCCACCCCTAGAACATTACTTTATTAACATGTTAAAAGACTTATTTATAGAAAACTTGGTCACCCTCTGTGAGTTATTAGGAATAGAAATTGGAAAACCCAACGAAGATTATATGCAACTCTAGGCACATGAAAAAACCAAAGTCCTCCAACCGCCTGTGAATCGATGGATGATTGGATTGCCACCAAAACGACAAGAAATGTGGGATAGTTGAAAAAGACAACATCCAAACCCCTGACGATAAAACAATGTTTATTCTATCGCACTGTGCAATAAACATAATATTTGCAATGTTTAGATGTAGAAATCAGATGTAATCAATGGAAAATGGATTGAAATATAATGGATTCAATTGTAATTATGGATAAAAAATGTATTTTGTCGATAACAATTATAACAAAACTAGAGGGACATACATGATAATAGAAGCATGAGGAAATAAAACCTTGAATGTATACTATGATTGAAAAGCATATTTAAGCAATAGTGAACAAAAGGTTTTGCATATGCATATGTAATTGGTACTTTTCACATTAAGAAGAAAGTAAATGTGTTCAATGTTAAAGATCTAACAAAAGTAATGTGTTACAATGGCTTCCAATCTAAAGATGAACTAACTCTAAGCCGCACATTCTAAAACATCCTACATTAATTAAATGTTATTAAAGGTGTTTTCTATCCCTTTAAATTAAAACAAAGTAATGTTTATACTTTGTAGTTTTAATTGGTTTTTAGCATTAACTGATTTGTTCTAGCTACTTCAAATCTAAAATCCAAAAAATATATAGACATACATATTAAAACAAAACATGAAAATGTTTATTTACAAAAGTCAGAAATCCAAGCCCATTGTCTAGAAATGGTTAATAACAAGCAAGCATTGTAGAACATGGACAAGGAACTTGCTACTTTAAAAGCTCAAAACCTTAAACTGCAAATTGATAATAAATATTTGGTTGCCAAATGTGTTGAAGCTGAAAAGGCAATCCAAAAAGCTGAAGTTTTATAGCAAAAGTACAATGAGTTGAACCAAGTTCATTTCAAGAGTTGTAAGGATCTCAAGGCCTAACAAATTGACTATGACCAGTTGACAAGGGATTATGGCAAAATGGAGGCTGTTAGTGTTCAACAAGAGAGGATTCTTGCGGATTTGGATGATATTTGTACCCAACAACAAAAATAGTTGACAAAAGTCAACATGGAGATGGAGAATCATACCCATGAGCTTCGAGTACAGATTGAAGAACTAAAAAGTGAATTAGAGACACTTCGTTAGTCATTAAGTAAAGCTTTTCAAACTACCTATATGGATAATTGGTTGAGGGAATTTGAGGAATTGCTATTAGATAATGCCTTGTTCAAAATGTAGAACCAAGCTTTGGTGGACAAGAATCCAAAATAGAAAGAATGGTGGCAAACAATATAACAGATCATAAAGGAACAAATCCAAGACATTTTGGAAATTGTTCGTGCGGATGAAGAGGCATACTTGAACAAATTGGTCACATACCAGTTGAAGGTCCAAGGATATTATGACCGGTTGAGCGCCAAATTGGTTGAAGTACTCATTGAAATTTCTCATAGGTTTTTACTTGTGCAGACAACATCTATAACTATGAGTTCTCAACACGAACCAATTACTACTACCACGAAGGAACCGGCATAGATCAAGGGATAAGCTGAATTTGCCACTATTTTTTGCACTTTATCTCTGCCCACAGAACTTGTGGAAATACATGTTGTAATTGTTAGTACTTAAGTAAAAGAGTTGGAAGTACCTATTATTCCCAAACTTGTCCCATTAGCTATACCACAAATTGGGGTAGGAGCAAAGGTTATTTCGAAAGATACCATCACACATGCCTTTGAAGTTTTTAAGACTCTAGACACAATATTAAATGGCACAATTGTTATTGAAAGATTAGGGCCTGAACCTATTCCTATAGTTGAACTTGTCGATACAACAAGTGAAAAACTTATTGATGACTTAGCTATAGGTGTAGAACAAGTAGTTATTAGTGACTAATTTCAAAGAAAATCTAGTTTTCAAGGGTGGGTAATGTTAACCCAATTTTTATGTTTATTTACATAGTAATTGGTTGTTACCAATCGGTAATTAGTGAAGTAGTACCATTTTGAAAACTATGATAGTTATTATTGGATAGTAGGTATTTCTAAATTTATTGGTATGTTAATTTAACCGGTACCGGTTTGTTCGTTTAATCGATTGGTGATAGAACATGTTAAAGATGAACATGTGATTAGTAATTATTGTGGTTCAATTTTGAGATCTTTGATAGTTATACGAGCTAATGACTGTTTGATTTTGAATAGCACTATGTTATGGTATAAGTAGTTCAATTTAGTTTTGAATGCAATTTTTAGTTTTTTAGTACTTTGATATCTTCTCTTGTAATTGGATCTTGGAACCAACACTCTTTCATCAATCAAGTTGGGGACAATAAATTTGCACCCCTAAACTAACCTTCAACATGTGCCCCTTAAGATTTGTTTAGCGATGCTACTTTTACTCATGTTTATAAGCCCAATTTAGATGCTTGGCCAAAATCAAGGAATGGGAAGAAGATTCATCGTCCTAACACATTCAAATTATCCATTTTATAGGAAAACAAGTGGGAGGTGGGACAAGTTCTCGAAGCCACACTATTAACTCCCACAACCATTCCTCCTCCAAGATATGGATGGATTTACTACCTCCTCTCAAAATCGCTAAAAATTTGTAAGCAATATGAGGTAACAATTAATGAGTACTTGACTTGTAGTGGCATGGATATTTTTTCCCATGATGTTTGAGTCCCTTGGTGTGCAAAGGTTGTGAATGCAATGTAAATACAAGTATTACATTTTGCAATATGTCATGTTTTCTGGGATTATTAAAACATTCATCCATTATCCATCTTGGAGTTGGAACGAGGTTCATAAATTAATAGGTTGTGCCAAGGTCTTGTCGTAGAAGTAGGCTACAGCATGTGGTTTGACAAGGGGTTTTATAGGACTATTATGGGTTCAGTTGTGTCAAAATGCATTTTGCTACAAAAATAGAAATATTTTTTAGCAAGTTACGAGGAATGCACTATTCATTGATTTATCAATCATTATGTGGACTTCCTATAAATGACTTGCTTTGTGACTTAATTTTATTTAAACAAGTTTTATTTTTCCTTCTTATATTGTAAAGTTTTTTCTTGGAGTTTCACTTTTGCCACCTTTTTTTCGTGAATGAACTTTGACATGAAAATTGTGTGTCTAGTAATTTTCATCGGTTATAACTATTTTCAAATTATTTTCATTCATACATTTCAACCAATCAAAAATTTCATCCAAAATATTTATTTAATTCCAGTTATCATCCAAAAAATTCATCCATGTACATGTGGCAAAATATTTTCCCATGTCATTCTTACATGGCATGGGGATATTCTAAAAATGTTTTATACATGTGAACAAAATATTCCAAAAAGAGTTGTTCATGTTCACAAGCTCAAGCTCACACTCATGTGTTCACTTCGTAGTGTCATTGCATGTTTTTACGAGGATGCAAAAAATGAACTCATAGTCCACACTAACATTATCATTGGCGAACAGATTGTTAGTGAGAAACATTTCAATACCAGCAAAGGTTAAGGCAAATTGGTAGAAGGACAAATCAATATGTGTAGTCAAGTCAAGATGACATGGAAAAGTATATAGTGTAGTATGCATGTTGAGATGATGTAATCAGGCAAGTCAATATGGTAGCATGTCGATATGACAGATTATTATAATTGACATGTGCCAAATCAACATGTTAAATAATTGGATAGTTATAATTGTTTTTCAATAAGACATTTCGGTAGACTAAAAGGGGGTTCCAAGGATTGTTCAAGGGACCATTCAATAGATTTCTGGAGCTTGTCTGGGTCAAAAGATAAAGAATTTTTTTTAAAAAAGGGAGGAAGGAGGAAAAGTGTTGTAAAGCTTTATGGTTCTATGAAATATGATGAACAATTTTCCTTTTATATATTTTTGTTCTTGCAATTACATGTGGATTCTTTTTGAACATTTCTCTAGAGTTAATGTGCATTGAATAGATGTCCTAGTTAGTATCTACGTAGTATTCACCATGATGGAGTAGGACAAGAGCCCAACAATGATATAATTATTGAAGTTATCTAATAACAATCAAATTTTTTACCTGCAAAATGTATCGCTAACACATATTTCGAACAATGGGACCATAAGAACACTACATTGTTTCATGGTCTACCTTGCATGCGAAGCATACCAAAAAACAAAATCTGAAAATATGTTAGTCGTGACATTAGACCATATATCATGATATATATGTGACAATGATACTACTTCCAAAACGATAGTCATGTTGTGTAAACATATTTGATATGTGGTTTATTTGCATATTTGTCAAGACATATGACTACATGACCACATACCATGATTCTCATGATATGCAAGTAAATGGGAAATCAAGCCATGATAGTCATGTTTGCTAACTTATAATTAATAATGCAGGGGGTTTGCATCTAAAATGAAATAGTTTTTCTATTTTGGCAATTCATAAACCGGGGATAATAAAGGGGACTCACAATAGAAACAAGCTACTATCCACCTCATAATATATTGATTTTTCCACATGGTTGCAACTGTACAACATGAAAAGGAAATATCTTGTAACAATTCACCATTCCATTGCAACCAAATGCGTCAAAATTAAGCAAGTTCAAAAGACATGGATCTTTCGTGAGCAATTTTGTCAGTAACATCTACATTGGAAAAAAGGTCCAAAGAAGAAGGAAGGGGGTGCAATTCAGGTCCATAAGTTGAACCCAAAGAACAATAATTGCACATTGAATCTTGGTTTTGCATGAAAATCAAATCATGTGCTGATCATCCATTCTCATTAGACTTTTTTTATTACACCTAACCCAACAAATTTTGTACACAATAAAATTGCCTGAAATTGGAACATGTATAACTCACCTTATCAAAACATCTGAGAGCAAGTACGACTTTTTTTTCCTCTACAAGGCTTCATTTGGCTTTATTTGTTAGTTGCACCAATAAACAGAGGTCTCCATTATATTATGTGCACAAAAACAAGAACAAAACATTGGGCAAGATTTTGGATAGGAGGAATTGAATATATTGCTTGAATTTAGTCCTTTTGTACATACCACCTTGTATACAAATGTGCATGGATTGCAAGATTAGATGTCTAATATCAAGTTTAAGCTCATTTGTCTACTGTTGTCCCAATGATTAAAACATTATAGTTGTCCTTTAATAAATGTTAAACCACTTCAATCATCTTGTCTACAAACAAATAATATCAATCAATTTTCATGGCCTAGTTTAGAACACTACGTAACATAATTGGACAACATCAATGATAGCCAATGGTTAGATAATTGTAGTCTATATTTTAGTTATCATACAAAAACCTGACAACCATACCTCACCATGATCATCTTGTACATATTCATAAACTGAACCACAACATATATCAACCACATATGTATGATATCTACATTTTAATCCACAAATTATCCAATTATACAATATACAATTGACACAGATGTAGAAGTGTTGGCAAATGCAAATCAAAATACATGCACAATGCCATATTCATTGCCTTTGGTACATTGAGGAAATTAATCCAAAACAAACAAATCCACCACAACATAGCACCCAACAATCACCTTAACCAAGTAGGCAACTTATTTAGGCAACTTATTTCAATGATGTTGGCTAGGAGCTGATTTCTTGGACATTGCATAGATTGCAACCAATCCCATCTGAGAGGAATTCCACCACAATAAGCAAACCTGATGTACGATCACTATATTGTAAGCTTGATTGTAAGGTTAGATGAAGAGTTGACACCTAGCTACCATGATTATAATGTTTATAAATTTGGAGCAAGATTCACATGGAACCAATTGTAGACTTACAATGTATTGTAAGTGATCTAGGCTTGGGTTAGGTGTTCAAGGTGGTGTGTGGTGGTAGAGTGGGAAATATCCCATGCATTGCACTACGAAATCACTACTACAAAACATGTCCCTATTCTAGTGCATTGTAATAATGACAAGTATCTAGTGATATTGATATGGTTTTAATGTTGCTGAAAGGGTAAATGGTCTAGGCGTGGTCAAGGGGATTGGTGGACATGGGTGGTGGTAGAATGGGATGTAATTGTTATATTTTTGAGGTTTTTATTTTTTATTTTCAAAAAAAGTCCAATGGTTGCTTGATACGTGTACTACCACATTAGTTCTACTCTATTAGTAATCTTAAATAAAAAGTAATTGGAGCCTTTATTCTAAACCCTATATCAATTAAAATGTTTCTTGCCCATAACATTCACACCCAATCTTATTTTGAAAAGTTTTATTTGTTTTTATCTCCAATGAATACATGAGACCCTATATTTTTTTGCATGTTAGGTGGTAATATTTGGAAGTGGCCTCCCTGAGCTCAGTAGCTTCACATGGCTTTTGATCCCCTTCCCCCCCCCCTTTCTGATGGTTTGAGATTCAAGTAGGGCCTGAAGATTATTATGATAGGACAGAACTCTTTGTAGACTTTTCTGCCCATTAGTCTTGAAGAATTTTTCATGTTAGTTCCTCAATTTGACAATATTTTTAGATCCTTGACATATGTTAACAATAAAGGTCATGCTAGACTATGTGTTTTTGATGGCATGAGATTCAAGTAGGGCGATTAATTAGCTTATGTTGTCATGAGAGTGTATGTAGTGAGGAGTCAGGGAAACAATCTGTTGGCCAAGCTGGAGTCTGTCAATGTTGAGGAGTGACAGTCATGAATCAAGTTGAATGAGTGATGCGAGAATTGGATGTTGTGTCAGACATCAAGAGATTGAACCATTCATCTAATTGGTGGGGTTCCTTGAGAGGAGGAATTGGATCTAAGAGAGGGATTACAAGCTAGAGTCTGATGCCAAGAATTTCCTTCATATCAGTGTAAGGTACATTGTTTGATTTTAGCAGCAGAGCTGTAACAGTATACATTGTTGTGCTTTGAAGTCCTAGAAGTGACAATTCTTGCCTCCATTTTAGCTCATTGATGTTATTCAACAGTGTTGCTGATGTGTGATGTTCCCTCCCATTTTAGTTGTAGAGTACCTTGTGAATGATGGTGTTACAATCTTAAGGGCTCCAGATCAGGGAGATATAAAGAAGAGTTTGGTGTACATTTGCACTATGGTTTGACCAAAACAACTATTGATTAACATAAATTCAGACCTAGAAGGATTTCATGAAGAGGACATCTGATTCAGCTATTTTACAGATATTTCTTAGAAAGCTAGAAAGAGAGCCTCTTACATAAGCTTAGAACAGTTGCTATTTGCTATGCAAGGTGGCCTCTATGTTTCTTTGTGGGACTGCTATCTTGGAAGAACAAATGCCTGAAGGCTATTTTTAGCCTAAGGTAGTTAAGTTCAGAGTTCACAGGCATGCGCTCAAGTGCACCCAAGTCTGACCCAAGTCTAACTGGGAACTTGAAACTGTAACATAATATAAGTCTCATGCAAAATGGCCAAGCAACGCATCGCAACAACATTCAGCTTTGATGTATGTGAACCCCTTGTAATCATAATTGAAATTGGAGTCAAGAGCCACAAAGTTACAGAGACTCTCAGGCATGTGCAAAACTGCCAACACTGATACCACTTTTGTTCCATGCCCTGATAAAAGCTCACACTTGAACATTAAGAAATGTAGCAAACATCAATCAGACCAAGCCTATGGCTTAAGGCTGATTCCACTAGTTTGCCACATCTAAATCCAAATTGTTGAAACTGAGATATGACATTGCAAACTTGATTCTTGAACATGAAGTCACCCAGAAGGTTCAGAAACTACTTTCAGCAACCTGTCTTAGGGTTCAGAACTCTAGAATAAGAGAAAAGATACCATAAAACTAGGAGCTCAGCAAGCCTAACCCAGAAAGTTGGGATTCAGATAGATGAACCATACACTTGCATAACCTTGAAGTATGAACATCCAACTGGTCTACATGAAACAACACAATTTGACTGCATGCAGTAGATTGAACTCTAAAGAAACAGGTTTTGCAGGGATAACAAAAGGATTCAGTTTCCTGGATAGACAAATTCACCACTCAGTCCCTTCAGGTCCAGTTGATGGAATATGGTGCATATAGCATTGTGCCCTATCAAAGGATGGCTGACGTGCTGCAACCCAAATAGGCCTGATTTAGCCCTGTCAGGAAGCTCTGAATGCTTATACTCTTTTCATTCTGTTGCAGTTTCTTCAGTCAGTGTTGCAGGTGATAAGGCCCCTCATGTTTGTCATTTACAATCACAAAGAACCTCTTGCCTATTTCCTCTTGCCGAAAAAACTTTTCCCAAAAGAGACATCAGGGTTCCGAGTCTTTGAACTTGCTGCTGTGCTCCACTTTGAGCCAGCACCTTGTGGCTTTGATGATATACTCCACAAAGAGTCACCTTTTCCACCCTTGCTGGTAGATCCAGTCTTGGTACTAGTTGCTACAGATGCAGGCTTGGATTGAAGCACTGGGTGCTGCTTTGTGTTCTTGGCCATTCCATTAGCCAGAAGCCACCGTGAACTTGACTGCTGTTGTTTCCAGCTCCCCCAACCCAGCAGCTTCTTTTTATCAAAAGCCTCCTCACTAGTTTTCAATCCTGACATTGTCACCTCAATAATTTTGAACTGTGGTTGTGGAGAAATTGCATCAGGTTCATCATCATCCTCAGTGTTTCCTTTCATAGAAATGGATCGTCCAATCCTAGCTTTGGGAGGTAGCATAACCCTTTCAGCTTGAACAAGAGCCATCATTGGAGCACCCACAGGCTCATTGTTACGAAGTGGGTCTCGAAGCTGAACTAGCATGGCAAGTGTGAGAGTATCACCCATGAATCCACCTGTTAAGTCACTTGCATCAGCTTCGTCCCTCCTGCCTTTCTGATTCCCAACAGCAAGAACATCTTTGTGGATATTGTGATGACTGGCAAGCAGGACCATTGAACTTTGACTCATTTCAGTTTCATCATATGCCCCTGCATCAAGCCTCATCCATTCATCTAATGAAATTGCCATTGACATCAATGCATCATCATCAGAGTTTCCTGAAGCTTCTTTGCTACCCTCTTCCAGCAAGCCTATAGCACTGTTGCCGCCACCTTCAAGAGCCATCATTTCTTGCCATGAAATTGGATCCACACTGAAAGGGGCTTCATGTTCAGCCATGTCAGACTGCACTTTCAGTCCCTCTAGAGCCAAAGCTTCAACATTCTGCATTGCCATTGGTGCCAGATCTTTGAGTGACATGAAGGTGTCTTCAGATAGACTTCCTGCTTTACTGCTGTTGCACTTGCCACTACTGCCTCTGGCAGTTGCTGTGATTCTTGACTTAGTTCTCTCTGTCACATAGCCACTGGCACTGGAAGCTCCACTTCTGGATTCAAAAGAGGACAGCTGCTGCATGTCATCTCCTGTACCTATCGCTCTACAACTGTGTATCACACAGACACTGCCATTAGAACAGGGTGTTACCCACCAGGAACCACCAGATACAATTTGTGATTCCTGACACAGAGAACAAAATTGGCACGTAACTACAAGCTATATCATAACAATCCAATTGGATAGCTTGTTTGAAATCTTCTTCCAGTATCAAATAACTTTTCTTAAAATGAAAGTAAGTGTTAGAATGGGCTATGCGAAAAGCAAAGCACCCTCCATAACCAATCTCACAAGCAGAAAGCTTTGAAACAAGATGCTCAGAACTCCTGACATGGTTTGTGAGCAATCCAATTAGGAAGGGAGGAAAGATGCCTGCTTCTGGAATTGATGTGCCCCTCATAACCTCCTTTGAGAGCAGCAAAACCTTCACTTGCAATTTGCTCTACAGTCTTTCCTGTTATGTCCTCCAGAGGCATTGCAAGCTTGGCCTGATCAGCCATGCCGACCATGCCAGCAGCTGCCATTCGTCTCAAGATATCCATGGAGGTCGACCCCATGTCTGCTGGTATCACTACAGGTTTTGATACCTGCATTACCAGTTGTCCGCTTCCAGAGCTGGCCTGAAAATTACTAGGGCTCATAGACCTCAATGATCCACCATCTCGGGTTTCAACTACAGGTCCCATGCCTTCCCCTAAAAAAGGCGCATCAGCTACAGCAAGGGCATAAGGTTTCTCATAGTCACACAACCATGAGGATCTTGGTGGCTCTTCTTCAAAAATGCTCTTGCTTAGACCCCATTCTTCCATAAGAGCTTCTGTCTCTGCATCTTCCAGAAGTTTTGCCCGATTCTTACTCTGCATTGTTTGTGTTGCCTTTTGGAGTTCTGATTCTGCTGCCTCCACAATGGATGTCAACTCCACATCTTCTTCACTCCCCCAGCCTGGACACAGTATATCTTTAGAAATAGAAAAACTTGTTAATAAAGTAACAAAGTCCAATAGACAGTTAATGTGATAACAAAGTTTAACAAAAGGATGAGTAGAGAGGAACACTGTAGTATAAAGATTAAAACAAGAGCCTTCACAACATAAAGAGAAGAACATACAGTAACAACACCATGATGAATGGATCACTGGCAAGCAGCCAGCTGTGAAAAGTGTCAACAATTGCTTTTGTGAAAGGTCAGCACATACAACCATGGTGCTTAATTCCCTCAAAGTGTTTCCATACCTACTATTTCTGCCATATACCTTTGTGGTGAGGAGGTCAAAAAGAATTTAGCAGCATGCGAGTGTGTATTTTTCTGTGGGGTGGGGAAAGGGTTTTTGTTGTGAGTTAGGCCTTCAGATGGTCATTCATCAGCCAATATGCTGATGAATCAACCATCAGCCTTTATCAATCATCTCCAGATCTCAGGCTCTGGACATCACACACTTGCTGCCAGGTTGATTCTAAGCTCTGAGCCATTTGCTGCAAAAAGAGCTGATAGCAGCAGAAGCTACAGAAGAAGTGTTCATTGCCACCAAGGCCTTTTGTTACTCTCTATTGCTAGATAGTCTTGAACAAGTTGTCATTTGTGACTGCATCCTTGAGAGAACATAATGGTGGGAGTTTAAACCTTTTAACAATCTCCAACTGACAAGTCATGTGATGCAGAAGATTATGTCCAAAGACACAAAGAATTGCTTTGTTTTGGTCTCCATTGTAGTCAGGTATACACCACATGCAACCATGTAGAGGAGAACTACTCTATACATCTAGCTTAGCATTGGGGTTCAGTGATAGCTGTCTTTCATGCAGACTGAATAGCACAAACCTTGCAAGTGGTGTTTCTTACTCCTGGCAGCTCTTACAAATCAAATGCATGTATGTATTTCATGATGTTTTTCTGTTATCTTGGTGAAAATTCCACAAAGTAAACACCTAGCAAAGGAGGCACAAGGGTCTACTAACCTGGAGAAATAATATCATCCAAATGGGAAGCTCTTTGTAAGGTCTGGACTTCTGAGCTCAGATTGATAGGCATATCATTGAAGAAATTCTGGCAAGCTTCAGAGTTATTTGAGTGAAGCACAGGTACATGAGGTACAGTTGTCTCCACACCGAGGCCTCCTTCAAGCATGGCCTCCTGCTCAAATTGCTTCAACAGGACAGCCCTTGGGGAATCTGGTTCACTGTCTGAGGCAAGAGCTACAGAACCAGGTTCTACCTCAGATTCTAAGAGATCCAAAAATTCACCTGTAACAGGGTTGAATTCGTCATCTGCTTTGGCAGTCTTACTTCTATCTCTTATGTGCTCAGGTTGGTCAATGGGTTCTGTGTGTCCAGGAAGGAAAGAAGCGGAAAGTTCTTCATCAGTCATCTCCTCAGGCACTTTCAAACCACTGTTTGGCTCATAACCCTGTTCATCATAGAAGTACTCCTGCCCATCTAAAGCAGCCAAGAGTTCCTGCATTTCAAGCTCATCATCCATCAACCTTGCCTCCTCTTTGTTTTCAAGCTCCTGTGCCAAAATCTTGATCTCAAAATCCTCTCTGTAGATTTGTGTGTTCTGATATGTTTGGTTCCCAGCATCAGCATGCTCCCCCTTCTTAGCATGTGCACCAAGCTCTGCTGACTCTGCATGGAATTGCACAAAACTCAATGGCAAAACATAGTTGGATCATGCAGACAATCTGAACAGCTTGTTTAAGCAACTACAAGCTGATTCCTGAACACTAGGGATCAATTATGAGTCATCAAATACAAAAAAAGGCAGGCATTACATGCTTTTACCTTGTGCTTCAAGAGCAACAGAATAGCTTCCATCCACATGTTCTTCCTTATCAGCTCCTGCATCAACATACGTTCGAGCAGAGACTGGATCTAAAAGACTGCCCACTTCAACTCCCTGATCGACAATTGTGAACCCAGGCTCATCTTCCTCTTCATTCTCAAAATCAGTAACCTTTCCAAGCTCTGAGTAATCTGCCTCTGACTGGCCAGGAGTTGAGGGTCCCAGCATTTGATCAGATTGAGAAAATGACCTAACTGGGGAGGCTTTCGCATCTGATCGCATGGGTCCTCTCAGAGCACTGTTTTCGAGCCTGGAAGGACTCGTAGAGGAAGGGTCATCAAGGCTTAGATGCTCCATTCCAGGATACTCTGCTCCTGACTCTGATGTTGCAGGTGAGGTAAAATCAGCGTCTGCAGCATGCACACCCCCAGGGCTTGAGTTGAAGCTCCCTACAGCTCGCAAAACAGGTGACTCTCCAAATTGTGAGCTTGAGCTTAACAACAGACTTGCATCATTTCCAAGAATATTGCATCGAAATGTGACAACTAGAGTGCCACCCTGAGCTTCTCCCATGAGCTTGAAGCTTGTGGTCCAAGTAACCTGTTTATCCTCATCCTCATCCAAGATCTTGGGAAGCAACCGAGTGAGGTCCAGTTTGGTCTTCCCAAGGACAAGATCCTCATCTGGAGCAATCAATGAGAGAATAAATTGCTTTGCCTGATACTTCATTCCTTGAGAACCACTCTTGGAACCATACACAGTGCTCTTCACAGACAGAGTTTCTTCAAACTCTGCTGCTCCTTGCAAGACTTTGGCAGGTGCTGTCTGGACAATGGCATCCTCTCTTCGACCAAATTGAATGGTGAGACGAAGTCCATTCATGCTGGAGGGAAGCTGCTCAATTCCATGCACATGGACAGTAAAGAGGCAACAGAATTTCTGCTGTCCTATATGCGCGATTGCTCGGAAAGGTTTCCATGTCCAGACAGATTTCTTCTTCTCTGTTTGAGGATCCTCCGGCTTGTGGCTGAACCCAAAATTATGTTCCACCCACTCTGGCAAGTTTGTCATCTCAGGGACATGTTTTTCAAACCCCTGGGAGTGCCTTGGCTGCATTTGCTGTGTATGCAAAGGCCGAGGGCTTTCAATTCCTTGTCTTTGAATCTCCTCCACCACCTTGCTCGAGTGCACAGGTGGAGATGAATTAGGTTTAGAAGCAACTGGAGGTCTTAAATATTGAAGTCTGGAAGTGAACTGCGCGTGAGAGAGAGCTGTGATCCCTGGCAGCAGATCTGGCATTGACTCTCTCCCACCAAGCTGAGGAGACGATGATGAAATTGCATTCGGTAGTACAACTCTAGAATGAGGACCACCAGCATGGCCTGCTTTGTAAAGTGCTTGGCTTAGGGCTTCCAGCTCTCGAACAAGCTGCCCGCCTCCATCTCCCCTTGTACCCCCATTATCTCCTGATACGGATTGAGCCATGGTGGAAAACGAAGAAGAATCCGGAAACTCCCTCAATACCCCAAAACCCCCACTGCCTACCTTCGCCGATCTCCAAAACCCATTAAGAAACGGGAAAACTTAAACCAAGAGACACCCACCACCTCCAAACAGCATACACACAAACCCACACCCACTTCTTACTTAGTGATGCACGCAAAATCGAAGCGTCACAGCCGAACCAAGACGTGCAACCAGAAAAAAGAAAACGAAAGGGTCATCAAGGTACCAGAGATAGCGGCAACAGGTGCAGCAAACTCGCAACAGATACACGCGATAGAATCTGGAACTCTGCCATGACTTGGAAAAACTAGGTCAAAAAACTACACCCACCACCACCTGGAGCCTTTTTCTTCCTGTATTTTGAAGATCCCTCCTCGTCGCTGTCTTTTGGGGAAGAACATCTATCTACACTAACTTGCGTTAATCTCTCTATTAAGGAACTCTCTTTGTGGGGGAGAATCTGTCTACGCTCTCTCGCTGATCTCCTGTCACACACTATTGCGTGGATCAATCTCTTGTAGGTGTAAATAGTGCGATTATCAGCTCTATCTGATTACAGTTCTATCTAGATTCTGTTTATGGGAATGTCGAAAGCCAATGTGCAGTGGGTAGCATTCATTGCTACTTGCTGCAAGTAGTTCAAACTTCAAATTCATTCTAGACCATGCAACTATCAGCAATCACCTTATTCATGGCTACAAGATGCTGGAACTAAAGAGGCCGATGAGTGAACAAGCGGCTCCGCCACAGAGAGGCTCTGTCGTAAAATGTCCTACAATATGCAATATACATATTTTCATGATTTTAAACTCAAGTTAAAAAGGTAAAAAGTCATGAAAATCATTTTATTTCATTAGTACTGGCATATTGAACTTTTTACTGGCCCCACTTCCACAAGGTTTTGCATATTTACATATTGAAATTTAGTTCCTCATTATAATTTAAAGGTCATAGACACAATATTTGCAAGCATATGCAATGTTTTGAAGGGGTCAAGGACTATGCACAATCTAAAACTAGACACCTAGATGATCCCAAAGAATGGTTATAATGGGTGGACAAATTTTGGATGAAAAAAGTTGTGAAAGCTTCATATTAATGGCTTCGTGTTATACATTGGGAGTGTGTTAGGTAGTTTGACTGCAATATAAATTGTTTTGTGAAAATTTGGTCAATATGCTTTTGTTACATTCAATTTATATTCATGTAAGGGAACGTTTTCTCATATATGGTCTAATTGAGATCTTGCTTTTGTGATGTTTCCATTAAATTAGGAATTTAATTCAAATTTATCCATGAAACATAATAATTCTTTTTTTTTCTTTTTTTTTTTGGGCATGATTATTGTCTTCTTGGATGTAAACTTAAAAATCTCCTAATACAATGATTGGACAATGTTCTGGTGATTGGTTAATTATATTTAAAAGATTTTTGAGGATGTAAAAATTGAATATGAATGGGCTTCATACACACATACAATATGTATGGTTTTTCATGTATTAAAACTAAAAGTTGATGTTATGTATTTTGAATTGTTATTGGTTGTTACATTGAAAGAGTCCAAATGCATGTGTATGTCATATACATCATCATCAAGCCATGACCATCATGGATTAAAACACATGAATATTGATGAATTTATAAATTTGTGCACATCAGTTGATATGTGGTGTATTCCTTGCTTTTATAAGACATAAGATATAAGACATTTGAAGGTTATGGTCATGGTTTTGAGGAATGAATGGTATCCAAGTCGTAATTGTTTTAACCTTTTCATTTTTATATGTACTATTGGATCCACACAAAAACATTGATGTTAGAGGGGAGTTAATAAAAATAATTTTCTTTTGTTTGAATACCAAACAAAGTTATATATGTTAGGTTGTGTTTTTTAACATTTGTAGGATCAAAAATCAATTCATCTAATGATAATCCTTGGGAATGATGGATAGTTCTTCCTATTGCAAGTTGAATTAAAAATTGAATCCTTGTTATGACAAATGATTGGGTTTTACCAACTCTTATATCTTTGGTGATAGGTTCAATTGGTGTTCATTTTTATTCAATGTTGTCAAATGTTGTAATAATGATCTTGTTAATATTTCAATTTAAAAGTTTTGAAACATTATCCATATTATGGTTTTGTTGTTATATGTTGTTGATGTTTTAAATGTGTCATTAACTCCATTGACAAGACCATCAAATGTTGTATAATTATGAACACATCATTCAATTAACATATCTTTTTTTATATGAATTATAGAATGTAAACCATCAATTTTACTTGTATCATTCAAAAATTTGTAAGATGGTGGGCATGGTGGGTGATTAATGTCCATTGTTTTGAAAATAAATGTGGGACCTGATGTGTTAGTGAACATGTTTTCATTATTTTTTGCATAAGTTTATTTGTATAGAATAAATGTGGAATAATTAAATTTATTGGTGATTATTGATAACAAATTGAATATCTTATAGATTTTTTATTGTTATACAAAATTTGTTCAAAGTTCGTATGAAAAACATATCAAATTATCGCATAACTTTATTTAGTTCATAACATTGGACATATGTTTGCCAAAAATTTGGTGTTAATGCCACTGCAAGAAAACAAGGCTTACTTGACCAAAAAATATGGTCAAGAAAAACCTAAATGTGATAATGTTCAACTTGATTAGTTAGTCATACTAAACAAGTCGATTTTGACATGGTGAGTTTGATTTCTAGTTTTTTTTACTAGGGCTATGATGGTTTTTTTTACTAACGAACTTGACTGGTTGTCAAATTTGACTAACAATCAATATGGCCAATTATCAATTTGACTAAATGGTGCATTCACAATAAAAGGAACCATGGGGCATGTGGATATTGCTTTAAAATAATGTAACTATTGTGTGAGTGCATGAATGTGAACAATGAATTGAATTTTTGTGAGCAACACATAATCTTTGAAAAACATTCTTACCACGTAAATTAAATATTTTCCACGGAAATACCATCCACATGGATAAAATATTATATTAACCTGGAAAAAAAAATTTAATGATACAAAATAATCATCGAAGCAGGTAAAATAATTTATTAGTGACAAGGACATCATAATTTTTGTTGCAGTTGTCTACAATTGAAACTTAATTTTTTTCCATAATCTTTCAAGATAATGTTTTAAATTATTAATGAACATTTAAATTAGTCCGATAACTAATTTTTATTTAACAATGTATGATCATTCATGCCAAACAAAATGTTGAATGAACAATTATGAAACTGTTTATAAAATCAGAAAAGTAACATCCTTTGCAAGTTGAAGTCTAGGAGCCAAACACATAACATCAAAACGAACGTTGGAATTGACAATTTAGAATAGTACTCCCACCTACACTAAAGTTACATTGTAATTCAACAAACGACGAACTTCATCACAATTCCAAGTTGGAAAATGGATGAAACTTTTGAACTGGCCACAAATCATGACATGCTATAAAACATAATACATATGTTTATAGGGCACCCATTTCCTTCATCGACCTAACAAACTAGAAATCATTTTTACAAAATCCAAACAAGTGCAAGCTAGGAAATTCCCTGTTGTAACTTCATATTTTTTTTGTTTGGATTTTACCATACAAAATATTATAGATTTGTCCATATTAAGAACATCCAAGGGTGGATTTATAGTTGTTTCAAGAAGTCAACCAACCTCCCACAAATTATAATGTGGATTTGACATCTTGAATGGCTCTATACAATGAACAAACTTACCATTACATGATGTTGGCCACAACATTTCATCCACTAACCTATTTATAGGAATGTAGATTTCCCCTCCAAATAGGCTTCGAGGAAAGATTGGATGTTGTCTATTCAAATCAAATCCCACTTCCTCTTAAGACTTGATTTCATCTTGTGTGAAATTAGTTAAGCTTTAATATGCAAATTTTTTGAAACAATTGGTTTGTCCAATGCATACTTGCACTTCATACTGCCAATGCAACAATTCATGTCATATGCACAAAACCAAAACTTGTGTAGCTTTAAAGGTGCACCAAGGAACTAAGACCATAACCCTAAGTAAGTTAGGGTAAGGACACTAATAAAGGTTAGCTTGATAATTATCCTTGCAACACAAGAATGTTTGGTGGATTTTTGCAAAGCAAAACATTAAACATGCGACATAGGGGGACATCTTTCTAAGGGATTGTTATTTGGTGAGCATGATTAGGTGAGTAGGATCGAAATTTTGTAAGAATATTCCATTGACAAATGGCAAATAATATTTCATGATGTGGAGGAATATTTTGCCACGTGTCCAAAGATGAAAAATGAAAATGGATGAAATTTTATAACATATGAAAGGAAAAATGCATGAAAAATAAAAACAAATGAAAAAAGGATGAACAAAACATGTTCACAACCAAGAGTTATGTGTCAGTCAAAATAATACCTCTTCACAACCAAAAGGTATGTGTCAACTAAAACACCACCTGTTCAATTTCAAGAGGTATGTTCCCATAAAGAATTGAAATGATGTGAGATTGCACATTCTTTATACCATTTCAACTTGTTTTTATTTGAATTCAATCTTTCAAACCTTTTATGTCTAGGAGCATTCTTGCTACTTGAAGGATAAAATGGATGGAAAAAAAAAACAAATGAAAAAAAGGATGAACAAAACCTGTTTAGAACAAATAGTTATATGTCAATCCAAATTCTACCTCTTCACAACTGAGAGGCATGTGTCAATTAAAACACCACCTGTTCATCTCCAAGAGGTATGTTCCCATAATGAATTGAAACAATATGAAATCGCACATTCTCCATTCAACCTATTTTTAATTTTAATTCAATCTTTCAAACCTCTTATGTTTCTGAGCATTCTTGTTACTTAAATAATCAAACTGAATTATTTCCCCTCTCCACCAGAACTACTTAACTCTAACTTTTCTATGGCTATAACCCATTTACAATTTTTAAACATCTCTTTTACAATGGCAAAAAGAAAATTCACAACAATGGTCACACCAAACACCTTGGAAACTATGATTGAATACACTTTAATCTCAAGCATACTAGATAAAATATGTGAAATGATAAAAACACCATTGTAATATCCAAGAGATCCCACCCTGCTAGACCCCTTCAAGTAGTTGTTAAAAATCAAAACATGGGGATTAGAATGGAAAATGCAAATTGACAAAACAAATGAATGGGTGGCATGGCGATGGGTGCGTGTGAAAATTAACAAAGAAAGTCTTACATTGCTCAAACAAGCTATAAAGATTCCAAAGGAGAATATGGAAGACTACCACTAGGCGATGTTTACACATGCCATGGATTTTTTCCAAGAATGGGTAAGTTTGAAAAAACCAATTCTAGAACTTTTTTTTACAAGCTTATTGAAAGATTTGTCAATGGAGGATTTGGTAATCCTTGGGAACTTCCTTTCAACATCATTTATAAAACCCGAGTAGATGATTCAATGCAACTCCAAGTAAGTGAACCTAGGTGCCACAAGATTTAAGGAACAAAATGATAAAACAACTTGTGAATCATCAAATGATAAACATGGCCCTAAAACCACGAAGTGTTTATGATAATAGAAAGAAAAGACGTCCCAACAATTGAATGAGCAACCAAAATACCATTCTTGGCAATAATTTGTGGTTCAATAGACTTTTGATATGAATTAGGGTTGAAGTTAAACATAGGAGTTGCTTGTTAAAAAATCTTGAAAAATCCTTGATTTTTGGAACTCCAAAGGACACATCTACAGTACCCATTCAGTTCCTATAACTCTAAAGGATGCATATAGTACCCAATCAATCCTTGGAACTCAACTGCAAGCCTATAAAATATTCATACATTGATCACATAATTATTTTATTTCCAAATAAATTCTTAATTACATTTTCTCACTCTCTATTGTTTGTTTGCATTTTTGATATCATCACTATCCACTTGCAATGATTATACCTTTAATATATTATTGCAATCCTATTACCTAGAAGAAATTTTTGTATCCTCCCAGCCAATATTATTAATTCGCATACTTCATTGGCTTACCCAATATTAAAATCTCAATTGGATTTTTTCCAACAATGACAAATAGATTGTTGAGTATTGGTGAGCGACCGCTAACAATTCAATGCATGATTAAATCACATTATTGCATTCAATTTTGACACAATTTTTGAGCAAATAGAACAACCATGGTGAATCCCTCAAGACAACGATAGATTCAACCCTTTATAGGGACTTTTAAAAATCAAAAAATGGGGTAGCTTACAAAAAAACAAAGTGGATAACATAGGTGTGTAGGCCACCTGGCAATGGGCAACTGAAAAGACAAAAGAACAAGGTCCATTTATTGTCACTACTAGAAATCTTGTCATTTGCAACCAGTCACTATGTAACTAGCATGCAACTGTAGCTGGTTGTCATTTGTAACTATCTTGGTCATGTTTGCAATTACAAATTTGGTATTGTATAATTTTTGGGCCATACGGTTGTGTGTGCAACTAACATGCAATTAAATGTGTACAACATGGACATGTGTCATAAAAATAATGGCCTAAATTTATACATACTTAAATACTATATTTAATATATTTATATAAGTTATATATAATAGTATTATGTACCTCTAGTACTAAGGTTAACCCCATGTTAACTTAGGCTAGCCTGAACTAACCTAGGTTAAATAAACAAAAAAGTTAAACTAACCATGACTAAATTTATTAGATTAAATCAATTATGGCTAAATTAAATTAATTTAAGTTAACTATGGCTCTATTAAGTTAGGCCAAACTAATTATGGCTGAATCAAGTTTGGCTAAATTAAATTAAAATATATTAATTATGGCTAAACTAAATTAGACTATATTTATTGTGGCTAAAATAAATTAAATTAAATTAAGTTAGGATAAAATAAATATGGTTAAATTAAATTATGCTAAAATATTTATGGTTAAACTAAATTAGGCTAAAATTGATAATGGTTAAATTAAGTTAGGTTAAACTAATTATTGTTAAACTAAATTATGTTAAATTAAATTAAACTAAACCATGGTTTAAATGTGTTTGACTTTATTTTATTTTGGAATATTTTTTCAGAAAATGTACATTTGATTAAACAAAAAATTATTCGAAATCAATTAATAGGATAATATTAAAATTTTATTATAAATAATCATAATTATTAATTAAGTGTTTATTATAATTATAGTGATAATAAATTATATATATATATAATCAATAGGTATTATATATTTAAATTTTATTATTTATGTTAAAATATTAATGTAAATAGGCTACACTAATTAACCTATGAGTATACAAACGTCCTAAACAATTATTAATTTAAACTAAATAATAATATCAAAATCATATTTTCATTAAATAACCATAATTACTAAATATCCTATAATCACCTTTGAAGTGCAAAAGAAAATGAGTAATGAAAAACTAGCAAGAAGAAAAATAAGAAAAATAAGCTTTCCAAGTTATAAAACGTTTTGTTTTTTGTTTTTTTTCTTAGGACCCCTCCTACTTTCAAAGCTCATAACTTTCTTATTTCTTATTCATTTAAAATGATTTAAAATGTTGTAGGAGCACCATCTGAATTCCTACAAATCACATTTGAACTCTAATAGCAAAAAAACAACATAAAATGAACTTTCTAGGTGTTTAAGAACCGGCCTTAATAAAAAAACAATTTGACCCCCTTTACTTTGGGGGGCCATAACTTTCTCATTTCTAATTTGTTTTCAACGATTTTTAGTGTATTAGATGCGCCAAGAGGAGGGTTTCAAGTTTTGTTTGGACAACAAAAGCAACAGAGCCCTCCCCTGGCTGTTATACTTTAATACAATAGTTGCAGCAACTAGGTTGGTCCATGAGGTTTGCAATGGAATGTTTTAACCGATATCCTTTGGCTTCCAATTATATTTGGTTCAGTATATAAGTAGGAGCGTAGGAGCAATAGTTATGTTGAAACCAAATACCAAGTGCCATTGGGGATGAGTGAATGAAAAAAACTTGACCTTTATGAAATGGTCAAATTTGAAAATAAAATCGGATTATTTTAAACCTAGTTATATAACCAAAACCTAGCTATTTTTCAATCTACTTACATACCTAAATAAAGCTACATACTTAATAGGGTTTAATTATTATCTACCTACCTAGGCACCACGTGTCAACCTCTTATTAACCATAAATTAAATTATTTATATTTCATTAATTAATATTTAAAATTTTAAAAATAGGTGGGCCTTGATTGCCACGTGTCACCATATAATTGGTGTTAAAATATTGAACACGTGTCAAATGGTTAATGAACGTT
>Ga0209611_10001937_pt1 | contig 36089 bp, 27 predicted proteins | sample S1TSphgellanicum_3_FD_187693 | JGI IMG/M metagenome (GOLD analysis project Ga0209611, IMG submission 187693) | Host-associated microbial communities from peat moss isolated from Minnesota, USA - S1T2_Fc - Sphagnum magellanicum MG (SPAdes) (version 2) | ecosystem: Host-associated > Plants > Peat...
AGGAGGCAGGAGGTAGAAAGTATATTTTTTTGCCCTCTGCCATAGGGGTCTGAAGCCCCTAAATTTATTTATGAAAAACACAAAAACATGTATTTCGAGACACGTAGTGCGAGAAATACAGCGTCCGTATTAAATCCCCTAAATTTATTTATGGGGATACCTCCTGCCTCCTGCCTTCGTCCTCCTGCCTTCTTAACAGTGTTTTTTAATCATTACACTCCAGGAGTTTGTCCACCATCTACAAGAAATTCTCCTCCAGTAATGGAAGAAGCTAAATCAGAAACTAAAAATAATGCTAAAGCAGCAATATCTTCTGGCTGCGCAATTTTTCCTAGAGGAATATTTTTTATAGCTTGTGCTTTATAAGCTTCTACACTAATACCTAAGTTTTGAGCATTTTGCTCTAATAAAGTTTTAGCTCTTTCAGTATCAGTTAAACCAGGAGAAATGGCATTAATCCGAATATTATCCTGGGCTAATTCCTTAGAAATACCACGAGTGAAATTTAGTAAGGCTGCATTTGTTGTTCCTCCAGGAAGGAAATTAGGCTGAGGTGTACGTCCAGCACCACCAATAATGTTAATAATCCGTCCATCACGCTGACTCTTCAGATGGGGAACAACTGCTCTGACTAAGCGAATGTAACCCAATAGCTTTAAGTTCCAAGCATCTAAAAATACTTCATCACTTAGTTCTAGAAACGACCCACTACGGGCTGAACCAGCATTATTGATCAGGATATCAATATTACCAAATTGCGCAAGTGCTGTTGAGACAACTTTCTCAATATCTTCTGCTTTCGTTAAGTCAGCACTAATGGAAATCACTTTTGCTCCTGAAGTGGGTAGTGATTTGATCTCCAACACTGCTTGCGCTAGTCTTTCTGGTCTACGAGCAGCGATCGCCACATTTACACCTTCGCTATACAAGGCTTTTGCTGTAGCCAATCCAATTCCAGCACTACCACCTGTAACAATTGCAGTTTTACCTAATAGATTCAGTTCTAAACTCATAAGAAACTCAACTCACATAAATTATGTGGTTCAGGTGTGGAAGTCCCACAGCTAAACCGACTACTTGACTAATTATGGAAATAAAGTACGGTAACTCTACCAGCTTACAGTACTTTATCCAAGATACACTATCTCATAAACAAAAGTAAAAATTAAGTATTATTAAGGAGGCAGGAGGCAGGAGGCAGGAGGCGGCTATGTATCCCCATAAATAAATTTAGGGGATTTAATCAGGACGCAGTATTTCTCGCACTACGTGTCTCGAAATACATGTTTTTGTGTTTTGCATAAATAAATTTAGGGGCTTCAGACCCTGTGGCAGAGGGCAAAAAATATACTCTCTACCTCCTGCCTCCTGCCTCCTGCCCTCTGCCTCTCTTTGGTGAATACAAAAATAGTATGTCAGTTTCTTGTAGAATAACTCAACATTCTGAAAAAACTTCATTCTTTAGAGGGATGGAAAACCCCATTGACTCTTGTTATCCTATTCTTATATAATGGGAGTGTGACCAAAAATAATTATGGATAGTCGCACTTCTATTATCTAGGATACTGGAAAAGATTCAGGTCTCCTCTTCCCTAGGGCATAGATTTTTTATGTCAACTGAAAAAATCTTCATTCGACTAAGGTATGGAAAACCATACTTAATCGCATTTACTCCATATTTTCCGATAAATTAACCTTTTTATATAACTGCTTCAAAGATAAATTTACATTATTAATTGATGAAAAATTTAATATAGCATCTTCTGTTTCATACTCGGTGAAAATCCATTGGTTTTCTGATTTTTTTACATATTGCATGATATGATATTTGGTTTGGTCAATCAAAATATATTCCTTAAATTTGGGAATTGACCGATAATAGAGAAACTTATCTCCCTGATCATAATCTCTTGTAGATTGAGAGAGAACTTCAGCAATCAGCAAAGGATTGGTAATTACTGTAGTATTTTTAGTATAGTAAATGGGACCACCTGCAATTACCATGACATCAGGATAAGTAAATATTCTATAACGCGGTATCCATAATTTTACATCACCAATATAAGTTTCATAGTCTAAATCATTTAATGCTACATTTAAAATAGTGTAAAAATTACCAGCTAGTTTATTATGATTTGTTGTTCCACCAGCCATTGGTATGATTTCTCCATTTCTATATTCATTTTTTACATCAGCTTTTTCTTCTAGTTCTAAATATTCCTCTGGAGTATAAGAAGCTATAGCTATTTTGATTTCTTGTGTGGTAGTTTCCAGCTTCATAAGTTTATTCGGTAAAAAAGTAATTTTTTGAGATATAATATAAATGTTGGTTGTTCAATTTTGGCTATTGCTTACCAATCTAATTTTACTAGATCTTGAATAGTATAGACCTCATGAATGAAAATATTGTAATCACTGGGTTTCACGCACATATTTACTTTGATCATGCTAGTCGTGATGCAGCTACCCTTCTTCGAGAAGGGTTGGGTGCTAAATTTGATGTTAGGCTAGGACGTTGGCATGAACAGCCCATTGGTCCTCACCCAAAATCAATGTATCAAGTTGCTTTTTTACCACATCAGTTTGGCGAAGTTGTTCCTTGGTTAATGGTCAATCGTCAAGGGTTAGATATTTTAGTTCACCCAGAAACCGGAGATGGTGTTAAAGACCATACTAAACATTCTCTGTGGCTGGGAGAAAAACTACAGTTAAATATTGAAGTTTTGATACGTTCGTAGTGGCAGATTTCACATTATACAAACTCCATACTCAAAATATTCTCAAACGATATCAGATTGAACAGATTATTGAGACTCTCCAAGAGGAAAAATTGCTATGAACAATATGATGCAGTACAAGGATTATTTTGGGTCTATTCACTATAGTGATGACGATAAGATTTTCTACGGACAGGTGGAATATATCCGCAGTTTAATCAGTTTTGAGGGGGAAGATGTAGCTAGTTTGAGGGCTAGTTTTGAGGAAACAATTGATGATTATTTGGCTTTCTGTAAGGAAAAAGGGATTGAACGTGAGAAGATGAACTAAACAAAATAGAAGTAGGCTCTCTGTAGTATCTGGTTATAAGCCAAGCTTATCAAATCGTTTCTTCATCTATTCCGCCACTTGCAAAACAAATATCATCCCTAAGAGAGAGGGTTTATCGCTTTTCTACATTTACTATAAAAGAAAGATTCGAGCAATACCCCCTCTTAGATTGAGTTACAAGAAAGGAGGGAAAGCTGGTTGATGAATACTCTCTCCCGTTGGGACTGTGCGGTGAACCACTGCGTTGGGCAGGTTCCCTGACTTGAAGCAAGTGGTGAACACGGAGTGGTCTGGCGGGAGAGAGTTTGGCGTAGATAGTCCTCTATTTATTCTGCTCGGTTAACCGAACAAAACAGATTAATCTATTCCTTCGATCCGATTTTCCACCTCTTGGTACAACTCCCGTAGACGATCTAAATTCTCCTCGTTAGTTTCCCAATAACCACGTCCATTCATTTCTAATAAAGTAGACACAATCTTGCGGAACGAGTGAGGATTAAGATTCATCAACCTTTGCTGCATTACTTCATCCTTAATAAAAGTCTCATTAGTCTCCTCATAAACCCAGTTATCCACAGCGCCAGCAGTCGCACTCCAACCAGTTGTATTCACCAACCGCTTAGAAAGTTCCCGGACACCTTCATAACCATGAGACAACATTCCTTCATACCACTTGGGATTTAGTAACTTTGTCCGCGTATCTAACCTGACGGTTTCTGATAAAGTGCGGACTTGCGCATTGGCTGTGGTGGTATCTGCAATATAAGCAGCAGGTTTCTTCCCATCTTTACGCAAACTCGCCACTAATTTAGTCGGGTCAGAATCAAAATAATGGGAAACGTCCGTTAAACTAATTTCGGAAGAATCCAAATTTTGGAAAGTCGCATCCGCTGTCTTCAAAGCAGTCTCGAAAATTCCCCGGGATTCATCCATGATTCCGGGGTTGTCGGAATTGAAGGAGAAGGATTTCCGCTTGAGATACATTTCTTGTAATTCTGCTTCCGAATCCCAAGTACTGTTTTCCACCGCTAAGTTAATATTGGAGGAATAAGAACCGGAAGCGTTGGAAAATACGCGGGTTGCTGCTTGACGCAAGTTGATTCCCATTTCTTCAGCTTGCTGTAAAGCGTGCTTGCGGACAAAGTTCATGTCTAAAGGTTCATCAGCTTCCGCAGCCATTTTCACTCCTTGGTCGAGCAGGTTCATTTGATTGATGAACAAGTCGCGGAAAACTCCCGAACAGTTAATTACCACATCAATCCGCGGACGACCCAATTCTTCTAAGGAAATTAATTCCAATTTGTTCACGCGCCCTAAAGCATCAGGAACAGGACGGACTCCCACCATCCACATGATTTGCGCTAGGGATTCACCGTAAGTTTTGATGTTATCGGTTCCCCAAAGGACGCAAGCAATGGTTTCTGGCCATTTACCATCATTTTCAGCTTTATTCCGGGCTAATAGTCTGTCTACAACTATCTTGGCTGATTCCACAGCAGCAGCAGTGGGGATGGATTGGGGGTCAAGCGCATGAATGTTTTTTCCGGTGGGTAAAACGTCTGGGTTGCGGATGGGGTCTCCACCAGGTCCGGGTAAAACGTACTCTCCTTCTAATCCTTTGAGTAATGCTCCTAGTTCATTGTCTGCGCAAACTTGTTGTAAGCAGAATTCTAAATACTCAAATAGGGGTTTTAAGTTGGCGGTGTCTACTTTGGGATAACCTGCTTGGTGTAATGTTTCTACCCAAGGTTCCTTTTTTCCCATATTGAAGAAATTCAGTTTGGAAACTAGGGAAACTCGTCCTTGAGCATCTGTTTTTTCTTGGACTAAGGCTCCAACAGCAGCACGGGTGGCTAGGGTGATGTCTTGTAATAGCTGTACATCTTCTAAAATTCCGCGATCGCTCTGAGCATATATCTCATCAATATCCCGCCCAATGCTACTAGCGATAATTCGAGGTAAGCTGAGAATTTCTTCTTCCTGGCGGTCCAAACTAGCAATATTCACCAAAGTGGCGATCGCCTCTTGGGCGCTTGGTGGTTGACCAATAATGTGTAATCCGCATGGGAGTAAACGAGATTCAATCTCCATCAACTTGCGGTAAACGCTACCGACAATTTGATCTCGTTCCTCACCAGACATGTCTTTAGCATCAGTTTCTGGTAGATTGATATCTTTATCCAGATTGACAATGCGACATTTATCCATAATGGTATTCACAATGGGAACACCACGACCGCTATCTTTTAAAGTTTGGTAAGAAGCGATTAATTCGCTTAATTCCTTCAACCCTTTATATAAACCAGCATTTTCAGCGGGAGGAGTCAAATAGGAAATTGTTTCGGCGTAACTACGACGTTTAGCGATCGTTGCTTCACTAGGATTGTTCGCAGCGTAATAGTACAAATTAGGAATCGAGCCAATTAAATTATCGGGATAACAATCACCCGACATTCCCATTTGTTTACCTGGCATAAATTCCAAAGATCCGTGAGTTCCAAAGTGGAGAACAGCATCAGCACCCCAAATCCGCTCTAAGTAGGTATAGTATGCGGCGAAACCATGATGGGGACTAGCGGAACGAGAGAACAATAACCGCATGGGGTCGCCTTCATAACCAAATGTCGGCTGAACGCCAATAAAAACATTGCCAAATTGCTTACCGTAAATCAGCAGATTTTGTCCGTCGCTGTTCAGATGACCAGGAGGTGGTCCCCAATTTTCTTCTAAACGTGGGGAATAAGGGGTGAGTTTTTCGTACTCAGCCACAGACATCTTGTAAGCTATGTTGAGTTCAGGACTGTTGTATTGTGCTTGAGCGTCATGGATGACTTGTTCCATTAAGTCTTTGGCGCTTTCTGGTAAGTCTTGCACATCATAACCATTATTTCTCAGTCCCTTCATCACCTCATAAATGGAACCAAAAACATCCAAGTAAGCTGCTGTTCCCACATTACCTTTATCTGGTGGAAAACTAAATACTGTAATAGCAACCTTTTTGTTTAGTTTCGGTTTACGGCGCAGACTAGCCCATTTTAAAGCCCGGTTGGCTACTGCTTCCACTCGGTCTTGTAAAGCGATCGCCCGTCCTGTCGCACCATCTCTCCCAGATAGGATGATCGGTTCAATCGCACCATCTAATTCCGGAATTGCAATTTGTAAAGCTACTTGAATTGGATGTAAACCTAAATCACTATCTAGCCATTCCTCAGTAGTTTGAAAAACCAGAGGTAATGACACCATATAAGGACGATTTAAGCGTTGTAATGCTTGGATCGCCTGAGGATGATCTTGTCTAGCGGGACCTCCTACCAAAGCAAAACCAGTTAAAGACACAACAGCATCAACCAAAGGTATTTTGGTAATTGGCTCATAGAAATAAGCCTCTATCGGTTTAGAGAAATCTAACCCCCCAGCAAATACTGGTAACACTCTTGCACCCAATGACTCTAATTCTTGGATAATGGCTACATAATGCGCATCATCAGCTGTAACTAGGTGGGTTCTTTGTAAGACTAAACCTACACAAGGAGCTAAAGGATCTTTTAGGTCTTGAGAAATATCTTTACGTGCTGTATACCAGTTGAGATACTCTCTCACATCCTCAAACATACTTGTGGCTAAAGGATGCCAAATTCCCAGGTCAGGATATACCACAGGCGCTTCATAGCTACCTAAGAGAGCTTTTTGCTGCGCATTGTCTTTAAATACATATTTATCAGCCAGCATCAACAAGAAATTTTCCAGATTTTCTGGAGAACCTCCTAGCCAATACTGAAAACTGAGCATGAAATTCCGAGCATCTTGCGCCTTTTCCATGGGTAGGAATTTGAGTACTTGTGGTAGAGTTCTCAATAGCTTGAGCATTCCGTCTTGGAAGCCAGCGCCAGATTTCTCCTTGCGTTTGCGCATAAATTGCGCAATTACGCTTTTTGACTGTCCTAGTTGCGCCAGGGAAAAACTACCCATTTTATTTAAGCGCATTACTTCTGGCATAGAAGGAAAGACAACGGAAACATCTAAGTTATCTCGATGTGGTTCTACCGCTGCTACTACCTTCTGTGCTAAATCTTCAATAAAAATGAGTGAAGCGATAAAGATATTGGCACTTGCTAAATCCCGTTTAAACTCTTCATAGTTTTCCTGGGAGCGAAGTTCCTCAATCAAATAACCGCTGATTTCAATCGCCAGGCTGGGATGCTGAGAGTTTATTGTCCGAACTGCTTGCGACAACGCACTCTGGTACTGGGATTCCAGCACGACATAGACCACCTTGATTAAATTACGTCCGCGTAAGTTATCAGGCGCAATATGTCTAATGGTGGACTTGACGTGGGTGAACATGCTGTCTTAAGCTCCTTTGATGCGTCTTCTCTAGTGAAAGTCCATCACGGCTAATGCTGAGGATGGAAACTTTAATTTTCGGCAATATGAGTTTTTTCTATCAGAAAACTCCTATTCAAGGAGCATTTTGTCCTCTATCTGACACAAAATGATATAAAAAACGCCATATTTATTCAGGAAAATTTATTTGCTAAATAGTATTAACTCACATTTAGTTAAGAAAAATCAACAATCTTTATCTTTTTCTCCCTACTACCCTATGACCACACCTGGCGATATTCTCATCCTCTCCAACGGACCTGGTGAATTAACTACCTGGTTATACCCGGTTGTCAAAGCTTTAAGACGCAAATTGGGTAATGACAGAAATCTTGTGCGGATTTCAGTCGTTTTATCCCCCTGTCCTCATGCTACTGGTCAAGAAGTGGCGATCGCTTCCTCCTATCCGGAAGTAGATAGAGTGCAAGGAGCAGAACATTTTTGGCGGTTTCTCCTCTGGGGAAAAACATCAGATAATTGGGACTGGCGCGATCGCGGTGTTGTTGTTTTCTTGGGTGGAGACCAAGTTTTTCCGATAATTATCGGTAAAAGACTGAGATATCGCACAGTAGTTTACGCAGAATGGTCAGCCCGTTGGCATAATTTGATTGATCGTTTTGCTATTATGCAGGAAAAAATTGCTGTAAGCGCTGCTGCCAAATATGCTCATAAATTTACTGTAGTTGGGGATTTGATGCTAGAAGCTGCAACAGAAATTCATCCCGAATATAAAGATAATAATATCGAACTCATAGGCATTTTACCAGGGTCAAAACCTGCTAAATTGGTCCAAGGAGTACCACTAACTTTAGCGATCGCCGAACAGATCAAAGCCAAAAGACCCCAAACCCAGTTTGTGCTTCCTGTAGCGCCAACCTTGGATTTAATCACTTTAGCTAATTTTGGTGATTCCCAGAAAAACCCCTTTGTCGAGACTTTTGGTTTTAGTGGTGCTTCCCTAAACATACCACCAGGAGGCGGAAGACCATACCTCACCACTGGAAATGGCTTAAATATAGAATTATGGCAAGAAAACCCAGCCTATAATCTATTATCTCAATGTCTTATCTGCCTGACTACAGTAGGCGCGAACACTGCTGAACTCGGTGCTTTGGGTGTACCAATGATTGTTTTACTACCTACACAACAACTCGATGCTATGCGTTCCTGGGACGGACTACCGGGATTATTAGCTAATCTACCAGGAGTAGGTACAATATTTGCCAAAGGGATTAATTGGTTATTTCTGAGACGTAAGGGCTTATTAGCATGGCCGAATATCTGGGCTGACGCAGAAATAGTACCAGAATTAGTAGGTAAACTCTCAGCTGAAGAAGTAGCAGAAATAGTGTTGGATTTGCTGGCGCATCCAGAAAAATTAGCAGAAATTCGCGCTAACCTACGTAATGCTAGAGGTGAAGCTGGCGCTGCTGATAAATTGGCGACTTTAATCCAGGAAGAATTAGTATATACAGCAGGGAACAGGGGTAAAAGTCTTTTAACGTAATCGCTAACATACGCATTTTTTTCCAATTGCTATTTACTCAGACTTGCCTTCTCTGCGCCCTATTTCATAAATACCCGAGCAAATACAAGCAAGTATACCTAGACTTATTGCCCAACTATGACCCAAGCTGATGTCTAATCCCCAGCTGGATAAAGTTCCCACTAACAGAAAAGGTAGAATGCTAAAAAGTGAAGCATAGAAAGCATTTTGAGATTCTCTAGCCTGACGGGTTTTTTCAAACTCAGTCAGGCTTGTGTACAACGACCGTTCAGCAAAATTAAACCAGCGATTAAGTTGGTCAATTACCCATTCAGCTAATGGGTAACAAGCTAGATACAAGGCCAAAGACCACAAACTTGCTCCAGCAACAGCGACAGTGTCTATCTCAAGTCGGAAAGGTAAAATATCATTTAACATGATTTTAAGGATGCTTGCAGATATTCATTTTAATCTAATATAACTACCGCGCCGTCAGTCTGTTGGACTGAATTTACAGTTATCTTTGATTTACCAACAAAAAAATCAAAGTGCTGTTAAGTGTATTTAAGCAAGATTGAGCAAGATTGATATTTCATTCATGCAAACAGCATAAAGTAATAAACAAGATAAGCCTATTGATAGAGCCAATTACAGTCGATTTATGAAATAAAGATAAAACACTAGTATTTTTTTCGAGTTCGATGTATACTAAATTTTCTGAAAGTATTCAACATAGACTCACAATAAAAAACTTTTGCGGATCTCTCTATAGATTCTTGAAAGACTATTCTAGTTTCTTTCAAAATCAGAGTCAGGATTCGGTACTTTTTCATGCCCTCTTTTTAAACTCAGGTAGGAAAATGATGAAACTAATCAAAAAATCGGAAAAGCTACTGCTGAAGAAAATAAAAACTATGGAGGAAGAAGAAGAACTCGATCTCCAACCTGATACTACTGATGAAGTTCCACCTTGGGATGAGGAGCCATTACCCCCAAATCTGGAAATTCCTGAATCTAACTATATTCCGCTACGGGATAATCCATTGGTTCAATCAGTCTGTAATACAGGATGGCAAATTTCTGAAATTTGGAAGGAAATTCGCTTGGATAGTTTCTAAATTATCACAAGTGCCAAAAAACGAAATATTACTTTAATTCGTGAAACCGATAAGTGAGATACAATCTGGTAATCTTCGACAGGAATACCAGATAAATTTTCATGTATAGTAATTACCAAGTGTTTCAGCTAACATATACTATACTGATGTACTAACTTATCAAGAGGTTTATTGTAAATGGTAAATAAGCAACACTTAGCGGTTCTACAGCATGGTGTAAGTAAAAATATATGATGAGTTTATGCGGATCTATGAACGGGTAAATAATGATCGATATGCTTTAACTAGTGAATCAATTCCCGTAATCGCCGTACCAACAACTACCGCATAAGCTCCTGAATCTAAAGCCTGACGCGCCATTTGTGGTGAAGATATTCCACCTTCACAAATTATTTTGGTATTTGATTGATCAGCGATATTAACGATATGAGCGAGCAATTCCCAACTAGGAGGAGTCTGGTGTTTGGTCTCCTCCGTATAACCAAAGAGGGTAGTTCCTACTAGATCCGCACCAGCAGCTATTGCTGATTGGGCTGATTCAATTGTATCGATATCAGCCATAACTAATTTATTTAACTCCTGATGAATGCGAGGAATGATTTCTGCTACTTTTTCACCACCAGGACGATCGCGCCTAGTTGCATCTATAGCGATAATATATGCTCCTGCTTGGGATATCGCCGCAGCATGATCAAAGTTAGGCGTAATATAAACATCAGATTCAGGGATGACTTGTTTCCATAATCCGATAATTGGGACTTTTACTTTTTCTCTCACAGCTCTGACATGGCTTGGCGTATCGATGCGTACTCCAACAGCGCCATTGTTCACAGCAGCTTCCGCCATCGCTGCGATAACTAGAGGATTGTGTAATGGTGAATTTACAGGCGCTTGACAAGATACGATTAATCCTTTATCCAAACTTTTAATTAAATTAGACATAAGACGTATTAAGATAAACAGTAGGGTTAAGAGAAGTTTATGCATCGAATCAACGCTACAGTAGGAGGATGGAATCAGTCAGAAGGCGTGGTTTTTTTAGCTCAAACGCCAGCGCCTTTGGTTTTGATTACGGCTGCTGATACCGATATTCAAACCCTAGCGATCGCCCTCCCCCAATTACCTGTAGGATTTCCAGCGTTGAGAGTTGCTAATTTATTGCAATTACAACAAGAAATAACTATAGACGATTATGGCGAAAAAGTATTAGAATCAGCCCAAGTAATTATTCTCCGGCTTTTAGGAGGACGTTCTTACTGGAGTTATGGTTTATCAGTTGTCCAAGAGATTGTAGATCGTCTTGGATCTACTCTCTTGGTAATGTCGGGAGATGATGCTCTTGACCTAAATTTAGTATCTCTATCTAATGTATCTGAGGAAATTGTCAAGCAAGTTTGGCAATATTTTAGTCAGGGAGGGGTAGAAAATTTTGTTCATGCTCTGGAATTTATCTCTGATAGCTGTTTAACGACTAACTTTCACCCTCCTGCGCCTCAAATTATTGGACGGGTGGGTTTATATGAATGGAAAACACCACTACCTGTGGAAGCTGGAATTTCCCCCAAAATAGGGATTTTGTTTTACCGAGCGCACTATTTGGCGGGAAATACCAAAGCGATCGCCGCTTTGTGTGAAGCTTTAGTCAAACAGAATTTACAACCAATACCAATATTTATCTCTTCTTTGCGAGAACCGGAAGTTCAAAAAAAGTTATTAGAGTTATTCCAACCTCAAGATAGTACACCTATTGCTTTACTGCTCAACACCACCAGTTTTTCCTTAGCAAGACTAGAAACAGAAACGCCTCAAATGGAACTTTGGCAAAAATTGGATGTTCCAGTTTTACAGGTTATTCTGAGTGGTGGGTCGGTGGAACAGTGGGAATCTCAAGTTTCGGGGTTAACTCCCAGGGATTTGGCGATCAATGTCGCATTACCAGAAGTTGATGGACGAATTATTACTCGCGCTGTTTCTTTCAAAGCTTTAGAAACTCGGAATCAGGCTTTGGAAACTGATGTGGTGGTTTATCAACCAGTGAGCGATCGCCTAGAATTTGTCGCTCAACTAGCAGCGAATTGGATACGACTCAGAAACAAACTTCCGCAAAAACGTCGTATTGCTTTAATTCTCGCTAACTATCCTCAAAGTAACGGACGTTTAGCCAATGGAGTCGGGTTAGATACTCCAGCTAGTTGTCAAGAAATTCTCCAAGCTTTATTCCACGCTGGATATCAAGTGGAAAATCTTCCAAATAACAGCGAGGAATTAATTCAACGTTTGACTGAGGGAGTAACTAACGATCCGGAGAGCAAAGACTGGCGACCAATTTATCAGAGTCTTAGACTAGGAGAATATCAAGAGTATTTTTCCACTTTACCCAAAACCCTCCAAAAGGAAGTTAGCGATCGCTGGGGAGAGATGGTCGGAGGGGAAAGAAATTCAGAATTTCCCATTCCTGGTATACAACTGGGTAATGTATTTGTCGGAATTCAGCCAGCGAGAGGTTATGAAAAAGATCCTAGTTTGAGCTACCATGCGCCTGATTTACCACCAACTCATGATTATTTAGCTTTCTATTATTGGGTGAGAGAATGTTTTGGAGCAGATGCGATTGTACATGTAGGAAAACACGGTAATTTAGAATGGCTTCCTGGAAAAAGCGTGGCTCTATCGCGTAGTTGTTATCCTGAAGTCGCTTTAGGCGCATTACCTCATTTATATCCCTTTATTGTCAACGATCCTGGGGAGGGTTCCCAAGCTAAACGTCGCGCTCAAGCAGTAATTATTGATCACTTGACTCCTCCCATGACGCGAGCGGAGCTTTATGGCGCTTTACAACAATTAGAGAATTTGATTGATGAATATTATGAAGCGGAAAGTTTAGACCCATCCCGATTATCCTTCATTCGCGATCGCATCAAAGATCTAGTCATCGCTGAAAATCTCTACCACGATTTGGGAATCGACGATCCAAGAGACGTAGCAAATTTCGCGTCTTTAATTTTGAACTCCATTGACGGTTATCTATGTGAACTCAAAGAAGCTCAAATCCGTGATGGTCTACATATCTTTGGTCAATGTCCTGAAGGAAGACAACTCAGGGATTTAATCGTAGCGATCGCCCGCATTCCCAATCGTTACTCCCCAGGACTAACTCGCAACATAGCTGAGAGTTGGGGTTTAGATTTTGATCCATTGACGACAAAGTTTGAACATCAATTTATTTTACCGGAAACGCACCTTGTCCCGTTACACCTATCGACTCAAATCCAATCTTGTCGAACTCATGGAGATGTAGTCGAGTTCCTGGAATTATCTGCTGCTGATTTAGTCACCAGTTTAATTACAAATTCCGATCTTCCATTTCCGGTTTCTTCCCCGCAATTAATCACTACCCTAAATTGGATTCGGTCGAAATTACTTCCATCTCTCCAGCAAACATCCCGCGAGATGACTAACTTATTACGCGGGTTAGCAGGAAAATACATTCAGAGCGCACCTGCTGGCGCACCTACACGGGGAAGACCGGAAGTACTACCAACTGGAAATAACTTTTATGCGGTTGATATTCGCGCTATTCCTACAGAAACTGCTTGGGATACGGGAAGAAAAGCCGCTGAAGCTTTAGTGGAAATCTACACGCAAGAAAATGGAGAATATCCCAAAACTGTGGGTTTATCACTTTGGGGTACTGCTACGATGAGGACTGGAGGTGACGACATCGCTGAAGCTTTAGCTTTAATTGGAGTTCGACCAGTTTGGGATGGTGTCGCTAGACGGGTGGTGGATTTTGAAATTCTCCCTGTTTCCATTTTAGGTCGTCCTCGCGTGGATGTCACTTTGAGAGTTTCGGGATTTTTCCGGGATGCTTTTGGGAATTTAATTGATTTATTTACTCAAGCAGCGATCGCAGTAGCTGGTTTAGATGAACCAGTTGCAGAAAATCCTTTAGCTGCTGCTGTTCAACAAGAAACTAATTTTTGGCTCGATCAGGGTTTAGATGAAGTAGTAGCTATGGAGCGATCGCGTTATCGAGTTTTCAGTTCTCAACCAGGTACTTACGGTACTGGAATTCAAGGACTGATTGCTGGACAGAACTGGTCAACTGACGCAGACCTAGCTCAAGCTTACATCAATTGGAGTTGTCACGCCTATACTTCTGGGACAAATTCCCCATCCGCTGATCCAGAAATTTTAACAAAACGCTTGTCTCAAATGCAGGTTGTATTGCACAATCAAGACAATCGGGAACACGATTTACTCGATTCAGATGATTATTATCAGTTCCAAGGTGGGTTAACCACAGCAGTGCGTTCTCTCCAAGGAAAAAATCCCCAAACTTATTTTGGTGATCATTCCCTTCCCACTCAACCAACTATCCGTAAACTGAAAACCGAAATTGCTCGAGTCTATCGTTCTCGTGTGATCAACCCTAAATGGATTGCGGGAGTTATGCGTCATGGTTACAAAGGTGCTTTTGAAATGGCTGCGACAGTGGATTTTTTATTCGCTTATGATGCTACAGCCCAATGCGTGGAAGATTATATGTATCAGGGTATTGTAGAATCGTATTTACTTAATCCATCAGTTTGTCAATTTATCCAAACTAAAAATCCTTGGGCTTTACGCGATATAGCGGAAAGGCTTTTGGAAGCGCATCTACGTAATTTATGGCAAAATGTTAGTCCTGAAATTTTGGCTGACCTGCGCGATCTCGTACATCAAGCAGAAGCGGTAATTGAGGAAAAATGATTGTTCTATAACTGGTTTAGGAAATAACTATGGAAAACTTAGCATACTTACATTTATCTTTTGTGTATGAAGATCCTCAGGTTTTTTCTGTCAATCCTGTGTTTAAAGACATAACAGCACCAGACTGGAAAAGACTTTCCAGTTCTGCTTGGAAATACATGCTTGTTCTAGCCTTGATTATTTCTATTTCTAGTACTTTGAATAATGTTTTAGCGCTAGAAAAAGGCGATCAAGGACCTTCTGTTAAAGGGTTACAAACTAAGTTAAAAACAGCCGGTTTTTATCAAGCTCCTATTACTCAGGTATATGACTTAAACACAGAAGCAGCAGTCCGTAAATTTCAAAAAGCTGCTGGTTTACCAATTAATGGAGTAGCAGAAGCAGACACGCTGAAAAAATTATCTGACTGGAAGACAACAAATACCCCCCATAGACTAAATGCGAATTTAATTCCCCACGGTTCAGAGCCAGAAATAACTCATACAACTAGCCATGTCCGTCAACCAGCAGATATAGCACTTCATCCTAGTCACTTCCTCCAAAGAGGAGACGAAGGTACACAAGTCAAAAATCTCCAAGCACAATTGCGAGCAGCAGGTTTTTATTATGGGAATACCACTGGTATCTTCGGACCAATTACCGAAGCAGCTGTCAAACGTTTCCAAAAAGCCTACCAATTAAATCCAGATGGTATTGTTGGTTCAATTACAGCAGCTAAGTTATCTGCTCTGAATCCAGCCCATAGCCCAAATATCTCCCCAAAATTGGCTAGTAGTAGTGATAACTTGAAAATTGGCGATCGCGGGGAATCTGTCAGAATTCTCCAACAAGAGTTAGCCCAGGTAGGCTATTTAAAAGGTAACCCTAATGGCTTCTATGGTTCCAATACCGCCGATGCTGTCAGTCGCTTTCAAAAAAACCATTATCTAGAAGTCAATGGAATTGCTGGAGTTACTACCCGTGCTAAGTTGTTTAACTTAGTTAAGGAATCACGCAAACAAGATTTCAATGTTTTAGAAATCCAAAGACGGCTAGCAGAACGAGGTTTCTATAAAGGTCAACTAAACGGCGAAATGGCAGATAGTACCACAGAAGCGATTAAACATGCTCAGGAAGCTTACGGAATCAGTTTCAGCGATTCTCATCAAAACAGCTTTTAGGACTAAAATCTGGATAACTAGTAAATTTTCCCTCTTTTTTGGCTACAATTGGGCTAGTCCATAACTAAACTGGCATAAGCGCCCTCTGACACGCAGGACAAACAGCGTGGATGGTCATCTGACAATCTAGTAAATGAAATCCTTCTTTTTGAGCTGTTTTAACACCCATCTTGAGAATTGAGTCGTTTTTAAACTCAATAGTAGCATTACATCTCACGCAAATGAGATGATGGTGATGGTGGGGATATGGTTGGTTAATTTCATAATGTTTATGACCTTCACCTAATTCCAGTTCCCGGAGAATCCCCATCCTAGCCATCAACTTCAAAGTCCGGTAAATTGTGGATAGACTAATCCCTTCACCTTCAGTTTCTAGGCGATGATAAAGATCCTCAGCACTCAAATGTTCGCCTTGCGGAAGTTCTTGAAAAATTTGCAGAATTGTTTCCCTTTGGGGAGTTAACCGCCAACCGCGGTCATTTAGTTCTGCTTTAAGTGAACCAGTTGTATAGACAGTCATACTAGACCTTCTCAACAAAGCTGCTTAATTGAGAATATAGCAAATTTTGGTTTTTATTTGCAACAAAGATTGCTTATTGACTAAGCTATAGCTCAAAATTACTATTTGGTTGCTATTTTAATGATTGTCAAAGTCAAATTTTGCCAAAAAATTCCTTTTTTATGCCCGTTAACCCTACATTACCGCTAATTGAAATATTTAAATTCAATTAAACTCAACCAAACTCAATTAGATTCAACCTATCATAATTGAATAAAACTGCTCACTAGCTCAAAGCTTCTAGATAGTCTCGGATCAGATTGCGGCGTTTTGGTTGACGTAGCTTTTGTAAAGCCTTGGATTCAATTTGTCTAACTCGCTCACGGGATAAATCAAGCGCACGTCCAATCTCTGCTAAGGAGTAAGGATGACCATCGGACAAACCAAAGCGCATCAGAATTACGTCACGCTCACGACTAGTTAAATCTTCTAAAAGATTTTGTAAATCTTTATGTAAAGATTCCCGCATTAACATCTCTTCTGGAGTGACACTATCAGTCTCTAATAATTCGCCTAATTCTGTATCTTTATCTTTACCAACTTTGGTTTCTAAGGAAACAGAACGAGGTACGCGCAATAATACCTCCCTAACTTGAGCCGGGGTCATATCCAATTCTACTGCTAAGTCTTCTAAGGTAGGAGTACGACCTTTTTCTTGAGCAATTTTTCGTTGAGCTTTTTTAATTTTGTTCAACTTTTCGGTGATGTGAACCGGGAGGCGAATTGTCCGACTAGAAGTAGCGATCGCCCGAGTGATCCCCTGACGAATCCACCAGTAAGCATATGTACTAAACCGATAACCCTTAGTGGGATCAAATTTTTCCACAGCCCGTTCTAGACCTAAAGTACCTTCTTGGACCAAGTCCAGTAATTCCAATCCCCGATTTTGATATTTTTTCGCAACAGATACGACTAGACGAAGATTCGCCTTAATCATATGCTCCTTGGATTGAAGACCTTGAGATTGAATTTGGTCCAGTTTCTCTACGGTCAACTTGGCAATTTCCGCCCAACGGCGTTTTCCCTCAGACAAAGTAGGCTTGAGGTCACAGAAATTTACCCCAGCAGTAGCAGCCCATCTTTCCAAAGAAGGACGATGTCCCAATTCGGAAGCTAGCCGTTCCTGAACTTCGATTAATCTTAAATATGGCGCAATCACCGCATCACCATTTTTAGCTGCGTTAGCTAGCACAGTCCGCAATTGTAAATACCGCTGAACTTTTTGAGCTTCGGATACTTCTTCGTCCCGTCCCAACAAACGCACCCGACCGATTTCCTGAAGATACAGACGCACCAAATCTGTACTCCGACGATTAGCGTAAGGAGCCAAAGTGCTGGGATCAACAGCAGCCATTTCGATCTCTTGCAAATCATCCAGTGACAAGTCAACTTCATCATCTGCTAGACCAGATGCCTGTATATGGCTTGGTGGTTGTGTATCGTAAGCGGCATCTGCATAAAAAGATGTTGAACGCATAACGTGTTCATTGCTCCAGGTAAAATAGAATTACGGATAGCCAACTAACTTGTTTTATTATTCCCGCAATCCCAAAAGGAAATAACAGGGATTTAGTATTCAGTACAATTCTTAAAACAAGAGATGTACCAACTTTGTGGATGTATTCTCGATAAGTTTCATCAGTTCTTTTTCAGCTTTTGTTGTAACTTGTTGATCAACCAATAGCTATTCAAGTCTCAAGCCAGCCAGAAAGTATTAATTATCTGAGTCAACATTATCACTTTTATGGGTATGAACTATTTTTTCAGAACTAAGTGTAAGCATATGCCTAGTAATCAGAATGTTCATACACCATATAGTTATATCTACAAGACTAAGAAGGTATTATCCTGACGATTTTAAAATTTTTTCTCAGGATTATTGGGTAATTAGTCTAGAGTGAATATCATAGCAGAAACATTGAAAAACTCATAGCTGAAAGATATTGCAAGAGCGTAATACCAAAGTCAAACAACTGACTAACGGTAGTTAATGGTTATACTCTGGTTTTGTATTTCGCAACATCAGTTCCTCCAATGCTTGTCTAGGTGTAACTTCACCTTGAAGTAGTCGATAAACTTGTTCGGAAATAGGAATGGTAACATTCTCCTGCTGGGCTATACGCATCAAAACTTGACATGTATTAACTCCTTCCGCAGTTCCCGATAAGTTCAGCAAAATCTCACTCAGTGGCTTACCCATCGCTAGCTGATAGCCAACTTGGTAATTACGACTGAGGGGACTGTTACAGGTAACTAACAAATCTCCTAGACCGGATAAACCATAAAATGTTTCCTGCTTTGCACCCCAGATATTAGCGATACGCACCATTTCTGTCAAGCCACGAGTCACTAAAGCAGCTTTGGCGTTTGTACCCAAATACAAACCGTCGCATACCCCAGCAGCGATCGCCATGACATTTTTTAATGTTCCCCCAAGTTCCACTCCCAAAGGGTCTGGGTTAGTGTAGACGCGAAAGCGCCCAGAGGAAAAAACTGATTGAACTAATTCAGCCGCAGCATGGTTACTACTAGCTACAACAGTCGCAGCTGGTAATTCCTGCATAATTTCTTGAGACAGATTAGGACCGGATAAGACAACTACTGGATGTTGAGGAAATATTCTCTGCCAAATTTGTGATGGTGTATTCATCGTCTGTGGGTCTAAACCTTTTGTCGCCGTCACAAAAATTTGTGTGGGAGAAACAGGAATTGACTTGATTTGACCAGCTACATCATTCACTCCTTTGATTGAAATCGCAGACAGGATGATTTCAGCATCTTTAATTACTGTTGCAAGCGTTTGTGGTGTTTGGCGCGACCACAAACGCACTTGATTTCCGTTTTCCTCACCTAAACTAGCTAAAGCTGTACCCCAAGCACCCGCGCCCAGAACTGCTATGGTAGTTGTTTGCACCACTATTCCTCACCCATCCTTAAATAATGCTGAAAAACTCATGAACGAGGATAATGCGCCATGAGTTCCTGGACTTGTTCAGCATGATAGGAACTTCTGGTCAAAGGCGAGGAAACAACTTGTAAAAATCCTAGTTCTTCCCCATATACTCGCCAAGCAGCAAACTGCTCTGGAGTAATGAACTCAACCACTTGTAAGTGTTTAGAACTAGGTTGGAGATATTGACCAATTGTGAGAATGTCGCAATCCACTGCTCTTAAATCCTGCATAACTTGACGAATTTCGGTATCAGTTTCACCCAGACCTGCCATAATACCAGATTTAGTGTAAGTTGTTGCAGAAATTTGGCGCGATCGCTGGAGTAATTCTAGCGATCGCCCGTAACTTCCTTCTGGGCGCACCCGGCGATATAATCGAGGTACAGTTTCAGTGTTATGGTTTAGTACTTCTGGACCAGCTTGTAAAATCATGGACAAAGCAGCCCAATTCCCACACAAATCTGGAATTAACACTTCAATTGTCGTCTGAGGGGAAAGTTGACGAATTTCCTGAATACACCGAACAAACTGAGATGCACCCCCATCAGGTAGATCATCCCGATTCACAGAAGTAATCACCACATGATTCAGCCGCATTCGCAGCACAGCAGTCGCCAATCTTGTGGGTTCTGTAGGATCTAAAGGCTGAGGTTTTTTCTCAAAATCGATATCGCAATAAGGACAAGCCCTCGTACAAGCAGGTCCCATAATCAAAAACGTCGCAGTACCAGCATGAAAGCATTCCCCAATATTAGGACAGGACGCTTCCTCGCAAACCGTATTCAGGGCTAAATCCCGCAAGATTTCTTTCACGTCCCCGACACGTTCCCATTGGGGTGCTTTTACCCGTAACCAGTCTGGTTTTACAGTCACAATCCACTTTTACCAATTGCAGTTAGACAAGTCCTATCCTACCAAGCTATGGAGCGATCGGAAAAACTATTCCAGGAAATATATAACCAATGGTAGAGACATTTACTCTATTATTTTAGTATTATTAGTTATAGTGTACATTAATAAATTATTTTGGGTTAGTGCATTCACACACTAAGCGTAAACTGTTTAGTCGGAATATCAATCAAAACTTCTGTACCTTTCCCTACCTCAGAAAAGCATATTAGAGAGCCGTGATGTCTTTGCGTGACAATTTGGTGACTAATAGACATCCCCATTCCGATACCTTTTCCCACTGGTTTTGTCGTAAAAAATGGGTCAAATAATCTATTTTTTACTTGTTCTGTCATACCAGTCCCATTATCAATAATACTAATTTTAACTCGTTCTGAGTTATACAGTATAGTGCTAATACGAATAATTTTGTTCTCTAACCTATCACAAGTTTCTAAAGCATCTACAGCATTAAGCAAAATATTCATGAAGACCTGATTAAGTTCCCCAGCATAACATTCAATTAGGGGAAGAGAAGCGTAATCTCTAATGACTTCAATTTCCTTGAGTTTTGATGTATTTTTAAGGCGGTTCTGAATAATCATGAGAGAGGTTTCAATACCTTCATGAATATCTACTTCCTTGAGTTCTGCTTCGTCCAAACGAGAAAAACTGCGTAGGGATTTCACAATATCTCTGATACGTTCGGAACCAGATTTGATGGAAGAGATTAGTTTTGGTATGTCTTGTATGAGGAATTCTAGATCAATTTCCTCTGACTTAGTTTTAATCTCAGGTATTTCTTCAGGACAGTGTTGCTTGTATAGGTCTAATAGTTCGATTAAACTCTGGCTATATTCACTAAGAGGAGATAGATTTCCCTGAATAAAGCTTGCTGGATTATTAACTTCATGAGCAATTCCTGCTACCAATCGAGCTAAGGATGACATTTTCTCACTTTGGACAAGTTGAGCTTGGGTTTCCAGCAGTTTCCGAGTTACCTCTTCTATCTTTACTTCTAGATTTTGGTAAGAGGTCTTTAACTCTTGACTCATGTAATTAAAAGATGATGATAAAACTTTTAATTCTTTGATGAAACTATGAGGAACTTTCTGCTCTAAATTTCCAGAGGCGATCGCTTCTGCAGTTCTACTTAGTATCAGGAGAGGTTGACTAATCCAACGAGAAGTCAACCAGCCTAATAAGATAGCGATCGCCAATGTTGCTAGACAACTAATTATAGTATTGCGAGTATTAGTATAAATATGTTCCATAAAATCCGACTCTGGAACTACGACAATACTTAACCAATCGATACCTCGACCACCTCGAATAGGAGTAACTTGGACAAAATACCTTTTCCCATTGGCCATGAAATCGAAAAACTGACTGCTAGTAATAGCCTTAAAACTACCAAAGCGTTTTTGCAAATTCTGAGCAGTAACTTGAATCACTGGCTCTTTGATATCTACAGCTTTAATTCGTTTAATCTTTTTACCTTTAATTATGAATGGTTGTTTAATTACAGAACTAGCAACCATGTTACCAGAATGCTCGACAATAAAGATCAGTCCTGTTTTACTCACCTTAAATTGCTGCAAGAATGTATAAATTTGACCAATATCCACGCGGGAATTGAGTACTCCCATCAGATGATTATTGGAACTATATAAGGGATAACAATAATTAGTAGCGATCGCAGGAGCATTAGCTATATCGATGTGATAATCATCCCATACGGGCTTTTTAGCCGCCACAGCTGCGGTGTACCAGGGTCGGGTGCGTGCATCATAAAGAAGTTTTTTTAAGAACTTTACATGGTTACCATGTTGATCAAGAGCATAAACCTTACGATAAATCTTGACTTCACCATGGAGTAACCTCTGCCCCTTTGGGACTTCCCTCTGAGCTATATGGGCCAAAATTTTATTGTCATTGGTACGCTCTACCAGGATAGAATCACCGGAAATTGAACCCCAAACAATACCAAGAAACAATCTTTGGTTGACTAACCCCCATAAATATTTTTCAGAGGTAGCTTGATTATGTGGATCGATTAGTCCATTTTTCATTGCTTCAGCAACAACATCCAAGTTATTAGAATAACGATCTATAAAGTTTAATACTTGTAGTCTAGTACGCTCTCCCTCCTCTTGCTGCAATTTAGAGGCTAAATTACGAATTGCCTGTTGTCCGCTACTGAAGGATAAATATCCAACAATACTAACTGCTCCAGTAACCTCTATCAGAAATGGTATAATCAAAACTAGTCTTAGCGGTAAATTTTTAAAGAGTTTACGGTATATTCTGAAATAATTATAATCCATCACACAATCCTAACAAAATGTTGTGGGTGGGGTCAAACGATCAACTATGCAGAAAGTTACGATAAGGACTTGATGACCCTCTGGTAACATTCTGATTGACATGGATAATATTGTATCATTTGAACACCTCTAGTTTTCATAGTCTGAAATCGGGCGTATCTCAGACTTGGGGGATGGTTAATACCACAAAGTTCGCCCCCTCTGTTTGCAATTCTTAATGGAGGTAAGTCAAAATAGGCAAAGAAATACATAACCAGTGATAGAGAGATTTACTGTTTTACTTATAGCACTAACTCGCAAAGATGCTTTAAAATGCCGAGAACTTTATATAAATCATTATGAGGATTGAGTAATTGATACGTTTTAGAAGTTGCATACTGTGGAAATTCCCCCTGCACTAATTTCAAAAATATAAAACTTCCTCCTGTAGTAATCATGCCAAAATTAGGTTTTTCCCCATCAGGATTAGCTAACATATAAGCAAGAATTTGGGCTAGCCCAGCTTCTATAGAAAAATTAGCCCGCTTTGATTCAATCACCATTACCCAAAATCGATCTTTTAAAACCAAAGTATCCAAACTACCTTTAATTATACGTCCTTCATCCAGAGTAGAGATTTCTATAGATTTTTCTGAAGTGATATAAAAAGGAGATAAATAAAAATTACCAATAAACAAAACTGGGTCTAATATCGACATCCTGACCACATTTTCTAACATGGGTGGATACTGGAGCAAATTAAAATATCCCGCTTGCACTTTATCTAATAGCTGTTTTTCTGATTCGGTAAGTTCTGGTAAATTATCTTGCCATTCTCGGAAAAAATCTTCATCTCGATTTAGTTGTAGACCAAATAGGTTCTTTAATTCGATTAAACTGACATCTTTTGCTAAAACTGTTTGTACCATAGCGAGCTTGCCAACCAATACCTATGTATTATACCTCGTAAATATAATAATGGACATACTACTTTTGGAGTATTTTTACCGCCAAACTTAGTTAATTCTGGAAACTTGATATATTTAAACTTGTCAGATTTTCACGAATCAAATCAAATCAAGACCAAACCCTAGCATGATTATTGACTAAATATAGAATTTTGCCATCTAGCCAAGACTATGATATAATAGTAATCTAGAATAAGTTTATCAACGGGATGTAGCGCAGCTTGGTAGCGCACTTCGTTCGGGACGAAGGGGCCGCTGGTTCGAATCCAGTCATCCCGATTTTTGTATTGAAGGAACGCAAACAAATATAACTAATCTTTATGCTTATGAAACAGGACAACTCTCACTTCCTGGTATTGTCCCTCCAGCCCCCGAAGGAGATGCACAAGAAGTATTAAATTATGTGCGTACACTAGAATACGGATTAGATAGACTTAGTAGCTTACCAATTTGTTTACGTTTTATATGCGAACTCCATGAACGCTTAGTAGATGGTGTGCGCGGCAAAAATGCGGCTCCCGGAGAATTTCGTCGTTATCAAAATTACATTGCTCAATCAGGATCTATGATCAACGATGCTCGATTTATTCCCCCTCCTGTACCAGAAATGCACCAATGCCTAAATGAACTAGAAAAATATTTACATGACAATTGTAATTATCCACCATTGATTCGGATAAATTTAATTCATTATCAGTTTGAAAGCATTCATCCATTTATGGATGGTAATGGACGGATCGGAAGATTACTAATTTCACTGCTTTTATTAAACTGGAATTTATTGCCATTACCCTTACTTTATCTCAGTGCTTACTTTGAGAGACATAGACAAAAATATTACGATTTTATGTTAGGTATCAGTAAGCATGGTAATTGGCGTGAGTGGCTGATATTTTTTCTACAAGGTGTCACAGAACAGTCAAAAGATGCGGTTATTCGGTCAAAAAAGTTACAAGATTTACAAATTCAATGGAGACAGGAATTAACTCAAGCCCGCGCCACTGCCTTATTGTTACGTCTTGCAGACAGCTTGTTTGAGTCACCTATTATTACTATTCCCCAAGCTCAGGAAATTCTGGAAGTTACATATCGATCCGCACAACAAAATGTTGAAAAACTTGTTAATGCTGGTATCTTGTTGCAGGTAACTGAAGGTTCTTACGGTAAGGTATTTATTGCGCCACAAGTCTTACAAGTCATAGAAGAGTAAATATACTTAAATTATACTTTTTGATTGAAAAATATAATTTTATTAAATGGAATTGTACTTGAATATCAATTGATTGAAAACCTTACGGTGGTTACTTTTGACTAGAAAATAGCAAATGATTATCTATAATGAGCTATGCTAACGCTATCAATAATCCTAAATCGGCTTCTGATGCTCTACCATGTCCCCAAATGGCAAAAAATGTGACACCAACCATCAACCCACAACGCCGGAACTTTAAATCTAGCCCCACAATTAGGACACTCAGAATGATAAACTAGCTAACAGACTAGACTAGGCACTAAGTAACAACCGTTAGTGATATGATCAATAAGTAAGAAGTAGCCGAATACTTAGGCATACTTAGTCAGAGCGCTAAGGCGTTATATCCAGCAAAGAAGAATTAGCGTTAGAATTGCGCTTTTTTAGCTAGTGAACAAATCCACATCATTTATTTGAATGAATATGGAACAGTTTTCCAGTTAGACAAGGGTTAAAGTTCAATTTTTATGGAGAATTTCATGCTTTTTAAAGTAAGTGGACGAGTTTACGAAGCTGACAGTAATAGTGGTATTCCTAACTTAATTGTCGAAGCTTTTGACAAAGACCTTTTTAAGAGTGATAAGTTAGGACAGACAAATACTAATAGCAATGGAGCCTTTGAAATTACATACTCCCAAGCAGATTTTAAAGGCAAATATGATCTATTAGAAAACAATCCCGATTTATATATTATAGTCAAAACGCCTGACCTCACTGAGGTCTTGTACAGCAGCGAGAAGAACATTCGGAGTAATGCTAAAACAAATGAGTATTTTGAGGTTGCAATTACTAAAGCCAACTTACTTGCAAGTCAAGAAAAAGCTCCAAAAGATAGTAAGCAGTTATTAAAACTCCTAATTGGTGTTGCTTGGATTGATGGGGAACTTGAACCAGGGGAACAAGAATTTTTGCAACGGATGGCAAATGAGAAAGGACTGGCTGATGATCCGGAGATTAAGTCCTTGTTATTGCAAGATAAGCCAGTACAGCCGGAAGAACTTTATGGCTGGCTACAAGCATATTTAAGAGATAATAGTTCAGACAAAGATTTTCAGGAGTTGTATGAAGCGATGAACTCCTTGATGTATAGTGATGGTGTATTAGATAACGAGGAAAAGGAACTTTTAGCAGAGCTTGTAAACACAAAAGTAGACAAAGTACCAAGTCGCGAACTTACTCTACAGCGCCGATTTATGAGCATGATGCTCGATAGCAAATTTCTGGCGAATATAGTTCAGATGGAGCAATCATCTATTGTTAATCAAACAGCTTTAGTTACTGGTTACTATGCTCGCATTCCCTACCAAGTTTTAAGCCGTTTTAGCGTTAGCGAAAATATCAAAGCAGTTGATCAGGAATTGTCAAAACTATATTTAACTGACAATTTTGCACCAATACACCGAGAAATATTTACCCAGGATTTAACAGTTATTGGTGAATTACCTCAACAACTAGAAGGAACATTTCTGCGTAACGGACCGAACCCTCAATTTGAGCCGGTTGGACTGTACCATTGGTTTGACGGGGATGGGATGCTTCATGCAGTGAATATTAGCAATGGTCTAGCCAGCTATCGTAATCGTTATATCCGCACACAAGGGTTTGAGTTGGAGCAAACTCTAGGTAAGACAGTTTGGCCAGGGTTACTAAATCTTCCCCGGTTTGATGCTCCATACGGGTTAATGATGAAAAATCCCGCGAATACATCATGTGTATGGCATAATGGTCAACTATTAGCTCTGTGGGAAGCAGGCGCACCTTACATTATCCAGCTTCCAGATTTAGAAACAGTTGGGATACATACCTTTAACAACAAACTAGCTTCTACATTCACCGCACATCCCAAAATAGATCCAGTGACAGGTGAAATGATGTTTTATGGTTTTTCTCCCATCGCTCCTCCTTATTTGGAATACAGTGTTGTTTCCGCAGAAGGTGAGTTAAAGCGAACTGTGCCTATTGACCTGCCAATTCCAGTGATGATACATGATTTTGCCATCACCGAAAATTATACGATTTTTTTGGATATGCCTTTGTTATTTAAACCAATGCAATCAATAACAGGTAAATTACCGATTAAATTCGAGCCAGAACGCCAAAGCCGTATTGGTATTTTACCTCGTCACGGAGATAACAGAACAATCAGATGGTTTAAGATTCCCGGCTGTATGGTTATTCACACTGCAAATGCTTATGAAATTGGTCATGAAATAGTACTTATAGCCTGCCGAATGGACCACTTCAATCTGTTAATCCCTTCTTATAATCAAAGTGGCGAAATTTTCAACTTTGATTTAGATAGCCTCAAACTATTTAGCTGGCGAATTAACTTAGCCACTGGTACAGTCACAGAAGAAGTTTTAGATGATGTTCCCTCAGAATTTCCTCAAATTAACAATCAATTTCTTGGTCGTAAAAATCGTTATGTGTATACTTCGCTGGTAGCAAATTATATGAAGCCAAAACCTATGTTTGATGGTTTAATCAAGTATGACCTAGAAAATCGCAGCTCCCAAGTACATGAATTTGGTCGAGGACGGTTTGGCGGTGATAGTGCGTTTGCGCCTCGTCCAGGTGCTAGTGCTGAAGATGATGGTTGGTTACTCACTTTTGTTTGGGATACTATATTAAAGCGATCGGAATTACTGGTTATTGATGCCCAAAATTTCACCCATAAACCTTTAGCAAGAGTGCTTTTACCTGAGCGCGTTCCCTATGGATTTCATGCAACATGGATCTCTCAAGCACTTGTGGAAAGTGGTAGCTAAAGGTCTACTTCGTTATGAGCCTAAGTGTATTGGAGTAGATGAGAATCAGCTTCAATACAGCCTCGCAGTTAGAAAAACAAAAATCTTGATTCCTGTTTGATTAGATATATAATTAATCAGCAGTTAAGTAGGTAAACAGGAAAATTTATAACTATGTAAAGAAAGATTAAGCAGATAAATCATTGTAAAATTTAATACGTTCTACTGGATGATCTCGTTTTTTGCCTCTAGCCTCTACTCCATCTATGACAGCATAAGCTAGATCTAATTCATCCTCAAACATTCTGCCCGCTATTTCGTCTCGTTTGATGTGTTGCCATTCCAATTCAATCGGATTCATTTCTGAACAATATTTAGGCAGGAAAAACATATATAAACCCATGCTTTCCCACTTCCTCCACAACTCTTTTACCTGCTTCGCTCGATGTATTGAACTATTATCTTGCACAATAACTCTTATCCGTCCACTTGCTTGTGCTTCTTGTGCTTCTCGCTCCATTAGTTGAATATATGACAGCCTTTTTACTCCCCCAACCACCAATCCATAAACAAAGCAAATTAATGGGGTCTTCTGAGTTTATGGTGATAAATTTATCTAACATAAAACAGAACTAACCATTTTAGAAAAGCTAGAACTTATATAGAAAGATTATTGTAGAATCCTCATGATTCAATAATTTAAAACACCTTGTCTTAGTCAATAAAACAAGCCAAAAGTCGTAGACGGAAATTATCAAAATTAGTAAATCCATATGCTTGACGTTTGATTTGTTTGATTTTGTTATTGATTCCTTCCATTATTCCACTAGTACTATGGCTCAAGAAATAATGGCTCTCCGGATTAACTTGTGATAAATTTTTCTAATAAAATCCTCAAGTCTTTGTATGGTCTGAACTCTAGAGTTATGATTCCATAAAGTTACTCAAGGTCTATTTCTGGCGTGAAAGTCTTGTAAATAAAGAAATCGAACGATTTGATAAGTTTGGCTTATAACTAGATACTCTGGAGAGCCGTTTTAGTTGTAACGTGCAACATCCATTGCTTAATAGCTTGTAACTCACTGCATTCCTGATTAATCAAAGGGGTAACATATTTTAAGTAGCTCTTAGTAGCAATATCAAGTTGGATAATTCCCTGTTGAGTAGCCCATTGAGAAATGAGCCACAGAACTAATTCATCTACTTGTTGAGGAGAAAGTTCAGCAGGAGTTTTAGTGAGATTTTTATAGCGTAGCCAATTGATAATTTTATCATTGTCTAACTCTAATAAATTGCAAATCTGCTTGATTCGCTCATTTCCGGATTCAATCGATAATTGCACCAAATCCCCCACCTCCTGGAGTTTCGATCACAAAAACATCTCCAGATAGCATTTCGACTGTTGCTGTGCTGTTCAAATTCTCTTGTGTTCCATCTGAACGTTGTATCCAGTTACGTCCAACTTGTCCAACTTTCCCACCATTTAACCCAAAAGGAGGAATAAGGCGACGACCAGAAAGAATATTAGCTGTCATTGGTTCAAGAAACTTGATGCGGCGAATCACACCATTACCACCTGAATATTTTCCCATACCCGCGCTATTTGGACGCAGACAAAAACTTTCTACTTGTACAGGATAACGGGTTTCTAAAACTTCTGGGTCGGTCAAACGAGAATTAGTCATATGGGTTTGCACAGCATCAGTACCATTAAAGTTAATCCCCGCACCAGAACCACCACAGATAGTTTCATAATATTGATAACGCTCATTACCGAAAGTAAAATTATTCATTGTTCCCTGAGAAGCTGCCATAATACCTAATGCACCATATAAGGTATCAACTATTATTTGGGAAGTTTCCACATTACCGGCTACTACTGCGGCTGGATAGGATGGATTTAACATACAGCCTTCAGGAATAATCACTTTTAAAGGTTTCAAACATCCTGCATTTAAAGGAATACTATCATTAACTAGGGTGCGGAATACATATAAAACTGCTGCTTGAGTAACAGCTTTAGGAGTATTGAAGTTACTACTTAATTGCTTGGATGTGCCAGAAAAGTCAATAGTGGCATTACGGTTTTTGTGGTCAACTATAACTTGCACATGAATCTCTGCTCCATTATCCATTTGACAAACAAATGAGCCATCCTGAAGAACCTCAATAGCTCTTCTCACTGATTCCTCAGCATTATTTTGGACAAATTGCATATATGCTTGTACTGTTTCAAGTCCATATTGAGTAATCATTTTCTGTAATTCTTGTACTCCCTTTCTATTGGCTGCAATTTGCGCCTTAAAATCAGCTAGATTTTCTTCAAGATTACGAGTAGGATATTTATGGTTTGTTAGTAAATTTCTTACTTGGATTTCTTGGAAGCTACCTTGTTCAACTAAGAGAAAATTATCAAATAGAATCCCTTCTTCTTCTACTGTAGTACTGTGAGGAGGCATAGAACCAGGCGTAATTCCACCAATATCTACTTGGTGTCCGCGTGAAGCAACAAAAAACAGAGGAGTTGAAAAAATGGTACTATCATCAGGATGGCTTTGCTCAACCCAGGCATCGAGAAATACAGGAGTAATAATCGTTACATCAGGTAAATGAGTCCCACCATTATAAGGATTGTTGGATAAATATACATTACCTGGTTTTATGTTACTGCTTCTATCGTTAATTAAACTGCTAACGCTTTCACTCATTGACCCTAAATGTACGGGAATATGTGGAGCATTAGCTACTAATGATCCTGAAGCATCAAAAATAGCACAAGAAAAATCTAACCTTTCTTTAATGTTAACTGATACTGCGGTATGTTGCAGAACAATCCCCATTTGTTCAGCAATGAATTGATAAAGATTTTTGAAGATTTCTAAATAAATGGGGTCTGGTTTGGATGTATTATACATTTTCCCTCCTACCTGATAAATGTTATAGAGCGATGCCTAAGTTGGACAAAGTATTGTCAGTTTTTAACTTGTGTAAATTAGCTGACTCTCAACTTTTACGTTGCGTAAAATATTTCGCCTGACATAAGAATATTATCGTTACTTAACATGAACGTTCTAAAATTAAATGATTATACTCATTTAATCTGGCTTGCCATTTAGGTTCAACTACAATTGTGGTAATTTTTTCAACAATGATAGCAGCACCCTGAATATAATCTTGTGGCTGTAAATCCTCTCGGCGATAAACTGGGGTATCATACCATTTATCAGTAGTAAACATCCTAACTAGTGCAATCGGTTGTAGAGATTCAGTTGCAGGACGGGTACGAGTAATTAAAGGGTCTTGAGGAGTATCCATTTCCTGAATTACTTCTACTGAAATCGATTCAACAATTAAGATCTTTTCTGGCTGAATAAAACCATAACGAGATTTATGCTGATTTGTAAATGCTGTTTGCATGACACTCACATCTGAATTAAAATCCACACCTAAAGTAAAATTAGTTCCTTCATATTTTAGATTTATCTTCTGAATTACTTTTTCTTTTCCACCACTTAGATGTTGACTTAATTCAGATCTAGCTTGAGTTTCTAAAAACTTCATCGACTGGACTAATTGCGGAATTAATGCCTGAATTAAAGGCTGTTCTACTCCTTTAACTTTGGTAGCTTGGACATCGGCTAATCCCATACCATAAGCCGACAAAACTCCAGCATAAGGATGAAGAAATATCTTTTTCATCCCTAATGTATCAGCAAGTAAACAAGCAAGTTGTCCACTTGCACCACCAAAACAACAAAGGACATAATTTGTAATATTATACCCCCGTTGTAGACTAATTTTTTTGATAGCATTTGCCATATTGTCTACAGCAATAGTAATAAATCCGGTGGCTAATTTTTCTGGGGTAAGATAATGTCCTGTAACATTTATAATCTCCTTAGCTAATTTGTAAAATCTTTGTATGACAACATCTTTATCTAAAGGTAGGTTGCCGTTACATCCAAAAATGAATGGAAAATATTGAGGTTGAATTTTGCCTAACATGACATTAGCATCAGTTACTGTTAAAGGTCCACCACGACGATAACAAGCAGGTCCAGGATTTGAACCAGCTGATTGCGGACCAACACGGTATCTAGAACCATCAAAGGTCAGAATTGAGCCACCACCAGAGGCAATAGTATTAATTGATAATATGGGAACTCGCATCCGTACCCCAGCAATTTCAGTATCTAATTGACGCTCATATTCTCCGTTGAAATGAGCTACATCTGTACTTGTTCCTCCCATATCAAAAGTAATAACGGAGTCAAAACCTGCTCTTTTACTAGTTTGTACTGCGCCAACAATACCACCAGCTGGTCCGCTGAAAATACTATCTTTTCCCTGGAACTGTTTTGCATCTGTTAAACCCCCATCAGATTTCATAAACATTAATCTGACATTAGGTAATTGGTTAGCTACTTGGTTGATATAGCGCCGTAAAATGGGAGTTAAGTAAGCATCTACTACTGTTGTATCTCCTCGGCTAATTAATTTGATTAGCGGACTAACTTGATGGGATATAGATATCTGGGTAAATCCAATTTCTTTGGCTATTTTTGCTACTTGTTGCTCATGGTCAGGATAGCGATCGCTGTGCATAAAAACGATAGCACAACTATGAATTCCTCGATTGTAAACTACTTGTAAGTCTTGTTTAACTTGTTCTACATTGATCGCGATTAGTTCATGTCCTGCAACATCATAGCGTTCCGCCACCTCAATCACTTCTTCATAAAGCATTGTGGGTAAAATAATTTGACGAGCAAATATATCAGGGCGATTTTGATAACCAATTCTTAAGGCATCTTTGAAGCCTTTAGTGATCACCAGGACAATGCGATCTCCTCGTCTTTCTAACAGAGCATTAGTTGCTACTGTTGTCCCCATTTTGACTACCTCTACAGCAGTAGAAGGAATAGATTTATTGCTGGGAATATTCAAAATATCCTTAATCCCTTGGAGTACTGCATCCTGATATTGTTCTGCATTTTCAGAAAGTAGTTTATAGATAATGATCCACTCTTGATTGGCAAGAGGAACAACCAAAAAACGCTTTGTATCTCTTGCCAGTCCATCAATAATTGCCTGATTATTTGTTATGGCAACAATATCAGTAAATGTACCACCCCTGTCAGCGAATACTTTTAACATTTATAAATTTCCTCAGAACTATAGAAATAAGTTAACAACAGAATTGGGAGTAATTCAACATCACATGTGGAAGATTCTCAAGACGCGTGTGGATAAAAGTAAATTTCTCATGATTTATATTGCCCATCGCCATCTTTGCTGGTCTGCATCCCATTTTATGCATACTATTTCTGATGAAGGATGGAGGCGATCGCCACTTTTATCAAATTGAATCATTCCAGTGACTCCTTTTACATGTTTTCTCTTTTCCTTAAAATATTGGTTCATCTGCACTAGTAAAGCTTCGCTAGATTGACTATGATTCTCTTCTATAATTTTTAAAATTATTAATACTGAATCAAAAGCTGTTGCACTACGCCATGTCAATTTCTCTTTTTTCCATAACCAATCACCTACTTGACAGAAGTTTTGTGCAACAAAATTAGAACTCTCGTATCCATTTTCATAACTTTGCCAATGCCAAGGAACGCAAGCTAAAATTTGACGCTTATTTTGATTAGAAATATCAGATGGATTTTGCTCATGAAACCAATGTAAAATATTATCATGATAAAAAGTTGCTGAACCGGCTATTAAACAGTTGTTAATATTCAACCTGGTAATTAGACCAGTATTATTGAGGGAATTGACTTCTAGCCCTCCATCAGGGACGATAATGATAATATCAACTGCTGCTTCTCTGATATTTTCCATATATTTTTGAAGTTTATCATAGTTTTCATTAATATAATTACATTCTTCTAGAAAAATAAACCTATCTTGATACTGTTCTAAATATGATTTAATACTATTTTTATAAGAAATACTATAACTACTGTTTTGATTATAAATAATAGCTACTTTTTGGGGAAGTTCATTAGCAAGATTTTCTATTAAATAATTAGTCAGTTTTTTAGCATTAATATTATCTGGAGTAGTCAATCTAAAGAAAGATAAACTTTCACCTATAGATAATTTAGAAAGTTCATTAGAAGTACTACTATAATTAACTAAAGTTAATCCTTTTTTCTGATAAAAGGACAATGCAGTTTTGGTCATTTCACTTGAATAATGTCCAATGACAGCAATTATATTTAGTTGTGATGCTAAATCTGCTAATTTTTCTGCTGTTTGATTATAAGATGTATACAAATTGTTGGGGTCATTAACAAGAAGAATCTGTAGTGCTATTTGACGACATATTAAAGTTGAGCGATTAGTAGGACTGATATCGCGTAAATCTATCTCTGCTCCTAAGGAAATCTTGTCAAAACTTGACAGATTAATTTGTAGTTGTATTTGAGAAATTCCTCTTAAAATTTCAGTAGCTACTTGACCTCGATTATGATAAAATGGAACAACTACAGCTAAAGTGTAAATTTTAATATTTTTTTCTTGTAAAGAGAGTTTCTTATATTCGATCAAACAATTATTAATGTATATTAATACTTCTGGATTACCAGTCCCATAGACATTAATTTCCTTATTCCAAGCTGCTAAAAAACATGTGAATGATTGATAATATAAACCTTGTGCATAAAATTTTGTTCCTTCAATTTGACATTGAACTATTTCTTGATTAGGCGGGTAAAGAAAAATTTGCCTTCCAAAACTTCCTTGAAAGTTATCACTATTTAACTGAGGTGTAACATTCAACTTATAACGTTGCTGTGGGTTAAGTAAAAAGTTAATAATTTTCACCCACTTACCAGCTATATCCTCTTGATCTAGACCCATTAAATCAGCTATTCTCGGATAAATATTGCTACTTAACTGATCTCTAATTTTCTGAACAGATAAATTGAATATATCAGCTATTTCTTTTCGCTCTAATCCTAATAGACAATAACAAATAATTTGTTTATCTAACTGATTGAGTCTCCTCCTATCATCAATAATGTCTAGATCGGAAAATAAAAGCTCAATATTAATGGATAGATTTTCTATAACTTGCCGACAAGCTTCACACATATACATATTCTAACCTGAGTTGTTTGCGTAAAAGAATGTTATCGATTAACTTAACTAAGCAGATTTTCATCTTAAACGTAGTCAGTTAAGACCGGAGGCGGAGCGTCTCCGGCTCCGCTCAAGCTGGTCAGATTAGGGCTTTTTTCAAGCCCCTGCCTAAAGGCAAGGGGTTTCTGACATTTTTTAGCTTTCATGACTAATTCTAACCATTCTAACTTCATTTATATAATTCCTCAAGTAGTTTTTGTGAAATATATCATTTGTTAATGAAACACTAAACATCAAGGCATGAATTCTACAAACCTGAGGCAGCATGTTAGACAGATCTCCCTGGTTAAAGGTAGATAATAAGACCAGAGACGGAGCATAGAAAAGCTCTGCTCTCAACCTGACTAAATATTGATGTCCTTAATATCGCTGATAAACATATATCCAGGTGCATGAGTTATTGCCAATTCAGGTTTAGCTTGAAGAATTGCTGCTTGAGTAGTTACTCCACAAGCCCAAAAAACAGGAACTTCTTTTTCGTGAACTGTTACAGCATCTCCATAATCAGGTTTTTGTAAGTCATAAATACCGATTAATTCTGGATTACCAACATGTATAGGAGAACCATGAGCTTTATGATATCGACTGGTAAGTTCCACAGCACGAATAGCATCACTGCTTAGAAGAGGACGCATAGAAACTATTAAAGAACTAGAAAATTTTCCTGCAGGTACGCACTGAATATTTGTCTTATACATAGGGACATTTTTCCCTTCTTCTATATGTCTAACCGGTAATCCAGAGTTAAGCATTACATTTTCAAAACTGAAAGAACAACCAATCAGAAAAGCTACTAAATCATTTCTCCAAAACTCTTTAATATCAGTTGTCTCTGTAATTAACTCACCATATTTAAAAACTCTATATCGAGGCAGATCAGTTCTAATGTCCGCATTGCAAGCAATCAGTCTAGGTTCAGGATTTCCTACTTCTGTAATATCTAGAATTGGGCAAGGTTTTGGATTTCGTTGACAAAAAAGTAAGAAATCAAAAGCAAGAGAATATGGTAGTACAACTAAATTAGCCTGAACATAACCGGGAGCAAGTCCAGACGTAGGAGCGTCTAATTTTTTATCCCGACAGAGTTGACGTATTTCTGAGGGGAGAGAAGACTTCAACAATTTTATACCTCTAAGTGTTATACAAATAGAATAGTTATAGAGTTAGGACTATTTCTACGCCATGTGTAGAAGATTTTAAAGACAAGTATCGTGTCAAAAGTGCCTTTTCCGACCTCGCCAGCAGGTGACAGCATCGACAATGAAGCAGCCGCGCCCAATACCTGCTCATCGCTTACCTCTAAATATCTTTGTAA
>Ga0209611_10001938_pt1 | contig 36077 bp, 18 predicted proteins | sample S1TSphgellanicum_3_FD_187693 | JGI IMG/M metagenome (GOLD analysis project Ga0209611, IMG submission 187693) | Host-associated microbial communities from peat moss isolated from Minnesota, USA - S1T2_Fc - Sphagnum magellanicum MG (SPAdes) (version 2) | ecosystem: Host-associated > Plants > Peat...
CCCCCTCTGCCTAGAACTGTAATACTCCCAGGGCTCAAAATGGAGGCAAAATTCTGTGACAACAATTGCCCTAGAAAGCAAAAGGCAAAACCCCAACAGGTTAGATTTTTACTCACATTTTAAAGTCACTTTGGGATCATGTGGTCATGTCACTTACATAAAAATGAAGAGGCCATTTGTTCAATGTTCACCAGCCAGACAATATACACATGGGGAATGCCTGGCCACATGTGGGAGAGTCAGTGACTCCAGAAAGAAACGGGACAAAACAACCAAACAAACACATGTGCAGTTGGATGAGTTCTGTGGATGAGTTAATTCAATTAATTTTTCTGGGCACCCAGGCTTCCAGTTCAAATATCCGTAGGGTTTAAATCTTGCAAAAAGATTCTTCAGGTCCCAGCTGACTCAAAACTCTAACCCTAACCTAAACCCTAGGCTTGATCGAGAACTGTGGGTCCTCAGGTGAGGCTGAGTACCCCAGGCCAAAGGTTCTTCCCAAGCTCTACACCACCACCGGGCACTTTTAACTTTGCCAATATGTGCTAGTATATCATGGCGCACAAATACCTGGGGAAAAACAAAGAACGACCGAGATATCAGATGGGTCTGGTGATGCAACTGATATCCACTCAACACTGATTTGGACCCTCACATAATATTCTGCAATGGTCAGTTGGTCATTTAGTGCTCTTATATAACAGTGCCAACAGAAACATGACAAACATTTTGTGCTTTTCTTTGGTGGAACAAAGCAAAGCTATATTGGGAAACATGAATCCCGTAGTTGAAAAGGCCACAAATTCCATCACTATCAATGATGAAGCTCTACTATCAATGTTGTTTAAAGTATAAACAGATAAACATGAGAACCTTTTAGGCTTTTTGGGGGGGGGGGGTTCTATTGTCACTTTTTATCATTGGATCTTTTGGAAGATTGACATGATAAATCTTTTCATCCAAAAATGTATACAAACTAGTATTAAAAGCATTTTTTCACATTCATCTTCTTTTTTTTCTCCTCCACTTTTGGCCTCCCTTCCCTCTTGCACCCAAATGTGACAGGATAGATATCATCATGGAGTATCTATTTGTATCCCTTACAAGAGGAACTTTTGTCCATTTGTCCCCTGCTTTTCAGGTTCCCTTTCCTTCCCCTCATCCGCCAACAATGGTAACAAGGAAAAGAAAGCAAGCTGTTAAAATCCCCCTTACTAACTTTGTGGGTGTCAGTGCTGCAATATGTGCGATACCCTACCCCAAGGGTTTGGCTCATGATGGCAAAGTTTAGCTAAAATAAATGTGGGACAAACCACAAAACAAACATCCAATTTTTTTATTTTAAAAATGTTCTGTATGGAGATTTTTTTTCAAATTGGCCAAATTTGATTGACTTTTCTCTTAAAATTAGTCGAAAGATATTGAAAAAAATCTTTAAAAGTTTTTTAAATCATCAAATTCTATCCTAAGTCCCAACAGGTAGCAAAAACTATAGAAGGATGCTAGATTATTTTCTTACTTTCATATTTTCTTATCACCAAATGTGGCTAAATCATCTAATGAATGGTTGTCACTTGAGCTATATCACATGTGGGTAAACAATTTGTGCAATTAATTCACATTATAAACAAGTAAGTTTTTCTGAAGAAATCATGAACATGTTCATTTTGCATTCACATTACCTAATCACATCCCGTGGTGGTTCCGTTGTCTTTTCAGGTTTGTATATGAACCTGCAATAAAGGGCAAAGCAATACATGATGAATAATCACTCATTTCAATTAGTCCCATGGTCAAACAGGAAAGGATATTATTATCAATCTATCAATCATATTTGCCACCAAAAATTTGAATACCCATATGTAGATTCTTCACATTTATTTTTGTGGTGCTGATTTTCTTGCATTGCATGGGCTTAAGTCCCTAATCTGCTGCAAACAATCTGTTAAGGTCCATTAACAACATTTTTCGGAATGTGAAAAAGGTCTGATGTCTCTTAAGTTGGAATTTGCAAACGGTCATGTGTTCTAGGGTCTGGATCTGTAGTGATTTCCTCGGAGAGAGAGAGAAATTGGCTGAGATGGATGCATGTGTGTCTTTCACAGAGAGATTGAGCACATTAGAGTTATCAGTAAAGTCACCCTGTCTTCACCCTATCTTTGGGCCTGCTTTCACCCCCTATCCCCTCTTTCAGTGGTGTCAGCAAAGTAAGGAAATTTGATTACATCTCGGTATGAAATGCTGAAACTCAGCATTTAATGCACAAGGTTCGAAACTGATTATAGTAGTTGTACAGGAAGGAGCACTAAAAATATATGTACCAGCAGTGGGGACGTTCAAGAAGAAGGAAAGACAGGATGAAACTCAGTTTACCACCAAAATTGGTGGAAAAACTAGTTTGGGTCCCAGTTATTTCGTTTTGTAAAATTTTCGTTATTACGTGCTTATGCCCTCAATATGCCGAAACTGGCCGTTCTTGCCCCCTAATCATGGGATATTACGGATAACTCTATTGTAGTATAGTTGTTCTTTTGCAGGGTCAGCATCACCTAGGCTATTGTGTGGGCAGATGCATGCATGAACTTTGCTGGAGTGTTTGAGGTAAGAGGCAGGCTGCAAACATATCATGACTCAGAGTCAGTGTAGAGATTATTAAATCATGGGCCTTTGAATTGTGTGCAGATTTTATCCGCATTTGTCTCATGATTGTCAGATGCTGAGGGGAACAAGGTCCCAAGTCCACACCCTCCCCTTTTGGCACATGATAACAATTCCCATACATATATTATTTGGCCAAGGATGAACCAGCAAGCACCAATGCACCAGATGGATGGACAATTACTGAATTGAGAAAAAAAAATTCATTGGGTTCTTGTCACTATGCTAACCACCATGATTAACATTGTGATCTTATGATGAAAAATTCAGGGATGTAAACCTAGATGGATGACACAGTCACATCAACCATTGAAAGCAAAATGCAACAAAACCTTGGCGGTTGATGGTGATGGGAAGTGGTATGTGTGGAAGGTTTGGTTTCTGTTTTTGTGTTGGTTTGTTCTTTTGCAAGTGAAGAGCATATGGGTGTTTTCATGATCATCAGTGCGTAATTTTTTTATGGCTTCTGCTTTGGGTGAGTTTTGTGTGGTGTTGTGGTTATTGTTGGGACATCAATCAAGGACAAGGCGTTGGGCAACTTAAGTAATTGGAGTTTTGCTCAATTGGTAGCTAAGTTTTTTTGTGGGAGTTGGTGTTGTTAGTAGAGGTTGTTTTGATGTGGAAGGGATGAATGCCCAATTGTGGACACTGTGATTTTCTTGTTGAAGTCATGCAAGTTTCATTGTGCCTTTTGCCTCTTAGGAAACTGCAGAGCAGCAAAAAATTAAGTTTATGATCGAGTGTATGATGAGAAACAGTAAGGATTTTGAGAGCGATTCACTTGGCAACTCATGCGTTTGGGGTGGAATGTTATGTTTGTGTTAGTGTTATGTGAAATGGGGTTAAGGAAGAGAGTACCGAACTAGCTTGGGATTAACAAAGGTACACCATATTTCCGTGATTGGGCATTTCATTGGGACTCTAATTGGGGGTATGTGTTACTTTGGTAAAACTTACTAAAGTTTGTAGTTTGCAGAATTGTAAGTTGTGGGTGTGGGTTCTTAGGGTTATCACTTTGTTTGGGAGCCTCAACTATTATATGTCTCTGTGACTTGGCATTTCATCACTTGATGGGGATTGTGGTTAATAGTGTCTCTATGGAACGTTGAGGTGCCTAAGTCAATTAGTTGATGTGCAAGAGAGTGAGATTGGAGCAATCTGACCCCCTAAATTTAATTTACAAGTTCTAGATTAGTCACAATAGTTTCAAAAAGGTTGTGTATACCTTGTCGTTTTCAAATTGAAATAATGCAAAAGCCTATGTGAGTTGTCCTTGGCTGCATATACTTCTAGTGTAAGGGAAGATTGATGTTGCATGTCCTTTTTTGTTACAATCTTTTTTAGTGCTCACCCTTTCAGTCCTAGATTTATTTTTTAAAACATTTGAGGTTGATATTTTCCCTTCAACTCACCTCACCTACCTATTGCCACCATCTGGCCCTGTGTCAAAACTACTACCCACCACCTTGATAACACACATGCTGACTTGTCCACCCACCTGCTTGGTATACACCTCAAACTACCTACCTGCTTACCCACCTACTTATTTAAAATGACCTACTATCTTTCCCCTTCATTGCCTACCTACATATGATGACCTAATATGTTCCCCCACCTACCTATCTCCGTAGATGACTACTTGCTACTCCAACCCAACCTAAGGTGACCATCAAAGATGATGCAAAAATGAAACCACATGTAAGTATTGCAAAGAACTTATATTGTCATCTTCTTGAACAATATTTAGGGTCCAAATGAAAACATAAAACAAATCTTGAATGTGAAGCTAGTTTTATTAATATGATTTTTAGCAAGTTTGCTTTCACTTTAATGCATAATGTATAGTTAGGGATATTTACTTTTTCTTGGCTAAAGTGAATAAAAGGAATTTTGAACGAAACTTCTATGACATTAAATGTTTTTGCAAAATAACTCTATTGATATTAAATAAAATTAAGGCATGAAATGTCTATGTAGGATTTAAAAGTTTGCTTCAATTACACACACACATATATAAAGCAACCTCAATTCATTTTTTTCTCTTTTGAGGGAAAGTGGAAAAAAATCTCAATATAAAAGGTTTTTTTTTTTTTTTTTTGCATCACTTAGGGCTTTTTATTTCATTGGGTTTCAATTTTTTCCTTAGTTAGCTTTTCATAAAATTGTTTTGTTTTGGCATTTGTATACAATTGTTTATTTATTGAAGTGTGACAATGCATATATCAATTGTAAAGTTTAAATTGTTTAATGGTTTGGAAGATTAGGTTTGTAAACAAGTGAGGTAATACAAGTTTGTTTATTATTAATCCGCAAATAATCAGGGTTACACATGTTTGACCATGTTGGAGCTTTGAGATTAAAGTGAAGATTTTTACATCAGTTCATAGTGATTTGGCATCGTTAGAAAAGGTTGGGTATTACACTTTCAATTTGTAGATTGGATCTTTCTAGAAGGAGAGTGGAAACAATTTTCATATAAAAGATAATTGTAAGATTTAAATATTTTTGTCTCATTAAAGTTTATTGTTTCATTAGGTTTCATTTTTTTTCTATAATTAGCTCATAAGATTGTTTTAATCAATAGAGTCATTGGACCATTTGTCAAAATGATAATAGTAAAAATTATGTGTGGGTATTACATAGTCAATGTGGGAGAACATGTAAGTTTTATGTGACCAAGCAAAGGTATTGGATCACAAGCTCTATTGAAAATGGCCACATGCACATATTGGAATTGGTCTTCACACACTTTGCATTTTTTAAATGTAGGTATTGTAAGCTTAAGCACATGGTAAACAATGAGGAATTTGTAAATGCATACATGTATTGCATGAATGGAAAATTACATAGTGAATGTTTGGCACCCTATATTTAAGTATTGCACAATTCATTTCTCATAAAACAATAGTTATCATAGTCATATGTGAGAATTGCAAGTTTAATTATGCATATAGTGAAGGATTTGTAAAAACATGCAAGTATTGCATGAATAGCAAAATTGCACAATAAATGTTTGCCACCTTATATACAAGCATTGTATGTGTGGTTCCCATAAAATGAAGGTTATCACAGTCATAACTGAGTATTGTAAGTTTAGCCATGTACATGTAATGAAGGTTTCTTAATTGTATGAAGGTATTGAAAGTTTAATGATACACATAGTGAAGGTTTATTTAGTGATGCAAATATTGCAAAAGCCTCATCATCCTTCACTTTATAAGTTTTATCATCCTTTCAATGCTAATAATAAATCAAACCCATATGTAGGTAGTGTGTTATGTTCACAAATAACAATTACAATACCTTCATGTAATACAAATTTTGCATGTGCACAATGAAGGTTTAGTAAAGATACGTGAGTATTGTAAATTTAATACTGTACATAATGAAGGATTGCAAATTTTATGTTGATATTGTAAGTTCATTCATACACATAATGAAGGTTTATATGTTGATGCAAGTGTTGTAAACTTCATCATCTGTCACTTAAGCTATCATTGTCTTTCCAATGAAAATAATAGATGAAACCCATATGTAGGTATTGTGTTAGGTTTACAAATGGTGGTTTTAATACTTTCATGTAATACACATTTGGCATGTGAACAAATAAAGTTTCCTACTTAAGTGGATGTAGGTGTTGCATGTTTAGTTATGTACACAATGAAGGAATCCTGGTTCAATGTGGGTATTACAAGTTCAATTATGCACATAATGCAAGTTTATTTGTTGATGTGTGTATTACCAAAACCTTATCATCCTTCATTTTAACGTTTACACTCATCACGATGATAACAATTTATCAACAAACACAAGGAATAATGCAATACCCTCATTTTTACTAGAAATTATTATTAAAATACTAAAAATGTTTGTAATAACCTCTTTTGAATGCAAACTTTAATCTAAAATGGCAAAAATGTTACAAATGCACATGTGTTCACAAAGTTTCAAAATGATATATTATATATTGAGAAATACACTATAAGATATTAAGCTTCAAATGGAGACCCTTTACTAACCTCCTCATCATTAATTGAATGTGCTCAGCAATAAAGTATTATATTTCAAACTACCGAATGTGCATGTTGCACCATGTACATGGCATGGGTATTCAAGGTGAGACGACCTACTTTTGTTATAGATTCATCCTTGGTAATACCATAAATCTTGCAGTATGCAAATTAATTTTTTTTGCAGATAACACCAATGCCCAAACTTGAACAAAAATTAATAACAAAAAAGAAATTGATTAATTTACCCACATTAATCATTTTTTCTTCATGGTAAAATGCAATTTTTTGCATCTACTTCTATTGTTTCATCTTGGAAAGTTTTTGTTTCTTGTGCTTGGGGTCCCATGTTGCATGCACCTCCTTGGCATAAACAAACTTGTTGGTTATAATGAATGCATAAAGATCATCATCCTTCTCCAAGATGGAAAAGGTTATGCTCCTTAACAATCCCACACCCTATTCTAAAATCCCAAATATCTTATAAAGCATGGAGTCAACAAGCTTCATGAGGATTGGTTTGCATACTTCTAGCACATGACATGTTTCAATTTACATCTTTTCAAACTTTGCTCCAACCTTTTTCTTAGCACACTCCCTACCCTTGGTCTAATTCCGCTTCTAACATTTGTAAGCATTGCCCAAGATGCAAACATTCATGGTAGTATAGTCCTAATCTTTCATGCCCTCTTCATGAGTGGAAGGGGAACCAGATCTACCCACTAGTATAATAAGAAAGTGGTCCTTGTCCACATGCTTGCATAGAAACCACTTGGTTGCAAAAGATTTTTTGCACTCCCCAAATCTATAGAAAAACTACCCCCCAATACCTCTCAATCTATGCCTTCCTTTGCTATGTTGCAAGGGCTAATGGGACCACTTGCATCTTCCTTTAAAGAATCGAAGGTGTTGCCATTAAAATCATCTTCATAACCCTTTAAAGAATTCCCTACAACTTGCTTTACCAAAACATGAAGAAAAATTAATCAACTATTTAATTATTAGTGCAAGTATTGCTTACCCAAATAAGTTGCCATAAAAAACTCCACCTTCCTTTTAGATTGATAGGAGGGGGAGGTGAAGATCAAATCAAGTCTTAATGAAAATTGTGTTTGATGAAAGCATTGCAACATACACATGACTAAGTAGACTTATGCAAATGTGGGTATTGCTAACATAAAAACAACAAAAATATCCCATAAAATAAAGTTATTGCAAACAAATAATTGTGTTAAAAACAATCCTCACCCACCCTTTCACATGGAGAGGGAGGTTGGGGTGAAATTAAAGAAAGTTTGAGTAATTTTAACATGGCAAAAAATCTTTGATGATCCATTTGAAACAATTTTCACTACACTATAATTATTTTTGCTATGCCATTCCTCACAAATGCAAATTATGCATCATTGATCTGAATAATGAAATATTTTTTATGACACGATATTTCTTGTAAAAGTTGGTCATTGTTGCGTTTTGAAAAACACATTTAAAAAAAGACAATATAAAATTGTAAGAACTTTCATATGATTCACACTTGACTAAATTTACTATGTATGAGATCAACAGTGATGATTAAGGACTAATCAAACTGATTAAATTTGAACATGTTGTTAGATTATTAAGTTGGTAAGTAGTTGGTTACTAAATTAGTGAGTTTTCTTTTCTTTATTTTACCTTCTTTATAATGATTTGGATCCACTTATGTGGTCTGTTCTTGATTAAAACTTTGAGTTTCTACATGGTATCCAAAATCCATGTTAATAGCAATGAAGTTTTGCTCTTATTGAGTGTGATTAGTTGTTTGTTGATTAGTGAACCTTACTCTTGGTGATATGGTGCATGATTTTTGAATAGTGGTTTGTGTGATAAAGGTGTTTAAGATTTGTTTTTTAGTTATTTATTTTGGTTTGTTCTTTGATTTCTACATGTTTTAGTTAGTACTCATGGCTTAATTTCGTTAGTTTTTTGAATTACCTAAACATTTGAAGTTCAACAAGGTAGGAGAGTATCAAACTTGGAAACATCAACTTAAACTCATGCTCAGGAAGGAAAACTCATGGTGAATTATTGATCCTACCATAAAGAACCCCCTTGTCCTTGGAGAGCCAAGGACATAGTTCAAGGATGAATCACTAGTTTAACAACCATAGGGTTGAATGTTCGCCCTTAAATTTATGTTTAGATTGTAGATTGTACTGATCCTCGTGTAGCTTGGGTGAGGCTTCAAACACGATATCAATTTGTAAATAATGTAGCTTGCCTTATGCTTAAAGATAAACTAAGCAATTTGTGTCTACATGAAGGAAGATTTGTTACTAAATATTTTAGACAAATCCAAGAAACTCAACTTGAGCTCCAAGGCATAAACCAACATGTCCCAGAGGTTGATGTAATTGAATGGTGTTCAACATTCTACCTCCAAGTTATGATGTTCTTCCCACCTTCAAAACCATTGTGACTTGTTTTATTCAAAAAGAAACACACATGATCAACACACAACGTGGGTTTAATTTTTTAGCCAAAGAAGATGCCTTGGAGATGAAAATGTGAATTTTTTCTCCATATAAGAAAGTTCCATCCAATTATGGAAGGGGGGGGGTCAAGTAGTAGTCATGGGAGTAATAATTATTGACCATCAACATCTAGAGCACCACAACTTGGCAACCATAACTATGTTGGTCCTTGCAATTGGTGTAGTGGTTGGGGACATCTCTCATGTGAAATTGTCATGACTTGGCGCAAGAGCTTGTGAGGCACACCAATTATCATCACCAACACAGTGGTCCACAACCTACATTTCATTCACATGTAGTTAGTGAAGAAGTTGCCAAAAACACTAATAGCTTTGAAGACATCTATGCTATGAATGTGTTTGATATTGCTCTTACCTATCTAGATTTAGGAAAATCAAAAATTTTTTAGCTCATAGATTTTGGTGTTTCTAAAAATGTTTACAAAAAACAAGAATGTTTTTTCAAATTTAGAAGCCTAGTAAATTCCTGGTGTGGTCTCCACTATTGGGGGCCCCTAACTTGGAGTAGAAGGCAAAGGAACTATGACCCTTTCAAAGATTGGTGAAATAAAATTTAATGATCTTTATTATGTGCCGATGCTTACAATGAATCTCCTTTTAGTTGGATCATTGGCTGATCAAGGTTTTGTCATTGTTTTTGACAATGAAAAGTGTTTAATTTTTTTTGGGCCAAATCAAGTGGTTTCTCATGGAGTTCAAGAATCGGAAACTAGTTTGTATCAATACATCATGGATGGCCCACAGTTTCCTATTTGTGTTGTGGAGTCTTTTTCTTTTGTTGATTTATGGCATAAACGCCTCGGGCATCTCAATAACCATAGTATTCAATTTTTGGGCAAACAACAATTTGGACATGGTGTACCTCTTCTACTAGAAAGCAAGTCAATTTTTCCAAGCTATATGGAGGGGAAATTACAATCACGTCATCACATTGTTAAGATTGTTGAACACTATGCAACAAGCTTGCTTGCACTTGTCCATACAAATCTTTGTGGCATGATTCATTTTGCTTCTCTTGGTGGTGCTCACTATTTCATTTCCTTCATAGATGATTTTAGCTATTTCACATGGCTACATTTCTTGAAGCAAAAGTCTGAAACATTACAAACATTTAAAAAAATGTGTGCCAAAGTGGAGGTTCAATTTATTCCCCTTAAATTGTTGGCTTTATGTAGTGGTCACGGGAGAGAATATGTCTTAGGAGATTTTTTCACCTTTTGCATTAAAATAGGCATCACCCACGAGCTGACTCAAACTTACACACCACGTCACAATGGAGTTTTAGAACAAAAAAACCATACATTTCTTAAGAAGGCTCATTTGATGGTGGTTGATGCACAAACCCTTAGGTTTCTTTTAGGCTGATGTGGTTAACATCGAATTATATTACAAATCGATCACCCACAAGAACTAACAATGGGATGACCTTGTATCAGAAATTGTTTAAGGTGTCGCCCAAGTTAGAACATTTGTAGGTTTGGGGTTATGTTGTGTATGCGCATGAACTTGATGAGTAGTAAATCGAATTGGATTAAAAAAACAAGCGATGCATTATGGTCGACTATTCTAATGAGTTTGAAGTGATTAGATGTTATCATCCACCTACCTGCAAGATTCAAGTTTGATGAACAAATTTTTTGGCATTAACACATTGATTCAAGTTCCAAGCCTTTTGTTTCCTTAGAACAAATTTCAAATCACTATGTGGATATTGAGATCATTGACCCACCCACAAATGTTACGTCATGTTGTTTGTCTAATCTAACCATGGAGCATGTTGAATCTCAAGAGGTGAATGTAGCTCAACAATTGTTGTGGGTGTATTTATGTTGTAAATGCAGTAATCCAAATATAATTAATAATTGGAAGCAACCACTGACACTTAAAAATGGTGAACAACCATCAACATTTGGAAATGGTTTGCCTATTGCCACTAATGTTGCAACTCCTACTACTAATCTTGAAGATGCACCATCACCAAGTCTTAATTTTATTGCTATTAATTTTGCAATGCTTGCTATTATTGATTATCCAACTCTTGAACCTTCTATTTGTAGATTTGAACATGTTCACACTCCTATTCGTTTACAAGGATATATCAATGCTATTGAGACAAGTGAGGAGCTCATAAATCTAATGGAAATTGATGATGAACCCCAAAGTTTTCAAGAGGTTGCCAAAAACCCCCATTGGATTAATGCAATGGAACAAGAGTATTGTTCTTTGGCACACAATGAGACATGGATCTTAGGAGATTTATCGCATGGTTGTCGACCATTGTCAACCAAGTGGGTTTATCATTTCAAGATTAGTAATGATAACACCTTTGTGAAGGATAAAACCCATTTGGTTGCTTGTGAAAATGAATAATGACATGGATTGGATTTTCAAGAAACATTTGCTCTTGTTGCGAAATGGAACACAATTTGTTTTTTTGTCTCACTAGCAACTCAATATGGTTGGGAGATTTTACATATGGATGTAAAATCAGCCTTCCTCAACAATCAAATTAAAGAAGATGTCTATGTTAGGCAACCTCATGGTTTTATTGTTTCGAGTCTTGAACATAAGGTATGTACATTAAAGAGAACATTATATGGGTTGTGTTAATCCCCTCAGGTTTGGCATGAGAAAATAAATGTTTTTCTTCAAAAAATCGACTTAATTATTTACTTAACCCTAGTCTATACATTTTTCAAAAAGATGGTTTAATACTTGCATTTGCCATTTATGTAGATGACCTTATGCTCATTGGAAATCACAATGCTAAGTTAAAGTGGGTTCGTGATGAACTTTGTTCTCAATTTGATATGTTTTTACTAGGATTGTCACAGCCCTAACCTTGGGTCTACGACCAAAGCAAAGACTTGCGAGGGTGTGGGCCAAAAGTGGAGCCTAGGAGTCTCATTTCATGCTCTCGGGAGTGTAGGAGAGTGTGAGGGAATGAACCACCGCACTCCCAAGTGAACTCCCACATTGGGAGTTGGAGTTTTGATGGATTTTGGAATTTTCAAAAAGCGACTACAGGGGTCAAAACTCATTGGATTGAATCGTTCTTTGTATCATTGGAAAACTCTTGGAACTTAAATGTCTAAAATGGGCTTGCATAACCCATTTGAGTAATTAAAAGAAAAATTATGGCCAAAAGAAGGGCTGGGAGTCAAATTGTCAATTTGACTCTGTATCATTAAAAGTTAGGAATCGCCTTGATTTCCTCACGTGCAAGTGGCGCACCACATACTATTGGAAAGCTCTCAATGAAGAATATAACTTTTCTTCAAACCTCAATTCAATCGGAGGTCCACACACAGAATTATGCACCTCCAAAGTTACAGGAGTCCCAATTTTGGGAATTTTGGGACTCCCACTTGGGAGTTTTGGGACAAAATGCCATTTGGGTGTTGGCCTCGTGGCTAGGCACATAGTATACTATAAGGGGGAAGGTGGTGGCTTCCCCCAAGTTCGGGCCATGGTGAGTTTTGTGAGTCCGTGTTTGCCCATGGTTCGTCCGTGCACCAAAAGTGCTCAAATTAATAACTAACTAACGTGTTATTTAGTTTGTGCAGGTTCGTGTGAATAGTTGATGCTTGTCATTCTGCCTAGTCCCCATCCCAGAGCTTCAACATGCCCTCTACCCCCAAAGTGTTGTGAACCAGGGAACGTGCCCCGACTCTTTACTCTTTTGTTGTTTTCACCTTAAACTCACATTTGAGTCTATCATGGAGCTTGGGAGCGTGTCAAGGATCATTTGCATTATATTTGGGTGCAAAATTTTTCTACACCACCCTTGGTGTGTTTTTCTACCATCATTGGTACATTCTAAAATGTTTGTTCAATTTCGATCTTGACCATTGCATCCCCAGTCCAATTCCAATATAATTGGGCTTGTTGCTCAAAATTGACATGTTGGTTTCCTTTTGTTGTTTGAATATATTATTGTTGTGTTGTTAGGAAATTATTTCATGTAACCCATACCCCACATGACATTGCATTTGCAATTGGCATGTGCATTCATTTTATGGCCAAACCCCAAGTTCTTCACCTTAAAGCTGCATTCATAGTTTTTCAGTATCTCAAGCATACTATAAATATTTGTTTGCTCTATCATTGGGGGGAGAATGTTGTGCCACACAATTATTCCAATAGTGATTATTAGGGAGATTTGGATGAAAGAAAATCCACCTTTGGTTATGTCTTCTCCCTTGGAACTGCACCTACTTCTTGGAAAAGTAAACTTCAACCTGAAGTTGTTCAATCAAGTGTTGAAGTAGAATATTGTGCCATGAATGAAGCATCAAGAAAAGGTAACTAGTACAAAAACATTATAAGGGAGATAGGTTTTCCATGTGAGAAAACTCTAACAATCTTTTGTGATAATTAAAATAGAATTAAAATCACAAATAATCATGTTTTTCATGTAATAATAAAACATTTGGAAGGTAATTGTCATTACATTAGGGACCAGGTCAAGAAAAATAAATTGGACTTGACATTTGTGAGGTTGAAAGACTATAATGATGACATGCTGACAAAGCCTCTAAGTAGAGTAATTTTTGAAGAAAGCAGAACATGACTTGGCCTCCACAAAAGGGCTGACTTTGAAGGATAACTTCATTATTTGAACAACGTATGCGACATGCTATCATCAAAAGAGGCATCAGCGACCGGGGGAGCATGTTCAAGTTCATCACATTACCATGAGCAATCTTATAAGTTAGCAAGTTATTGAAGTCAGGTGTGCAAGGGAGTGTTGGAAGTTCCATATGATTCACACCTAACTACATAGATGTTCACTGTGTATGAGATCAACAGTGATGATTAAGGACTGATCAAGATTGATCAGGTTGTTAGATTAGTAAGTTGATAAGTAGTTGATTACTAAATTAGTGAGTTTGTTCTTCTCTATTTTACCTATGTAATGATTTGGATCCACCTGTGTGGTCCATTCTTATTAAAATTCTGAGTTTCTACAAAAATGTGTTTTGCCTCCTCTTGTTATGACAAACCAAAAAAAAAAGAAATGAGACAATGATGATCAACCAATGTTCATCATTGTCATCATTTGCCCCCAAAAGAAGTAAGAAACTTCATATCAAATTTCAAGAGGAAAACATCTCCACGTCATTGATAAATATGGAAACAATAGTGCTCATCATGGGTTTAGGTTAAAGGTGTAGGTAAGAGGGGGTGTAGGGTGGGTATCAAAATGATAGTTTTTAAATAAGAAAACTCCATGTTTGGGTGGGTAGGGGGTACCAAAAGGGAGGTAAGAAAAAAAATGGTAACCTAGGTGGAATGGGGGCCTAGAGTTGGGGTTCATCCACTAGATGGCCTTCAAAAAAAGGAAACAAGGTTGGTGCATTCCTGGATGTTGGGTCACTCAACTTTGATATTTGGTAGTAATGAAGAGTTGTTGTGAATAACATTAAACACCCCCTTAGAACTTTTGGTGAGTGTCATAAGGTCATACAAGTTGTCACCCTTTAACAATGGAAGTGCAAAATGCTGATATTTTTTCTGCACTCCAATACCCAAAATCATTTCATAGCAAGAAGTGCAAATGTTTTTAAAAAAAACATTTTGGAAATGCTAAACAATGTCAAAAATCAAGGGCCAAAAACGTTGCAATTATTATGTAAGCACTATGAAAATCAACATGACAAGATATTCGTAATGGGTCCAAGCAAAATAAAAGGAGCCAAGGATGACATACATTGGCATTCATGTGTTGGTCTATTATCCTAAATTTTGCATTTTTTTATATTCTTTTTATAATTGTGTGCTAAATATAAATATTCTTTTTATTACACCTTGATTTTATATAATGTATATTATTCATGCTCTTTGTCACATAAAAATGAATAATTTTTTTGTTGTTAATGACACATATTCAAAATTCAAAAATTTCAAGGTAAAAAACATGATTGAACCAAAAGTGTCAAAATGCGTTAAGAACATGAATTAAAATTTTTCAATTAATGCAATTAATTTAATCATCAATATTGAGATCCTTTTTAAATTTGAAAAAGAATGATGCACAATTGATATGGAAAAATAGATGTTTGAAAAAAATAAAAATTGTTCACAAATAGGTTTTGAGTGTTTAAACATGCAAAAAGACACTTGAAACATCATCAATTTGTATTAAAATTTTATTATTAAAATTTTTAAAATAATGAAAAGTATTCCCAAAAATCAATTAACAAATCCAAATTATTATGCTTCTCTTGTGATTTTTCAAAAATTCAAAGAAAAAATTTAAAAAATTATCCACACCCCTTGTGGTGCCTTTTATTATATTTGCACTCTAATATTAAAATGCAACCCAAATTTTAATTTTGAGGTTTTTCTTTATCATGGTACCAATGTAGGTGCAAGTTCACCCAAGTCAAAAAAATAAAAATGAAGCCCATAAATGAATCTGCCTGCCACACATTTGGTCTAAACTAGTTAAGTAGGTATTTAGAATTTGAAATTATATTGGGCATCTTTTGTAGACACTTAAATAGGAGCCATGTCATTCTTATTGTTCTAATTTTCATGCCAAATTCTACCATAAGATTTTGAGAGTTAAAATTTTAATCATATGAAAGAAAAACTTGTCAAATGGTTTTAGAATGGCTCAAGTATATAAAAAATAATTGTCTTAAACATTTGAAAATTTTGGTTCCTAAATCAATGACAGAAAAATTAGTATCCAAAAACCTTAAAACCTCCCAAGGACCTTGTAAGAAAAGCTTCAACCTCTAACCTTGACACAAAGAAAGGGGAGACATTGGTTTTCCAAATGAACAGAGTGGGGCAGTTAATTAATGTGTGACGTTATGACTTCCATTTTAAAAGTGGTGACAACATGGTATGTCATAGGCATAAAGTATGAGTTGGGTAGGTATTACAAAACAAAGGTTTAAGTAAAGGTCATGTTATGCACCATGGAAATGAGATTGCAAGTGAACTCAAGCTTACAAGTCAATTATAGGCACTTGTAGCAAAAATAAAAGTCATGTTGAAGATATAAAATATGCATGAATTTGATTGAAAGCATTGCTTCGCACTACTTGAATAATACTTGGATTTTGAACATGTGTGTAGTTATAGGATCTAGCTTCAATTTTCTAAATTTTAGATGTTTTAGATTTGTTTAGGGTTTTTGACATCTAAAATTTGCAACAATACATAGGTGTCATTCATATATATATATATATATGCAATTTTTAAATAAAAATTTCAGAATGATACAATCTCCCTGAGAACCATCGGTTATGTGTTGCAATTTTTAGTCATTGCCTGGTATTCACTATTTTACTATTTACCCTGCCCCCAATTCACAATCATTTGAACTCATTTATCCTTACCTGGACCCAGACTGAAAAATCAATATAAGGTTTTGACCAGTGTTGGGCGGATACCACGCTGGAACCCTGGTATATGGATTGGTACTAGACCTGGTATCAAAGAACCGACCAGACTGGTATGACCTGAGGGAATACCAACCTCATACCAATAATAGCCTAGCAGGGACTATGTGGTATTGATACCCTATGTAGTCAACATTGGTTATCAATTTTCAGTGTCAAAGTAATACACATGGTTGTCAATTTACTCAATTATATTTGGTAATAATTGATGGTTATGCAAATGTATGCCTTGTGAATATATAGGGTTTTAGGATTGAGAACTTACCTGGATGAAATTCCAACCATCTGGGCAGGTTATTAAGGTTTGAAAATTCAATACCAAGCTGCCCACAAGGGTTTTGTTGGTTCACAGAAATGATATGTATCAGGTGGGTAGGTTGTCTTTTGACTTTCAAAAAACTCAATAATGAGGTGTTTTCTAAATAACTAGCCAACACTGCTTTTGACCTGGACTCAAGATAAATAACAAGGGGTGTGTCACACTGCGGCCTTGCCATTTACATTAAAAAGTGTCTTAAGGCAAAAGAAAAATTATTGAAACTCAAATATTTCACCATCCAAAAATATACCTAATCTTCAAAAATCCTCTTAAAAAAGAAACCAAAATCCTTCAAGATATTATAACTCTATAACTTATCTCAAGTTTCAACACAAGCCAAAATATCAGATCTTTCAAAAATCCTCATATACAAATAGACCTATTATTACCTAGGGGCAAAAATCTCTTAAGCTACTATACTCTATAATGAATCTAAACACAGTATCCTTGCCTTGGTAGGCAAGGCCAATAAGAAATATCTATCAAATAACTACATAACACTGGTGAAAATGTTACATCCTTTGCAACAATGCAATGTACTTTCTTTCTTTGGCCTCCATGCATTAATTAGTAAACAAAATTTTGTTCCATGAATTGCAGTTTGTAGCAATCACAACTGACTTAATTTTGGTGGGGGAGATAGCCAGGATTGTGGTGCTGTTGGGGTTTATCATAATTTCCCCCTGGGTCGCATACTCAAGTTTCTCCCCCCCCACATACTCGAGATTGCTTCTCATTGCAAGATCACACTTGAGTTTCTCCCACATACACGATATTGCTTGTCATTGCAACATCTGGTGGGGATCTGAAACCTAGGGAATGTCTGATGAGAGCCGACATTATTGTTCTGAGAGATAGACCCATAAGTTGCCAAGGGAAACTTGTTTCATGAACTTTCCAGCAATAATATGGGATCGGTGGGTGGGATCTATTGTCTTTGCTACTCACCACCATAATCTTGATGAACGCCATTTCTCAGGTGAAGCTAGCTAGTTGCAAACACTTGATCACACAGTCTGATTTTTGGGGTTTAATTATTTTCTTTATTCAATTTCTGCTGGCAATGTTTGCTAAAACATCAACCTTGCAAAGTAAAAAACTCCTCTTTTTTTTGGCAAGAAGTTTGTTGAGTTTTTGAAAAAAATTGGTCACATTTCAACACAGTTTTTAGTTTTGGGATAGTTTTTCACCAGTTTTCTACACTTATTCCCTAAACCCTAGGATGAAAATGGTAAAAAGAAATTTTAAGAAATAAAATTTGCATGCAGCCAATGAGAAGGCTCAACATGCACTCAAGGCCCATGTCTTTTTTTCTTTTGGGTTTGGGGAAGTGCAGGAATGTGTTCCCATCAAGTTCCCCGAGATGGTCCCAGTAGCACCACACTTTTATCCCATATGCTTTCACCAAAGTTGAACTTTCATATATATATATATATATATATATATATATATACAAATAATATGAAGACCAGTCATAGGTAAGCAGCTATGAGCTTCTAGTTATGGGAGTGCCCAATGTTTCAAAAAGTTTGGTGAAGGGCCAATCAAAGTGGCTCCATCAGGGAGATTTACAAAACTAAAATAAAATTGGGTTGCTGTCCCCAACAAACTAATAGAAGCATAAAATACACTCCCATACTCAAAAGAGATGCTAATGATACTACATCAGAAACGGAAAAAAGAAGCACTCTTCAAAATGCATTCAGCAACAAAATATGTAATTTATAACTTTTTGAGAAATTTTACATAATGGAATGTGACCTGCCAGTTAGCTACTTGCTACCCTCCATTTTTAGAAAATTCTGAGCTCCAGTGGTGAGACAGAAGTTGGGTGGCCCTAAAGTCCTAACCTGGTCCCACAAAACTTGACTCATTTCGTTGTAGGGGAGGTTCCAGTACAATTGCATTCTCCTGAGGGAGGGGCACCCAAGGGTGTTCCCAAACCTTAGGAGAATGCATGAGTACTGTAACCTCCCCTTATGTAAACAACTCACTTTTGATTTCTTTGCTTCTCTCCTATTTCATAAAAAATAAATATTTCCACAGGAACATGGGAACATATTAAATTGGGGGAGCTCCTTTGGCATAACACCCTAGGGTTCTTTTTTTGGGGGGGCGATCCCTCAAAATCTAATAAAAATTGATGGCTGAAACCATCACACGGAAAACAAAAGGGAAGGCCAAAGAAAAACCAAAAGAGAGCGCTTTTTCACAAATAAATAGTACGCAACCTGCAAGAACCAAAGAAGGGAGAGAGCTAGTCCCTTTTGTGGTAGGAAGCTATTTCACGCACAACCTCTTTAACGTTGTTTACATGCAAATCATGAAATCTAATAATAATAGGAGGTCTAGAACAAACATCTCCTGCTAACACAATCTTCCTTTTTATAACAAAGGCTAAAGCACGTCGAAAAACAATATTAACATGTTGCTTGAAAAATTGAATGCAAAAAGACAAGGATAATTGTCTATTGTGAAAAAATCGAACACTCCTCGATGAAACGATTTAGATCACGCCCAAATATGTCATGCACCTCCATGACCATTGAAATAAAGTGGTGCCCTTCATGAAGCCCTCTATACGTGCAAATCTTAACAATGATGTGTCATGCCCATATGCATGGCCTCATACATGACGGCCGATTACGGGCATGCCACTCATGCCTTTTAGGGTTAATGTACACTCTTAAGGTCAATGTACGTTCTTAAATTACTGTATGTTATTAGGTGTTTTAGGGCTACGGTTTGTTTAGGGTTTCAGCTTGTTGGCAGCTATATAAAAGGCCAAGCTTTTCCCTTCTCTTACTAATTTTTCTAAAATTCCTTTGTCAGTGAGAGTTTCCTCCATAGTTAAATTGGATTTCTAGATGTTCACAATGGTTATTACATGGCCATCGTTTACATACACTTCTTTTCTTTCTTTCTTTGCAATTTAATTCTAGAAAAACTATTTTCTGTTGTTTAATGTTGAAAACGACAAATTTCTTTTAGCTTTGAGTTTTTGAATTTCTTGTGTTAGTGTTGTTGCTGTTGGTGTAGCTGCTGGTGTTGTTTTTGCTATTGCTAGAAGGAACTTGTTACATTTCTACCAACTAACAGAGCTGGGATGGGAGGAGTTAGGAAAAGTGAAACCAAATGGGGGAGTGACATATTTTGGAACATATGAGTTTCAAAGTGCTCTCTCTCTCTCTCTCTTTCTCTTGAAGAGCCTTGAAGACTCTTGAAGTTGCTGGAGTCAAATAAGAAGAAAAAAAAAATTGCTTTGGTCTCCTAGGCGAATTGCAACGTTACGTCTGCCATTGCTGCAACGTTGCATTCGCCATCATTGCAATGCCATGTCATTGGCCGTTGTAACGATGCGTCTATTGCGTCATTAGCCATTGCATCACCCATTGCCGCAATGACGTGTTTGTTGCGTCGTCAACCACCGCATCACCTGTTGCCACAATGACATGTTTGTCGCGTCATTGGCCGTTGTGTCACTAGCCACCGTGTTGTCGGATGTCACAATTGAATCGTAGTCAACATCCATTTAATGTCATAGTCAAAGTCCATTAACTTTCACCCAATGTTCGACAAACTTTTGTTCGACGTCTGTCCGTCCACCAACATTTTATTTTTATTTTTATTTTTATTATTTAAAAAAATTAAAAATAAAATAAAAATAAATACATGTACATACATCTATGTATTAATATTAATACATAAATATATAATTTTTTCTTCTTTTACTTCATCATTTAGCATTGGTGATAACAGAAACTAAAAGCTGCTTAAGGTATGTTTTCTTAAACATTTCACATTTCAATTTCCATTACGGTTGCATTTAATTACATAGTTGTGTTAGAACTTTGTAATTAGTGTTCTATATTGTTACAATTTTTTTTGGCATGGGACAACACCATGTTTTCGGATGATGAGAGCACTACCACTTAGCTAGAGCCTAGGTATCAGCTACGAAGTAACACACAATCCTTTGAGCCAATTTCTTTGAGCTCATGATCTTCACGACAGTACCATCAAGCGTGACGTGCTCCCAAGTTCCAAGTTAGCCCCAAGTTGGGATTAAGTCACTCAAATTGTGGAATTTTTGGACTTGGGGCACGCTCCCAGCTTCCAGCATTGAAGGGGGGTGAGAGGGGCATGCTGAAAGCTCTAGGATAGACTAGGAAGAGGGACAAGCTTACTCAATTACACGGTCCTGCATCCAAATCCAACCAACAAGTTGGTTAAAACTCATTCTACATCCTTTTGGTGTTGGGACAAGCCACGGGCTACCTTGGACTCATTTGATTCATCACAACCCAGACTCGGGGGAAGCCACCACCTTCCCCCATATAGTATTTTCTGCAGCTCTCCACTGCACTTGCATCCAAATGGCTTTTTTTCTCGGGACTCCCAAAGTGGAGTCCCAAAACTGTCCCGATTTGGATTCCCGGGACTTTGGACGCTCATAACTCCTCGCCTCAAACTTGGATCAGGACAAGGTCTGAACCAAAGTTGTAGCTCTCCTCGAGATCTTTCCAATGGTGTGTTGCATTTCACCTGCACACATAGGAATCGGGTCGATTCTCAACTTTTAGTGGTCGGGAGTCAAATTGCCAATTTGACTCCCAGTCTTTCTTTTGACCATAACTTGTGTTACAAATATCCAAATGGCTCATGCGACGCCATTTTGGACATCTACACTTCAAGACCTTTCCAATGGTATATAGAACGTCTCAATGCAAGGCATTTTGACCCCTGTAATTGCGCTCCTGAGTTTTTGGGAGTTCCGGAGGACTCCCAAGTCCCATTTTCGGGAGTGTGAGTGGCGAGCTCACACTTCCCGCAAAGTGGGGTTGCAACAAAACGTCTATAGTGCCATTGTCATCCAGTACAACTCCTACTAGGAATTTAGGTTCAAGTTACATCAACGGTACATCAGAGTCCTTTAAAGGGGTTAATTAGTGGGGTACACCTGCTGCACTTACTTTCACGCCATCACCATATATTCCACTACAAGCCATGACCTTTACTGTCACAACCCCACTTTGGCCAAGTGTGGGGGTGAAGCCCAACACTTGGAAAAGTTGGAGGTTTGGAGTCCTCCAGGACTCTCGAATGTTCAGAGCTCAACAGCAAGGCTCAAAACACCTCGAATTGGGGTGTTCTTGGTGTCATTGGAAAGGTCTTGAAAAGTAGATATCGAAAATGGCCTCGCATTGGCAATTCGGACATCTACAGCCCAAGTTATGGGCAAAAGAAGGGCCGGGAGTCAAACTGCCGGGAGTCAAACTGACAGTTTGACTCCCGACCACTAAAAGTCGGGAATCGACCTCTTCTTGACGTCGCCTTGCAGAGTGCGACACGGCGTTGGAAAGCTCTCGACGAGAGCTACAACATTGATTTAGGACTCGTCTCGATTCGAGTTTAGGGCGAGGAGCTATGGCTGTTCAAAGTTCTGGGAGTCCAGTCGGGACACTTTCGAGACTCCATTTCGGGAGTCCCAACAAAATGTGCCATTCGGATGTAGCCTCCGCGACCAGCCGCAGAGAATACTATGTGGGGGAAGGTGGTGGCTTCCCCCGAGTCCGGGCCGTGGTGAGTCTTGTGTGTCCAAGTGCCCGTGGCAAGTCCCAACACCAAAGGGTGTCCCAAATGCTAAACTAACCTCTTGTGGTTGGTTTTTGGATGCAGATTCACACGAGCTAAGTTAGTCCTTCGTCCTAGTCTAATCCCTGGGCTCCCAACTCAACCCTATACCCCTTTCTAGAGTTGGAAGCCGGGAGCGTGCTACCAAGTCTCAACTTTCCGTAACTTGACTTTGTGAAACCCTCAAGTGGGTTTCACCCCGTGATTCGGGAGCGCGTCATTTTCACCCATATACACCATGAAGGTTAACAGTTCTTTTGAGATAATTGAGAAGTTCAATGGAAGGCCAAGTACCATTTTTTTGAAGGAATTCAAAGTAACTTTCTTAACTGTAATTTGTGAATTGGAGCTCAAGTGTGGTGCTAATTACATCGAAACGTTCGTATTCAAACAATTGGCCCATTATGTACACTACAAGGCACTAGATGTCTACGAGCAACATTCTTTGAGGATGTTGGGCGTCACCTAAATCCTGAATTTAGCTTATGCTACAGCCATCACCATCGCCTCTCAAGCTGCACTTCAAGCTGCCATTGCACATCATGGGACTGTGCCCAATAATCCAAATCTGGTACCTACTTCAATAAACCTTTCTCCTCAACAACTCATTATTGCTACCATAAACATTCCTTCAACCATTGATGCACTAACTTTTGCTGATCTAATGGGGGAATTCTTTCGAGTTCTTGAGTTGGAATTTCCAGTGAAGAGTTCTGAAAAAATTTCTGTAGTTCGCCTCTTTCTCTTAGTAGAAGGATGAAACCCTCAAAATGCTCTACAAGAGGCTTCTCAAGCTTAAAGACGATATTCATAACATCACAGACCTGGAAGCTACCCATTGGTATCTCCATTCATTGGAAGGTACTCCGGCACTCCATGCGGAGATTTTGCAACGAGTTTTTATAGAATTTGGAAACTCATACACTTTGCTGAATGTGTACAACATTTTTGAAAAGCTAGAACTGGCTCATGCACACTATGAGGCCAATACAATGTAGCCTCCATCACATTTAAAGCCTTCGCCTCCACTAATTGCATCGACCAGATCATCACATTCTTCTTCAATAACTAAAGTAGTGCACTCGGCTACACCCATCCTTGCTTCTTGCAACTATTGTGGCAATCTTACCCAGAAAGTTAATGAATGCAACATTCCTTCCAAGGATTTTTTTTGTGATTAGTATGGGAAAGAGGGACATCATGATGTGCTCCCAAGTCCCTAGTTAGCCCCAAGTTGGGGCTACATCACTCAAGTTGCAGAAATATGGGGGATTCGAGGCACGCTCCTAGTTTCCAGCACTAAAAGGGGTAAGAGGGGCGTGCTAAAAGCTTCGAGACTAGATTAGGAAGAGGGACAAGCTACATTCGGTCCTGCATCTAAATCCAACCAACAAGTTGGTTAGAACTCATTTTGCACATTTTTAGTGTTGGGACAAGCCACGGGCAACCTTGGACTCACTTGACTCACCACGGTCCGGATTCGGGGGAAGACACCACCTTCCCTCATATAGTATTCTCTGTAGCTTTCCACCGCACTTGCATCCAAATGGCTTTTTTTCCCGGGACTCCCAAAGTGGAGTCCCGAAATTGTCCCGGTTTGGACTCCCAGGACTTTGGGCGTTCATAACTTCTCGCCCCAAACTTGGATCGGGACGAGGTCTTAACCAAAGTTGTAGCTCTCCTCGAGAGCTTTCCAATGGTGTGTCATACTCTTCCTGTACTCACCGGGATCGGGTCAATTCCTGACTTTTAATGGTCGGGAGTCAAATTGGCAGTTTGATTCCCGGCCCTCCTTTCGACCATAACTTGTGCTAAGATGTCCAAATGGCTCATGCAAGGCCATTTTGGACATCTACACTTCAAGACCTTTTCAATGGTATAAAAAACGTCTCAATGCGAGATGTTTTGACCCCTGCAATCGCACTCTAAGTTTTTGGGAGTCTCTGAGGACTCCCAAGTCCCATTTTCGGGAGTGTGAATGGCTACCTCACACTTCCCTCAAAGTGGGGTTGTGACACATCAAGAAGTTGTTTGTTTTGCCAAGTTCCTAGGATAAAAATAACTTTGATTACCATGGCAAAATTTGACAACATCTACCACTACCTTTCAACCAAAAGCTAAAGCACCTCAGCTTCCACTCGGGCTTTCCCCACCAAGGGTAATTCCAAGTAAGAATGCTAAGAAGAAGAAGCACAATGTTGATAAGAGGGAGATGCTTCAAGCCCATGCTGCTTAAGTTCAAACTTTACAAAATGAACTTGAATCATTAAGGGCCCAACTTGCTAATCTAAAAGGTAAGTTTTCCCAACTAGCTAGTCATGTCCAACCTGTATAGGGTTTAGGATCACAGGTGGGACCTCCTAGGTCATTTTATGGCCTTTCACATGATGCCATGGTGAGGGAATATGTTCTTTCTAGTGCACACAATTCTAGTCTCACACTAGAATTTGCCACATTTTTTTGCCCTTCCTACTTTGTAGCATAAAAAGCTAGTGTGGCATTTAGAGTTTTTGCCACTAGGCAGGTAATTCAGATTGATGGACTCTCATCTGGTTCAAGTCCTATTACTAGGGCTAGAAGAGCTTGAGCAATCATGCCACAATCTTTTTGTCCTCTCAACACGGAATAAGAATGCACCTTGTTGGCGAGGGGGGAGGAGACTACTATACCACAAGTTGCTAGGGCATCAAATTCTCGTGTCCCAGGAATACATGTACATGAGGAAAACACACAATTTTCCATTGTTCAGCTTATGGAATGCCAACTTCAAATGTGTGAAGTGGCGCAAAAGCTTGTGAATACATCATTGTTTAGTTTTCAAGATTTGAAGCTAAACACCAGGGACATAATTGCAGTAGTAAAGGATACCATGAACATTACATCATGTCCTTTACCAATCCTTGATCCACATGTTATAGGGGTCCCATCCAACACCTTGGAGAGACATTCAATTGGCTCATGTGTTGCAGATGGCGTTCATGATTTGGTCACTCGTTTTAACATGGCTAAACTAGTGGGTTCTCCTACCTTTGATTCAACATTCACATATCAGAAGGAAACTAAGAACACCTCACTTGTGGATTTGTTACTCAACAAAGGCGTTGTGGATAACCATTCTCTCCATAAAGTCTTTCACTCATTTCCAAAGGTGGTGCCTAATGAGAGAACTTCCATCGCCACCGGAGTTGCCATTGTTGATAATACTGAATCAACAATCCAGGTGGGAGGACATGCACCCAGAATGGTACTTTTTGATACAGGTGCCCAACCAGTGATTCTTGGACTTCAATTCGCCAAGAAGATGGGCATGTTCGACTCCAAACCACAAAAATTTATGTGGCAAATTCGCACTGTTAGTGGGAGTGTGGAGGAGGTACTTGGGGAGAGCTCGAATTTGATTGCACTTAACTTCAATGAAGGCATAGATCAAGAGCTTTGCTTATAGGTTAGATGTTTAGCCACCAATGCCATTAATTATGATGTGCTCATTGGGCAAGAGGCCATGTTTCCATCAGGTTTCATAATTGACAACTGGTTTGAACATGCGTACTATTGAGTGGATTGGGAAATTAATGGCCACCACTTAGGATACATACCCCTTGATTTACATGGGAACCATAGTCCTATGGCTCACCATTATATGTTCAAGGAAACACACACTATTTCTTACATTGAACAAGCTAGCCATGAGTGGATAGAGAGAGATGAAGAGGAGATAATTTACACCCAAGCTATTGAAAGTTTGAGGGTGGTTCCTATTGATATTCAACATGGACCAGAGGTTTTACAAAGGTTCAAAGCAGCCCACGAGCCCTTGGTCAAAACTCTATTTAGTTTTGAAAATATGCAAAGCCATGGCGAATTGATTAAGCTAATACTTCGTTAGCTAATCACCTAGACACCGCTTAAGGAAGGGATTACATTACTAAAACTCTTTGGTGATATTGGTACAGGTTTCGAAGCCTTACTATAGTTAAGGATGGTGGTTCGGAGGTATTTCTACGTAGACACTGATCCTATTGCAAGGCAAGTGGTGACATCGAAAATGATGGAGTTCACAGCCAAATTTCCACAATAGTTTGTAACCACCGCATGGAAGGCTGATTTCACTTTTTTGCCCTCTAACATACAATTGATTTAAAACAAACATATGGAATTACTTGGCCCCATGGACCTCGTCATTTTAGGTTGAAAGTATCAAGGATTTTCATCGGTGAGATGTGGAAAAGGCTTGAGTGACATAAGATCTGGTCTCTTCACTAACATGGTATAATTGATCACTTGGGCTCAATCCATTTCTCCTATGCTTAGTTATGTAATTGAGAACACCCATTCTCAGCTTAACCAAAGGGAAAAAGTCCTGGAGCACTACACACTGGTCAAACATTACTTTAAAGAGCTGTTCCTACTCAATGCGGCACAATGCGATTCCTATGCGCACTAACTACACAACTGGTGGACCAACCTTGCACCACTTTCAGTTCTGCAATTGGCTCTGAGATACACCATTAAAGACCCCAACCTATAGGTTTCTCACATATTGGATGATCAGAGCTCTTGCCAACCAATTACAAAGCAAGAAAAACCTCTTTAGTTTCCTATGAACACAATAGGAAAACTAAGAGGTGTTTGGCCCACGTTTGTCTCCTTTGCTAAGATGATGAGTGGGTGTGAGCTATGTGTGCACTGCGACCTCCTTTTGTTGTTGCCCACTTCAACTAAGCATTACGAAAAAAAACAAACAAGAGTGTGAAGAACAGTCTTGCTCACTTGCTCACTAGAGTAGCAATGTGACACAATGGCACTCATGCTAATTGATAATGACAATGACACAAAGGAGCATGTGCCTTGAGATGAGTACAAAAACTTGGCATGGAACTCATTTCATACTGAGTTTGGGTGGGAAAATGAGTTTTGTCCCTTGTTGTGACATTTTTTTTTATATACCATTGTGTTTCCAATCTCACCTTGCATATGGGACAAACACGAGTTTCTACCCCTATGTTTGAGTTGTTTTACTGAAAACTTTATTGCATGCCATTTGGGAGATTGGGTCCTTGGATGTTGCCAATTTCCAACATCAAATGGAAGCTACAATTGGTAGGTTTAGGGCCTAGTAGGTACCTACCTCTATGCAAGAAATATTTCAGCCCCCATTTTAAAATCATATGTATAAATCTGTATATAGACAATTGTTGTAGTCAATGTAGAAAACATACACAAACATATAGGGTCTATGGAATATGCTTTGTTCATGAGTGTGAAATTAAAAACTTATGTTGCTAATGAGATTGTTAGAATGTGGAGCCTTGAATTGTCTTGAATGTACTTAACATTTGAGTCCAACTCTTGGTCTTGAAGAGAATTAAGAAACCAAAAAATCAGATAAATATGTGATTTGTAGCATCACAAATCAGTTTTTAATTTTTAAAAAAATTATACACAAAAATACAGATTTTTTAATGAAAAATGAAATCTTTGATGTGAAGGTGATGAGGGACTTATTTCAAGTTATTTTGTTAAAAATCCTTTAGTTACATCTTGGAAGTGGATTCATCATCTTCAACAAGATTTATGGATTCATTATCGATGGATAATAACAAAGGTAAATCTATATTGTAGTACCTTTTCAAGTTTAGTGGTAATTAAATTATTTTTAAAAATGTCTAACTTTTTAGAAATCATCAATTTGATATGCCTAAATTTAAGGAAATTACTATCCTTGAGCTGAAATTTTGGGAATTTGGCTACTTTTTTTTATGATGCCTAAATTTTTCACCATGTTGCATGGCTTTCTTCTCCTTTAGAATAATTAAGGTTTGGGGGTTGAAAATATGATGTCTTGCATGAGGAAGGTGTGAGAAAAGTTGAAGGTTTGTAAAAGGGAATCATAGAAGAATGTTATAGAAGGAGAGTTTTAGAAAAGAGTTCAAAGCAGAAAAGCAAGAGTTGGAACTGCGACTTTCTCAAGTGAACATAATTAAATCCATTGTCAACACAAAGGCAAAAATAGTAGATAAATTTTTAACCAAAATTAATAACATTAAGAGAAGAACTAAAGAGGGAGCAACTAGTCCAGGCATGCATAACATCGACAACATAAAAAAACTAACCTAGAAACCCATGAGCTTCTTGTTTAAAGCTACTCCACCATCATAAAAGCAAATATCCAATAGTTGACAAGATCTCTTTATCCCATAATTTGGTGGAATATTATCTTTCCCCATTTTTGTAAAAAAAATGTAGGAGACAATGTTAGAAAATTTCCTAAAGAAATAATGGAATCCCATAAATTATTTTTCTTCTTGCTCTAGTGGATTTTTAAAAATAGAGTAATTATTCAACATTTGAAGTGCCAAACCTGAAAATATAATGTGATAGTAATGAATGGCAATCACAAATAAATTCATTATTTAGGTTTAACAAGTGAGGTTGTTCAATAATCAACAACTTTAGTATACATTTATGAAAATATGATGATCATGTTTATGAGGTTGTCATGCATATTTGATAGAAGGATGAACAAATATAATCAATTGAAACTATGAAAGTTGTGAAAACCCACTTTAATTTTGTTGTGGGCATGACAATTAGTTTAATATATTAAAAATCTCAAGGTTGAAGTCACATTATTTTCACAAGTTCAATTGATTGAGATTTCCCATCACTTCAAGAAAAAAAATTAGTATAAGAGTGCAAGAGGCATTTTTTTGTGTTTCAAGGTTATTATGTCAGGTCCAATCAAAGGAAGTAAATGTGAACTTATTTGCATCCACAAAGATTTTTAAAAAAAATTTATGTGCTTGTTGTAAATGCAAAGTTCTCCCATATTCTTTCCTTGGCTTTCAACAACATCTCCTCAAACATCTTCTCAATGAGATTCAACTCGAAGGATGATTGTGGTTGAAATGCCTTGAGACCTTTAAAGATTTTGTGATTTTGAACATCCAAAAGGTAGCATGATGTATATGTATTTAATTGAAAATTTTGTGAGAATGTGTCATGAAATGATTAAGGAATTCAAAATTTGTGACTTTTCTTTTTGAAGGAAAAAGAAAATGATTATGAAACATGTATTGTTGATTTTTAATATTATTGCATGCTGATACCTTATTGTAATTGGAGGAAAATGTGCAACCTAGTTGTATGCATGATTATGCTTTATTATTATATGCTTTGTTGGTGAGGTGTTGGAACATGAATAAGAAAAATGGTTCTCAACACCATAATAACATAAAATATAGACAAGTGAGCAATTTAATTTTAAAAAATATTGTTGAAGTAATGTCACCATGGTTAGGAAGGACTTGGAATACTTGGAGTCTCTTGCAATATGGAAGACTATATGAAGGGTTGAATTTGGTGATTATCCCTAAAAGCTACATTGGGAGATGTTCGATTAAGTTTGACATGCCACAAAAACAAAAGACAATAGATAGGTTTACGTGGTTTATAATGGATGAATTTACGACATTGCCAATAATGTTTTCATCTTTAGCATGTGCCAACAATTTTGCATGATCTTAGCTTTAATTGACATTTAAAAAACCTTGGACAAAAAACTTATGTAGTACCAAGTAGGACGAAGTAGAGGTAGTCCTTAACGTAGTCCTTAGTTTTGCCTTATATTTTTTATTCCTATGCACATTACTAAATTAAAAGATTTCATATTTTGAAGTATGATATGTTAGACCATCATATTTTTAAAAAATTAATATCACACATTTTTTGTCCATGTACATCAAAGGATTAGTAAAACAATATGGAAAAGGAATACAAAAGGGTGACGTGACGAGTTTTTTGGTACACCTTAAAAAAATTGGACCCAACATTTCTTTGGTTGGGGACAATAAACTTTATTAACATAAGTGACATGAAATAACTAATTGCAAGAATGACATTTCAAATTTGATATAATGGAGGAAATTTCTTGTTGAAGAAAATTTTGTCTATGAAATTTTACTTTTTTTAAAAATTGAAAAACTAATTCAAGATTGCAGGCCTATAGTTGGCACTTTTAAGAATATGAGTTTATAAGGAGGAAAAAAAAATTCAAAGAAGAAGGGCTTGAAGTGTAATACATAAAATAATTAGATAACACATCTTTGAGGTAAAAGTTATGAAATGGGGGAAATTTATTTTTAGATTTTAGGTAAAAATAATTTGTGGTTTGAAAACAATATGATATCAATATTTGTCATGACCATATATCCCACACCTATGAATCACACATTTTGCACCACTTTGAAAACATTCTTCAATGGATTCAATAATGCTCCACTTTCAAGTTGACACATGCAACTAAATAATAGTTGGATTTACATAATGTTTATTTGGAAGACCAACCAAAGAAAATCATTTTCAAATATGAACCTTCTATCATGTTTTTACAATCTAGAATATTGTATAGATTTTAATGTCTACCACCTATTGGATCCTATGCAGGTACATTATACAAAATATCTATATGGGAGGACAGAACCCAATGGGAGGGACATCTTGCCATGTCCATGATGTCCCCCCAAAAGGTTTTTTAAAAAACTTACAACCTTTATTTGGGCAATTATTGATATGGATTTTATTGTTTTCAAATGTGGACTTTGTTACCATCTAACCAATGATACCACATTAAATTATCAATTTAACATTATAGAATGGACTTGTGTGAATTATGATTTCTTCAAAAAGCGAGCAACCTAATAGTGCATTGGTTCAACCAAATAGGTTCACACATAAAGTTTTATTCTTACAAAATTATTTATTCTTAGTATTCTTAGCAACTTGAGTTTTAGATGTAAGAGGTAAGAGGAATTGAAAATGATTTGAAGGCTTTGTGATGGAATAGATAGAAAGCAAACTTCCATTGGACAAATCCTAAGAAAAAAAATGCTAATGAAAAAGAAAATGTAGTTGAACAAAGACATGTATGGTTCCCTAATTTTTTTGCTATTGATCTTTCCATATAATTCATTCTCTTATTATTCTTTGAGGAGGAAGAGGTCACAAACATACAATTTGACCAAGAATTTGAGGTATGTTTACATTTCTTTCCTATTTGCTTTCAAGTTTAGGTCAAAGAACATTTTTATTTCATTTTTTGCCTTTATGTTCGATGTTGAACATGAAGGTCAAGAACAATTTTTTTTGTTCTTGAAAGCTCCAAGCTATGGAACTTGGAACTTCCTTGCTTGGCCAAAAGCAAATGTTTTTGCTCTTGGCCTTTATGTTTGGTGCCAAACATAAAAGCTGAAAGCAAAAAGAATTCTCCCAAAATCTCTTGGAAGTTTCCAAGCTTGAAGTTTCTTATCATTTAGTTGTCTCATGGTTGATTTATTAAACCTCATGATTAATTAAGCTTTTTGAATGCACTATTGTAAGAATTTTGAGGTGAGAAAGGACTTGACAATTGGACAAAAAAGGTAATTATCTATTCCATTACCATTATTTATTTTCAATTTGAGCTTTTTGGTGAACATATATTGTTTACATGAAAGATCTTGTTTAGGCTTTTTGTGTCCAAGGTTCAAATTTGCTACACAAAGAATTTGAGGATTTTCGAAAGGAAATGTGCAACAAAAAGTTGTTACATTTCAATTTGAATGCTATATTCCTATTTTGTTGAATGATTTTCATTTTCATGGTTCACAAGAAGATAATTCTGAAGTTCACCCCAAAGAGGAGATGGTAAAAGGACCTCAAGATAACTTAATTGAAATCTCATCCCTTTTGGTTGGTGAAGATATTGGTTCCTTTGAATTTTCTTTGACATTTTTTTTGAAGGTGTGAAATTTTGTACATCCTAGAATTGCCTTTTGTTTACAAATCATAAGGCATGTGTTTAATTTGGTTCCTTTTGTCCTTGGTGCCTTTGATTTTGAGTCTTGTGACAAAATTATCTAAAAAGTCCAAATCCATCACAAATTTCAGATTATGAAGGTGTTGGATAGCCACAAGATTAATCCAAAGGAAAAGGCTTGCATGAATATTCCTTATGTAGGATGATCTATATGCTCGTGGTTCGACCTTCCTTGAATATTGATGTCCATAAGATGGAATAGGTGTTCCAAATGGGATATTCATAAGCCAACAATGTTTTTAATGTTTCTCCAACCCATTAACAAGGGGAGGAAGCTTCAATGGAGAAATATGAGGATAGTTAGGACATGCATTGGATTGACAAATCCTTCAATTTGAATTTAGATTTATTTTTAAATTTGTGAAGGTTTTTTTTTGGTTTGGGATGTGAATTACCATCTTTAGGCCTAGATGCCATACATCATTTGGGTCCATCTAATTGATTCTACCTAACACTTTTTGGTGGGTTTCATTATGTTGGATACCACCGAGGGCTTGGTAGAGTTACTTACTACAATGATAAATTGAACAAATATGGAGCTTTCACATTCATATTGCATACATTTTTTGAATGAATCTCTTGTTTACATGAATATCTTACGATCATGTACTTGTTTTACTTTCCTCATAATCTTTCTTAGCCATTGTGTAAGTTAGTGGAGTTTGACCATGTGAAACCGAGTTTTGTTCACAGTTTTTTTCACTTTCAAAAAGATGGGAAGATTCCAATGAAACAATTTAAGGATGCCATTACCCCAAATCTTTACAAGAAGTGCAAAAATAAGTTTCACAACACCTAGTATTCACTCACAATGGTTTGACCTTTTTTGAATACAAGGTAGGTGTTATTCTCAACTCTCCATTTTCCATTTTCCACTTTCTATTTTCCATTTTCAATTCTTAATCTTTGATTTTCAAATTTCAATTTTGCATACCTTTTTAAACATTTTCTTTAAAGTCAATTAGATTTTTAAAGTTTTTCTCTTCATATGCAACAAAATCTTTCTATAATGGTTGATGTTACAAAAAATTAGTTCTATTATGAAAATGTTTCAAACCCCAACGATCCATCCACATCTAAGATGTAGGTGCTTATGGAAGAGGTGATGGACCAAATTTGAAAGGATCATCTCTCCATGTTCACCAAACATCTTCCAATTTGTGATCCAACATTTGGATTTGAGTTCCAACAACTGATTCAAATTCATTTAAACATGAACTTAGATCCAAACATGCTTATTGGGAAGTTACAAATGTTGACATCTGTTTTTGTTCCAATGAACATAATGTTGTTTGGTTGAAATAATGGAACAATCATAAAGTTTTGAAGGAGGCCAAGAAATTCCCAAAGTAGGGATTTTATATGCCACATTCAATAAGTGGCTTTATGAAACCACTTTTTGGTCACAAGTTCTTTTATCAAGCTAACTTTCAATTCCCTCAGAACAAAATTCATTTCTAGGAATAACATATCTATGTTGCATGCAGCTTGAATTTAAGGCACATAAGTTTTTTGTTGTTACAATCAATGATTTCAAACTAGAACTAGGGGACACAAGAAACTTGATTATCCTTTTGGATTACATCAAGGAGTGGAGGTTGACAATATGGGGGATGGGCTTCTTTTGAAAGTTCAAGTCCTAGGATGGCATTTGAAGGAACAAGGCTTGAGAACACTGAATTGATGACAAGGAAGCATTCAAACAAGTGTTGTACACATAATTTTTAGATCCATTACAAAACATTTAGTTGCAAAAGAGAAACTTCTTATGTTTTTGACCTTCACATTTTTAAAGTTTTTAACATTCTTGTAACTTTCATCAATCTTGGAATAAGTTTATTTAGTTCCTTAATTGACTTGTTTTAATGACAAATGTAGGTATTTCAATTTTGTGTTTCTTGTTGGGGTTGCTATCATGGACGTCTTTAGACTTTTCAAGATTGGAGGGACTCTAAGGCAAATTATCACAATGTACAAGAAGGATTTGCTTTGGGATTGGATGTTTGCACATTTCTTTGACTGTGGTTGGTACCTGGACTATCCCAAGGATACTACGCCTCCAAAAGAAAGTGGTATTAAAGAGAAGAAGAATCCTAATTTCTTGGAACACCTTGCATTTTCAAAGAATTAAGCTACCACCATGAAAAAGAAGAAATAGGAAACTGAAAAGAAGAGGGGGAAGGGAAAAACATTTGATCACGCACTTGATGTGGAAGAGCTGCAAGATGTAAACTCATGAAACTCAAAGGCAAACTACTAATTTCTTGCCCACCTATTCACGTGTGGATGATCCTATCATGTCCACCTACAAGAAACTTGCAGATTCTGAAGATTTCTAGAACATTGCTTCCAAGGGGCAGTCACACAATAATTTTGTAGAGCTTCATCGTACCCTTGGAATGGGAACCTCCCGCATGCCCAACTTTAGACCCTCTCCATTTCTAATTCATTTTCAGCCATGTGGAGACAAAATGTTTTTGTAGAAGTTCCTCAACCCCTCCTAGGTTTCCCTCGTTGCATCCCAAATTGAGTTTGGTAATTGGCTAGAGGAGTTTGTGGAGATAAATGATTTTATCAACATGAAAATCAATACCTATCCTAGAATGTTTTTCATTATTGGAGCATATCCAAAATCCAAACTGAACACGCATTGTTCTATAGTGGGGCAGACACCTTACTCATCATGTTAGTCATCACAACAAAATGGTTGAGATGACTTTTATGGGAGATCCGTATGTGAAGGACAAGAAGCCCCATTTGCAAGAGTGATGATGAGGTGCCAAGGAGGAGGAGCATTTTAGGTGACCAACTTTCATGGTGCTGGGAGACGTGGGGTGAAAGGCATGATTATGCATTGCAAATGTTCAAGCTCAATTGAAACAGATGTAGCCTATATCGTATAAAGAATATCATTTCAAGATTTTCTTTTGGGTGTAGGGTAAAGCCTAAAGGCCTAAAGACCTGTTCCATGATTTTCTTTTCTGTGGTACCTGTCAGGTATCACAGGAAAAAAGGGGGAAAAAAAAGGGAGATGTTTTGAAAAATAGAACACCCACTGGAATGGTCACTCCACTTTTTGAAATGGGCCCCAAACAGTTGAGGAAAATATTCTGGGTAACATGCCCACGAAACCCGCTTAAAGGATTCAAGCAGGGCTTTACATGTGACAAAGAACACTTCAGAGAGAAAGCTTTATCTTTATGATATTTCTTTCAGGTTAAGAATACCTCTACAAAGACAAAACAATATCTTCAATGATGTTTTTCCTTTGTGCCTAGAGTTTTTCCTCTAAGAAAAGATAATGGGGGCAGGGAGATCTGCAATTGGGGCATTCTGTTGTAGGGTAAAGCCCCAGGGTGCTAGGTCCCTTACTGAAATGAGTTTGCTTGAGGTGAATTAGCCTATACTTTTTCCATTTTATTTGGTGGGAGGGGGATCCCTTGGGTGAACCAGCACCTACACTGGTACCATGGTGAAATCCCAAATTTTTTTGGTGCTGTTTCTAAACATTACAGATATCCTATCCATGCACTAAATCAGGGTATCTGAGTTCAATACAGTTCCTTGGTTGATTATTAGCTCTAAGAGGCCTTACTCAAGAAGGTGAAGATACCCATGTAAGTGCTGGGTTCCCCCTGCCCGGGGGGGG
>Ga0209611_10001939_pt1 | contig 36076 bp, 22 predicted proteins | sample S1TSphgellanicum_3_FD_187693 | JGI IMG/M metagenome (GOLD analysis project Ga0209611, IMG submission 187693) | Host-associated microbial communities from peat moss isolated from Minnesota, USA - S1T2_Fc - Sphagnum magellanicum MG (SPAdes) (version 2) | ecosystem: Host-associated > Plants > Peat...
AGGTTCATGGAAACACAATGTCTGAAATGTCCCCACAAGAGTTTCAATCAGAACAAAATGTAAACCCAATAACTCCAAATTTTGCTTTCATCAAGTTTTCCTCATCCAATGATCACTATGAGAGCCAAAATTTCTGTACTGACATCGTAAGAACACCCAAACCCTAATTTACATTGTTGCATCCAGCATGAGAGGAATTATATACCTTGGAATTTTTTGATGCAACCAGCTTCAAGAGCTTGTGTTCAGAGCAGCAAAAGAGCTGAAACTGCAAAGGGATCCAGGCACTGCAATATAACAGAATTCTTTGAAAACTGACATGGGGAAAGGGTATTGCATCACCTCCAGAGAGCCAAAATTCTCGAGCAAGAGAAGACAATTGTGACGAAACCTCTCCTAGAAGCAGAAACAATGGTTCAGGTGGGATGATTCTCCTTTCTTCATTCTTCAGGCAGTCCATGACATGTGAGTGCGACCAGTTTGGTGATTTGGAGAAACCCGTCCGAATCCATTACAGCCCAATAGCCAGTGAGGCGAGAACTTCCTGATTCCACTTGCTATCTCCATGTTAGGCGGAAACAACAATCGCCAAAATGTGCAGTTCGCCCTGCACTCCAAGAAACGGACTGTGGCACCTCACGAACCTTTTGTCGATCACCGTCCATCTTTCACAGAAAGAAGTCGGTAGAAAGTACTTGCCAAATCGTGTTGTGATAACATTCGCGAGAAAGAGCCAGCATCGTAGCCCTTAGATGGAGTTACCAAGGGCTCGGGAAGTGACCGCTAGCTTTAAGGCCAGAACGTAGAACACTCAATCCCTCGCACTTTCCGAGCATCGACTCCAATTGCTGATCCCTTAGAGTCGTTGGTTTCGCGAGGAGTATTAGACGAGATCGATCGAATCCCGCAATTCAGGCCCAATAAGCACATCTTGGAGGACTAGGAAAGATGCGCACATTACCAGGAAGTTCTCATTGGACCGGAGAAAGAAAGATGCGCACATGACGAGGGAGTGCGGATGGACCGGAGAAAGAAAGATGCGCACATGACGAGGGAGTGCTGATGGACCGGAAATTGATGCTCAACGACGGTGGTATATGAGATTGCACCGCCCATAGTCCAGACGAAACACGGCAGGTCTTCCTCATCACCGCAACCCCCGGGTACCTTCTTCACCGTCGGTTCACGACCTAGTCTGTCTTGGGCGAGTTCGAGGAAGCGGCTATTTTCTGACTGAAAGTAGCTCTCTGCACTGGAGGAGGAGCAGTGCTTATTATTGGATATGTTACATCTATTGTTTATAGAGCAATTCATCATTTGCCAGTGAGTCCTATAGAAGCCATAGGGTTTGCTTTTAGCATGTTGGTCATTGTTCATTCTCTTGTTCATAGTTTGGGAGTGATTTGTCAAAATCCTCTTGTCATATACTTGAACCCTGCACAAGAACAAGAAATGTTAGATAAATGTAGGTCTACTCGATGGTCAAATGGGGATGGCGAAAAATGTCAAAACAAGGCGATGGTGGGAACGCTGGTGGTGGCGAGTGTGGTGGTGGCATTCGCAGTACTTGTTGAATGGCATGTGTTAAGAATAAGTTGGTTGGATGCAATCGGGCCCCTTCTCTTTTTTCTTTCTCTTATCATCCAGTTATTTTTACTTATCATATTAGCGAAATATTGGGTTACATCAACATGGACATTATTTTCATTTGTTCCATGTATGATGATTAGTTTTGGTGGGATAGTTGTATCCATTGTGGCCACCATACTGAATTGGCAGACCAACAAGTTTGATATTCGCACCCCTTCTGTGATACACAACTTACCTTTCCTAGGTTAAAAGTAATTTTGCTCATTTTAGTGATGAATATTTACATAATACCCACAACATTGATACATCGTCAAATGTTATTTTGGATGTGATACAAAATAAACAAGGTTTTAAAATTATTGTCATGTGAAACACTTCGTATGATATCAAATACCTATGTTTGTACACATTTAAGTTGTTGAGTTCATATTGTTCTAATGTGAATAAAAAACATTTCATTCATTTTGCCTAGTTTGATAATATTATATGAATTAATAAGTTGGTTTCATGCTTCACATTGCATTTAACCTGAAATTTCAAAAAGAAAAACTCCAACATATAATCTTCAATGCGTCTTAATGCCCTCATAAATAAGGTGAGTTATTTTTATGGATTTTTTCAATCAAGTCTTGAATGTCAATGATTGCACAATTATATTTTCAACCTTACCCATCATTTGAATGACATTTTAAATACTAGGGGCATATGATAGATTGCCATGTTTCATTAAGAAAAACATGCATGTAAATGTAGTTCCAATAAGGGAATTTTTTGTTTCCAGTTTGAACGTACCATAAAAGGTAAACTTTACATGCAATAAATTGCTGGTTCCAATTTTTATTTTAGTTTTTAAGTCCTTGAATTGTAAGTTATGAAATGTTAAAAGGATTCCACCCTTTTGACTAATCTTGTCAAAGATGTAAAACTCTCCCTACTTCCATTGAGTTTGTTCAAATAGTTGACATACATATGATTCAAAACAAAAGAAAAATGGTGTTAATTTCATGAAAGGAATAATAAGTAATCATTGTTCAATGGAAGTTGTCACAAATGCCCTTTTTTATGACATATGGAAAAGAATTTGAATGTGAATACAATTGCAAAAAAAACATATCCAATTTTATTAATTTCAAACTATATGTCATTTATGCATAATTCATTTAAATTTCTAATGAAAAAGTAATTTTGAACACCATATTGACCAGTCCAAATTCAAAAATATTTGTTCATTACTTTTATTATTTCAAAATTTCTCAAATTTTGTATTCAATTTAATATAAACCCAATAGAAAGCACCATGGTTTCAAAATGAAATTTAAATAAAATTTGAATCTACTTTCTTTTGTTTTTGGCCAAAATGATTTTTTTTTATTCCATTCTAAATCAAGGACATTTAATTGGGTATTTTAGCATGTCTTCACCCTCCATGGTTCAATTCTTATGCTAGTTTTCGCAAAAGGGTGTCAACTTGGGTGAAATTCACAAGAACACATGAACTTAAACCCTTTCATTTAATGTTGCAAACAAAATGAATGATTGTTTTTTTTCCAATTGTTTAATGTACCCAAGGTGACACCCATCCAATGTTAGTTGATTATTTTTGACAGATGTATGGGATAATTTTTATGGTTTCATCCATTGCACTACAAAAATATACATAAAACATTGATTAACTCGCTTGTTTTCATTTTGCAAGAAGATAAGGTTTTAAAGGGTTAGATTGCTTACATGCAATGTTCCTCCTATTAATAGACAAGGTTTTGGCACATTCCTTGCATCCTTTGTTTATGTAGGGGAAAGGTAGAATATTCATTGTTTAACGGCACAAGGAACTCATGTTATTGCTTATTTCCCATGCCTTCCACCAAGCAAATACCTTATTACCCTATCATTCCTCTATACATAACCATATGTAAACCATGACAATTAGGAATTATTGTTTGTTTCCCATGCTTTCCATTGAGCGAATACCATATTGTGATGTCAATCCTCTATACATAAACATACATAAACCATGAGCCATGAGAAGTGGGTGAGGATTTACAACTACATTTGAAGAGTGGATATGCCTATCAATAGGCATAGTCTCCTTCCTATCGTTAATACCTTTTTTCTTTCCTAGGAGGGTTATTGATTGATGTAAGGTGCCCTCTAAAGACACTTTTGAAATTTTCCCATGTTTTATAGAATGGTCAATACCCATGCTTCTAAAGGTTATTTTTTCTTGATTTTTAAAAATCAAACTTTGGAAATTTTGTTGTAATTGATATATCAAAATTTAAGAGGATGTATATCAAGATATTTATGGAAAAGGTATGACTTGACAATTTTTTATTCAAAGCAAGATGAAACTATGTTCACAAATAACACTTGGTGAAATGGTATGAATGTATAGACATTAGTTTGAAATTTTATAAATCTAACATGAATCCAATAATTTAGGTGCTAAGTTTTTTAACATATTAAATTAGATTATTATGTCTCAAATGTGCTTCTTGTAAATAAATTGGATTTTATTAGTTTTGATATATGAAAATAAAATAATTTATTAATTAAAACATTAAAAAATTTATAATGTAAGATGACAATAAATGTTCCTACATCAAATTATCAAATGTAATGATGTTGTTTACTGATCTTTTTAATCTTCATAATATTTAAAATAGTAACCATTAAACTTTTATGATATGACCTCAAATCTAGAAGTGATTTTGGTACGTGTTATATTATATTTACAACTAAATAGAGAATTGAAATGTCTCAAAAAATAGAAAAATATTACTATCCATACATGAAATCAATAAAATCACAATTTATGAAAACCAATAGTGTTCACGACAAAGGATTTTTTTTGTTAGACCATATAATGTCCAGCATAATGATTATTTTCATTGTGATTGCATTAAAATTAGTTCAAACCTTTATGGTAATGGCCAAGTATAAACTAAACCTCTTATAAGGTCACCAAGCTTAATACTATTTTGGTTGAAGTGGGTGTCGTCTTAGAATTATTATAGCAAAATCATTTTTCAAAATTGAACTAATTTTCATAGACAAATATTGTATAAATTCAATAATTTTTGCTCTATTGGTCTGAAAATTACTAAATAAGCACATTGCCTTATTGAAAGTTCTTCGGTCATACCAAAAGCATAGCATAGGGCCAATGATTTAAGAGGGTTAGTGTATGGTGTGATCATAAACAAACAAAAGCCTTTTGTGATATATGAATGGATCTCACAATTTTGTGTAGTTGCATTTCCAAAACTTTCCATGGCAAGAGGCATTGGTAAATGTGAGTTGCCACCTACTAGGCATTCAGTGTGATACAATCATTTAAATGGAGTCTTCCACAACATTCATAACTTATTCTTTTATTGTCCAAACATATACCAAGTTACCATTGATATAACACGGTTTCATAATTGTTAAAACTACAAAAGAATCTCTAATGTTAGATTATGGACCTTCAAATGCCACTTTTGAAACACCTAACCATGCTTTTGCCTATTATTAGTGTTGTGTGCTACCATATCCACACCTACACCTATTGTTGTCCATACATAGAAACAAAATGACAACATAATACCTAAAATCGCTCATCAACCCAAATCAAAAGAACTCACTTGCAACTAGGAAGGTATCCAAGCCCAAAACACAAGAAACCACACCAAATGTGCACACAAAAAACTTGCAAAACAACAAAATAATGTCCTAAAATCTCAAATCACCAAAAGAGATTTGAGATCCCATAACAAGGGATTACATCCAAAATGTGACAAAATTCAAACCTTGGAACTAGTTGTAGCTAAATTACCTACTAAATTAGATTACCCTAATTAAATAGGATTAGGCTTAATCAATCTAGATTTAATCTTGGAGCTAAACATTAACACATGACACAAAGACTAGACTATTGTGTTGAAAAATCAATATTAAGGGTCCATTCATGCTAGTAAAAATTACATGTACCCATGCCCTGAAACCTATGTTTTTTGCAATTTTTTCTTAAAGAATGTTTTATAAATATTTTCAATATGTCATTTTATTTTATTTTATTTTAATTTTAAAAATAATATTATGTTAAGTTTTATATTTTTAAATTCCAAAATCATGTTATTTAAAAAAAAATAAAAAATGTTTTATATGTTTTTTTATTCATTAGATTGATTCTAATTTTTTTGGATATGTATACCAACATATTGACAATAACATTGTATAAAAATATGTCCATTTTTAGTATTTTTTTACAATTTGAAATAGAAAAAATTAATCAATGCTTATAATTATTATTGCATTAAAAGGAAAAGGCCAATATGTGACCAACACATTTACAACTACCTACAATTATTTGGTTTTGCAACTAAATTTTTGCCTTCTCCAACTAGTGTAACATTGTGCTGACATCATCTAAATCACTTATGATTAACTTTTGATTAGTTTACAACTAAATTGTTTTACATTTATATACAAGTTGAATTTATCATCTAAAAATAACCATCTAAAGTCCCATTAGTCACAAGTGAAAGGATGCTTAGTTGAAGCTAACATATGTCTATATACATTAATAAAAATAATTAATTGATTGACATCTAAATTTAACATTCATAACTTTTAATTTATATTTCACATTAGTATTCAAAATATTCATAGTATTTTTAATGTAGTAAAGTCATTGATATGATTATTGTAATTATGTTAATTTCATTACATGAAATCACTTACAATTACAAATAAAATAAATATATTCCAATACAGATTATTATATGAAATATTTTTATATTTTTTCGTAACAATAAAAGTACTACAATTAATGTATGATTATTAGAAAATCACAATAAATTATTTACCACTACATTAATTGTAATAGACACATAATTTATAATTCAGCTTAATTATTCATAATTTTAATTTTTGAATATTTTTAAAAATAAAATATTGCCATTATTAATTGTAAGAATTATATTCCAACATACTAGAATAATTTCTATAATTTTATGAAGTACATTCTAGTATACTAGAATATTTGATTATGTACTTAAAATATATAATTGTTACTACATCAAAAAAATTTAAAATATTCTATTGAAAATTTAAAATAATTATAATAAATTATTTTACTTATTATTTATTACTGCTTATTTTAAATGAATAAACATTAATACAGCATAAATTTTCACAATATTTCAAATGATACTTGTCAATCATAAAATATTATATTTTATTGATAATAACAAAATTTAATATCCATAATTGAGAAGTTATCATTGTCCTATAATTGAGATTTTTATTTCAAAATCTTATAATAATCTTAAAATAATAAGAAAAGTTGATGTAATTATTATATTTAAAAAAAGATAGACACTAAATGATTTTATGTATTACTCATTATTTACTTATTTACAATAAATTTTTCATATAAAAAATGAAAATTTAATATTAATGTTAATTATTTTATAGTAACATAGAATCATTGTAAAATCATTGTAATTACTTCATTTATTTGAAAGTTAGAATTATAATACTTGCATAATTAACTTATAATTAAACTTTATTATAATAATCTATAATTTATAAATTATAAATTTAGTTCTTATTTAAGTTTCTACAATAATCATAATTTCATTAAAACAATTAATGTTATGACAATAACTACATGGATTCTAAAATAATATATTAAAATATTTAATTATTCTAACTATTTGTCCATAATATATCACTTTTATAAATAATTATAAATGATTATAATTATGAATTATAGGTTACAATAAATAATTAATGGTACAATTTAGATTTTTTGAAATAAAATTTATATTTTTATAGTAAAATAATTAATTACACCAATTAATGTTACATTACTTTAAATCATTTTAATTATTTCAGATAAGAATTTATTATATTATATTCATAATTATTTTTTAATTGAACATAATTATCCACAATGTGTAATTTATAACTTTAAATTCAAATTAGAATTTTGGAAAATTTATAATGTGAGGAAGTTGGAACTTCAAAACTTATCCCATATTGTTTGTTTTCAATCCTCGTTTGAACATTGTATAAACAAAAGATGTGGTCATCCAATTTCACATTAAAAAATGTGTCCAAATGGGATGAGGTGGTCAATAGGTTTAATTCAAAACCAAAAAAAAAATTAAGCACAATTTTAAACTACCTGGGCCCGGGCCTCCCTTTTGTCCTACACTTTTACAAGCCCTTGCCTTGGTTACGAACCTTGGTTGCGAGCCCAAAGTTAAGGTTACAACATTAGGCACTTATTCAAGTAGGAAAATAAGTAGGTTGGGGAGGTTACGTAGGAGGGAAAAATTTTGGGGCAAAGAAGAGGCTGAAAAAACCAATAACCTTGGGTAGGGCAGGATGTGTTTTTGGTTCATCCTAAAACGGCTTCAATGGCCACATCCTCAACTGGTGCATTGGTGGCTGCTGGTTCACTCCAGCCCTCCTTATCTTCTTCTTCTCTTTAAAACTCAGGAGCAGGTCTTTACTGGAGGCAGTAAAAAAGTGTGTCTGCTGCTTTTTTCCTCATTTGCACTTCGCCCGATATATCTCCTTCTGAAAATAGATTCATGATGCCACCGCGCCCTGACACACACTTTGCATTCGTGTTATACACGTTTTGAGCTCGCAATGGGCACGTACTGTGCATTATCTTGAAAGGTACATCACACCTACCCTAAGGGTACCAAGATGTGTGTAGTCACCGCCAGTGATAGACACATCTTTTTTGGGCAGTGCGGGAAAAGAAGAAGAAGAAGTAAACACTACTTCTGTATTGCCTGCAATCAAGGCTACACCTGATTTACTGTCATCCCTTATCTAACCGTTGGTAGAGCATCCAGCACACTTTGCTCATGGGATTCGACACAAAAAAAGGTTGTGAGAATAGGCTACTATGACAAAAAAACCATAAACTATTTTTTTGAAAAATTTTGTGATATTATTTTTTCACTCTTTGACTTGCATACATTGATTTCTCTGTAATGGAAATATTCAAAATGGTACGAAATCAAAGGAAACACAAATCTAGGTCTTTGGATTTTATTGATAAAAACTTGCACCATTGTTGCTGTTTAAAAAATTATCCTCAAACTCGCCTTGTTTTTGGGCCTTCTTGGTTCCTTCAAATGCCTCTTGATTGCGTCACTAGTTGTTCAAGGAAATTAGAAAGTGAGCAAGTATCTGCATCACCACAGGCTCTTTATCCTCATTGTTAAAAAAAAAAAGCACCATCAATAATTTTTTATAAAAAAATATTAAAAAAATAGTAATTAGTAATTAAAGAAGATTTTCAAACAAACTCAATCTCCCACTTTATTAAAGTGAACTTCGGATCCTAGTTGGAAGGTTAAGTTCAAGTTCACATAATTAATTCAAAAACTTATTTTTTTTGCCAACCTCCTTTCTCCACAACTTCTACTTGTCCAAAATGAAGTTTACATAATAAAAAAATTCATAAAATTAGTCCAATTTCATCCTCTATCTCCCTCTTATCCCTAGTCTTATACATAGTAAATGGTTATTCATAAAGTAAGAGAAACTAAGAACCAAAACTCGAAATAAGAGGTTTGATTTAAAAGTTGATGGGCAACAAAACATGGGATAAACTTAAGTTAAAACTCATATTAATTCAATTTAAATTAAATCTTGACTAAATTAACTATGGTTGAATTAGCTTTAGTTAGATTAATTAGGGCTAAACTAATCATAAAGTTAAACTAATTATAACTCAATTAATTTTGTTTCAACTAACCATGTTTAAATTAATTATGATTAAATTATTTCTAATTAATTTAACAATAGTCAAATCAATTTTGCTAAAATAACCATGGCTTAACTAATTTAACTAAATTAAGCATGATTAAATTAATTATGATAAAATTAACTTTAACTATTTTTTACATGGTTCAGATTGATTTTGACTACATAACCATGACTAAACTAACCGTCATGGTTAAATTCATTTTGTTAATTTAATCACAACTTAATTAACTTTGCCTAATGATTGGTTGCAAATGACGATTTTTACTAGTGATTGAAAGATGGTGTTGTGTCAAATTGCATTTGAAATATGTTTGATGAAAGTTTAACCTAATGAATGACGGGCTACACATCATGAAGATGGGCATAAAGTGTTAAAACTTTCATTGGTTGGTGATCATGTGAAGCATGAGGGTTTAGTTGAACTTATCTATAATGTCAATGTTTTCTTTGTATTATATTGTATTTATTGTTTGTTGCATGTGATTTTCATTGTTTGTCCTTTTTCAAGGAGTTTGTAATGATGTATGTTAGTGCTACTTTATGTATTTGTTGGTTTATATTTCATGAAGTAAATCTTCAGCCTTTGGGTGTGTGTTGTTTGTTGAATGCAATTTAATGTGAAGGTTACCAAGGTGCAACAAAGAGGATTTAAGCAAAACAAGTTCAAGATTTATTAGGGTTCAAGTTTTGGAAACCTAAGCACATTTCTTTTGAAGTTTCAACAATTTAAGGTTTTTCTTTGTGTAGGAGGATGATGGCAAAACCTTATATTTAGGTTTGAAGTTTTCGAAAATTCCTTTAGTGTGTATTGAAGATTAGGTTGGACATAACCAGCTAGTTAGATGTTTCAAAATAGAGGCACATTTGGAAATGATGGATGTCTTTAGGGAGTTTGAAAGTTAACTTAAATTTGCTTCACAACCTTAAGATTTCTGTATTTAAGAATATTTTGATTTTTTTTTTGGTGATTTGGTAATGAACAAGAAATAAGATTTATTATTTTGGGAACTTCAAGAGTTGCATAGCTTGAATGTGGGGTTCTTGAAAATTTCCAAGAGAGAATTTTATATTGCAAAACTTTATATGAAAGTTTTTCTTTTACTTGTTTGAACTTCCTCGGAAAAGCGAAGATTGGGGTTTTACAACTTTTTTACCAAAATGCTTGGCAAGAACAATTAAGATCTAGTGGGATTTATGGGAGCATATGCAAATGGGAAAAGTATGATGTTTTATTTTTTGTGGAATATAATAAGGGAACCTTATTTTATGAAACCAAAATTGAATGTGGAAAGGATTGTTTTGTTGTGAAACAATTATGATAGGCCATGATAGCTTGTGAGAAAAAGGTCAAAATCTCCTAATGCGAAGTGTATGTTAGACTTGAGTTATATAGAATAGTGTAACCAAAAGAAGGGTGTAGAAAGAAGAATCTCTTGTGTAGGAGTAACTCATAGTAGAAACACAACTCTTCAAAATCTAAACACCATCAATTCCAACAAATTACATTACCAAGGTTAGAGACCCAGTGCTACCAGAAATTCCATTGGAGTTATTGAACTGTTGGAACAAAGTTCAATGTTCTATGTGTCAATTGCCAACTAGTACACACATGGTGATTTGCTCCATAACTTGTTATAATGGCAACAAATAGTTTGAACCACATATATAAAACATATATTCAAAAGTCTAAAATCTATTGAGGTATAGTTTGAGGTCAGAACCCTCAATATTTATGATTAAAAACATAGGGGATAATTATAAGATTTGTTGTTCGTGTTGATACAATAATCTCCAACCCAGTGGCTACAGAGTGGGCAATTCCTCCAGATATGAATAATGGACAAAATTTCCTCCTTGCTTCATGTTCTTGGGACAAAGGATGTCTAGCTGCATTGCAGTTTTGGTATCCCTTCTCTTGCCTTCTTTTCCACTCCAAAGGTAAAAGCACCTGAGGACCAAGAGCTTTGTCTTACTTTCAAAGCCATTTCCAGACCCAGAACTTTTTGTGGTTCCAAAAGCTTGACTACTGAAACTTCCCCAGCCATTTTTTCTCTTGAAAAACACCTATCTCATAAATATCTGGAAATTCCCTGGTTCCCCAGACAGTTTCTGTCCAGGAGTTGTTTTTCGCACATGTCATACAATTTGGCAGTCCCGCTGGGAGAATGTCATATCTATGGTGGGGAAATAGTTTCCTGTACAATTAGTAGGCAACCCTACTCACAATGTTCACATACCTGTTCTTGTCAAATGACAGCCTTAACATGCATGGTCCCTTGTATGATCAAAGTTGCTGGCAGATGCATTTCTGAGGTGGACACTGTGATGTGTGCTCACAGTATGCAGGAAGGAAGGAATTTGGGTTTAGGGCATAAACAAAAACCACCATGGGTTTTTGTAAAAGAAATCAGGTTTTCCTACACTTAACAGTGACAAAAACCTGTAGAGGTAATACAGAAAGAGATCAGGCTTGGCAAATACCCTACCTCAACCATGAAGAATGCAGAAGATTTTCACAAGTGCACTTGACTCCGCACCTGTAGACAAACAAAGATCCCCACCACAATACCATATTTGAAATACCCTGAGTCCAGTTGTTGCCTCAGACCTTGTCCAAACAAAAATAGGCATCACAATACCAGACAGTGTAATGAGTAGCCAATCTATAGTGGTCCTTCAGAGAAAGTGCAATGCAACACTTGCAAACTGATAGAAAAAGTTCACCATGTTAATCACACATTTTCTAGTAGTGGCTGAGCCACATTTAAAATGTACTTGACAAGCCAGAATTTTTTGGGTGGGCTTGTTGACAGATATGACACGTAGTAATGAGTATCCTAAGGTTGAACTTGGTGGAAACAGCTACATATATAAGAGGTAAATTGCCATTAATCAAACCAATTCAACTTCTAAAATTGCAAAGTGGGGCATGTTTCAGATCTGTTTTGTGCCAGATTTCATATGATGCAAAAGTCATATTCTGAGAATGATTGTGAACTATCATTAGCAAGGTTGCCTTCATTTGAGTTGGATAGATCATATATTACAGAAATCACAACTTGCAATTGTTAGCTGATCTTCACAGCTGAGCATCAATACCTTGGCTGCCAATACACTCAAAACTTCAGATGCCGAACTGAGAAAGGCAGAGTGGTAATTTATGCTACACCAGGAGGCTGCTTGAGCTTAGTTGCCTTCCCCAGCATTCCACAAACTGTCTGTTTGTTGGTGGCTTCCTGGAACTGTAGACTAGCACTTTGCAATCGCAATGAAGAAATTTAGGTTGAAAATGAACAGGCTGTCTCTCATCTTGAGAATCTCTCAGTCCCTGTTTCTTACAAGGAGAATGACCTCCAGTGCAGAGGTTAGTCCCTCCAAGTAAAAGCTTCCAGTCATTCTCATTAGGGCATGCAAATAGATGTTGAAAATGCTGATGGCCAATTTACAAGGTGCTTAAGGTTCATGGAAACACAATGTCTGAAATGTCCCCACGAGAGTTTCAATCAGAGCAAAATGTAAACCCAATAACTCCAAATTTTGTTTTCATCAAGTTTTCCTCAGCCAATGATCACTATGAGAGCCACTTTTTCTGTACTGACATGGTAAGAACAGCCAAACCCTAATTTACAATGTTGCATCCCAGCATGAGAGGAATTATATACCTTGGAATTTTTTGATGCAACTAGCTGTAAGAGCTTGTGTTCAGAGCAGCAAAGGAGCTGAAACTGCAAAGGGATCCAGGCACTGCAATACAACAGAATTCTTCAAAAAATGACATGGGGAAAGGGTATTGCATCACCTCCAGAGCCAAAGTTCTCGAGCAAGAGAAGAAAATTGTGACGAAACCTCTCCTAGAAGCAGAAACAATGGTTCAGGTGGGATGATTCTCCTTTCTTCATTCTTCAGGCAGTCCATGACATATGAGTGCGACCAGTTTGGTGACTTGGAGAAACCCATCCGAATTCATTACAGTCCGAAAGCCAGTCAGGTGAGAACTTCCTGATTCCACTTGCTATCTCCATGTTAGCCGGAAACAACAATCGCCAAAATGTGGAGTTTCGCCCTGCACTCAAAGAAACGGACTGTGGCACCTCACGAACACTTCGTTGATCACCGTCCATCTTTCACAGAAAGAAGTTGGTAGAAAGTACTTGCCAAATCGTGTTGTGATAACATTCGCGAGAAAGAGCCAGCATCGTAGGCCTCAGATGGAGTTACCAAGGGCTCCGGAAGTGACCGCTAGCTTTAAGGCCAGAACGTAAACACTCAATCCCTCACACTTTCCGACCATCGACTCCAATTGCTGATCCCTTAGAGTCGTTGGTTTCGCGAGGTGTATTAGACGAGATCGATCGAATCCCGGAATTCAGGCCCAATAAGCACATCTTAGAGGCCTAGGAAAGATACGCACATTACCAGGAAGTTCCCATGGGACCGGAGACAGAAAGATGCGTACATGACGAGGCAGTGGGGATGGACCGGAAATTGATTGTCAACGACGGTGGTGTATGAGATTGCACCGCCAATAGTCCAGATGAAACACGGCAGGTCTTCCTCATCACCGCAACCCGCGGGTACCTTCTTCACCGTCGGTTCACGACCTAGTCTGTCTTGGGCGAGTTCGAGGAAGCGGCTATTTTCTGACTGAAAGTCGCTCTCTGCACTGGAGGAGGGGCAGTGCTTATTATTGGGTGTTTGCTTTTCCTGCCTGATTGCCGAGCGGACTCCTTTGCTCGAATTTTGTGTTTGTTTCAAGCCGAGAAACGGAGCACGCTGTAGTTGCCTGAGAGAGAAAGCATGATCATTGAATTGGGCTGGTTCATTGCTGGGTGTTCAATTCTTCTTTTCCGTGCAGATCATTTCTGAGAGGACGTCCTCGCTCACTCTTTGCGCTTGTTTCAACTAAGATTAGAAACGGAGGTGTGGATTTGTGCGGAAGAAGAGTGATCAGTGACTATAAATCGGGTTGACTTCACCTTCGTGCAATCCCCGCGTGATCAGCTCTAAGAACATGGATTTGAAAGCGCTGCTGCTGACGCAAGGCGTCATTGTGGCTACTTGTTTGTCCACTTTTGTAGCTGCTCGTCAGTTGGCACCCGAGCCATCGGCGTCGTCCCCGTCTGCATCATCATCATCGTCATCCTTATGTTCGCGAGCGCTAGCGACCACTCTGTGGGGTGCCGCTTTCGCGTTCTTCAGCTTGATGGCCGATGCATGGCCTGCCGCTAAAGCATACGCCTCGTCGTCGTCTGAGGTGTATTCTTTGAGCAACAGGTTGTTGACCTTCCTTATAATTGCACCAGTGGCTCCGTTGTGTGGAATTGGTGTCATTTTAAGACAGATGTTCGCCACCTTGAGGTTTCGCCAAATCCTTAGAAGTTCAACCAATCCTGAACTAGGACCTGATACCATGTCTATGTCTAATAAGTTAAGGAGGGTCATAGACGACATCCTTGTTATATTGTTTGGGATCAACCAACCACCAGGTTTCTTGAAGAGTACAAGAATAGTATTAAATACTGCCATTGTGCTAGGAATGAGTGATTCAACCACGTTACCATCTACACATATCGATACAAAAGATAGTCCAGTAAAGGAGGATAATATGGCCGATGCTTTGACCCTTGGGCATAAGACGGCTGAAAATTCATGCTTGATGCTACTAAATGATCCAGGGAGATTGGCATTATTGGAAAGTAGTATTCTTCCTAATTATAAGCAACTTCGGTTTCTAGATGGTAGGAGTGGTATAGCAACAGTTATAATTGGTGTCCAAGCAGTAGGATATGTTACATCTACTGTTTACAGAGCAATTCATCATTTGCCAGTGAGTCCTATAGAAGCCATAGGGTTTGCTTTTAGCATGTTGGTCATTGTTCATTCTCTTGTTCATAGTGTGGGAGTGTTTTGTCAAAATCCTCTTGTCATATACTTGAACCCTACACAAGAACAAGAAATCTCCGATAAATGTAAATCTACTCGATGGTCAAATGTGGACACAGTAAATCGTGAAAATGTGGCGATCGTGGGAACGGTGGTGGTCGGGAGCGTGGTGGTGGCATTCACTATACTTGTTGAATGGCATGTGTTGAGAATAAGTTCGTTGGATGCAATCGGACCCATCCTCTTTTTTCTTTCTTTTATCCCCCAACTACTTCCAATTATCGACATAGCCAGAAATTTGAATATGTCAGCATGGGGTGGTTTGTTATTGATTGGGAGTTTGATGATTAGTTTTGGTGGGATAGTTGTATCCATTGTGGCCACCATACTGAATTGGCAGACTGACAAGTTTGATAGTCGCACCCCTTCTGTGATACACAACTTACCTTTCCTAGGTTAAAATTAATTTTGCTCATTTTAGTGATGAATTTTACATAATACCCACAGCATTGATACATCATCAAATGTTGTTTTGGATGTGATACGAAATAATCAAGGTTTAAAAATTATTGTGATGTATTGTTATGTGAAACACTTCTTATGATATCAAATACCTGTGTTTGTACACATTTAATTTGTTGAGTTCATATTGTTCTAATGTGAATTAAAAGCATTTCAATCATTTTGCATAGTTATATGATAATACTATATGAATTAATAATTTGTTTTCATGCTTCACATTGCATTTAACCCTAAATTACAAAAAGAAAAACTCCAACATATAATCTTCAATGTGTCTTAACACCCTCGTAAATAAGGTGAGTTATTTTAATGTATTTTTCAATCAAGTTTTGAATGTCAATGATTGCACAATTATGTTTTTAACTACCCATCATTTGAATGACATTTGAAATACTATGTGCATATTTTAGATTGCCATGTTTCATTAAAAAAAAACATACATGTAAATGTTGTTCCAATAAGGGAATTTTTTGTTTCAAGTTTGAATGTACCATAAAAGGTAAACTCTACATGCAATAAATTTCTGGTCCCAATTTTTATTTTGGTTTTTAAGTCTTTGAATAGTAAGTTATCAAATGTTGAAAGGATTCCCCGCTTTTGACTCATCTTGTCAAAGATGCAAAATTCTCCCTACTTCCATTAGGTTTGTTCAAATAGTTAACATACATATGATTCAAAACAAAAGAAAAATGGTGAGAATTTCATGAAAGGAATAATAAGTAATCATTGTTCAATGGAAGTTGCCACAAATGCCTTTTTTATGACATATTGAAAAGAATTTGAATGCGAATACAATTTCCAAAAAAAATTCCAATTCTATGAATTTCAAACTATATGACATTTATTCATAATTCATTAAAATTTCTAATGAAAAAGTAATTTTGAACACCATATTCACCAATCAAATTCAAAAGTGTTTGTTCATTACTTTTATTATTTCAAAATTTCTCAAATTTTTTACTCAACTTAATGTAAACCCAATAAAAAACACCATGGTTTCAAAATGAAATTTAAATAAAATCTGAATCTACTTTCTTATGTTTTTGGTCAAAATGATCTATTTTTTATTCCATTTTGAATCAAGGACATTCAATTGTGTACTTTAGCATGCTTTCACTCTCAATGGTTAAATTTTTATGCTAGCTCTTGCAAAAGGGTGTCAACATGAGTGAAATTCACAAGAATAAATGAACTTAAACCCTTTAATTTAACAATATAAATATAATGAATGATTTTTATTTTTTCAATTGTTTGATGTACCCAAGGTGACACCCATCCAATGTTAGTTGATTATTTTTGACACATGTATGAGATAATCTTTATGGTTTCGTCCATTGCATTACAAAAATATACATAAAATATTGATTAATTCATTTGTTTTCATTTTGCACAAAGATAAGGTTTTAAAGGGCTGGATTGCTTACATGCAATGTTCCTTCAATTAATAGACAAGGTTTTGGCATATTCCTTGCATCCTTTGTTTGTATATGGGAAAGGTAGAATATTCATTTGTTTAACAACATAGGGAACTCATGTTATTACTTGTTTCCCATGCCTTCCACCAAGCAAATACCTTATTGCCCTACCATTCTTCTCTACATAACCATATGTACACCATGACGAATAGGACTTATTGTTTGTTTCCCATGCTTTCCACAGAGCGAATATCTTATTTCCATGTCGATCCTCTATACATAAACATACATAGACCATGAGCCATGAGAAGTGGGTGGGGATTTACAACTACTTTTGAAGAATGGATATGCCTATCAATAGGCATAGTCTCCTTCCTATTGTTAATACCTTTTTTCTTTTCTAGGAGGGTTATTGATTGATGTAAAGTGCCCTCTAGAGACACTCTTGAAATTTTCCGATGTTTTATAGAATGGTCAATACCCATGCTTCCAAAGCGTTAATGGTTATTTTTTCTCGATTTTTTGAAAACCAAACATTGGAAAATTTCTTGTAATTGATATATCAAAATTTTAAAAGATGTATATCAAGATATTTAACAATAAGGTATGACTTGTCAAGTTTTTTATTCAAAGAAAGATGAAACTATGTTCACAAATAACACTTGGTGAAGTGGTATGAATGTATAAACATTGTTTTGAAATTTTAAAAATCTACCATGAATCCAATAATTTAGGTGCTAATTTTTTCAACATATTAAATTATTTTATTATGCCTCAAATGTGCTTCTTGGAAGTAAATTTGATTTTATTAGTTTTGATATATTAAAAAAATATATATGTATAAATTAAAACATCAAAAACTTTATAATGTAAGATGACAATAAATGTTTCTACATCAAATTATCAAGTGTAATGATGTTGCTTAATGATTTTTTTAATCTTTATAATATTAAAAATAGTAAGCATTCAATTTTTATTACATGACCTTAAAGTTACAAGTGATTTTGGTATGTGTTATATTATATTTAAAACAAAATAGAGAATTTAAATGTCTCAAAAAAATAGAAAAATATTACTATTATACATGAAATCAATAAAATCACAATTTATTAAAACCAATAGTGTTGATGACAAAGGAATTTTTTTGTTAGGCCATATAATGGGCAACATCATGATTATTTTCATTGTGATTGCATTAAAATTAGCTCAAACCTTTGTGGTAATGGCCAAGTATAAACTAAACCTCCTATAAGGTCACCAAGCCCAAGCTTAAAATTGTTTCAAAATTGAACTAATTTTTGTAGACAAATATTGTATAAATTCAATAAGTTTTGCTCTATTGGTATGAAAATTGTTAAACAAGCACATTGCCTTATTGAAAGTTCTTTGGTCATAGCATAAGGCCCACGATTTGAGAGGGTTAGTGTATGGTGTGAGCACTAACAAACAAAAGCCTTTTGTGATATATGAATGGATCTCACGATTTCATTTAGTTGCATTTCCAAAACTTTGCATGGGAAGAGGCATTAGTAAATGTGAGTTGCCACCTACTAGGCATTCAATGTAATACAATCATTTAAATGGAGTCTTCCACAACATTCATAACTTATTCTTTTATTGTCCAAACATATACCAAGTTACCATTGATATAACACGGTTTCATAATTGTTAAAACTACAAAAGAATCTCTAATGTTAGATTATGGACCTTCAAATGCCACTTTTGAAACATCTAACCATGCTTTTGCCTATTATTAGTGTTGTGTGCTACCATATCCACACCTACACCTATTGTTGTCCATACATAGAAACAAAATGACAACATAATACCTAAAATGGCGCATCAACCCAAATCAAAAGAACTCGCTTGCAATCACATAGGTATCCAAACCCAAAACACAAAAACAAAAGAAACCACACCAAATGTGCACACACAAAAAACTTGCAAAACAACAAAATAATGTCTTAAAATCTCAAATCACCAAAAAAGATTTGAGATCCCACAACAAAGGATTACATCCAAAATGTGAGAAAATTTGAAGCTATTCACATTGGAACTAGTCACAACTAAATTACCTATTAAATTAGATTACCCTAATTAATTAGGATCAGGCTTAATCAAGCTAGATTTAATCTTGGAACTAAACATTAACACATGACACAAGGACTAGGCTTGTATGTTGAAAGGTGAATATTAAAGATCCATTCATGCTAATAGAAGTTGCGTGCACTCACGCAATGAAATGTATGTTTTTTTCATTTTTTTCTTGAAGAATATTTTTGAATATTTTCAATATATCATTTTACTCTTTTTTTAATCTAAATTTTTTATAATACTATTATGTTAAGTTTTATATTTTAAAATTCCAAAGTTATGTCATTTAAAAAAAATTAAAATTGTGTTTTATGTATTTTTTTATTCATTAGAGTGATTCTAAATTTTTTAGATATGTATACCAACATATTGACAATAACATTGTATAAAAATATGTCCATTTTTAGTTTTCTTTTCACAATTTGAAACACACAAAAATAAATAATGGTTATAATTATTAATGCATTTGAAGAAAAAAACCAATATGTGCCAACACATTTACAAGTACCTACAATTATTTAGTTTTCCAACTAAAGTTTTTCCTTCTACATTTAGTGTAACATTGTGCTGACATCATCTAAAGCACTTACAATTAGCTTACGACTAAATTATTTTACATCTATATATGAGTTGGATTTATCCTTAGCTTTTTAAAGTCGCATTAGTCGCAAGTGAAACAATATTTAGTCGAAGTCAACATCTGTTTATATACATTAATTACAATAATTATTTGATTTATAACTAAACTTAATATACATAACTTTTAATTTATATTTCAAATTAGTATTCAAAATTTTCATAATATTTTTAATGTAAGTCATTGATATGATTATTGTAATTATATTAATTTCATTACATTCAATTACTTACAATTTCAAATAAGTTAAATATATTCCAACATAAATTATTATACGAAATATTTTTATGTTTTTTAATAACAATAAAATTAGTGCAATTAATGTATGATTATTATAAAATCAAAATAATTTCTTTACCTTTACATTAATTGTAATAAACCCATAATTTATAATTCAACTTCATTATTCATAGATTTAATTTTTAAATATTCTTAAAAATTAAAATATTGCCACTATTAAGTGTAAGAATTACATTCCAGTATATTAGAATATTTAGTTATGTACTTACAATATATAATTGTTATACATTGTGTATATATACAATATATACTACATCATAAAATTTTAAAATATTTAAAATAATTATAATATATTATTTTTATTATTATTTTTAATTGCTTATTTTAAATGATTAAATATTAGTGCAACATAAATTTGCACATTATTTAAAATGATACTTGCCAGTCATAAAACATTTTATTTTAATGAAAATAACTAAGTTTCATATCCATAATTGAGAAGTTATCATTGTCCTATAATTGAAATTTTTATTTAAATTTTTTATAATAATCTTAAATAACAAAATTTTATGTAATTATTCTATATTTTAAAAAAGATACACTAATAATTTTATGTATTACTCATTATTTACGTATTTCCAGTAAAATTTTAATTAGATAGACATAAAATTTTATATTAATAATAATTATTTTATAGTAATATTAAATCATTGTAATTACTTCATTTATTTGTAAGTTAGAATTACAATACTTGCATAATTAACTTATAGTTAAACGTTATTATAATAATTTATAATTTATAGATTTAATTCTTATTTAATTTTCTAAAATAATCATAATTAGATTAAAATAATTAATGATATGACAATAACTACATGGATTCTAAAATAATAAATTTATTGTAATGATTGTAATTGTAAGAATTATTATAAAATGATTTTTATTTTTATTTTTTTAATTCTGTAGCTACTTATAGATGACAAGTCCTTTTATAGTAATATTACAATAATTAAAAATATTAATCTATGTTCAACGGATTAGTGTATTTATAGTTATTAATTACCAATTAGAATGAAAATTACTTGATCAATAACAATTTTTACAATAATAAATGTAATTATATTGTAAGCATAGTAATTAGTTTAATGTTACTTTTAAAATACATAATTTGTGTAGGAATTTATTTTCTTATAACATTTGTTAGTTCATTATTCTTAATTTGAAAATAATAATTATAACTATTTCTAATAATTATTTTCTATTATAATAATAAAATTTTAAAATATTAATTGTATTATCTAGAATTCAACCAGATTTTTAAAAGTAAGGAAATAATTTAAAATATTTTAATTATTTTTTAATTTATTGTTATGTATTGAGAACTTGTGAATAACTAAATAGCTCGTTAGTTAAATATTAAGAAGTTATTAGTTATTTAAATAGTTGATAATGAATACTTGATATTTGTATTGTATATTTTATATTTTAAATATATGTTTAGTTTGGTCATTATTAATTAAATCATGATCTAATTATCTGGTGAATTATACTTGAATTGTTTAGAAATTAAGAAATTAAGAACAAAAAACATGAAGAAAATTTTCAAGTTGCAACTTCCTTTGTGAGGAAATTGTAACTTCAAAACTAATCCCATATTGTTTGTTCTTCATTTTTAGTTTAAACATTATATAAACAAGGGGTGTGGTCATTCAATTTCACATTAAAAAAATGTGTGCAAATGGGATGAGGCACTTAAAAAGCTTAATCCAAAAACGAAATAAAAAATTAAGCACAATTTTAAACTACCTACCTCCCCAACCTATTTATTTACTTAGTTATGTAGGTGCTTAGTTTGACTTACCCACCTAGGTTGACCTATGTAGGTAAGTATTTATATGAGTAATTATTTAATTTAAAGACCTACTTGCCTACTTTTTTACCTAAGTAGGTAGGTAGGTAGGTATGTAGCCTAAGTTTGTAAACACCTATTTATGTATCTACCTAAATACCTACCAACATAATATTAATAGTTTTTATTAAATTCATTTTTTAAAATGCCACATCGCATATTTACATTGGACCACATGTTATAATTTAAATAATCCAAGCATGTGAATTGAACATTCTAGATTATTTCAAAATAATAATAATATTTATTTTAAATAATTAAATATTGGGATACATGGCAACACATCATTTGGCCTCAATAGTGACCAAAATTGTAACATTTTAATCACATGTGACAATACGTATACAATAGAGTCAAAGGATGAACTTGTATTTGTTGATTTTTTCTTTTGTTCAATATCCCTTTCTTGTTTGCGACTAATATTGCATGTGACTTGTTTAAATCAACTAACAAATTTTTTGTCACAAATGTCATTTGTAACTACAATTTAGTTGCAGAGACCAATCAAAAATCAATGTTTTCTTGCAGTGCTTCATGTCATAAAAAAATTTCATAAACACCCTATTCAAAGGATTATTATGCGTAAATTAGTTTAAAAGAAAAACATGAACCAACACTCATTCAAACCAATGATAGATAAAATATGAAATGTTCCATGAAATTCCCCAAAGTATGAATTTCATGAATCACATGTATCACATACCACCAAATAATGAGCTTCAAATATATGGAATGGGTTTGCCCGCTTATGACAAGTTCCAAGTTCAAACACAACAACATTTAATAAAGAAAAGGTCAACCCTTTATCACAAGTTCAAATTAATAATAATAATAATAAATGAATATCCCAAAAATCATATGGGGAAATCCAAAATACTGTTGGTTTAGGGTGTAGTTGCATTAACATGTACCATATAGCCCATTCAATAGTGTTTTTTTTTTTAGTTTTTGGAGGGAGGGTAGATAGGTTGGTGTTTGAACATTTCAATATTCAAAAAGCTCAAAATCTTTAAACATATCTTGATTGTGTTTGGGCTTAAAAGAGGTATTGTGGACCTTCACTTGATGCACCGATCGTGGTAATGATTGCTCAAAATGGACAAAAAATGAGATATGTGGTTCGAAAATAACGTTTAGACGTAACTCAATTGCACTTGGAGCTAAAAGAAGATTGTAAAGCTTGAATTGATGCACTCATGTTTTTCAAATCACTCAAAACAAGTAAGAAATGAGAAATATATGAGATCTAAAAGTAAAATGTTTAATGCATTGTTTTCAAGCATTTTGTTTTTTTGGATAGCTCAATTGTCTTGCCAATTCAAAAATACATTGTTTGAGCTCCACTTGATATACTCATAATCATGAAGATCACTTAAAATAAGACAGAAAATGATAAATACAAATATGAATATGTGTTAGGTTATCAACTTATGTTCAATGATGGATATGTTTATCCTAGCATTGTTTGTGATTGTCATGAAAAAGATATAACATTAATTGGCAACAACTTTTTTTCTTAATGTCAAAATGGTATAAAAAAACTTGCATGAACCACTCCAAAACTTAAAATGTGATGAAATTCCCCCCCTCCCCCCAAAATTTCTAAAAAATTTGGTGGTTTTTTTAAACCAAGAACTTATGATATAATATCCCCTATTATTTCTTGAGATGAATTTTTTTTCAAATTTCAGCCCCCTGGTCAGTTGTGAGATTCATACTCAAATTCAGTATATTTGAGTCAATGATCAATTGAGTAGCCAGGATATTGAGAGCTCCAGACATTTGTTACCCATGGGAAGGCAGTGGTCAGTTGAAGAATTTCGGAGAGCCTCCTGATGAGCAACACTTGTTTGTAAAGAATCCTCTTCAAAGCTTACCAATGTTCTGACAGTGAAGTAAGTCAAAGGGTTTCAAGTCTATTGTTTGGAATCTGCAACCATCATGATAGCCCAAGAAAGGAAATCCAGAATGGGCTGATCCAACATCAGTCTTAGATTAATGTCCAATTCAAAATCACTACAAGAAGTGAATTAAGGAGTGTGTTTCCTCTTTATCAAGACCTAATGTTTTTTTAAGTATTGAACAATTTCAGTTCGTAAGAGAGAATCAGGTACTCTGTGTATTTGGTGTACCTTCCTTTTTTTTGGTTCCACCCACACCATGGCAGTTGCAGTTGTAGAGAGTTAATGCATTCAGGACCAGGTCTGGATACTTCTGCACTTGTCCAAAAGGTTTTCGAGGTCAGTTAGGGGCGACTGACATTTGTTGCTCTGTAGGAATCTCCGAGATGTGCAGCAGCGGGGAGTGAAGGGGGAAGCACCCATGGCCACCTTGAACCAGCACCCAAGTTGGAACCTCCATCATGCCGAGTGAGGCCTATCAGTGGGCATATCACATGCCAAAAATGTTAGATTTGAATTCAAAGAACTTGATTTAGTCTTAGCATGGGATATTTGTAATATTTAAAATAGTGGGATATCCTACAATAGATACCCACCCTTTTCCAAAGCGGTATTACCATAGTACCTTTGCAGCTTCCACATTAATTATACTACTTTCAGAAATGTTAAAAATTTCAAAAAGTTGTAATTTGCAAAGAACAAGATTTTGTGAAGGAAAATATTGAATCTTCAAGAATATTTTATTAATCATAATGAAAATTTCAAAATTAGTTATCTATTCAACATACAATGTGTCAAAGTTGCTAAGGTGCTACTCTTGCAGTTTAGGCCAAAAATGATGAGATAACCCCAAAAAATTGCATGTAACCAACCAATGAGGCAGCTAAACATGCACTCATGAGGACTCATTGTGTGGGGTAGGCGGGGAATGTGGGCATAGAATACTTTAATTTATGTGTTCCCACATAATGATGTTCCCCAAGTTCCCAATGTGCTTATCGCTTTGGTGGTTTTAAGTTCCCTAAGCCACATGGACACAACCACAATAATTCTCTATGTGCATATGACAGAAGTTCAAATATATGCCATGGTCCTGAACCAGCAATTTTCAAACTATGATGCATAAATGGATACAACAGGTTTTTTATTTATATGTGTTCTATTTTTGGAGAATTTCACCGCACGTTTCCCTATTGAGATGGAATCATTGATCCCTAAATACTTAAATAATGCCATTGTTGCCTTTTTTTTTTTCACATTTTGACTGAGTCTTCACAACAAAAAATAAACATATTTTGGATATTCTTCTTCTCAGGTATGTGCACAAATTCAGTATCTTTCTGGTCATTTCTACTTTGGGCAAACCCAAGTAGATTTAGAGGGGGGCAAGGAAGGGGGAGTTTGTCAAAAAAAAATCTTGTAGTCACTTTCCCATGTGTGAAGGAGGCTGCCAAACCCTACCCTCAAAACAATCTTCCTATTCTGTTGGGTTGATTGTACAAACTCATTACTAAATCTGACCAAGGAGTTCTAATAGTGAGATCTTTTGTAATTTGCTGCCCATTAGACAAGGATCCTCATATTCACCTTCTCATTCAAAAACTTTCATGTTAATATTTCTTTTAGGGCCAGTAAAGCTTCAAATTCAATCTGCCAACATTAGTTCAAAATTGTAGAACCTAACTCTACCTTTGCTATCTCATCATCCTTTGCTTGATTTTGATTGAATTTCTTATATATCAAAAAGCTACGAGGATGTAAAATTTTAATCTAATGATTCGTTTTTTTGCTTCACGTTCTTGAACAAAAAAAAAACTAAGACCTCAAATATATATAGCTAAAATCTCCCTTCTCTACCTCCCTCAAAACTTTCAATATACTATGTACATGTCATCCTGCATCTCATTTTCAACCCAAAATTCAACCCACGTCACCACATAAAACACAATGTGTGTACAGGGCACCCAATTTTCATGTTTGATATTGTCCCATGCCGCCTCCCGCCAACACGGCCCTTGCCCATCAGTGGGGGGGGTTTTAACTGTTCTGTTGTTTTGTGGCATGGCTATTACCGAGTTGGAGGTGAGCTAGGATTAAATGCATGGAAGACTACTACAGGGACAAAGTTCTCATCCTCATCCTTTGGGTTGGCGGACATGATCTCAACACACCTTCTAATTCACGTCCTTAATTAATTATGGGTTGCCAGCACTTGAACGTTTGAATCTGACATCCAGAGACTGATGATCACGAAGTACATGGGCATAAGAGAGGTCAGATTATAGAATGGTGTACACAACGAGGTGCATGAAATATTGGAAAAGGTCCACATATCACCACAAAATCCATTAAACGGTTCAGGGAGGTTATAACGAAATCCTATCATCAGATTGCCAATTTGGTTTTCACGAGTTGTTAGAAAACGTGTGTAATCTTAGAATTGCTCAAAAAGACAAAGCGTAATGCGTAATGACCAGTGGTGGACGATGGTACTCAGAAAATTGGCCAATCAGTACTCAGCTATGACCTCGTACTATGGTCACGTCTATTAGAACTTTCTCCTGAAGAAGATGCCCCTCATTTGGAAAATGGTCAATGCCTGGGTGGAAGTCAGCTACAAGAGATTCCAGTTTCACACACTCCAACGGCCAAACTTTGCATCTAAACTTGAGAATGTTTCAACGTAGATGTACAATCAGACATACATAACATATATTTTATTATCTCTTGATTATTGAGCTTCTCTCATACGACACTCAACACACTTGTTGTACTGACATCTTGCCAAATCCTCTGTTGTCACCATCTCGACTCTACTTAGCTGCCAGCACTCACGTACCGAAACCTAAGTTACAGACTTACAATTTTCTATTTGGACAAACACCACGCACGTGCTACATTCAACAAGTAAAGCAACTCGTATTATCTGAACGAAGATGAAGAACAGCAGAGGACGAAGACCAAGGCAAGCATGACAGAGAGAAACTATTACGTTTAGTTGATGGCGATTCTGACCCAAAGGGTATGGTCGTCCTCCTTGTAGTAATGAACCTCGATCTGAACGCCCGTGAACGTAGTCTTGTCGAGTTCGGCCAACTGCTTCCACAACATCTCATATCTCGGGGAATCGGCGTTGTAGTATTCGGCGTGAATCGCCACGCCCGTATCGGTAGGTGTGGCGTAATATCACCTCTTGTAGTTGTGGACGCCGAGAGGAACCAAGAAGAAGTTGCCATCTGCTCTTGAAGCGCATAATGCCAGAGCTGCCGCTGGCAGACATAGGCAGGATCTGCTCGGGGCCATTCCAAGTTCCTTAGCGAGAGTTGGTTTTCTCCACGATGCTGTAAAGTGGATGCTGTTTGGTCTGGATATAAATCACGTGTATTGTGTAAGACATGTTGACAAAACTCTATGTTTGTTGTTTTACTTTGTATGGAGGAGAATGGTGCGGGCTGGAAGCTGGTAGAGGGCGATGCAACTACAAAAAGGCTACTGGACTTCAAGCTAAGTATGATTTTCTCTGCTTTTTTTTTTTTTTTCCTGGATTTCTTTTTTTTTTTCCTGGATTTCATTTTGATTTTCAGCATTGTGTAGTTGGTGACTTCAGTTTTTCTTGGGTGAGTTACTCAGCATTTTGGGAAGAATTCTCAGAACGTTTGGTGATTCTAGGTTGTCTCCATCAAATTCCGCGGTGCTGGAGACAACAATTTAGGATGTCTAGAGATTTAGCGATTCATTAGAGATTGATGATGGAGGTGATGAAAGGCTTAAGAGGAGATGTACTCAGGTGGCTGTGGTTGTGAAGTAGTCAACACCCAGTATTGGTGAAGACCTTTGATACAAAGACCACAGTCTAGTGGGAGCTGCATATTGAAGGAGCATGCAGTGCAACTGAGATTTTTTCTTTTGCATCATGCAACAAGCAAAACCATCCTCACCCAGCAACAGTCTAAAAACCTGAAGACCTTTCTTCATTCTGTTTTTTGTTGTGGAGCTTGCGTAGGAGTGACAGCAGACTGCATATTTACGTTTTTCAAAGAGTTCAAAGCCTGTTTCCATTATTTACTGGTAGCTATTGTTTGAGGCTTTCCATTGATAACCACTGAGTGACCTGAAGCAAAACTGCCATTTCTTCTTTGTGCAAATCCTTCTTTGTATACATGAGCCACTCTCAAATCCTTTTATATATGAGCAACTCTTGAACTTCCAAGAGTTGTGCCAAGTACCTCTGTAGTATCCTCCCTGAGTCAAGCATACATCCAGATTTCAAATTCTAGGCCAAACCTGGCAAACACCTAACCCCTTCTTTGTTCAAATTTTCTGAGTGAGTGAGTGAGTTGAAGAAACTGACAGCTCCACATTCACATGACTTGTGCAACTGGCTTATTCAAAAGTGAGAGAGGGATTTGAATAGAAAGCCATTCTGTAGCAATGGATCTGTTGTTTTGAACGACTGTCAAATGGAGGGATGCTCTTGGTAAAGCTTCAGAGTGGCTGCATCAGGGAAGTCAACAATCAGCGCCACATCTGCTGATCCATATGTGCCTGCCCATAATGCATCACACCATCAGCCTGATATGACAAAGACAAAAAAGATATCCTATGGTGACATGGAAGGCTTATTTTGCTCTGTCCTATGGCCTGATGAACTAAGCATGGAACTGGAACTAGTCAAAAAGAAAATCATGTCGAGAGACAAAAATAGAACTTTTAGAAAGAGTTTTGGGCACAATTGTCAAGCTCAAAACCCCAAAAAGTCACTGAGCTCAAAAACACTCTGGAAAACTTTAATCACAGAAACTTCAAACCTCTCCTCTATTCTACCAGAGAAGAAAGGGAAAAAGAAACTCTGGAAAACTACAATCACAGAATTTCAAACCTCTCTTCCAATTCTACCAAAGAAGAAAGACAGCACTCTGGAAACCTATAGTTACAGAACTTAAAACCTCTCCTCTGAGTCTACCAAAGGAGAAAGAAAACACTCTGGAAACTCGACAACCACAGAACTCCAAACATCTCCTCCAACTCTACCAAAGAAGAAAGCGACAAATTTGTCTCATTTTCCCAATGAGACAAATTCAGTTGTGGACAGAAATGATATGAGCAAAAGGGAGGGAATAAAACCTATGTTCTCGGAGATGATGAAAGACAGTATGGGCACATGAGGCTTGAGAGACTCGTGCATTTTCTTGAGCTCTTCCACACAAATTGATGCATCCTCCTTCTTTGCCACCTTCACTATGTGTCTTAGAGCCATATTTCTCTAACACTTTAAAAACTTACAAAACTGTTTTTTGGCCTTTCTTTTTGTGTGTCAAGCAGGTCCCAAGTCTCAACTGTAAAAGAAGGATAGGTAGTTGGGGTGTGTTTGGTAGTAGGCGGCTGAGAAGTGATGATTGAGTGACTCCTCTACTACTCTTAGAGATTATTGCTATAGAATGTACTAAATGCTCAGATGGGTACACCTTCCTTTCACATAAAAAGGCTCAAAACTTTTGAGTTTTAACCACTAAAAGTTGCACACAACATCATCATGTAGATTGAGATTCTTTTTAATTCTTTGACTTTTGGCTGTTCTGCCCCCTTGGGTCCTTTCACCCGAAACAACTACGACTAGCCTTATGTAACGTGGACATTCTGTAGATTGAGACTCTTTCCTTTTGGCTGATTGTTGGCCCTCCTGGTCCTTTCACCCGAAACAACTACTACTAGCCTTGTGCAACTTGGACATTCTGTAGATTGACACTCTTTCCTTTTGACTGGTTGTTGGCCCTCCTGGTTCTTTCCTGGTAAGCCTTACATTTGGAGCCTTCGATGCCCTTCAAATGGCATCTAGCCCTTCCAGTCAAGGGCAAAAAGTTGTAGGACTCTTTGTCACATGTGAAGTCCAACATTTTGTTCACTCTTTCAATGTGAAGGGCACTTGTTGGGAAAAAAAAAAGGGCAGAAACCCTGCAAAGCTTTATTAAAAAACACACCCTAGATTACGAAAATGTATAAAGGGGTAAGAAAAAAGAAAAAGGAGAAATTACAGGACGTCAAGCTGGCTTGAAGTAGATGTCAAAATCTCTCCATGTCCAGAACTGGCCACCTGTAATAGGTCGACCATATTTTTCTCCATGTCAAAAATCGATGACCTACAATAGGTCAGCCGTGATGATGGGAAGTGTGTCCTGAAGGGTGGAAATCCAGGAAAACAGAACTTCACAAAAAATTTCATAAGAAAATCAAGAGATGTTAATTGAGATTGATTACACTTTGTTGTTTTATAGCATGCATTATCATTTATGGGGCTTGGGCCAATAATTGGATTGGGAGAAAATATACTTCTGTATGAAAAGATGTGAAAGACAAGAAGGTCCTAAAAGATATGTAAGCTAATAGTCAATATTTTTCTATGCCCAAGAAAACTATAGCTTTTTCAAAATATGTAGCTTTTTCATATGTATTAATTCTGTTATCAAGGAAGGGCTTAGAAAATTTGTAACTTCTGATGAGCTTGTAACCCTCAAGAGTTGAAGCCTTTTCCAAAACCATTTTCATCTCTATTCCAAGACTTCATTAGAAATTTGGTCCAATCTACTCATTTATAAATGTGATTACAATTGATAAAAAAATTCAATCAAAATCAAGCAAGGGCTGATGACATAGCAAAGCTAGATTGAGCTCCAAGCTAGTGCTACTTGAGGTTGGATCTAAAGTTTTGCCAACCAAACACAAATTTTTGACATGATAATAATGCATGCATCTTAATATGGCATTCAAAATGACGAAGGAAAGTACTCATAAGACAAAATTCAAGCAAAAATGTGAATTTTCAAGTACAAATGAAACCTTCCAATTTTTGGAATGTGAATTTGAGGATCCTTGGAAATTAATGGGCAACAAGTTCAAAGGGATCCAAATGTTAAAACTTGAGTGTAATAAATTTGAGTTTCCAAAGTTTTCCACCTATGATTCCCTCCACTCTCATTGGTGCAATCCTACATGCTCATAGTTGGGTTCCCAGGCTAATCAAGTACATGGCCATGCATGCACTTATTTGATCATAACTTCACCCAAATCTATGTAGGAATCCCCCAACAATAGACAATTTGAAACCTATTAGAAAACCCAATACAACCCCGAAAGAAAACTAACAAATATTTAAATTTTCATCACTTACATCCATTTGAAATTGCAAAATAATAAAAAAAAAAAAAAAAAAAAAAAAAAAAAACTTAAATCATTTCTAGATTACGGCATTTAAAGGTCAATATATTTCAAGAACAAGGGCAATCTTTTTTATTTTATTTTCATGAAGCACAAACTTCTAAGAAGTCTTCAAATTGTGAAGGTACTTTAATGGTCAATCCTTCATGTGAAAGGTAGTTTCAAGAACAATCTTTCACCTTGAAAGGCATATGGGCCTGTAACCAAAAAGAAAGGGGTATGAAGAACACCTCTTCATTACAAATCCAAACTCTATACCTAGGACTTCTACAACTTATATCCTACCATTCAAGGACTGGTACAACACATTGGTGCTACTATTCCACCAAAGCACAAAATTTTATACTCGAATGAGACTCCAAACACTACAGACCTGTCAATCCTTTCTGGGCTTCTATGTAGTGTTTGTCTAACTACTAACAAGAACAATTCCTAATAACATGAATACACAAACTAGTGGGATCTAGGCTTGAAGTCAGTGCCCTCTCTGTTCATTCGGTCCTTTATGAGTTGCTAAACTAGACCTCTACCCCATGACATAATGCAAAAAAATGTTTGCTTGATTCCACAAATAAGATGTTTTTTGGTCCGAACTAAGGATCAACAACAGAATGCCAAGTTGCCATGCAACAACTTGGGAAAACAGAACTCTAGTCAAAATATGGATCTATGGGTATTTTTTGTAATCTCTCCCATTTTATTCCCACATTCTGCCCAACCTAAGGATACCCGTTAAAGTGTCTAGCTTTAACTCATCACAAATGTACTATTTCAAGAATGCTTCCACCAAAATCCCATATGAATGCATCCCTCTACATGCTCTTGATTTTACAACTCGGACCCCTTTTGTGCATCATCATACTTCAACATCAATCCCTTATATAATTTAACAATAGCAACAACACAATCGCTTACCATGATGTAGTTACTAGCGTAGCGGAAATCAAAACAACAACTACTCACTTTTGTAGTGCCTTAATTCTACACGATCTATAATAGATGCACACCAAAAACCACAAACCTGTCCTTTTCGCCTTCAAGCTCCCCTTTTTACCCTGGTCTAACTGCATCTATTTATCCTTTCCCTTGCATGCTTGAAGCACCCTTAGCCACCCATCTATTGCCAACCTGTTTCACATAACACACAAACAACAAAACTTCCTACTCACAGCCACAAACAGACAGTAACGAAATAAACCTTGCCGCTTACACAAAGAAAGTTGACGGCGGCTCAAAACAAAACCTAAACCTTAAAACGAACTTCTGTTCACACAATGGAAATCCAAGTGACTTCCTGTCTGGTCACAAATGTAACCCTCACTTCCTTAAAAAGTTAAGTTCCTCAACTTCTTTCAATCATGTAAAACATGATAGATTTGTAGATCCCTACGGAATCTTTCCCATTGGTTTCCATTAGCATCTTGAATTATGCATATACTGCTACCTTCTTCAAAATCGGGATTTCCAAATCCATTTGCATGCGTAACAAACTGGTATGGACCTTCCTAACTAGAAGTTAAAGCCTTTTTCTTTCCTAGTTTTTTCATCTTAATCATTGTTTATCTAACAACCAACCCTTCAAAGGTTTGTTTCCCTTTTCTAGTCTTCTTTTGTTTTTGTTGTGCCTATTCTACATTGAATAGAACATTCTCATGGACGCTTGTTATCAACTTTTTTTTTTGTAGAAATTGTTCTACAGTGATTCCTACATTAACACTGCCATTAACCACAACAGTCAAGGAATGTAAGTAGTTGTTAACCCTAAGGCATGGTGTGCGCCCAATCAATATCATAAAAGGGAAAAACTTAATGCTAATCTAAATCCCGCATCTATACCCAAACATAACCTTAGCCAATTGCTCATCCCAATAGTCTGCATTTTCAAGTGTTACAAATAGCACCATGATGCCATGCTTAATAATTTTGATTAAACGTTTAGCCATCCCGTTGCATTATGGCCATTGAAGTGTTGTATGCTGATGGTGAATCCCATAATCTTTGCACATGACATCAAACTCTGCTGCCCATTCTCCTCCATTATTAGTTAGTACAAATTTGGGAACTCCATATCTACATATTATATCATCCCCCAAAAATCTGGCTATAGTCTTGGCCCCATGATTAGCAATTGCCTTTGCCTCGCACCATTTTGAGTAATGTTTAATGGCCACCAAAATGTATTTGTTTCCTGACTTGGTTTCAGGTAATGGTCCTACAATGTCCATAACAATTTTATAAAATAGATCACAAACAACTATAATTTTCAATTCTTCATCTTCAGAACGTATACTCCCCATCTTCCTCACCATTTGGCACTATTGGCATAACTTTATAACTGTTTTACATCCTATGTCCTATTATGCTAGAAATACCTTTTGCCAATTTCAGCCAATGTCCTCTCTTCTCCAAAATGCCCCAAATTTTTATGCATTTGGATTACCAATCCCATTTGGTCTTCTGGTCTTGGCACAAACAACCCTTTAAAGTAAAATGATTGATCCTGCCAATGATTGTTCAATATCCTCTTCCTTACTCTCTTACATTCCTCAAGTTCAATTGTGTCCAGTAATGTTCCTTCATGCAACAATTTCAAGCAAGTTATGTCCTTCCATATATCACTGTCCCTTGTGTCTGTCCAACACTTCTCCTTTTCATTAGAGTCTATAGAAATCAAGTCATGCTCACCAAATCTAAATAGTTCTTAGGCTACGGATACTAGCTCTAATTGATGTTGTTTATCATAGTACTAAGGTCTTTTTCTCTTCAACGCATGTCTCACATCACTGTCTTGTAAAATCTCACTCCCTTTTGCATCTATTGCCTCATTTTTTTTAACATGTGGAATAAGTTCCTTGTGTTGATCCTCCTCTAGTACAACATCGACCATATAGAACTGATGGCTTCTAGCATACCACCAGTGGTTGATGCCAAAATAACATTCATGATGTTGTAAAAGCCCCTTCTTTTATTTCCTAAAACTGAGCCATTTTGTTTTCTTGCTAGTCTAAACATAAAAGATCTCACCTTTTGCCCCAGGTGTGTTAGTTTGTGTACTTCCAATATCCTGGATTTCTTGACTAAAGTCATCATCATTCGTGGCTAGTCCCACTGGATTCCTACTCAATGCATCAACATTCGTATGTTTGAACCCTGGTCAATGTACTATTCTGAAACTAAAGTCTTATAACATGTCGATCCACCTACCTCTCTTGCCCCATATCTGATATTGTTGCTAACCATTCAAGTGGTTTGTGATTTGTTTGCAAAATGAATTGGTTCCTATGCAAGTACTACCTGAATTGCATAATGCCCCATATCAGTGCGTAGCATTCCCCCTCCATGGGGTGAAACTTTCTTTGGGCCTCTGTTAAACTCTTATTGGCATAAGCCACCACCTTTTCAAGCTTTCTATCCTTCTGTGACAAGATGGCTCTAACACCTTTTGGTGACCAGTCAACATCAAAACAAAATTATTTTTTGAATAAGTTTTATAAGCAAAAAATTATTGAATAAATAGAAAATTATGTTATTTTATAAGTAATTGCCAAATAATTAGATACACTAAAAAAATTAATGATTAATTTGTGAATTGATTAATTAATTTGATATTAAATAATTATTTTTTGAAATATTATGTACTTATTAAATACCTAGTACCTAAATAGTCACTCACTTAATTTGTAGTTAAAAATTTAATAAATGTATATCTAGAATACTAAATAGTTAGGTTTTCAATAAGTACTTAATGTAATACATATAGGTAAAAAGGTGGGTGGGTAGGTAGGTAGGTTATAGGTGGGTGGATAGGTAGGTAAGTAAGTAGTTAAGTAGTACATTGATTAAGTAGGTGGGTAAGTGGTAGTATGTAAATAGGTAGTACATTTCACTAGTAAAAATCTTCAAATATATAATTGAATTTATAGCTAGTATTGTAGTTATAAATGACAAAAATGATTAATAGCTCTAATGTCACAACCTTAACATTGGGTTCACAACTAAGTGTGAAGTGCAAGGGACCATGAGGCCGAGAGTGTGTTTAGGTGTGAAAAACACTCTTACAAATGGGGAGAATGTAATGAATGAAGCCTAATGACTCCCAAGTGCACTCCCATTTTGGGAGTTGCATTTGTGCAAGAGTTGTGGATGTTCAAAGCCTTGGTTGGAAAGGTAAACAAACATTAAATTGGGTCCCTAGGACACCATTAAAAAGGTTTTGAAGCATAGATGCTTAAAGTGCCCTCACATTGTTCATTTAGACCTAATTTGCATAAGTTATGAGCAAAAGAAAGGGCTAGAAAATCCTGACCAAAAATCCCTTGAAAGCAAGGGTCAAATGAGGTCCAATTAAAGTGCGCTATACATTGTTAGAAAGATATTTTCAAAGGCTACAAGATATTGTCCTCACATTCTCAAAACAAACTTGATTTGAGAAAGATATGAACGTTCAAAGTTTTGAGACAACAAGAGTCCCAGTTTGGGGACTCCCACTTGGGAGTCCCAAGGAAAGTGACATTTGGAAGTAGTCCCCATAGAGAGGCATAGAGTATACTATAGGAAGGAGAGTGCTGCTTCCTCCCAAAGGTTTGGGCTATGTAAAACTTATGTTTGAGGTTGTCCCTACTAAGTCTGCTGCACCACTTCCATTCAACTTGCATTAATCGCCTTTTTTCTTGGATATGCAAGTTGATTTCATCTTGAACTCTCGCTTATGAGTTCATCCTAGTCCCATCTCAGACCTCTAGCATGCACTCCTACTCTCAAAGTGTTGTGAGTTAAAAGCAAGCCCCAATTCTCTTCTTCTGTTGTTTTGTTCTGGGACCCAACTTTGGGTCTTTTGAAGAGTTTGGGGGTGTGTCATTTAAAGTCATAATGGACAAGTTGTTTAAGAAAA